>Ga0302154_10000078_pt1 | contig 87862 bp, 72 predicted proteins | sample I_Bog_N2_3_FD_193507 | JGI IMG/M metagenome (GOLD analysis project Ga0302154, IMG submission 193507) | Peat permafrost microbial communities from Stordalen Mire near Abisko, Sweden - I_Bog_N2_3 | ecosystem: Environmental > Terrestrial > Soil > Wetlands > Peat | place: Sweden: Abisko, Stordalen... | reverse complement strand
ATCCGCCTTCTGGTCCTTCGCGACCTTCGAGAAGAACGTCACCAGCGAGTCCGGCAACGTCAGGCGCCGATCCATACCCGCCTTGTCCTTGCCGACGGTCAATACGCGGAGACGCTCGTCGAACTGCCCGACCTTGAGCGCAGCGAGAGCTCCAGGCCTGAGCGGGAGTTGTGCGAAGCCGGTCAGGAAGGGTCTGAACTCCTCGCTTGCATGGTCTACGAGCGCCTTGCGCTGGCCACGGTCGAGGTACAGGTCGCGACGGCCACTGGCGGTGGTGCCGCCTGCCGCCTTCAGCGCCACACGCCAGGCCAGGTCGCTCGTGACGTGTCCATGATCGTGCGCGTAGTTCAGCGCTGCGCGAAGTGCGGCCATGTCGCGATTCAACGTCGCGAGGGTGCGCGGGCGCGTGATCTTGTTCTCCGCGTGCGGGTTCACGACGACCGGTGTCGCCATGACCCGCTTCCGCCAGGACTCCAGCGAGGTCCGCGTGAGCTTGGGCAGCTCGACGCGGGCGAGCGTGTCGGCGTACACCCAGCGCTCGAAGCGGGCCTTCACCTCGTCGCCCTTCTTCTCGCCCTTGAAGCTTCGAACGTGCTTGACGTAGTCCTCGCACGCCTTCTTGACGTTGACGATCTCCGCCGTGCCACCCGCCCCCAGGTGCTTGAACCAAGCCTCGGCCGCCTCCTTCGCGGCACCGTACCGCTCGGAGGGCACCCGCTCGTCGAACCCGCCGAAAGTCGTCTTGTGCTGCTTGCCCGTCTCGGCGTTCGTGTAGCGGGCTGACCATGTTCCGGCGCTGTCGATCGCGGTCTTGCGAAAGCCCAGGAAACAGCCGTGCATCAACTTCATGTAGTGCGGCTCGACGCTCGGCTTGAGACGGTTGCGCGAGGAGACAGTGGTCAGATCAACAACGTTCACGTCGCTATTATCAGTAAAAACTTACCGCCATTCACCTATGAAGTACTCAGTAAAAAGTCAGTAAAAGCAGGTGCGAACGGCGGTGAACACCTGCGGACTGAATTGTAGGTCTCACCTATGAATTAGGTGTTCGTGGAAGTTCGGAGAAGTCGCGCTTTTAATACAAGCCCAGCCCTCCGAAGGCAGGGGTCACTGGTTCGAACCCAGTCGGGCGCACCAGCAGAATCAACGACTTGGGCCACCTTCGGGTGGCTTTTTCGTTTGGGGTAGGAAAAAAGCAGGAAAAGCAGCCGTCCACACGCCTTGGTCGCCCACCATTGTTTCATTTGCTTCATTTGCTTCGTTTGCGCGCTATGGTGAGCACGTGCGGATTTCAGCGCGCCCCAAAACGCGCGTCCGCCGCATCGATGTGGAGAAAGCAATGGCAACGACCGCAGAGCTGCTCGGGGGCGGGCAACCTCCCAAGCTGAGCGATGATGAAGCGAAGATGGCCCGGGCGGCACAGCGCTGCATCATGGCTGCGCTCGACTATTCGAAGGCGCCCTCGGTGGTTCTGGTCAACGAGGACAGCAAGGACGGCGAGCCCGTCATCAAGCTTCCGCCTGTTTCTCTTCGACTCATGGCGCAGGTCCTCGGCCTCATGAGCGAGGGTCGCCCTATCGTCCTGATGCCGACGCGCCATGAGATGACGACGAACGACGTGGCGAGCTTCCTCAACGTCTCGCGCCCATTCGTCATCAAGGAGGTCGAGGCAGGTCGGCTTCCTCACCGCAAGGTTGGCACTCATCGCCGCATCGCCTATGAGGATGCGGTCGCCTACAAGACGCGCATGCTGGCAGGTCAACAAGCGGCACTGCAGGAGCTTGCCGACGACGCCCAGGAACCTGGCCTGGGGTACTGATGGCTGGGCACGCGCGCTACACCGCCATCCTGGACGCGTGCGGTCTGTTTCCGGCCCCATCGCCGATGCGTTGATGAGCTTGCATGCCGCTGGGCTATTTGCCGCTCCAGTGGAGCGAACGCATCGACGAAGAGTGGATTCGCGGCGTCCTTCGCACACGCCCCGAACTGGATGGCAAGCTTCAGCGCAGACGCGACGCGATGCGCCGCGCGGTTCCGGACTGGGAGGTCTCGCCGCTGGCCAATGCGCCTTTGATGGCAGGCTTGGAGCTGCCCTGACGGGGGCGACGTCCACGTACTTGCTGCAGCGATCGCCGGCCACGCTGACTGCATCGTCACGTTGAACCTGAAGGACTTTCCGGCGGACCTCCTTGGAAAGCCCGGGCTCGAGGCTATCCATCCGGACGACTTCCTTGTGTATCAGTTGGACCTGGAGCCCATTGCTGCGCTGGCCGCGTTCAAGGCCATGCGCGACAGGCTCCGCAATCCGCAGACAAGCGTCGACGAGTTCATCGCAATGCTTCAGCGAAACGGATTGGTGAATACCGCACTTCGACTGCTCGAGGCCCGGGCGCTCGTTTGAGGCACGTCCACCTCTCCTACCGAGGAACTCGAAGACTTGCCCCGCATATCGATCTTCTGCCACAGGTCTCTCAGGTGGGTTGCCAGGCTGGCGATGCCGCACCGCATGTCGCTGACGCCTGAGCCCGTCCACGCCTGCCTGGGGCACGGGCACGGGCAGATCATGCGTCGTGGCACACGGCGCACTATGCTGGTGAGCGCCGACTCGTCGGGACAGAAACACACCAGGTGGGGCATCTTGACAGGCGACGCCTGAGCGAGGCCTGACCAATCAGCACGGGGCTAACCTGCAGGCACAGACGACTTCTCGACAATCGCTCATCCACGATTGAACGCCGCCTGCGCAGCCCTTTGCCCAGGCAGTGATGCTGGCCTGCATGGCGGCACCGATCATCGCCGCCGCCATCGCCTTCGGCGCAACGCCCTTCGCCGTGCCGGCCGGCAATCGCCTGCCCTTCCATCGCGTCGTCGGCCAGATCTGGCGGGAAGGCCTCGGCCTGATGTTGCAAGGCGTCGGCCTGTCCGGCCTCACCGCGTTCGCATCGAGACCATCGACGGCCTGCCGCACGTCTTCGCGATCAACGTCATGGCGCCCTATCTGCCGACGTCATTGATGGAACGGCCGAAGCGCCTCGTCTACCTGAGCTCCGGCATGCACCATCACGTCAACGCGGAGCTGGATGACGCACTCTGGCGCCGGCGCACTTGGGACGCCTCCCGGGCCTACGCCGAAAGCAAGCTGTACGACGTGATGCTGGCGTTCGCGGTGGGTCGACGTTGGCCCGAGGTCGTCTCTACCGCGCTCGAACCTGGCTGGGTGCCAACCCGCATGGGCGGCCCCGGCGCACCCGACGACATGGACCAGGCGCAGCGGACCCAGGCGTGGCTTGCGACGAGCGAGGATGCACAGGCACGGATTTCAGGGGAATACTTCTATCACCTGAAACGCTGCAGCGCGAATCCTCAGGCGAGCCGTCCAGAACTCCAGGCCGGCTTTCTGACGATGTGCGAGAGGCTGAGCGGCGTCGCGTTGCCCGCCTGACGTCCGCCAGCCTATCGACTTTCCAGCTCTCGAATCAAGTCGATGAACACCCGCAGCCCCGCGGGCATGTGCCGACCCGCCGGGTAGTACAGGGCAAGCCCCGGGAAAGGCGGTGTCCATTCCTGCAGCACGCGCACGAGACGGCCGGCCGCGATGTCCTCAGCCACGTACCACTCGGCGAGGTGCGCCAGCCCCACGCCGGCCCGCACCGCGTCGAGCATGAGCAGCGGTGCGTCGAGGACGAGATTGCCCGGGACATCGACGTGCAGCGTCTCGCCTCGCTTGGCGAACTCCCATCGGTACGGCGCTCCGTTGGGCAGGCGGGCCCGGATGCATGAGTGCTGCGCCAGGTCCGACGGTGACTTCGGCAACGGATGCCGCGTGAAGTATTCCGGCGTGGCCACCACGGCCATGCGCATGTCGTGGCCGATCGGCACGCGGATCATGTCGCGCGGCACCAGTTCGCTCGGCCGCAGGCCCGCGTCGTAGCCCTCGGCCACGATGTCGATCATGCGGCCCTCGGTCACGATGTCGATGGTCATGTCCGGGTAGCGCCGCAGGTACTCCACGACAAGGGGAGCGAACACCATGCGGGCCGCGCCCAGCGCGGCGTTGATCCGCAGCGTCCCCGCCGGTCTTTGCCGTTGGCTGCTCGCCGCTGCGGTCGCACTCCGGATTTCGGACAGGGCCGGCCCCACACGCGCGACGAACTGCTCGCCCGCTTCGGTCAGCGACACGCTGCGCGTCGTTCGATGGAACAGACGCACCCCCAACCGGGTCTCCAGGCCCGCCACGGCGCTGCTCAAGGCCGACGTGGACATTCCCAGCTCGACGGCCGCAGGGCGGAAGCCGCGGTGCCGAGCCACCGCCAGCACCGCTTCGAGCTCGACCAGACCTGATTTGTGCATTGTCCTGATTTCAAGGACGTTTCATCGACATTTGTCCATCTTATCAAATCAAACAAGGGCGCCTAAATTCCTTCCGTGCCCGTTTCAACAACCCCAGTTCAGGAGCCCTCCATGCGCAACATCGACCACATCTACATAGCCGGCGCCTTCGTCAAGCCGCACGGCACCGAACGCTTCCCGCTGGTCAATCCGACCACCGAGGAAGTCATCGGCCATGTCGTCCTGGCCGACAAGGAAGATACCCAGCGGGCCATCGCGGCCGCCAAGTCCGCCCTGCCTGCGTTCTCGCGCACCTCCAAGGCACAGCGCGTCGCGATGCTCGAGCGCCTGCATGCCGCGGTCATTTCCAGGGCCGAGGAGCTGCGAGACGCGACGATCGAGGAGTACGGCGGCCCGGTGTCGCGTGCCGCGTGGGTGTCCCAATACGCTGCCAAGGCCTTCCTCGATGCCGCCCGAACGCTGGAGACCTACGAGTTCGAACGTCGCGAGGGCTCGGCCACCGTCGTCATGGAGCCCGTCGGCGTCTCCGCGCTGATCACGCCGTGGAACAGCAACGCCGGCTCCATCTGCAGCAAGCTCGCCATGGCGATTGCGGCCGGCTGCACGACCGTGATCAAGCCCAGCGAAATGAGCGCCATCCAGACCCGGATCGTGGCCGAGGCCTTTCACGCGGCCGACCTGCCCGCCGGCGTCATCAACATCCTCAACGGGCGCGGCGACGTCGTCGGCACCGAGCTGAGCACGAATCCCGACGTCGCCAGGATCTCGTTCACGGGCTCGACCGGCACCGGCAAGATCATCGCGCGCCAGGCGCTCGACACGATGAAGCGCGTGAGCCTGGCGCTCGGCGGCAAGTCGCCGACGATCCTCCTGGACGACGCCGACTTCGAGAAGGCCGTTCCGGCGGCGCTGAACATTGCCTTCCAGAACAACGGCCAGGCGTGCATCGCGGGCTCGCGGCTTCTCGTCCCGCACAAGCGCCTGGCGCAGGTCGTCGAACTGGCCAAGGCAGCGGTGGCCGGCATGAGGGTCGGCGACCCCGCCGACCCGGCGACGACCATCGGCCCCATGGCCAACCGCAATCAGTTCGACCGCGTGCAGGCCTATATCGGCCGCGGCCTCGAGCAAGGCGCGACGCTCGTTGCCGGCGGCGAAGGTCGTCCGCGCGGGTTGAACCGCGGCTATTTCGTCAAGCCGACCGTGTTCGCGAATGTCAGCAACGACATGACCATCGCGCAGGAAGAGATCTTCGGCCCCGTGCTGAGCATCATCACCTATCGCGACGACGACGACGCCGTCGCCATCGCGAACGATTCGGACTTCGGACTCCACGCCTACGTGTTCTCCTCCGACAACCTGCATGCGCAGGCCGTCGCGCGCCGACTCGAGGCCGGACGCGTGGCGATCAACGGCATGCAGCACGACCCGCTGGCGCCATTCGGGGGCTACAAGCAATCGGGCGTCGGTCGCGAGTTCGGCCTGTTCGGACTGGAGTCGTTCCTAGAAGCCAAGACGGTCATGACTGCGTGATTGCCGCACGGCGACGATCTGGTCACGACAACGACGAGGCCCGGGAGCGCCGAGATCAGGAAAAGCTCTGCAGACCTCCGGACGGCAGCGGGATGCTGCGACGAGGATTCAGGGCCGCAGCCTGATCACGCGCAGCCTTCCCTACAGCTGCCGTTGGCGAACGGCAGCACCTGGCCGGCTACCGCCACCGACTATTCCGCGCGCTGCTTCTGGACCAGCCTGACGGACCAGGCCAGCGTCATGATTTTCCAGCCAGTCTCGGAGCGCACCAACAGCCAGCATTCTTTGCCGAAATTGGTGGCGCGTCCATCGGACAAGAACGTGTAGTCGAACGCGACATTTGCGACGTCACCGTCACCATCGATCTCGACGTTGGAGAAAGTCTCCTCGCTCGTTGCCTTGCTGCCGACGACGAAGTCGATGAAGCCAGTTGGGTTGTTCTTTGGGTTGAATCGCAGCTTGTCCTTCTGCGGGTCACCACCGCGAATCTCGACCAGGCTTTCATCCGACAAAACCGATTGCCAGGGCAGATCTGGCGCGACAAACAGGCCCAGGAATCGCGGCTTGTCGCGCTGGAGGATGGCGGTTCGAAAGCTCTCGATCACAGCGGAGATGGCCGAGCGATCCGGCACCGCCGCATCGCAAAGCGACGGCGCAAAGGTCGCAGAAAGAAACACGAGGATGCTCGCAAGGGTTCGGCTCATGCGCAGGCGAAGCTGTTTGTCAACGCCCAGTCTACACACGAGGTCCACTCTCTCTCGCCATTTCAATATCGTAGCCTTCCCGATACCAGTCGCTCGTGAACGACCGCACCTGGCCGATCAGAGACGGTCATTCGCGGCGCTCAAGCGCCACCGAGACTGCACGCCAAAACCTCGCGACGCAGAAAACCCCCAGCCTCAGCATCGTCCGCCAACTTGACAGATCGGAACCCGCGCTGCGGCTGCACATGCGCGCTGCACGCACGAGCGGTAGCGCGTGCCCCCGAACTGTCCCGCCAGTTTCGCTCGGCCCTGCAGAGCGGTAGGTAAAGTGGCCGTTCGCGAGCGTCCCCGATCGGTGTAGCTCACCTCGCCGAGGATCGAGCGTTGCCTTGATCCAGCCGGAACAGCGCGCGCAGTTCAGCGGAAGGCAGTTGTCCGATCCACGTTTCACCGCTCCCCACCGTCATGTCCGCCAGCTCACGCTTGGAACGGATCATCGCGTTGATCCTCTCTTCGAAAGTACCGCGGGCGATGAAGCGGTGCACCTGCACCCGGCGTTGCTGTCCGATGCGGTAGGCGCGGTCGGTCGCCTGCGCCTCGACGGCCGGGTTCCACCACAAATCGAAGTGCACCACGTGGTTGGCGGCGGTCAAGTTCAACCCTGTACCGCCGGCCTTCAGAGACAGCAGAATGACACGGTCGTTACGTTCGTTCTGGAATCGTTCGACCATCTGGTCGCGCTTCGCCCGCGCCAGGCCGCCGTGGAGGAACAACGGTTCGTATCCGAGACGGTCCCGCAACATGCCTTGGAGCAATTCACCCATCTGCCGGAACTGCGTGAAGATCAGCACCTTCTCCTTGGCGGCGTCGATCTCCTCGAGAAGATCGAGCAGCCGCTGCGCCTTGCCCGACTCGTCGGGGGTGGCGGTGTCCAGCTTGAGGTAGTGCGCCGGGTGGTTGCACACCTGCTTGAGCGCCAGGATCATCTGCAGCACCAGGCCCTGGCGCTGGAACGTGTCCGACACGCCCGTGATGCTCGCCAGTCCCTCGCGCACCACCGATTCGTACAGCGCCGCCTGCTGCCGGCTCAATGTGCAGAACTGGTCCTGCTCGACCTTGTCGGGCAGGTCGTCGATGATGGACTTGTCCGACTTCAGTCGGCGCAGCATGAAGGGAGCCATCACCTTGCGCAGACGCTCGGCGGCCGCGGCGTCCCGGTGCACCTGGATCGGGACGGCGTACTCGCGCGAGAAGTGCGCGGGCCCGCCCAGGTAGCCGCGCTGCGCGAAATCCATGATCGACCAATACTCGGACAACTGGTTTTCAACCGGCGTGCCGCTCATGGCGACGTAGCTGTCGCCCGGGATGCCCTTGATGGCGCGCGACTGCGCGGCCGCAGCGTTCTTGATGTTCTGTGCCTCGTCGATCACCACCAGGCGCCAGCGCATCGTCTTCAGCAGCGCCGCCTCGCGGCGTGCCACGCCGTAGGTGGTGAGGAGCACATCGGGTCGCGCTGCAGCCAACTCCCGCTTGGCGCCGTGAAAGATGTCCACGCACAACGACGGAGCGAAGCGTTCGATCTCCTTCTGCCAGTTGGTCAGCAGACTGGTCGGCACGATGACCAGACAGCGGCCGTCGTCGAGGGCACCATCCTCCTTGAGGCGTTGCAGCAGCGCGATCACCTGCACGGTCTTGCCGAGACCCATGTCGTCGGCGATGACACTGCCCAGGCCCATGCGGGCGTTGCGCCAGAGCCAGGCGTAGCCGCGCTGCTGATAGGGCCGCAGCGTGGCCTCCAGGCCCTTCGGCAGCGGCACGTCGGCAGTGCTGGTGAGTTCTTTCAGTACCTTTTTGGCTGCCTTGTTCAGGCCGATTGGCGCGCCATCGACCTCGCCTGCGAGTGCGGCACGCAGCAGGTCGGCGCCAGACAGCGGCGCTGGCCGCGTCAGGCGTGAGCGCAGTTGCTCCACCTCGGCAGGATCGAGATAGACGTACTGGCCGCGGAACTTGACGATTCCGGTGGCGCGGCCCAGCAGGCGCTCGAACTCAGCCGGCGTGATGCGCGCGTCGCCCAGCGACACCTTCCAGTCGAAGGAGAAAAGGTCGTTGGTGTTCAGGAAGGCCGAGGCATCGGCGCCCTTCGCCTGGATCTGCATCGACGGGCGTGGCCGCAGCAGCCGCTCCAGCGACCGCGCAAGCAACGTGCGGATGCCCATCAAACGCAGCGCGGGCAACGTGTCAAAGAGTAGCGTGGGCAGCGCCTGTGGCGCCACGACCAGGGGCTCCCGTGCACCCTGACGCACGTAGTCGTCGAGTGGCGGATGGAACTCGGCCAACATCGCCACGGTGGCGAGCAGCTCGGGGCGTCGGTCGGCCCAGGCCGGTTGCTTCAGAACCCGGGCCAGCGGCGTGGGGGCCTGTGCCGAGGCAGCCCCTTCGGCCACGGCAATCGACAGCGCAAAGCCATCGCCGTCCTCGTGCTCCTCCAAGCGCAGCACCGGGACGTGCGAGCGGGCGGCCAAGTGCAAACGGGCCAGCCAGGCATGGATACCGCCGGCAACGGTGGCCTCGCCAGTACCGTCGAAGGAGGCACGTCCAGTCTTGAAGAAAAGTGCCAGAACCTTGTCGGTTGCGCCCTTCTCCGGGCCGGCGCCGTCCGCTGCGGCAACGAAGTGGGCCAGTAACGCCGAAAGCAGGAGGCGGACCTGCACCGGCGCGGCGAGAGCCTCCTTCCTGCGTCCAAAGCGATGCAGCACGAGGTGCGGCGGCCATGTGCCAGTCACCGCGACAACCATGTCACGCACCGTGGAGTCGAGTTCGGCGGCGCACCAGCGCAACGCGACCGTGTCAGCGTCGCCCTTGAAGACCTGGGGCACGACCGCCCCCTGGGCAAGAAGGTGCAAGGCCAGGAGTCGCATCGTGTGCAGCGTGGCGAACTCGGTCGAAAGGTCCGCCAGCTCAGAAGGCGCCACGCCCGCCAGGACGTTGAGCAGTTCGGGCCACGCTTCGAGCACCTCACCCGCGCAGTTCGCGCCAGTCACGGCGAGTCGCCCCTGCGTGTCGGCGATCAGTTGCAAGCGGCCCTCCGGAAGCCGGGCGCGGGCAGCCGTCGACGGCGAGGCGTCCAGCAACTGGCGTGCGTGGCGCGCCACGCGGCCCATCACACGCTGCGCGACCGCGCGGAAGTCGCCGCCGCGGAAGAAGACGGGACTGGCCTGCAGCACCCGCCACAGTGTCTCGCGCAAATCGGGCAGGGTCGTGAAGTCCAGGCGATCCGGCGCCGTGGGTTCGGGCGCGGCTTCGCCGCCGTCACGTGCCGTACTGCCAGTGAACGCGAACAGCACGTCCTTCGCGTCGGGGAGGGTCGCGATCACACGGTCGTCGATGTGAACCCCGTGTGCGCGCATCAGCGTGGGCAGATCCAAGCCACGCAAGCTGAAAACGAGGAACGGATCGCCGTCGATCTCGCGGCTGAGGACGTAGACAACGGCTGCGAGGTGCTTGCAAGGCACCGCCCAGTCCGGGCAGGAGCAGTTCATCCGCAGGTCGCTCCAGCGCGTGGGGAACACGGCAATCTTGAGCCGACGCGCTTCCTCCAGGACGACGGGATCGAGCTCGCGATTGAGCAGTCGACCGATCAGGCCCGCGTCAGCGGCCAGGCGCCTGACCAACTTCACCGCGTCGGCATCGGGGGTCGGCGGGACATCGATCTCCACCGCGTAAGGCTGCGCACGCGAGCCTTGCACCCGCGCGCTCACGCGACCTCCCTTCACGACCAGCTGGACGACGGCCCCCTGATTGGCGTAGGTGCGTCCCCGCGGCAATCGGTTCTCATGGTCGATCTGCGTCAATGCCTGCAGCCACTGGGCTCCCCACCAAGTGTGGCCGTAGGTCGTGCGTCCAATGGGACTCAACTCGGGAACGGGACGGCGCGTGGTGAAACGGGGCATGCATCAGGCCTTCTGGGTGATCGGGCAAGTCGATCGGCAGGCAATTGTCGGTGCAAGTCCTTTGTTGACCGTCTGCCTTCCGCGGCACTTCCACTCCCGCAAGGCGCGGATGCCCCCGCTTCAATCAAAGCACAAGACCGGCCAAGGCCGCGATGGCCCGATCGGCCAGCAGATGCCCAAAATGCTTCTCGATCATGGCGACGCTGATGCCACTCAATTGAGCGACCGTCGGGAGATCAAGGCCTTCGCGCGAGACCAGGTCGGTGATGACGCTATGCCGCAAGGTGCAGGCAGTCGACTCTTGCGGCAACTTGGCCGCAATCGCGGATGTGCTTCACGTAACTCTCGCAGGCAACCTTCACGGTGACGACCTGCGCACCACCGCCCGCGCCGAGGTGTTCGAACCAGGCGTCTGCGGCCGCCTTGGCCGCTACGAACCGTTCCGAAGGGACAAGGTGATCGAACACTCCCAGCGCGCGCTTGTGCGACTTCCGGGTCTCGCTGTTCGTGTACCGGGCGACCCACGCCCCTGCGCGGTCGCTGCTCATCTTTCGAAAGCCCGAGGCGCAACCCTGCATCAGGGTCAAGTAGTACGGCTCCCGCCTGGGTGGGAGCTTGTCTCGGCCCGCTACGGTGGTGAGGTTGACCGTTGCCATTGCTTGAAAGTAGGAAAATCTGCCCGAAATCTTGTGGGATCGCCTGGGACTGAATTTCACAGTTTTACCCATGAGAATGGCGATTTTCAGCGTCCACTGAAGTCCCCAAAAAAATGCACTTTCTGCCTTCCGAAGGCAGGGGTCACTGGTTCGAACCCAGTCGGGCGCACCACTGGATTCAACGACTCAGGCCACCTCCGGGTGGCTTTTTCGTTTGCAATGGAAAAGGCTTGGGGGGGGCGGTGATGGCTGGCGCCGCGCGGGCGGCGGCTAGCCCCACAGCAGGGTCAAGGGCCCGCATCTCGCATGAGTTGGGCTAGGGTTTTCACTGATTTTTGGAGCCTTGAAACCGTCAACCGCGAACCTAGCTGATGCGTCGTAGAAACCGCCACCCACCGATTCGGAGAGGACTGAATCATGGCCAACTCACACATCACTTCGCACGCGCGTGGCCCTCGTCGACGCCCTGCGACGCGCGGTACGCCCTGGATGAGCGAGCGTCAACTCGACGCGTATCTCCAGGCTCGTGACGCGCTTCGACGAATCAGCAGCATCGCACGGCTGACCGCCGGAGCTTCGCCGCCCGCGGCGCCGCCTTCTTCGCTTTGAACGTCCCCGTTCACGAGCCCTTGGCCCAGGTCGGGCGGGGAGGACTCGCGCCGACGTTTTCACTCGGATGCTCGCGAGCACCCGACAACCACCCCTGAAGGAGCTTCAACATGCTTGACACCATGCTTTCACGGCCCCAAAGCCTGTTTGACCAACTCGACGCCATGCAGCGCTTGCTGTCGAGGTCGCTCGGCGCCGAAGCTGTTCCTGGCGGCATCCGCTCGGTTGCCTATGGTGCGTTCCCCGAGATCAACGTGGGCCGCACGCCGACGAACGTCGAGGTATTCGCCTTCGCGCCGGGCATCGACGCCTCGTCGCTGGACGTGACCATCGAACGCAACGTCCTGAAGATCTCGGGGATGAGGGCGTCCGCCATTCCCGCACGTGACGCGAAGGTGCAGCTGTACGCGAACGAACGCCCCGAAGGGCGCTTCTCGCGTGCCGTCTCGCTCCCCGACGACGTGGACCCGCTGAAGGTGGAAGCGAAGTATCGCGACGGCATCCTGCGCATCAGCATCGCGCTCAGCGCCGCCGCCCAACCGCAACGCATCGCGGTGAAGTGATTCAACCCGCGGCTTGAACCTCAAGGAGAACCGACATGGCTGACCGTAACGAACTCACGAACTCGAAGCCCGCCGAATCGAACCAGCGTCCAGTCTCGCCGGCAGTGGACATCTTCGAAGACGCCGGCGGCATCACCCTGCTCGCCGACATGCCGGGCGTGTCCAAGGAGCGGCTCGACGTCAAGCTGGACGGCGACAACCTCTCCGTCGAGGGCCGCGTGGAGCTGGACGCGCCCGCCGAGATGCGGGCCCTCTGGGCGGAGGTGAACGTTCCGCGGTTCCGCCGCACGTTCACACTCAGCCGGGAGCTCGACGCCGGCCGCATCGAGGCCAACCTGAAAGACGGCGTCCTGACGCTGCGCGTGCCCAAGCTGGCGCATGCGCAGCCGCGGCGCATCGAGGTGACGGCGGCCTGAACGATGGGCAACGCGACGGGCGGCCAGGCACTGCGGCCGTCCGTCGCGCCTTTGGCGGAGGAAGAAATCATGGAGTGCTATCGCGTGCACATTCCGATCGGGACGAGGGTCGCCGGCTCTACCGCCAATGGCGAGGCGACCGGTGTCCTCCCCGGGGAATACCTGGTTCACCGGCTATCCCCGAAGTTGCCGACGCGGCTCTCTCCGGTACTGCGCCTTGTCGGCGCGGACCCGGCCGGCCGGGACGTTCACCTCCCCCTCGAGGCGTTGGGCGATCTGCCGGCGCCACTCGGAGTCGAGTTGTCGCAGGCCCGATCGGGGCGTCCGGCAGGGTCGAGCAGGAACACCTGTTCATGACGAAGTCCGGTTGGGCCTGACCTGGAGCTTCGCGGTGACGACGCCGCGCGGTACGGCCCACGCCGCCATGAGCGTCATCGAGCCCGCGATCGTCGCGGCACTGCACGCGGCGCGGGCATCTTCCTGCTGGCGCGCGCGCTACCCGCGAGTGCCGGGGTCGGCCGGTCGGCTTCGCTCGGATGGGCATCCACGTCACGCACGTGCTGTTCGTCCGGGCACTCGACGTCGCATCTCCCGACACCACACTTGCCGCGTTGCCGTGGCGTGCGCCGCTGGAGCTCGCCTGTGCACTGCTGCTGAAGGCGACCTTGCGGCAACTGCCGTACCTGAGGCGGACGGTGGCCTGAGTCCCGCCGGCCGTCCGAACGCGGCCGTGACGCCTGACCCGATACGGCGCGCTTTGCCGTAAAAAGGATCGAAAGGCGGTCCGCCCGTGGCGCGTCAAGAAGTGCATCGCGCACCTGAACGATCCAATGGTCGCGCTGCATCTCGAAACCGCGCGATACACCTCTCGCCATTGCGGTGCGCGCGCTGGTGCATGCGATCGATTCCCGTGGACGAGTCGTGCGGTATGTCACACCGGTGGTGACCGGGTTTCGGTGCATATACCCCATGCCGTACCCGGCTCGACAGGGGGTCTTCCCCCCGTAACACATGGATGCACCACGCTCGCGCATACACCGATTCGCGCTTTCGCGATGCTTGCACCAATGGAGCGCGAATGAAAACTGGCTCGCTTATTGCCTACTACCGCACACATTCGGCATCTATCACCTGGAAGGGGACCTCGTGTCAGTCACAGCCTTCATCTCCCCGGCGCCCGCGCGTGCCGCTTCGTCTTCGCAGCGACTGTTCGGCCGCCTCGAACTCGCCGGCCACCAGGTCGTCGCGTTCCTCATGCTGGTGGCCGCCAGCCCGCTGCTGCTGGCCATCACGCTGCTCGTCTGGCAGGCCGGTGGCGCACCGATCTTCTTTGGCCACTACCGCGTCGGACGCGATGGCCGGCTGTTCCGCTGCCTGAAGTTCCGCACGATGCGCGTCGATGCCGAACAGGCGCTGGCCCACCTGCTGGCCACCGACCCCGCGGCGCGCGCCGAGTGGCAGCGCGACCAGAAGCTGGCCCGCGACCCGCGCATCACGCCTATCGGAGGCATCCTGCGCAAGACCAGCCTGGACGAACTTCCGCAGCTCATCAATGTGCTGCGCGGCGAGATGTGCTTCGTCGGTCCTCGCCCTGTCACGCCCGTCGAGCTGATGCGCTATGGCGCGGTGCGCTGGCACTACGTGAGCGTCACGCCGGGCATCACGGGACTGTGGCAGGTCAGCGGGCGCAACCGCACCACCTACGACCAGCGCGTGGCGCTGGACAAGCAGTACGTGGAGACCCGCAACCTGTGGCGCGACCTCGTCATCCTCGCGCGCACGGTGCGCGTGGTGCTGACCGGCCACGGCGCGGCGTGAGGCTGCGCTCATGAACACCGGCGCCTCCGCTGCCGCGCTACGCGGCCACACCGTCCACGTGGTGAGCCGGCTCACGCCCTCCGTCTTCAACTTTCTCTACCTGGCGACGCAGTCGATCGGCGCCACCGGCGCGCCCCAGACGGTGATCGCCATCGACGACGCCTTCGGAAAAGCGAACCTGGGCGAACTGCGCTCCGACATCACCGTCGTGGCGGTACCCGACCATGCTTCGCCCTGGGCACGGAGCCGCGCGCTCTACCAGCATCTGGTGGACGTGTCGCGCCGCACCCGCATCGCGGCCATGCACCTGCACGGCATCTCGCCCGGGCTGGCCGGCGCCCGGCTGGTGCGCCAGCTCGACGACCGCGCGATGCAGGTGTTCATGTCGCCCAGCAGTTCGCGCGCGCTGACCGCCCGCAGCCTGCTGCAACCCCTGTTGCTGGGGCTGGTGCGCCTGCAGATGCAGTCGCGCCAACAGCCTGCCGCCAACCTGGATCTCGACGCCATGCTGATGAAGTCGCTCGCCTCGCTGCCGGTGCGGGTCGTCGAGAGCGCCGCCGCAGACGTCTTCTTCCGCACTCCGCACCACGAGGCGCGCCGCCCGCTCGTGATCTCGGGCGGCGGCCACGAGTCCGTGCTGGCGACCGCTCGCTTCATCCAGCTCGCCGTGCTGCTGGGCGACGACAGCCTGGCCCTCAGCTTCAACTGGATCGGCCCGGCACAGACGCGCACCGAGAACGCCTTTCGCGCCGCCGGCATCGGCCACTTCCGCACCGCCTCGGCCGGCGAGCGAGCGCAGCGCCTGAGCACGGCCTGGCTGTGGGTCGCGCCGCACGAGGAGCGCGGCTTCCCGATCGAACTGGTGGAGGCCATGGCCTGCGGCCTGCCCTGCGTGGCCTACGACTGCGAGTCGCATCGCGACGTGCTCGGAGACAGCGGCGCCGGATTCCTTTGCACGAGCCAGGACGAGATGATGCAGCGAGTGGCCGAGCTGGTGGATTCCCCCGAGCTGCGCACTCGCATGGGCGAAGCCGCCCGCACGGCGGCTACCGCGCGCTTCAGCGAGCGGGTGTTCGCGCGCCGCCTGCTGCAGGCCTACAACGTGTTGCCCGGGGTCGTGCCGGAATCCCCGCCGCCGCCGCCTGACATCGCATTCCCCATCGAAAGGACGCCTTCGTGAAGGTCACAGTCATCGGCAGCGGCTACGTGGGTCTGGTCTCGGGTGCCTGCCTGTCCGAAATGGGCAACGACGTCATGTGCGTCGACGTCGACGAACGCAAGATCCGGATGCTCAAGGACGGCAAGATCCCGATCCACGAACCGGGCCTGCAGGACATGGTGCTGCGCAACGTGGCAGCCGGACGCCTGCACTTCACCACCGACATCGCCGCCTCGGTGGCGCACGGCACGCTGCAGTTCATCGGCGTGGGCACCCCGCCCGACGAGGACGGCTCGGCCGACCTGCAATACGTGCTGGCCGCCGCACGCAGCATCGGGCGCCACATGACCGACTACAAGGTGATCGTCGACAAGAGCACCGTGCCGGTGGGCACCGGCGACAAGGTGCAGGAGGCCGTGCGCCTGGAGCTGGCCGCACGCGGCGTCGAGGTGGGCTACGCCGTGGTGTCGAACCCCGAGTTCCTGAAGGAAGGCGCGGCGGTGGAGGATTTCATGCGCCCCGACCGCGTGGTCATTGGCGGCAGCGACGAACGCGCGCTGCTCCTGATGCGTGCGCTCTACGCGCCGTTCATCCGCAACCGCGATCGCCTGCTCGTGATGGATCGCCGCAGCGCCGAGTTCACCAAGTACGCCGCCAACTCCATGCTGGCCACGCGCATCAGCTTCATGAACGAGCTGGCCCTGCTGGCCGAGCGCATGGGCGTGGACATCGAGCTGGTGCGCCAGGGCGTCGGCAGCGACCCGCGCATCGGCACGCAGTTCCTCTACGCGGGCGCCGGCTACGGCGGCTCGTGCTTCCCCAAGGACGTGAAGGCGCTGGTGCGCGCCGCGGCGGACAACGGCATCGGCTTGAAGGTGCTCGGCGCCGTGGAGGCCGCCAACGACCGCCAGAAGCTCGTGCTGGTGGACAAGGTCGTGCGCCGATTCGGGGAAGACCTGCGCGGACGCCAGTTCGCGATGTGGGGCCTGGCGTTCAAGCCCGACACCGACGACATGCGCGAGGCACCCAGCGTCGTCATCGTCCACGAGCTGTTGCGGCGCGGGGCCACCATCAAGGCCTACGACCCGGTGGCGATGGCCGAGGCCAGGCGCGTGCTCGGCGGCGCGGCCGGCATCACGTTCGTCGACGGTCAATCCCAGGCCCTGGCGGGCTCCGATGCGCTGCTGATCGTCACGGAGTGGCGGCAGTTCAAGAGCCCCGACTTCGAACAGATCCGCAGCGCCCTGAAACAGCCGGTGGTGATCGACGGGCGCAACCTGTACGATCCGGCCCTGATGCGGTCGCACGGGCTGGACTACGAAGGCATCGGGCGGCTGCCGGCGACGTCGGACTAGTCACTCGCGGTAGGCGCCACGTCCGGACGCTTCGGCGTGCGTCGCAGCTTGCGTCGGATCCCGTTGGTCAATGCCTCCTCGATCCAGCGTTGCGACAACGCGGACACCCACAGCAGCGGCGGCAGCGACACGGCGAAGAACACCAGCTGCGACCACGGCCCGGCAAGCGCGGGCAGCTCAGCCATGACCATGATCTCCTTGATCGGCGCCATCACGATCGGCGACCAGAGGTAGAGGCTGAAGCTGACGGTGCCCAGCCACTGGACGGTCGGTCGCACGAGCAGGCGCGAGAACACTCCTCGCCCCAGGAACACGCCCTTCAGGCCCATCCAGACCAGGAGCGAACCACCGATGAACGCCGCCGCCACGCCAGCGTGGCTGGCCATGATGTCGAGGTAGGGCTGCGGCCTGTTGGCCCGCACGGTCTCCAATACCCAGTGCCAGGCCAGCATGCCCGCCATCAGGAACGTGCCCGAGAACTCCAGCAACCAGCCGGGCAGCCGGGTGCGCGGCCAGTAGATGACCGCCAGGCCCAGCAGGAAGCCGATGGCGCGGGGTTTGCGGCTCAACAGTGCCAGCGCGATTGCGGCGACGAACAGCAGTGCGAAGCCCATCGGCAGCACTCGTCGCGTCAGCGCATAGGCCACGAACAACGCGTAGAAGGCGAATTCGAAGGAGATGGACCACGCGACCGGATTGATCATCGGCACCCGCAGCAGCGGCGGCATGGCCATCATGTTGGCAGCCAGCATGCCGGGCCCCAGCTCCAGCGGATGTCGCGCATCGAAGAGCGACGCCGCCGCGATCAGTACCACGGTGATCCACAACACCGGCAAGATCCGCGTGAGCCGGTTCGACAGGAAATGAAACGGCCCGCGTGACTTGACGAAGGCGTGATAGATGACGATGCCACTGATGCCGAAGAAGATCTCCACGGCGTTCCCGAGCGAATCGATCGCGTAGTTCATTCCTTCGGCGAGCGTGCCGTGGAACGTCGGCAGGCCCGAGTTGCCTACATGGAAAATGAACACCGCGAAGGAGAGGATGCCGCGCAAGCCATGGATGTAGGCGTTGCGCCCGGCGTCGCCCGACGATGCGGGCCGGTCGCGCGCAGATCCGAGGGCGGCGTCGATCGACAACTCATGCTCCGTTGCCGGCATGCAGTGGTTGCGCTGGCGTCGGTGCAGGCGCCGGCGGCGCGTCGCGGCAGATGAACGTGGCGGCCCAGAGAATCGCGGCCAGCAGCCCGTGGCCGCAGATGAAGGCCAGCGTGGTGCCGAACACGCCGTCCCAGCGTGCCCCGGTTGCCAGCAACAGGCCGAAGCCGACGCTCGAGACCGTCTGGATCCCTGCGCGAAGGGCCTGGCGGCCGGCGCCGGTCAGCGCGTCGGCTGCCGGATACTGCAACGCGATGAACGGCAGCGCGAGCGACAGCAGCATGGTCGTCCGGCTGCTCTGCGCGAAGTCCTTGCCCAGCACTTCCGGCACGAAGCGCGCCACCAGCAGAACAGCCAGGCACGACATCAGGCCCACGGCCAGCATCGCCGGTGCCCCGGTTCGCAGCGCGAAGTGGCGGCTGGCGCGCAGGCCGTTGGCGCCGTGGATGAAGAACTTGGGGTACAGGATGCGCGTGACCACCTGCATCGGAAACAGGCCCAGTTGCAGCACGCGCGAGGCAGCTCCGTAGGCACCCAGGGCAGCCTCGTCGGCGAAGCGCGCCAGCACGACGCGGTCCATGTTGCTCTGCAGGGCGCGCGCCAGCTGGCCCACGCAGAAGGCGGCGCCGGTGGGCAACTCCTCGCGCACGAGGTTCCACTGCGGCGGCGCGTAGAGCTGGCGGCCAACGAAGAGGCAGGTCCCGCACAGCAAGACCGATTGCGCGACGACCACCGCGATCCAGTGATCGAGGTCACGCCCGTCGAACACGACGAAGAACAGCACGGCGGCGGACAGGCGCGTCAGCACCGAGGACATGCGCACCCACCCCGCGGCCACCGTGTGCCCGTGCGCCACCATCACCGATTCCAGCGAGGTGGACATGCGCGCCGACGCGATCTCCGCGGTCAATGCCGCCGCCAGGGCCGCCAGGCTCATCTGCATCCGCATCGGCCCCAGCGCCACCGCAATGGCGGCCAGCACCACCCAGGGCAGCGTCCCGGCGATGAGCAGCAGCATGTTGCCGTAGTAGCGCGCGAAACTGGCGGGGTTGCGCGCCGTGCCGCGCACCATCAGGTCGGCACCGCCCAGCCCGACGAACTCGACGCCGATGGCCGCCAGCGCCAGCACCGCGGCGTAGCGCCCGAACTGCTCCACGCCGAGACCGCGCGCGGTGACGGTGAAGGTGACGAACTGCAGTGCGAGTGCGCCCATGGTCGGCAGCATCGCGCCCGCGAACGTCAAGACGCGGAAGCGCCTCTCCAGGTCGGCGAGCAGCGTCCTCATGGTCTCACCCGCAGGCCTTCTCGCCGGGCGCGCTGGCGCGTCCGTACTCGACGAACACGTCACCCAGGTGAGAGGCCATGCGGCCGCGCAGCTTGTCGTATTCGAACAGCCAGGCGACGAAGGGCATCTCGGGCTCGCGTCGCAGCAGCGGGTAGATCGGCAGCCGGGCCACGAGGCCCAGCGTCTTGACGAAGCTGCGCACGCGGCTCTCGATGCTTTCCCAGCGCACGGCGTGGTTGCCCACGCGATAGCGGCGCTGGCGCATCCAGGCGAACGACGCGCGCGACGGGGGCACCTCCTCGTGCACCCAGGCCGATTCCGTCCAGGCCATCGCCTTGCCGGCGAAGAACAAGCTGCGGAAGAACACGGTGTCGCCGCCGCCCGACAGCCCGAATTCCTCGTTGAACAGCGGACGCGGGATGTCGGCGACCGCCTGCATGTCGATCAGGAAATTGCAGGTGCAGAAAACGAAGGGCTTGCCCTCCAGGTACTGGCGATCGACCGACCAGAAGCGCGCATAGCGCCGCAGGTTCGCCGCCGCGTCCGGAAACACCGGCCGCACCGGTCCGCCCACCACGCTCGCCGACGTGGCCGCCTGCTCGGCCAGGAGGGCCGCGAGCCAGTCGGGCGACGGCCATTCGTCGTCGTCGATCATGGCCACGAAACGCACGTTCAGCGTCTCGGCCTGGTCGAAGATCGCGTTGCGCGCCGCGGAGATGCCCGGCCTGGATTCCACCCGGTAGTGCACGACCAGGCCGGATTCGGTGGCGAAGCGCTCGACGCTCTGGCGCACCAGCGGGTCCTGCCCGTCGTTGTCCACCACGATCACCTGAGGCGGCGTCTCGAGCGCCTTCCCCGCGATCGCGATGTGCGCGAGCGTGCGTTCGAGGGACGTGCGGCGCTTGTAGGTACACAGGCCGACGGCGAGTCCGGTGCGTGCGACAGCGGGGGGCGTGGGATTCGTGGACATGTCAGCTTCCCTGGTTGGCGGGTTGGACGTAGCGATGCGTGCGTGCGCCGAGCAGGCCCCCGAGTCGGCCGGCCTGGTGCGCGAGTGACAGCACGCCGCGCGCCATCTGGTCCGTGTCGAACCGCAGCGCGCCGTGCAGCGCCAGCCACGCTGCGCCGAGCAAGCCCTTGAAGCAGCGCAGCCACACCGGGCCGACGCCGTCGTAGGTCTTGTCGATGCGCGCCATGTAGGCGCCGGTGCTGGCGTAGCGGTAGATCAGTGCGCGCGCGGTGAGGCGATCCGCGGGCGCCGGCTCGTCCACCACGGCCTCGTCGCACCACGCCAGCGTGCCGCCGCGGCGCGCTGTGCGCAGGAACAGATCGTAGTCCTCGCCACCGGAGGCGCCTAGTTCTGCGCGGAACAGCGGCAGGCCCACGAGTCCGGGCGTGGCGCGCGCGATCGCGAGGTTCTGCGTGGTGTTGAGCGTGGGCACGATGCCCGTTGGCCAGCGCCGCCGCGCGGCGAAGATGCTGTTGCGCGCGAGCGGCCCCGCGCCCGCGGGCAGCACGCCGCGCACGGGGCCGCCGACCAGGTGTGCGCCGTGCGCGAGCCCGGTGCGCAGCAACCCTTCGAGCCAGCCCGGCGTGGCCAGGCCGTCATCGTCGAGCATCACCAGCCATTGCCAGCCGGGCACGCGCTCGCCGGCCTCGCGCACCAGCGCGTTGCGCACCTGCGCGACGCCGCGCTCTGGCACGGGCACGCAGACCGTGGCCGGCCACTGCGCACGGAACGCCTCGACGATGGCGGGCGCGGAGGTGCCGCACTCGTTGTCGCCGACGATCACCAGCGCGGGCTGCGTCGCCAGTTGCGGCAGCAGGCTCAGCAGCAGCGCGCGCAACTGCTCGGGGCGGCGATAGGTGGGAATGCCGATGACCAGGGCGTCAGGGGCGATCATCGGGGCAGGCATGCGTCGATCTCCGCGGCGGTGTGTCGAGGTTCGCAGGGGGCATTGCCCGGCAGCGAATACGCCGACACCCAGTCGATGTCGAAGCTGCTGGGCAGCGGCGTGGTGGCATCCGGCGGGCCCGCCATGCGCCCGCCGATGGCCAGGTTCAGCAGCATGTACATCGGCTTGTCGACGCCCGCGGGCGTGGCCAGCTGCGCCACGGGAACGCGGTCGATGTAGTAGACGATGCGCTCGGGCGTCCACAGGACGCCGAAGTTGTGGAATTTCGTGGCGGCGTCTGCGAGCGTCGTACGCAAACCCGAAGGGACGTCGCCGCCGGCCGCGTTGGCCGAGTGGGTGGTGGTGACCATCAGCGTGGGTTGGCCACCAACGACCTCGAGCACGTCGATCTCTGGCGGCCACTTCTTGTCGGCGGAAAGGAGCCAGAAGGCGGGCCACAGCCCCTGTCCGGCCGGAATGCGGGCGCGCATCTCGAAGAAGCCGTAGCGCTGGACGAGCGAGGCGCGCGTCGTCAACACCCCGGAGTAGTACTTGCGGTTGAACAGCAGCGGCTGCATCGCATCGGGGATGCGGTTCGCGGTGATGCTCAGCACGCCGTCCCTGACCACGAACGGGTCCAGCCCGAGCGGCGTCGGGCCGGTGCCGCCGTAGCTTGGATCGACATAGATCTCCACCTCGCCCGTGCCCGACAGCGTGCGCTTGGTGAGGCCCCAGCTCCCGCCCAGGAACTTGTCGGCGGCGGCGTCGTAGCCGCCGTCGAAGTACGGCAACCAGCGCTGCGTGGACAGGTCGAGCGTGTCGAACGGATCATGGAACGTCCGCGTCACGGTGACCGGGTTCGCGGCCGACACTTCGCCGCTGACCGCCGCGCACTTCGGACCGGGCGCCTGCACAGGCAGCGCGATCGACAGCGTCGGATGCGGAAGAAGGTCCGCCGCCACGGCCTGCGGGCCATGCAGGCCGGCCAGGGCCAGGCAGAAAAGGACATGGAGGCTAGCGCGCATGGGTCTCTTCCCTTCGGAGCAGCGGCGGGGTCGGCGCGCGCCGCGCGAACGCGCCGCGCGCCCAGGCATTGAGGCGCTTCATCACCGGTCTCTCCAGCGCGACGTGGAGCACCGCGGCGGCGCCGATCGACGCGATGGCGGCGACCACGATGTAGACAGTGGGCTGCGAGATGCCGGTATGGCGCCACAGGGCCGCGACGGCGGTCAGCGTGAACGGGTGCGACAGGTAGATGGCGAACGACGCGTCGCCGCCGAAGATCAGTACGCGCAGCAGCGGGCCCGGGGTGGCCGGCTCGCGCACGAACACCGCGGCCGCGCAGAACAGGACCGCCGGGATGCCCATCCACAACGGGCGGGCGAGCCAGGCGTGGTCGGCGAGGCCGGTCTGCATCGCCAGCACCATGAGGACGATGCCGGCCAGCACCGCGGCGATCGAGGCGACAGGCGGCCACGTCGTGCCGCGCTGGCGCACCCATGCGAGGCCGATGCCCATCAGGAACTCGAACACGATCGGGTTGCACCAGAACGCGAACGGCCCCGGCGGGACGAAGAACAGGCCCGCGATGCCCAGCAGCGCGATCGCGCCGCCGATCACGGCCAGCCCGACGCGGCGCGGGAACACCAGGCCCAGCGTGAACACCGCGTAGAACAGCATCTCGAAGTTGAGCGTCCAGCCCAGGATCAGCACCGGGTACAGCTTGCCGTAGCCGTTGGCGGCGGGGATGAAGAAATACGACGCCAGCACGTGCACCAGCGACAGCTGCGAGTGCGCCACGTGGCTGCTGAATGCCACCGCCGCCACCACCATCGCCGTCGTGAACAGCCAGTAGGGCGGCACGATGCGCAACAGCCGGCGCACGAGGAACTCGCGCGCGCCGCCCGGACGGCCGAAGTCGGCCGACGCGATCGTGTACATGATGAAGCCGCTGATGACGAAGAAGATGTCGACGCCCCCCGCGAAGTACACGGGCCGCCAGGGCTCCCAGCCTTCGCGCGAGAGCCCCGCGATCGAGGGCGCCTCGTGCTGCAGGTGGCTCAGCAGCACCATGGCCGCCGCGACGAAGCGCAGCGCCTGGACGTGATGGAGGACGGCCTTCATCGGGACACCGGTGGGTTGGGAGCGGCCTGGATGGCGACCGCGACGGCCGGCGCGACGGGCGAGCCCAGCGCCGCGGACCAGACGTCTGGCAGCGCCTCGGCGCCGTGGGTGGACAAGTGGTTGTCGTCCGCGTAGAGCGGCACGCCGTGGCGCAGCACGTCGCACACCGTCGCGCCGCACAGCGCCTGGCCGACGTCGACCACGTCGAACGGATGGCGCGTGTGCAGGCGGGCCAGGGTTTCGCGCAGTTCCCCCTGGCGCTGCTCGTGCATCGCCACCGGGAGCGCGGGCTGTGCCGGATACCCGAAGGTGGCCGACAGCGCCAGCGCGCGCGGCACGTCGTAGCGCTGCTCCGGGATGTAGGCCACCACGACCACGTGCCGGCCGTCGAAGGCGGCGAGCAGGCGGTCGAAGCTGCGCTCGAAGACCCGGCGATTCTCGTCCACGCTGCGCTCTGTGGACTGCGCGTCCTGCACGAACCAGCCCTGCGTGCGCGCCTGGCCGAAGCGGTCGCCCAGCAGCGCCGAGGTCCATCGGCCCACCAGCACGACGTTGCGCAGCGACGGGTGCGTGGTCACGTACGCCGCGGCGGCGTCCATGAAGCGGGCACATGCCGGGTTGCCCTGGCGCGCGCCGAGCAGCAGGAAGCAGCCGCTGTAGGTCAGGCTCAGTCCCTTGAGGCCCAGCGCGCGCGCCGACTCGTCGATGCCGGGCGCGGCGGCGTCGCCGAAGCTGTCGCCGATCAGCACGAACGTGGGCGCAGCGGGGCTGGCCGCGCCGAGCACGCAGGCCTGGCCGGCGGCGATGCGCTCGGGCAGCGGGCGATCGCAACGCTGGCGCTGGGGGTTGGTGTCGAGTGCTGCCGCCGCGAAGCCGCGCGCGGGCTGCTGGAAGCGCCCGGGAAAGCCCTGGTCCGCATGCGCCACGAGCGCGAACGCCAGGGCAACGCTGGTGATGGCCGCCGTCGCGCGGAACACGTGGGCGCGCGAGGGCAGCGGTCCGGCCCCGCGGGTGCGGAACGGCTGCTCGACCCAGCGCCACGACACCCAGGCCAGCGCCAGCGCCGCCGCGGCATAGAGACCCAGCTCCAGCGGCCCCTGCAACTCGCGGAACAGGAGATAGCGCGCGGCGACCAGCAGCGGCCAGTGCCACAGGTACAGCGAATAGGAGATGCGGCCGACGAAGGTGGCGGGCGCGCTCGACAGCCAGGACCCGACCAGGCTCGGGCCGCCCCTGCCCGCGTGGATCAACAGCAGCGCGCCCAGGCACGGCAGCAGCGCGGACTCGCCGGGGAACCGGGTGGCGGGCGTGTAGAGGATCACCGGGACGACGATGGCAAGCAGTCCCGCGAGCGCGCAGGCCTGACGCAGCGCCGCGTGGCGCGGCACCGGCAGCGCGGCGCGCGCCAGCCACGCGCCCGCCAGGAGTTCCCAGGCACGCGAGAACGGCAGGTAGAAGGCCGCGTCGGGGTTCGTCCGCACCTGCACGATCGAGAAGACCAGCGACAGCACCGTCAGCAGCGCGATGGCCAGCGTGGTGCGCCGCGGCAGCACGCGGTGCAGCGCCACCACCAGCAGCGGGAACGCCAGGTAGTACTGCTCCTCGACGGCCAGCGACCAGGTGTGCAGCAGCGGATTGGTCGCCGAGCCGGCGTCGAAGTAGCCGCTCTTGAAATAGAAGTACAGGTTGGAGCAGAACGTGAGGCTGGCGCCCGCGCTTTGCGCGAAGGACTTGTAGTCGACCGGCGTGAGGAACGCGGCGAACACGACCGCGCAGACCGCCAGCATCGCGATCAGCGCGGGCTGGATGCGGCGGATGCGACGCTCGTAGAAGCCGGCCAGCGTGAAGCGTCCGCCCTCGACGCCCGCGTAGATGTTGCCGGCGATCAGGTAGCCCGAGATGACGAAGAAGACGTCGACGCCGACATAGCCCCCGGTGACGCCGGGAAGCCCCGCGTGGAACGCGATCACCGACAGGACGGCCAGCGCGCGCAGGCCGTCGATGTCGGCGCGCCAGGCGCCGGTCGTCATGGCGTGGTCTCCCCGGCCAGGCGTTGCGAACGCTCGCGCATGAGCATCGCGCGGCCGATCACCAGGATGAAGCCGCCGACGCCCATCGAATAGACCTCGTGGGCCTCCACCATGCCGCCCACGATGGTCACCACGCACAGGCCGGCCATCGCGCGGGACCACGGTGTGCCTTCGCGCATCGGATCGATGACGCCGACGTACAGCAGCACGCCGCAGAACGCGAGCAGGCCGAAGATGCCGGCATCGCCGAACGCGCCCAGGAACATGTTGTGCGGCGTGTAGATGCCGCCCAGGTCGGCCAGCATCGCCGCCAGCTTTTCGGTGATCTCCGACAGCCCGGTGAACGAGCCGGGCCCCTGGCCCAGCCAGGGCGTCTGCAGCATGGCCGAGAAGTAGACGTCCCAGATGTCGGTGCGACCGGTGAGCGTGGCGTCGCGACCCATCATCTCGAGCAACATGGGCAGCACCAGCTTGACCCCTCCCACCAGGCCGGCGCCGATGCCGATGGCCAGGAGGGCCGACAGCCCGCCGCTGAAGCGCCGGGACAATACCGACAGCAGGGCGATGTAGCCCAGTCCGGCGACCGCGGCCACCAGCGCGCCTTTGGACTGCGAGAACACCATGCAGACGAGCGCGGCCATCAGCACGCCGGCCGCCAAGATGCGCAGCCGGGGCTGGCGCAGGCCGTGCAGGCCGAACGGGCACGCCAGTGCCGCGACCCAGCCCAGCTGGTTCTTGGACACGTAGATGCCGCACCAGACGGACTTGCTGCCGTATTGCTGCGTTCCGGCGCCCGGCGCGAGCAAGGCCATCACGATCGAGCCGGCCAGCATCAGGAACAAGGATCCGAGCACCACCGCCAACGCCTGCCGTGGCGTCAGCTCGGCACCCGTCACCGCGGCGCTGAGGGCCATCACGAGCCAGAAGATGGAGTATCGCAGCGAGGATATCGGCTGGATGCCCAGCACGCCGGCCAGCACGCCAACGAGCCAGAACAGCATCCACGGCCGGAGAGTGGCGAAGATCTTGTCGACGCCGTGGCGCGCGAGGTGCAGGCCCACCGTGCAGGCGATGAGCAGCCACATGCCGTATTGGAACTGAACGCCGAAATGCTTCTCGTAGCGGGGCGTCGTGGTGTTGGTCAACTCGGTGTGGCTGGGCCAGTACCAGGCATTGGAGAACTGGATCAGGCACAGGAGCACGAAGAGGGCCTGGAACCACGGGAAGCCAGCGGCCGCGCGCGCGCTTCGCGCCTCGGGGGCCAGGGCCATGTCGAAGGTGGTGTCGGTCATCGCAGCACCGCCATCAGGTCGGCACCTGCCACGCGCGAGCCTTCGATCGTGAAATGGCCGTAGTCGAACTGCATCGGTATGCCCGGGGCCGCGTAGCCGCGGCAGCTGCCGTCGTGGCAGAGATCGTCGATCATCGAGAAGTACCGGGCCGGCGTGTGGCTCACCTGCTCGCGCATCTGTGCGTCGAGCACGAACTCGGCGCGCACCAGTCCGCGGGCCACCGAGCCGCTGTCGTTGGATCGCAGCGCCTTCACGAGCAGGTGCGGCAGCGCTGCGGCGTACTGGGGCACCGGCCCCACCACGACGATGCGTCCCGCGTGGCCCTGCAACTGCGCGACGGTGGCGTCCAGCAGTTCCAGATCGGACGCCTGCCAGCGGCCGGCCAGCACGACGACGTCCACAGGATGAGTCGGCAGCCAGTCGACGAACAGGTTGCGGAAGAACGCGCGGCAGGCGGCCTCGCCCGCCGCGACGGGGACCAGCACCGGCCGGCACCCGGTGGCGGTCGCCTGCAGCACGCTCACGTCGGCGCCGGCCGCGGCGTGCAGGCCCGGCCAGAGGTGGGCCGCGTGGCTGTCGCCCACGAGGAGGATGCTGCGCTTGCCGGGATCGCGCGCGAGGCAGGTCGACGCGTCGAAGGGGTCGCCGGGTTGCACCACGAAGCAGCTGCCGGCCCGGAAGGCCTGGTCGCCCGAGTAGTCCTCGTAGGCGCCGATGGCCTGCTGCGGCGCATCGAAGCGGGCGGGGAAGCCGCGGGCCGCCACGGTGATGCTGCTGGAGGCCAGGAACAGCGCCATGAGCAGCGCCGCTCGCCGCAGCACGAGGCGCGCCGGCCACGCCGCGCTGCCGCGGGCACGGAACGGGGTCTCGATGAAGCGCCAGGAGGCCACCGCGAGCAGCAGCGACACGGCGACGATCCCGCACCGCACCGCCAGCGTCTGCTCCAGGTAGAGCACGGTCTGGCTGAACACGATCACCGGCCAGTGCCAGAGGTACAGCGAGAACGAGATCGCGCCGATGAACACGAGCGGGCGCAGCGACAGCAGGCGCGCCACCATCGAATCGCCAGAGGCGCCCGCCGCCAGGATGGCGGCCGCGCCGGCGACGGGAAGCAACGCCGCCGGGCCGGGAAACGGCGTGCCCTGGTTGTAGGTCTTCACCGCGAACAGGATCGCCGCCAGGCCTGCCAGCGCGACGGCCTCGCGCAGCGCGCGCGACGCGAACGCCCGCGCAGGAATCCACACGAGCAGGGCGCCGGCCATCAGCTCCCAAGTTCGGGCATGGATCAGGTAGAACGCCGCCGCAGGATCGCGCGGCAGCTGCCAGACGGCGGCCGCGAACGAGGCGGCCGCGATCGCGCCCGCCAGCCAAGGCAGCCAGCGTCGCCCGGCGCGCGGAACCGCCATCAGGATCAGCGGCCAGAACAGGTAGAACTGTTCCTCCACGGCCAGCGACCAGGTATGCAGCAGCGGGAGCGAATGCGCGGCCGGCGCGAAGTAGCCCGACTCGCGCCAGAAGAACAGGTTCGACGAGAACACCGCGGTGGCGAACGTCGAGCGCGCGAACGCGGCGAACTCACCGGGCAGCATAGTGGCCCAGGCGACGACGGCGCATGCGGCCAGCATCGCGAACAGGGCCGGAAAGATGCGCAGAACGCGGCGGCGGTAGAAGTCGCGCAGCGAGATCTCGCCGCGATCCAGCTCGCGCACCAGGATGCCGGTGATCAGGTAGCCCGAGATGACGAAGAAGACGTCCACGCCGACGAATCCGCCGAAGAACCCGCGTGCGCCTACGTGGAAAAGGACGACGGGCACGATGGCCAGCGCGCGCAGTCCGTCGATGTCGGGGCGGTGAGGGTTGGAACTCACGACGTGGCTCCAGGCGGCGAGGCGAGCTCGTGAAGGCGTTCCGTCATCGCGTTCTCACCAGTTCTTCTGGAATTGGTAGCCATCGTCGGCCTCGCGCCGCTTGATGAAGCGCGCCGGAACACCGGCGACGACTGCGTCGCTTTCGGCAATGCGCTTGGTCACCACCGAGCCCATGCCGACGATCACGCGGTCGTCGACGCCGCTGCCGGGCGCGAAGCGGACCGCCGAGCCGACGAAGCAGTGGTCGCCGATGACGATGTCGCGATCCACGGCGCTCGCGCCGTGGGTCAGGAACTGCGAGTTGAAGCCCGCGATCCAGGTGCCGCGCCCGATCGCGACGCGACCGAGCACGTCGAAGAGGTGGCCTTCGTTGACGAGGCTGTCCTCGCCCGTCTCGAAGCGGCGCGCATAGTTCATGTGGCTCACGCTCGGCTGTGCCGCGCCGTCGCCGCACTCGATCTTGTTGAAGCGGCCGATGAAGGTGTTCGCGGCGAGCCGCACCGCGATCGGCCCCAGGAAGCTCGTGCCGCGACGGATCGTCACGCCACCGGCGCAGTCGAAGGAGTCGACCGAGATCGTCACGCCGAAGCCGATGCGCGTGCCGGCGCCGAAGCGATAGCCGAGCACGGCGCGATACAGCGCGAGGCGCAGCGCGCTCGAGGGCAGGTGGGCGACGATGCTCGCCAGCAGCCAGCGAACCTGGCGTCGGGTCATGCTGCAACGCTCCCGGTGTCGTGCGCCGGCGCGAGCTTCAGTTCGGCCAGGATCGCTCCGATCAGTGCGCGGCGGCGCGCGATCGTCAGGGGCAAGGTGGACTGGACGTGTATCGCCACATGCTCGTCGCACACGGCCGCCGCCACCGCCGGGATATCGGCCTCGGTACCCGGCGTCCACAGGGAGTGGGCGAGCCGCAGGTCTTCGAACACATGGCCCGTGCCGGGCTGCGCCACGGCGCTGCAGTACGCGCCGTACAGGATGTATTCCGAGATCGCCCGGCAGCGCGCGATGACCTTCCACCAGGACAGCCCGTTGACCTCCTCGAGGCGCTGGCGCAAGGAGAGCAGCACTTCGCGGCGCCAGGCCACGAGGTTGCCGATGTAGTTCATCATCGGCGGCGCGTCGTGCGTGACGCCGAGCAGGCGCAGTGCGGTCTGGTACCACGCCTGGTGCGTCGCGAGCTGGCTTCCGGTGGCGTAGCGATGCAGCTTCACGGACTCGCCGCTGTAGAACCGGGTCGTGTCGAAGTCCTTGAAGAGGAAGACGTCGCTGTCGACGAAGAGCAGCAGGGGCGCCGCGGTGAACTCGGGGGCCGAGAGCTTGACGATCTGCTGCACCACCCAGCCGCTCACGCGTCCCGCGCCCGCGCACCACCACTGCTCCCTCAATTTCATGTCGACGAGGCCCGGGATGCGCACGCGGGTGGGCGTGGGCAGCCGGCGAAAGCCGCGCGGACGCAGCACGTCTTCCGTGCTGAGAATCTTGCGGTGACCCGACGCGAGCGGGGAAAACATGGCAAGGTCGCGCCGCGGCACGATGAGGACGTGCTCGAACCGCGCCTGGAAGTGTGCGTCGAGGCTGCGGCAAAGGTCGACCGCGAGCTCGAAGTCGTTGCGGTAGGACGGGGTGACGACGGTGATGTCAGGAATCATCATGGGCTCGAGAAGTGAAGTGATGCGCGCGAGTCGTCGCGCCGTTCGAGCCATCGCAGGACGAGCCGCCGTCCCGGCACCTCGATCCAGCGCCAGGTGGCGGCGCCGAGCAGGATGGCGACGCCGATGGCGGCCAGCAGCAGGGCCGCGCTGGCGAGCGGGCTGGCGGCGATGTCGATGTGCAGCGCCCGGGCGAATCGACGCACGGCGATGTTGACGCCGAACATCTCCACCAGCGCGTGCGTCATGTACAGGCTGTAGGAGATCGCGCCCAGCCAGACGAAGACGGGCCGGCTCAGCGCGGCGCGAACGCCCGGATGGCCCAGCGTGGACAGCAGCAGGATCGGCGCGAGCAGCACCGCCAGCGCGCTGCTGGCCGGGTTCAGGAGCAGCACCGGCACGAGCACGAAGGCGACGCAGGCCACGGCGGTCGAACGCATCGCCGCGGCCTTGCGGAACCGGTAGACGGCCATTCCCGCGGCAAACAGCGGCAGCACGCGCGTCAGCACGATCCAGCCGTTGGTGGGATGGGTCTCTCCTGCCAGGCCGAACTGGTACACGGCGAACGGCACCAGCGTGCAGGCCGCCGCCAGGGCCACCGCTCCCGCGTTGCGCAGCCGCGCGATCAACGGCGCCAGCAGCGGAAAGACCAGGTAGGCGTGCATCTCGGCGCTGACCGACCACGCGGGATAGTTCCACGTCCGCTGCGCGATCCACGGGCCGTGCAGCATCAGCAGCGAGGCCAGGCCCGCCGTCCAGGCGAAGCGCCCGTCCGGGCTCGTGAACTCCGGCTTGTGCAGCACGAAGGGCAGGATGCCGATCGCCATCACGACCAGCGCGAAGAGATGGACCGGATACAGCCGGGCGACGCGCGCGACGAAGAAGTGCCGCAGCGCCGGCGAGCCGTAGCCCGCGCCGAACTCGGCGCCATGGACATGGGCCATCACGAAGCCGCTCATCACGAAGAACATGTCGACGGTGAACCAGGCCGGCTCCAGCAGCGGATGCAGCCACGCGAGCGCCATGCCCGGCTGCGACAACGGCGCGGCCAGGTGATAGACGGCCACGTAGAGCGCGAGAAGGCCGCGCAGGCCGTCGAGTTCGTGCAGGCGGGGGTCGGCGGCCATCAGGCGGCCCCGTCATCGAAGGCAGGCTTGGGGCTCATCGCGGCGTCCCCTTGGCGCCCGCTGCCGCCTCTACCGCCGGCCGCTGGCGCGCGGCGATCGCCTGCTCGTAGACCTGGCGCGTGGCCAGCCCGATCTGCAGCCACGACTCGCCGAGGGCTAGCGGCCTGGCCGGCGGCCGCGACGCCGCGGCCAGCGCGAGCTCGCGGGCCAGCGCGTCGACGTCGCCGGCCGGGATCAGCACGCCATCGGCGCCGGGCACCATGTCTTCGGCGAAGATGCCCACGCGGCTGGCGACCAGCCACTTGCCGAACGACTTGACGAGGAAGTAGACGCCACTGGCGTCGATCTGGCGGTAGGGGAACACGAACGAATCGGCGGTCTCGAACAGGTCGGCCATCTCCTGCTCGTCCAGGCGCTTGAGGTTCATCTCGATGGTGGGCTCCAGGCCCAGCTCGGCGATGCGCGCGACGATCGGCGCGAGGTCCATGCGCGCCCGTCCGGCGACCAGGAGCCGCATGGCCGCGCGCTGCGCGCCGTCCAGTCGCCCCAGCGCCTCGACGAGCAGGTCCAGCCCCTTGTAGGGCTTGATCTCGCCGAACAGCACGAAGGTCCAGCGCGGATCGCGCTCGCCCGCAATCGCCCGCGGGCTCGCGCTCGTGGCCAGGCGCAGCGGCCCGTGCGGCACGACATGGATCCTGGCGGCCGCGATGCCGCGCGCGAGCAGCGCCTGGCGGCCGGCCTGCGTGTGCACGATCACGCGGTCGGCGAGCCGGATCGGCAGGTCGAATCCCAGGTTCTGCATGAGCGACAGGCGCTCGCCATTGAACGGCGTCGTGTCGTGCACCGTCAGGATCGTCGGACAGCGCAGGGAGATCAGCCACATCGCGACGACGTCCAGCAGCGGCAGCACCATCCACTGGAAATGCACCACCTCGGGCTTGCGGCGCCAGGTGCGCGCCACCAGCCCGGCCAGGCCCAGCGCATGCGCGAGGCCCTTGGCCAGCGCGCGCAGCGGCCGCGGCAGGCCGGCGGCCTCGTCGACGTGTCGATAGAAGAATTCGTCGACGCAGGCGGCGTCGATCTCGCGCCGGTCGCCGCGCCGCAACGGACGCGTGGCCCATTGCGGCCGGACGCCGGCGGCGAGGAGTCCTTCGGTGAGCGCCGCGTCGTAAGGAGCGGTGAACAGCGACGGGTCGACGAGCGTGACGGACAGCGGGCGCGCGGTCATCCCATTGCTCCGCCGTCCAGGGCCAGGCCGGCGGTCGCCTCGACGCGCCAGCGCGGTTCGCGCAGCGTCAGCAGGCCGCCGAAGAAGCCCAACGCCCAGGCCGTGTGCATGATGGCCGCCAGGGGCGCGGCGAGCAGGCCGCAGGCGCTGCGGTGGCGCCAGGCCAGCGCGAACCCTGTCAGGCCCAGCACGCCCAGGTACAGGCCGGGCCACAGCAGCGCCAGCGGCCACCAGGGCGCCAGGCCCAGCGCCACCACGCTCGCGGCCAGGTGCAGCGGCACCGCGAGCTGGCGCAGACGCATCGAGCCCGGGTGACGCCGCACCGTCCGCGAGCGCCCGCGGCCGTAGGCGCGGTACTGGCGCCACAGGCCACGGACGGTGCCGCGCGGCTGGTAGCCGAGGCGGATGCCGGCATCGAGCCAGATGCGGGCGCCGAGCGCGCGTTGGCGGCAATCGAACTCGGCGTCCTCGTTGTGCGAGAAGCTCTCGTCGTAGCCGCCGGCGCGCAGGAACGAGGCCATGCGGAACGCCGCGTGGTGGCCGTGGTCGACGAAGCCGCTGCTGCGGCCGCCGCGGTGCGCGGAGCCGCCGGAGCCGACCGGCGTATCGGACAGCCATGCCACCGCGCGCCGCACGCAGGTGTCGCCGATCGAGTCCATCGGCACCACCACCGCATCGGCCCCGCTGCGTTCGAGCGACTCGGCCAGCGCGCCGACGTAGCCGGCCGGGTAGAAGGCGTGCGCGTCGCAGCGCACCAGGATGTCCGCATCGCGGCCGAAGCGCCGCGCGGCCAGGTTGACGGCAGCCGACTGCAGGCGGCGCGGATTCGCGACGAGGTGCAGGTTGGCGCGCTGCCCGGCGAGGCGGGCCACGATCTCCGGCGTGCCGTCGGTGCTGCCGCCGTCGGCCACGACGACGGTGCTGCGGGTGTCCGGCGGGAGGCCCGCCTCCAGGTCCGCCAGCGTCTGCGCGATCACGCCAGCCTCGTTGAGCGTCGGGATCACGACGAGGACGCGGCGCATGTCAATACTCGTTCATCACGATGCCGGCCAGCTTGCACGGGCTCTTGGACAGGCCCTTGAGCAGGCTGCCCATCGCGTCCATCCGGCTCCGGCCCTGGCGGCCGACCATCACGGCCGCGCCGCAGATGGCGGCGATCACGCGTGCGTCCGCGCCGTGCGAGGCCGCGGGCGTGTCCACCACCACGTGGTCGAACTTGGTCAGCAGTTCCTTGATCAGCAACGCGAACGCCGGGCGCTGCACCAGCTCCTGCGGGTTGGGCGGCGATTCGCCCACGGGCATCACGTACAGGCTGGGCAGGTCGCGCACCGGACGGATGACGTTGGTCTCGGCGCGGCCCACCAGGATGCTGCTCAGGCCCGGGACGCCCGGCGCGATGCCGAACATCGACTGCAGGCGCGGCGTGCGCATGTCGGCGTCCAGCAGCAGCGTGCGCCCGCCCAGCTGGCTGAACGCCACCGCGGTGTTGGCAGCCAGATAGGTCTTGCCATCACCCACGTCGGGACTGACGATCGCCACCGCGCGGCGCGTCTCGCCCGGCGCCAGCACGCCCATCAGCAACTGCGCGCGCAGCTCGCGAAAGCCCTCGGCCTCTTCGCTGAACGGGCTCGTGGCCGCCACCAGCTCGGGATGCAGCGCGGAGCTGCCCAGCGCGTACGGGTAGTGGAACTGCTGGGACAGCGCCCAGACGACGTCGTCGTCGGTCGCCAGCTTCAACGCCACGGCCGCCTCGCCGAAACGCAGGCGGTGCTCGCGCTGGTACTTCAGCACGCGCTCGACCTGCTCGTCCGTCAGCATCATCGCGTGGCGCAACAGCCGGCCGATGGGCATGTCGAGCACCTGGGCGCCGACGTCTTCGGCTGCATCCGCCTTGTGGCCGGCGGGATCGTGCGGAGGGCGGTTCATCATCGCGGGATGGGCATGGACGGGGGTCATGGCTTGACTGCCCCCAGGTGACCCAGGAGGATGCGGGACTTCATGGCCAGCGTGCGCGTGCGCGCCGCGCTGGTCGGCAACTGACGCGAGACCGCGAGCACCATGAGCAGCGGCTGGCGCAGCTCCTGCTCCACGTCGATCACCGTGCGCACGCGACGGTCGCGCAGTTCGCGCACGAGGGCGACGGCGATCCCGGCGAAGACGCCCAGGAAGATCGAGATGGCCGTGTTGCGCAGCAGCTTGGGCGACGACGGCTTGGCCGGCTCGGTGGCATGCTTGAGCACCGACACGTTGGTGCGCGTGTTCTGGCTCTCGACCCCCATCTGGTTCACCTGTTCCTGCACCGCCGTGTAGGCCGCCTGCGCGTTGTCGACGTCGCGCTTGTAGACGCTCGCGTCGTCGCGAAGGCCTTGCGCCGCCATCACCCGCACGCGCTGCTCGGCGATGGCGCGCTGCACGTCCGCCACTTGCGCATCGGTGACGCCTGTGGTGAGGGCGAGCGCGCCGGAGACTCGCGCGACGGCGGTGTCGTACTTCGCCTTGATCGTGGCGATGCGCTCGCGTTGAGCCACGACGTCGGGGTAGCTCGCACCGTAGCGCGACTGCAGCTCCTTCATGTGCGCCTCCTCCGTCGACAGCTGGCCCGCCAGCACGGAGACCGTCGGATCGGAGAGCAACTCCGGCAACGCCGTCGATGGGCCGGCGACCTGCGCGCGCTTGCCATGGTTCTGGGCCGCCGTCGATTGCAGGTTCACCAGCTGCGCGGACAGGTCGGCCAGGCGTTGGTTCTCCACGTCCAGGCGATCACCGTTGTCGATCAGGCCATGCGTCTTCTGGTAGTCGGACAGCTTGGCCTGCGCGGCCGCGAGCGCGTCGCGCATCTGCTTGGAGCGGCCGTCGAAGAGGTCGTTGTAGGCCCGCGCGGGCTCCACCTTCAGCTCGAGCGCGGTGTCGATATAGGACTGCATGAAGGCGTCGGCCACCCGCGCGGAGCGCGCCGCGTCGGGAGAGGTGAAGCCGATCGTGATGACGTTGGCCTCGCGCGAGGGCGTGACAACCAGCTTCTTCTGCAGTTTCTCGGTGAGCCAGGCCTCGAAGTCGCCCTTGCCATCGACGTCGTCCGTCCAGTCGCTGCGCAACTCGGCGTCCTTTTCCAGGCCGAGTGCGTGGATCACGCGCCGGGTGACGCGCTCGCTCTCGATCTCTTCCACCTGGGTGGCCATGTAGCCGGGCGCCAGCATGCCCTGCGACATGCCGGTGACGACCGGATCAGGTGACCGGATGTCGATGAGCACCGCCGCCGTCGCGGTGTATCGCTTGGGCATGAGCAGGCTCGCGGCCAGGCCGAGCGCAACGAAGCCCAGGAACACCGACAGCGCGGTGCGCCACCGCGCCGCCAGAATCACTACAAATTGACCAACCGTCAGCTTCATGACACGCTCCTCCGAAACGGGACAAGGGCAAGATGCGTGCCGCGCGTCCCCGAAGGGGGTGGATTGGCTGGAAACAGGATGTTCGATGCAAGGCCTGCATACGGGGCGAGGCCGGTCGCATCCCGACAGTAGGGGGTGACGTATTCGTCCCGCGCAGGTGCCAGGCGCCGCGATCGGATGGCATGCAGCCCCGATTCGGTGCGGAACCACCCAAGAATTGCTGCACTGCGGCAACGTTCGGTGCCGATCCTGCTCGACAAGGAGCTCGACCGGCACGACCGACAAGAACCTGCTGGTGAGCTACAGGGACAAGGCGTTCGGCTTCTTCTGATCGGCCTGCGGGTCCACGGCGGCGCCGTTGGCCTGCAATGGCGGACGTTCGACGTTGTGCGAGGCACCGGCCGACACCCGCAGCGCCTGCAGCATCGCCTGCCCGCCGGGCGACAGCGGGTGGTGGCGGCGCGTGACGATGCCGTAGCGGTCGAGCCGCAGTTCCAGCCCGATGGGCAGCGGCACCAGCACGCGGTGCTCCACGTGCGTGCGCACCACTTCGGGCGGCAGCGCGACCACCATGTCGCTCTGCGCCAGCATGTGCGTGATCATCGGCACGGAGGTGGTCTCGATGGTGTGCTCGGGCAGGTCGAGGCCGGCCGACAGGAACAGCGCGGTGAGGCGGTCGCGCAGGATGCTGCCTTCGGCCGGCAGGATCCAGCCGGCGCCGGCGAGGTCGGCCAGCGTGAGGTCGGCGCGCCCGGCCAGCGGATGGCCCGCGCGAGCGAAGATGCAGTGCGGCTCGTCGCTGAGCGGCTCGAAGTTCAGCTCCTCGGCGGCCTCGGGCTCGAGGATGCGGCCCACCATCATCTCGAGCTGCCCCGAGCGCAGCCGCGCCAGCAGCGACTTGCTGGTGTCCACCTCGATGGCCAGGTGCAGCTTCGGGTACAGCGTCTTCAGGCGCAGCACGGCGGCGGGCAGCAGGTCCATCGCCGGTGTCAGCACCGTGCCGACGGCCACGCGGCCGCTGAGACCCGACAGCAGCGTCATCACCTCCTGGTGCGCCAGGTTCATCTCGGCCAGCGCGGCGCGCGCGCGGCGGATCATGATCTCGCCATAGGGCGTGGGCGTCACGCCGCGCGGCAGGCGTTCGAACAGCGACGTGCCCAGCAGGCTCTCCAGCTCCGACAGCAGCTTCGACGCCGCAGGCTGCGTCATGTGGGCCGCGTTGGCGGCGTGCATGATGGAGCGGTGCTCGCCCAGTTCGCCCAGCAACACCAGGTGGCGCGTCTTCAGGCGCGACCGGATGAAGCGTTCGGAGCGGGGATCCTGCATGGTGCCGTGAGTGAGGAATTCGTTGAATAGGTCTTGAGCGAAGAAGAAACGTTCCGAATCCTGTTCAAGACAGCCGCAGGCTCGGCGCGACCGCGCAGCGACGCTGGTGGCCTCGCAAGCGGGCGCAACGACGGCTGCGGCTGTCTTGAACAGGATTCTTCAACGAGCTCCTCACTCACGGCACTTAGTCGTGGTACAGCTGCGAGCGGCCGCCGTCCACGAGGATGTCGGTCGCGTTGATGAAGCGCGCCTCGTCGCCGGCGAGGAACAGCGCCGTGTAGGCCACCTCGTCGGGTTCGCCGATGCGCCTGCCCGGCAGCAGCGCGGCCTGGCGTGCGCGCTCTCCTTCGGGGTCGGCACTGGCCGCGAACGAGGCCTCGATCGCCTCGGTGAGGATCAGCCCCGGCGAGATCGAGTTCACGCGCACGCCGCGCGCCGCGTACTGCAGGCCCAGCGCGCGCGTGAGTCCGATCAGCGCGTGCTTGGCCACCGGGTACGGAAAGCAGTCCGGGATGATCTTGTGGCCGTGCACCGAGGCGATGTTGACGATGCTGCCGCGCCCCGCCGCCAGCATGCCGGGCAGCACCGCGCGGGCGCAGTTCCACGCCCCCTCGAGGTCCACCGACATGCAGTCGCGCCACTGGGCTATCGTCAGCGTGAGCGGGTCGTTGAAGAAGTTGCGGCCCGCGTTGTTGACCAGCACGTCGACCGGGCCGAAGCGGGCCGCGGCCCGCTCCACCATCGCCTGCACCGCGACGCCGTCGGCGACGTCGGCCTGGACGAACAGCGCCCGCTCGGGGCCCAGCTCTTCGGCGATGCGGCGCGCGGCCGCATCGTCGACGTGGCTGTTGAGGACGACCTTGGCGCCCTCGCGCGCGAACAGGCGCGCGGTGGCCGCGCCGATGCCCAGCGTGGAGCCGGTGACCAGCGCCACCTTGCCCGCCAGGCGTTGCGAGGACGACGTCATCTCAGAACCTGCGAATGAATACCGCGCGCCCGAGCGGATCGTCAAAACGTGTCCGATCAAGGCGCAAAGCACAGCCGTAGCTCGGGCTACGGCGAGCATTTGCAACGCGGAGCGGGCGCGTTTCGGCGGGACGAGCGGGTGTGGGGGATTCGTTCACAGGTTCTCAGAGCTTGTAGGTCAGGCCGACGTTGAAGCGGCGGCCGTACTGGAAGTCCCACTGGTTGTTGCGGTTGGTGGGATCCGTGTAGATCACGCGCTGGTTGGTGAGGTTCTCGATGCCGAAACGGGCCTGCAGGTGGTCCGTGATCTGCTCCGACAGGTTGAGCGACACCCAGGTCTCCGCACCGTTGTAGTAGAACTGCGTGGAGTCCCAGGTCGGTGCGCGGTTGTACTGCGAGTGGTGGTTGGCCGACAGGCGCGCCTCGAAGCCGTCATGCTCGTACCAAAGCGTCACGCCCATGTTGTGCTTCATCAGGCCGTTGGTGGGGATCGGCGAGCCGTCGCTGGCCATGTCCTTGATGTCGCTGTTCGTGTAGGTGTAGTTGCCCTGCACGCCCAGGCCGCTCAACAGGCCCGGCAGCCTGGTGAACGCCTGCTGGTACACCAGCTCGAAGCCCTGCGCATGGCCGCCCTTGCGGTTGACCTGCTCGGTGAAGTTGGCGGGCGCGCCATCGAAGGTGCCCTGCACGGTGTCGAGCGCGATGTAGTCGCTGATCTGCTTCCAGAACACGCCGGCGGACAGCAGGCTGCCCTTGGCGAAGTAGTCCTCGTAGGCCAGGTCGAGCTGGTTGGCCATCATCGGCTTCAGGCGCGGGTTGCCGCCGGTGACCGTGTTGGGCGTGCCTTCGGTCTCGGAGATGGTGACGACATGCGCGTCGTTGAGCACGTCCAGCGGCGCGCGCGACATGGCGCGCGAGGCGCCGAAGCGCAGCTGGTGCTGCTCGGCCTCGTCAAGCGCCAGCACCAGGTTCAGGCTGGGCAGGAAGCGCGTGTAGCCCAGGCCGTCGGACACCGGGGTCGGCGTGCCGCCGTCGGTCTGCGAATAGCCGTAGCCAGTCTGGTCGGTGTGCGCCACGCGCAGGCCGACGTTGCCGCGATAGCTCTTGTTGCCGGGGACGTCGCCGGACAGGTCGAACTGCGCGTACGCGGAGGTGTTGTTCTCCTTGGCGCGCCAGTCCTTGTAGATCAGGTCGCTGGCGGTGGCGGTGCGGCCGGCGGTGCTCAGGGCGTCGGCGCCGAAGAGGTTGGTGATCGCGGAGTCCAGGCCGCCGACGAACTCGACGAAGTCCGGGCGGCCCACGACGTGCACGCGCTGCAGGTCCGCGGCCGTGATCGACGCCGAGGTGTCGTCGAAGTCCCAGGAGATCTGGCTGTACGACTTCTCGCGCTGCGTGGCGCGCACGCCCAGCTTGACGGCGTGCACCGGGCCCCAGTCGACGTCGCGGCTCGCGTTGAGCACCTCCGAGTCCAGCCCGTCGCTCAGGTGGCCGGCATAGTTCGGGCCCCACTGCTCGTAGGCCGTGTCGCCGAAGTTGTCGGGGTTGCCGGTGTCCTGGCTGTACGAGTAGGTGGCCCAGCCGTTGTGCGGGGCGCTCCAGGTCAGCGTACCGCTGTCGGGCATCCACAGGCCGACGCCGGCCCACAGCGTGTTGCGCGTGGCGGTGGAGCGGGCGACGTCGCCTTCCAGCTTCCAGTCGGCCACCTTGGTCTTGCCGTTCAGGCCCATCGCGAAGTCGCTCTGGTTCTGCTTCCACAGCCCTTCGATCGTGTTCATGCTCACGCCCTGCGCGGTGCCGCCCGTCACGTCGCCGTCGGACGCCGTGATGTCGCTGTAGGAGGTGCCCTGGCTGGCCACGTGGTAGATCGAGTTCTCGTGGATGTCGGAGCGCGCCGCGTAGGCGTCCGCCGTCAGCGAGGTGTCGGCGTTGGGCTTCCATTCCACCTTGCCCAGCAGGCTGGAGCGCTTGTTGGTGCCCCGCACGACCTGGTTCTGGAAGCCCCAGGGTGCCGCATCGGTGCCGGTGCCGGGCAGCGGCGTGCTGCCGTTGAAGCCGTAGTTCTGGAACTGGTCGCTGACGTCGGGTTGGTCGAAATAGCTGGCGGCCAGCGCGACGCCGATGGTGTGGTTGGCGAACTGGTCGACGTAGACGCCGCCCAGGCGCGGCGCCACCTTCTTGGCGCCGCCGATGTCGGCGCCCTGCTTGTAGTACTCGCCGTCTGCCTTGACCGACGCGGTGCGTTCCCTGTAGGCCAGCGGGTCGATCGTCTGCAGGTCCACCGTGGTGGCGATGCCGCCTTCGACGATCTCGGCCGACTGCGTCTTGTAGACCTTGGCGCCCGAGATGGACTCGGACGGGAACATCTCGAAGCGCACCGCGCGATCGGGTTCGGTGGTCGCGAACTCGCGGCCGTTGAGCGTGGAGCCGATGAAGCGCGGGCCCAGGCCGCGTGCCACCACCTGGCTGGCGTTGCCGCGGTCGATGCCGGCCGCCAGGCCCGGCAGGCGGGCCAGCGATTCGGCGATCGTCGTGTCGGGCAGCTTGCCGATGTCCTCGGAAGCGATCACCTCGACCATCGAGTTGGACTCGTTCTTCGCGGCGACCGCGCTGCGCAGCGAGGCCGACACGCCGACCACGGTGACGACCTGGACGTCTTCCTTGGCCGCCGCGGCGGAGGCAGCCGAAGCGGGCGCTGCCGCGGCGGCGGCCTGGGCCTGCGCGGCCGCGGCGCCAAGGACGGCGGGCAGCAACAGGACGGCTTGCAGCAGCGCATTCAGGCGGGCCGGCTGCGAACGATTCGAGTGGTGGGCATTGCGGTTCATGGTGGTCTCCGTAGGTCTGGTTATGGTCGGGATCGGCTGCCGTGGTGTCTCCTCGCCGCGGCGCATTTCAGGAACTCAGGAAATCGGTGGCGCGCTGGAACACGCGCGCCAGGCGCGCACGAAATCGGCAGCGTTCGAGGCCACGGCGTCGGCGCCCAGGCCGGGGCTGTACAACGCCGAGCCGAGGCCGAATCCCTTCGCGCCGGCAGCGCGCCAAGGCGCCAGGCTGGCGGGCGTGATGCCGCCCACGGGCAGCAGCGGCACGTCGGCGGGCAGCACGGCGCGCATCGCCTTCATCACGCCGTGCGTGACGAGTTCGGCGGGGAACAGCTTGAGCGCATCGGCGCCGGCGGCGATCGCCGCGAAGGCCTCGGTGGGCGTCGCCACGCCGGGCACGCACAGCATCCCGGCGGCCTTGGCGGCACGGATCACCGCGACGTCGGCATGCGGCATCACGACCAGGTCGGCGCCGATCGCGTGGAGCCGCTGCACGTCCTCGACGCGCGTGACGGTGCCGGCGCCCACCAGCGTGCCGGGCTTGAGCACGCGGCGCAAGGTGGCGATGGAGTCGAACGGCTGCGGCGAGTTGAGCGGAACCTCGATCAGCGCGAAGCCGGCGGCCTCCAGCGCGAGCCCGACGTCCTCGGCCTCGTGCGGACGCAACCCGCGCAGGATGGCCACCAGCGGCAGGCTCGCCATCGCCGCGGCCAGGCGTATCGTGCGGCTCATCGCGCCACCCATCCGGCCTGCGCTGCCAGGTGCCACAGGCCCGCGATCGCGGTGTTGCCATGGACGCCGGCCGGTGTCACGCCCAGCACATTCAATGCGTGGACGTAGCGCGCGCACAGCGCGGACTCGCCCACCAGCGCGAGCGGTCCGTGCGCCGTGCGCAGGCCCGCCACCAGTTCGTGGCCGATCAACAGGCCCGAGAGGTGATCCGACAGCGCCTCCGCGGGCCAGCGCTGCGTGAGCCCCAGCGTGCGCACGGCAAACAGCTGGCCCAGCAGGTCGGCCCCGTCGGCGCGCCGCGCGGCCTCCACGCCGGCCTCGAAGGCCTCGGCATGCCAGCCCGTGTCGTCGCGCGGCATCAGGCGCGACAGCACGGAGTCGCCGCGCAGCAGCGCATAGACCTCGCCGGTCATGCGCGTGCGCAGGCTTTCCACCGCGCCGTGGCGCAGCTGCACCCACTTCGCGTGCGTGCCGGGCATCAGCACGCAGGCGCCATCCACCAGTGCCGGCAGCGCGTGCACGAGGCCCAGCACCTGGGTCTCCTCGCCGCGCATCACGTCGGGCGTGGCCCCGGTCTCGTCGATGAGGCCCGGCACGATGTGGAGGTGCAGCGCAGCCCTCGTGTTCACTTCGACCAGGTGCTCGTGCAGGCGATCGAGTCGCGCCGGGCAGGCAACGTAGGCCGCCTCGCGCCAGCCGTGCGTGCTGCCCACCATGCCGCAGGCGAGCACCGGCACGCCCATCTCGAGCCAGTCGCCGACCAGCGCCGCGAGCGCGCGCTCGAAGGCCGGGGCGCCGCCCGCGAGCACCGAGGCGCCGTCGCCGTTCTGGCGCTCCGCGAGGATGGCGCCGCCATGCCCCAGCAGCCAGGCGCGCAGGCGCGTGCTGCCCCAGTCGAGCGCGACCAGGCGAGCGGCGGTGACGACGGCGTTCACCACTCGGCCACGCTCCCGTCGGCGTGACGCCACAGCGGGTTGTGCCAGTCGGCGGCGTCGCGGCTCGCCTCGATGACGCGCTCCTCGTCGATCTCCACGCCCAGGCCGGGCAGGTTGCTCGGCGAGATGTAGCCGTTGTCGATGCGGAAGTCGTCGCGGTTCTTCACGTAGTCCAGCAGCTCGGCGCCCTGGTTGTAGTGGATGCCCGCGCTCTGTTCCTGCAGCACCGCGTTGTGCGACACCCAGTCCACCTGCAGGCAGGCCGCGAGCGCCACAGGGCCCAGCGGGCAATGCGGCGCCAGCGCCACGTCGTGCGCCTCGGCCATCGCGGCGATCTTGTGGCACTCGGTGATGCCGCCCGCATGCGAGAGGTCGGGCTGCAGGATCGCGAGGCCGCCGGCCGCCAGCACGCGCTTGAAGTCGAAGCGCGAGTACATGCGCTCGCCGGCCGCCAGCGGGATCGACGTGGCGTCGGCCAGGCGCGCGTAGTGCTCGCTCTGTTCGGCCAGCACCGGCTCCTCGACGAACAGCGGGCGCAGCGGCTCGAGCTCGCGCAGCAGCACCTTGGCCATGGGCAGCGAAACGCGGCCGTGGAAGTCGATGCCGAAGTTGATGTCGCTGCCGAACGCGGCACGGATCTCCGCGAACTTGGCGATCGCGCGATCCACCTCGGCGTGCGTGGCCAGAAGGCCGAACTCCTCGGTGCCGTTCATCTTGACGGTGTCGAAGCCCGCGGCGCGCACCTTGTGGATGGACTCGATGATGTCGGCCGGGCGGTCGCCGCCGACCCAGCAGTAGGTCTTCATGCGGTCGCGCACGCGGCCGCCCAGCAGCTGGTGCACGGGCGCGTTCAGCGCCTTGCCCTTGATGTCCCACAACGCCTGGTCGATGCCCGCGATCGCGCTCATCAGGATCGGGCCGCCGCGGTAGAAGCCGCCGCGGTACATCGCCTGCCAGAGGTCGTTGATGCGCGACGGATCCTGGCCGACGACCAGCTTGGAGAGCTCGTGCACCGCAGCCTCGACGGTGCGCGCGCGGCCTTCGACGACGGGCTCGCCCCAGCCGATCAGTCCCTCGTCGGTCTCGACCTTGAGGAACATCCAGCGCGGTGGCACGCGATAGGTGGTGAGTTTGGTGATCTTCATGATGCTGGAACAATAGGCAGGCGATGCGATGTCGAATACTTCCGTTTCGTGCGCAAGCTATGAATCATTCGTATGGGTCAATGCGGTGCGTGGAGTGCCTGCAGGGATGGCAGCGCGCGCCCCGAGTAATCGAACAAGGCCTGGTTCTCCCAGTTGTTGTCGCCGCCTGTGCGCCAGCCGGCGCCCGCCGCGGGAATCCAGTCGGGCTCCCAGTAGAAGACGCCGCGGCCCAGGCCGTCGGGCACGGCCGCGACGGTGGCGATGACGTCCTTGATCACCTGGGCCTGGCCGGCCACGGTGGCGGGGTAGCCGGCCTTTTCGGCGCGCTTCGCATCGAGCACGTGCGACGTCGCCTGGCCGTTGTCCAGCGTCCAGCCGTAGGCGGTCTCGACGACGACCAGCGGCTTGCGATAACGCGTCGCGAGCTCGTCGAGGTTGGCCTTCAGCTGCGCCAGCGTGCCGTGGTAGATCGGGTACCAGGACAGGCCGACGAGGTCGTAGTCCAGCCGTTCCGCCGCGAAGAGATCGAGCATGTGGTGGCACAGCTCGGGATCGGTGCCGCCGGCCAGGTGGACCATCACGGGCAGGCGGTGGCCGGTGAGCGCGTCGTTGGCGCGCACGCCCTCGATGCCGGCGCGCAGCAGCGCGGCGAAGGCCGCGTCGCCGCCGATCTTCGCGCTCTTGTCGGCCGACCAGGTCTGGCCGTCGGGCCACAGCATGCCGGCGTTGGTCTCGTTGCCGATCTGCACCATGTCGGGCGCGGCGCCCACGGCGTCCAGCGCGTCGAGGGTGTTGGCGGTGTATTCGCGCACCGCGGCCTGCAGCGCGGCGCCGTGCAGGTCGGTCCACGCCGCGGGCTTGGTCTGCGTCTGCGGGTCGGCCCAGAAGTCGCTGTAGTGGATGTCCAGCAGCACCTTCAGGCCCAGCGCCTTGGCACGGCGCGCCAGGCGCATCGTGGTGGCCAGGCCGTTGTTGCCGCCACCCACCGCCGCGCCCTTCTTCAGCACCACGTGGCCATCTTCGACGACGTCGGCGGCGAATACGGGCGTGTGCCACAGGCGCAGGCGCACCCAGGTGACGCCGGCGTCCTTGAGGATCTGCAACGCGTCTGCGGGCTTGCCGTCGGCGCTCGAGAACTTGCCGCCGTGGCGCTCGACCTCGGCCAGCATCGAGACGTCGGCGCCGGCCATGAAGTCGTCCGCCTTCGCGAAGACGGGCGCGAACAGCAGCGCGGCGAGGCAGGAGAGCAGGACGTGTCGCATCGCGCTCATCCCTTGACCGCGCCGGCCGACAGGCCCGACACCAGCCAGCGTTGCGTGAACAGGAACAGCAGCGTCAACGGCAGGCCGGCCAGGATCGCGGTGGCGGCGAAGTCGCCCCACAGGTAGCGCTGGTTGAACAGGAACAGCCGCGATCCGACGGCCAGCGTCAGCTGCGACTCGTCGTGCAGCAGCACCGAGGCGATCGGGTACTCGATCATCGCGCTGAGGAAGGCCAGCACGAACACCACCGCGAGGATGGGCCCGGCCAGCGGCAGCAGCACGCGCACGAAGGCGACCAGCGGGGTCGCGCCATCGACGGCCGCGGCCTCCTCGAGCTCCACCGGCAGGCTCTCGAAATAGCCCTTGATGAGCCACACGTACTGTGCGATGCCGCCGCTGTAGGCCAGCACCAGGCTCCAGTGGCTGTTCAGGCCCAGCCAGGGCACCCACTCGCCGATGCGGTCGAAGATCGCGTAGATGGCCACCAGCGCGAGCACCGACGGGAACATCTGCAGCAACAGCAAGGCATCGAGCGTGAGGCGCTTGCCGCGGAAACGCATGCGCGCGAACGCGTAGGCCGACGTGACCGACAGCAGCAGCGCCACCGCGGCGGACACCAGCGCCACCTTCATCGAGTTGGCGATCCACTGCAGCACCGGGAACGGCGGCGCTTCCCACTTGCCATCGGGGCCCAGCACCGAGATGCCCAGCGCGAGCTTCCAGTGGTCCAGCGTCAGCGCTTTCGGGATCAGGCTGCCGCCGGCGAAGTTGCCGGGGCGCAGCGAGATCGACAGGATCGTGAGCAGCGGCAGCATCGTCAGCGTGATGAACGCCAGCAGCGCGACGTGCACCGCGATCACGCGCCAGCGCTGGTTGGAAGGGGTGACGACAGCCATGGCGGTTTCCTAGCGGGCGGACTGGCCGACCTTGAACAGGCGCAGGTTGGCCAGCGCGATCGTGGCCACGATGAGGAACACGATCGAGGCGATCGCGCAGGCGAGCGCGTAGTGCTGGCCGGAGTCCTGGAACGCGATGCGGTAGGTGTACGACGCGAGCAGGTCGGTGGCGCCCACGGGGACCGCGGTGTCGAGGTAGTCGGGCGCGCCGTTGGTGAGCAGCGCCACGAGCGTGAGGTTGTTGAAGTTGGTGGCGAACGACGCCACCAGCAGCGGCGCCATCGGCCGCCCGATCAGCGGCAGCGTGATGCGCCACAGGTTCATCAACGGGCCCGCCCCCACCAGCGACGAGGCCTCGTACAGCTCGTCCGGGATGGCCTTGATGAGGCCCATGCACAGGATCATCATGTACGGGTAGCCGAGCCAGGTGTTGACGATCAGCACCATGCTGCGCGCCAGCGTCGCGTCGCTGAACCAGCCCGGGCGCACGCCGAACAGCTGGAACAGCACGAGGTTGATCTCGCCCAGGTTCTCGTTGAACAGGCCGCGGAACACGGGGATCGAGATGAACGCCGGCACCGCGTAGGGCAGGAACAGCGCGATGCGGTAGCCCGGCTTGCCCTTCAGCGCCGGCCAGTTCAGCGCCACCGCCAGCAGCAGGCCGATGGCGAACGTGAACAGCGTGTTGAGCGACGCGAAGGTCACCGTCCACGTGAACACGCGCAGGAACGGCTGGTAGAAGCGGCGCTCCCCGAAGATGCTGCGGTAGTTGGCCAGGCCCACCGTCGCGCGGAAGCCCGGGGTCACCGGCGTGCCGTCGGCGCGGCGCCACCAGCCTTCGTCGATGTCGGCCACCAGGCGTGCGCCATCGGCCGTGGCGCGCAACGAGCCGTCGGCCTCGCGCACGTAGGCCGGGCGTTCGACGGCGAGCCGGCGCAGGCTCAGCAGGCGCATTTCGCTGCCGTCGGGCAGCAGCGCGGTGATGCGGCGCAGCGCCGGCACCTGCGCGGTGAGCGTGCGCAGGTCGGCGGCCGGCGTGGCGGGCGCGTCGGCCGGCTCGTCCTGCAGCGGCGCGCGCACCGTGTCGCCCAGCGTGAGGGGCGCGCTGGCGTAGCGGTGGCCGTCGTCCGCCTGCACGTGCAGGCGGACGCGGTCGCCGCCCTGCGGCTCCAGCGTGAACGCCATGCTGCGGCCGTCGCCCTGGCCGCGCGCGAGCAGCACATCGGTGGCGCGCTCGTAGGACAGCAGGTGCTCGCCGCTGTAGTTGGTGAAGCTGATGCCCAGCGTATAGAGCATCGGGAACACGATGAACAGCGCCGCGGCCAGGCCGCCCGGCGCGATGTAGCGCCACGCCATGAAGCGCGGGCTCACGTAGACCCAGGTGGCCAGCGCCGTGAGCGCGAGCACCGCCAGCGCCCAGCCGCTCGCGTGCGCGGCGTGCAGCGCGAAGGCGAGCGCCAGCGCCGCGAACAGCGACAGCGCGCCGAGTGCCATCAATGCGAAGCGCGCCGCCTTCATGCGTCCCCCACGATGCGGGCGGCCGCGCGCGCCAGGCCCGGCGCCACCTGTTCGCGGCCCTGCATGATGTTCTGCAGCGCCGCCTGCATGGCGGTCCAGAAGCGCGTCATCTCGGGATTGCTGGGCATCAAGGTGCCCGCGCGCACGGCGGCCATGCTGCCGGTGATGAGCGGGTCGACCGAGCGCTCGGCGTACAGGGTCTTGTTGGCGGGCACGCCCAGCGGCACGTCGGCGTCGATCGCGCGCAGGCTGGGCAGGCTCAGCAGGTAGCTCTCGATGAACTCGTGCGCCAGCTCGCGCTGGCGGCTCGCGCTGGAGACCATCGCGCCCAGCACGCCCACGAACGAGCCGCCCGGATGGCTGCCGATGCGCGGGTACGGCGCCACGCCGAAATCGATGCCGCTCTTGCGCAGGTTGCCCCAGGCCCACGGGCCGTTGAAGGTCATCGCGACCGAGCCGTCGTTGATGGCGGCCTCGGCATCGGCGTAGGTCACCGTGCGTGGCAGCGCGCCGCGGTGCACCAGGTCCAGCATCACCTCCACGCCGCGCGCGGCACCGGCGCTGGCGATGCCCGTGTCGTGGCCGTCGTAGGTGCCGTCGGCGCGGCGCGCGAACGCGTAGCCGCCGCCGGCGGCGATCAGGCCCCAGCTGTAGTAGACCTCGGTCATCCACCAGCGGATGGCGTGCTTGCCCTGCGCGGAGAGGCGCTTGTCGATGGCCAGCACGTCGTCCCACGTGGCCGGCGCCGTGGGCACCAGCGCCTTGTTGTACAGCAGCGCGACCGTCTCCATGCCCAGCGGAAAGCCCCAGGTCTGGCCCTTGAGCGTCCACGCGCTCCAGGCCTGGTCGTCGATGGCCGCGCGCGTGGCGGCGGATGGCGTGACGGCGTTGATCAGGCCGGCGCCGGACCAGCTGCCCAGACGGTCGTGCGGCCAGATCCACACGTCGGGGCCCTTGCCCGCGGCGGCGGATTGCTCGAACTTGGAGATCGCATCCTCGGGATGCTCGACCTGCACCGCGACGCCCGTGTCGCGCTCGAACGCCGCGGCCGCCACGGCCAGGCCGTGCCAGCCCTTGTCGCCGTTGATCCACACCTTCAGCGGCGGCGTGGCCGCGCGGGCGAACGCGGGCAGCGCGACCGCGCCGGCGGCCGCGGCCTGCAGCAGGCGGCGTCGCGTCGTCATGGAGCGAGCCTGCGCAAGGCCTGGCCGCTGGCGTCGAACGCGTGGCAGGCGGCGGGCAGCCAGTGCAGGTGCACGGCGTCGCCGACGCTGGCGGCGCTGCGGCCGTCCAGGCGCGCGACCAGCGGCGTGTCGCTGCCGGCGCGGCCCAGGTAGGCGTAGGTCATGTCGCCCAGGCGCTCCACCCACTGCACCTGGCAGGGCAGCGTGTCGACGCCGGCGTCGGACTGCAGGCGCAGCTCCTCGCTGCGGGCGCCCAGCGTCAGCGTCTCGCCCACCTGCACGCGGCCGCCATCGACGGCGGCGTGCAAGGTGTGGCCGTCGACCGTGGCGAGCGTGAGGCCCGCGTCGGCGATGGCCGTGACGGTGGCCTGCAGCAGGTTCATCTTCGGCGAGCCGAGGAAGGTCGCGGCGAACAGGTTGGCGGGCTCGCGATAGAGCGCCAGCGGCGTGCCGGCCTGCGCGACGCTGCCGTGCGCCAGCACGTCGTTGCCGCTGCGCAGGAGCACGATCTTGTCGGCCAGCGTCATCGCCTCGACCTGGTCGTGCGTGACGTAGACGGACGCGGCGCGCGCGTACTGGCGATGCAGCTTCGCGATCTCGACGCGCGTCTGCGCGCGCAGCGCGGCGTCGAGGTTGGACAGCGGCTCGTCGAACAGGAACACGCCGGGCTCGCGCACCAGCGCGCGCGCGATCGCGACGCGCTGGCGCTGGCCTCCCGACAGCGAGGCCGGCTTGCGATCCAGCAACGCGGTGATCTGCAGCATCTGCCCGATCTGCGCGATGCGTTGCTTCGCGACGGCCTTGTCGACGCCGGCCAGCCCGAGGCCGAAGCCGACGTTCTCGGCCACGGTCATGTGCGGATACAGCGCGTAGTTCTGGAACACCATGGCCACGTTGCGCTGCGACGGCGCGCGCTCGTTCACGCGCTCGCCGCCGATGCGCAGCTCGCCGCCGGTGATGTCTTCCAGGCCCGCGATCATGCGCAGCAGCGTGGACTTGCCGCAGCCGCTGGGCCCGACGAAGACGCAGAACTCGCCGTCGGCGATGTCCAGCGAGACCTCGCGCACGACGGCCACGGGGCCGTAGGCCTTGCTCAGCGAGCGCAGGGTCAGTCCAGCCATCGGGGCACCTCGTTCGATTGGAACCGCAGGCTCGCGCGGCGCAGTGCGCGCGCGCTCGCGCCCGTCACGCCCGCGCGCTGGGGCGCGGCGGCGCGCAGGCGCTCGCGGGCGAAGGGCTCCAGGAAGATGGGCAGGTCGGAGTTGGCCGGCACGATCTGCAATTCGAGGCGCGGCCACGAGCCGTCGGGGCGCGCGAAGCGATGCAGGCCGATGATCCAGGGCTCGCCGTCGGCGAACTGGTCGTCCACGAGCCGGCCGTCGGCCAGCAGCCGCGCGGCGTCGCCGATGTAGTCCAGCGTCAGCAGCACGCGCGTTCCGGCCGGGCAAGGCGCGCCGGGCTCCAGGCGCACCCGCATGCCTTGCTCGTAGGCCGCGTCCGCCGGCGCCAACGGCACCGTGCGCGCGCGCCAGGACACCAGCGGGCCGTCGCGCGGCACCGGCGGCACCTGCGCGTCTTGTTCGACGTGCCAGCGCAGAGGCAGCTCGTCCGCCTCGACCCCGGCGCGCTCCCAGGCGGCGAAGCCGTCGCCGCCGCGCAGGTCGTCGGCCGGCCACCCGCGAACCTGCGCCCGCGATCCGCCGAGCACGACGGCGGTGTCGCCTTCGACATGCAAGGCCGCGTCGCTGAGCAGCAGGCGTTCGCGGCCGGCCAGCACATGGCGACCGCACGCGTCGGCCTGTTGCTGCGACAGCAGGACGATCCGGTGCTCGGCGCCCCCGGCGTCGACGAGCTGCAGCACTCGCGGCAGCACGGTCTCCGGCGCGACGTGCACCAGCAGCGTCGCGCCCAGCACGTCGACGCGCACGCCCGCCGAGGGCGGCAGCGAACGCACGCTGGCGGCGTCGAACGACAGCTCCACCGGCATGCCCGGCAGCGCGAACGCGACCCAGGTCACGCGGGTGCCCTCGCTCCAGCGCGTCAGCGGCTGCAGCGTGGCGTGGCGCAGCAGCGCGCCGCCGATGCGCTGGTTCAGCGGCCAGATGAAGTACGCGCCGGTGGGCACCGTGACGGGCGCGACCGGCAGCACCTGCGTGCCGCCGCCGGGCAACGCCAGCGTCAGCTGCACGTCGGCGAACGCGGGCAGCGGGTGATGGCGGCAGTGGTTGTTGACGAACAGGAAGCCGCGCGCTTCGTTCGTGCGCGCGGCGACGCGCAGGCGCGTGAAGTCGGCCGGGTCGGTGCTGTCGCCCACGGTGGTGTCGGTGGCGGCGAGCTCGTCGCCGAACGCCGCCATGAAGCTGTGCAGCGTGCGCAGCCGGCCGTACGACGCGCGCACCTGGCCGTACTGGCCCAGCGGCGCGCGGAAGTCGTAGCCCAGCTCGGCGACGTCGTTCGGGTAGCCGGTGGCCTGCGTCTCCTGCAGCCCGCGGCCCGGGTTCGTGCCTCCGTGGTACATGTAGTAGCCGTAGAGGTTGGCCCCCGAGCCGACCTGCACCAGCGCGCACGCGGCCACGTCGTCGGTGGAGAGTACCGGACGGCGGTGGTAGGACACATGCATGCCACCGCCGGCCTCGGCCAGGAAGAACGGGTAGTGCGCAGCGTCGATGCGGCCCTCGGGCGGCGTGCCGCCCACGTTGCCCATCTCGCCGATGCTGCGGCCGGTGTTGAACGCGAACACGCCGGAAGGCGGCTGCGGGCCCGTCGAGCCGCCCCAGAAGCCGTCGGGGTAGGCGCCCGAGACGGGCAGCACGTCGTGCGGCGGGATGTCCAGCGTGGGCCAGCCGGTCACCGTCCACAGCGGCACGCGCAGGCCGCTGGCCAGCGCGATGCGCTTGAGTTCGGCGATGTGCTCGGCGCCGCGGCTCGGGCCGCGGCCGTCGTATTCGTTCTCCAGCTGCACGCCCACCAGCGCGCCGCCGTCGGCCCACAGCAGCCCGCGCAGCTGCGCGCCGATCTCGCCGTAGAAGCGGCGCACGTGCGCGAGGTAGCGCGCATCGTTGCTGCGCAGCGCGACCGCGCCCGAGTCGCCGAGCGCCTGCAGCCAATCGGGCAGGCCGCCGTTGCGCGCCTCGGCGTGCACCCACGGGCCGGGGCGCAGGTAGAACATCAGGCCGGCGTCGTGGGCGGCCTGGGCGAAGCGGCGCAGGTCGCGGCGGCCGCTCCAGTCGTAGCGGCCTTCCTCGGCCTCGTGGTGGTTCCAGAACACGTAGGTGGCCACGATGTCGACGCCGCCGGCGCGCATGCGGCGCAGCTCGTCGGCCCATTCGTCCTCCGGGCAGCGCGAGTAGTGGAACTCGCCCATCACCGGCATCCACGGGCGGCCATCGCGCTCGATGTAGCGGTTGTTGACGGTCAGCGCGCCGGCCGGACCGACGCCGCCATCCCCGAGCGCGAGGAAGTCGCGCTCGACGGCGGGCAGGCGGGTACTGAGGCGGAGAACAGTCATGGATGAGATTAAGCGTTTAATTTGTCGGTACTATCTGCTTCTCCCGCCCGGCGGTCATCCGGGAGAACCACTACGGTGCAAAGAGTCATAGCTCTAGCAAAAATAGGCATGGTTCTGGTGCAGGCCGCTCATTGACAAGCACCAACTCGACCACGCATAGTGGATTAACCGCTTAATTTTTTCTGGCCTTTCCATGAAACTTGGTGTTTGCTACTACCCCGAACAATGGGACTCGGCACGCTGGCGTGACGACGCGCGGCGCATGGCCGCCATGGGCCTGAAGCTGGTGCGGATCGCCGAATTTGCGTGGGCACGGATGGAGCCGCGGGAGGGTGGGTTCGAGTGGGCATGGCTCGACGAGGCGGTGGACACGCTGGCCGGGGCCGGACTGGAGGTCGTGCTGGGAACGCCGACGGCGGCGCCGCCGCGTTGGCTCACCGAACGTTACCCGGAAGTGCTGGCGGTGGACGCGCAGGGGCGCCCCCGCGTCGCAGGTTCGCGTCGACATGTTTGCTTTTCCAGCGACAAATACGTGGCGGCATCGCTCACGATCGTCGAGGCGATGGCGCGGCGCTACGGCCAGCATTCCGCCGTGGTGGGCTGGCAGACCGACAACGAGTACGGCTGCCACGACACGGTGCAGTCGTATTCGCCGCGGGCGCTGTCGCGTTTTCGCAACTGGCTCCAGGTGCGCTACGGCGACATCGCCACACTCAACGAGCGCTGGGGCAACGTGTTCTGGAGCATGGGTTGCGACAGCTTCGAGCAGATCGGCCTGCCCGTGAACCTGCCCGCGCAGCCCAACCCGATCCACGCGCTCGACTGGCGCCGCTTCGCCTCCGACGAGGTGCTGCGCTTCAACCGCCTGCAGGCCGACGTGTTGCGGGCCCATTCGCCGGGTCGCACGGTGCTGCACAACTTCATGGGCTTCTTCGGCGAGTTCGACCACCACGCGATGGGCCGCGACCTGGACATGGCCACCTGGGACAGCTATCCGCTGGGCCACACCGATTCGACGCCGTTCATCCCGCTGCCCGAGCGCCTGCGCTGGGCGCGCAGCGGCCATCCCGACATCGCCGCGTTCCACCACGACCTCTACCGCAACGTGGGCCGCGGCCGCTTCGGCGTGATGGAGCAGCAGGCCGGCCCGGTGAACTGGGCGCCGTGGAACCCGGTGCCGCAGCCGGGCCAGGTACGCGCCTGGACGCTGGAGGCGTTCGCGCACGGTGCCGAGTTCGTGTCTTACTTCCGCTGGCGCCAGCTGCCCTACGCGCAGGAGCAGATGCACTCGGGGCTGCACGACAGCGACGACCGCCTGGCCGTCGGCGGCGCGGAGGCCACGCGCGTGGCCACCGAACTGCGCGCGCTGCCGGACGAGGCGACGCGCCCCGCGCCGGTCGCGCTGGTGCTGGACTACACCAGCCACTGGATGCTGGAGACCCAGCGCCACGGCGCCGATGCCAGCTACTTCGGCGAGGCCTTCGCGCTGTACGGCGCGGCGCGGCGGCTGGGACTGGACGTCGACATCGTCGGTCCCGACGCCGCTTTGGACGGCCGCGCGCTGGTGCTGCTGCCCGCCCTGCTCGGCGCCGACGCCGCGCTCGCGCAACGCCTGCAGGCGAGCGCGGCCCAGGTCGTCATCGGCGCGCGCAGCGGCTCCAAGACCCAGGACTTCCGCATCGCCGAGGGACTGCCGCCGGGCCCGCTGGCCCCGCTGGCCGGACTGCGCGTGCGCAGCGTCGAATCGCTGCGGCCCGGCCTGGCCGTCGCGCTGGCCGGCAACGGCCTGCAGGGCCACGCGAGCGCCTGGCGCGAACAGGTGGAGGCCGATGCCGACACTCGGGTGCTGGCGCGCTTCGACGACGACACGCCCGCGATCCTGCGCCGCGGCCGCGTGCGCTACCTCGCGGGCACGCTGGACATGGCGTTGCTCGACACCGTGATCGAGGGTGCCGCGCAAGACGCCGGCCTGGCCACCACGCGCCTGCCCGAGGGACTGCGCCTGCGCCGGCGCGGACGCGTGCAGTTCGCCTTCCACAGCGGCCCGGGTCGTGCGGAGGTGCCTGCGCCGGCCGGCGCGACCTGGCTCCTGGGCGAGCGCGAGCTCGGTCCGGCGGGGGTCGCCGCCTGGCTGGTGGATTGACGGCCACAATCACGGGCATGGCCACCCTTGTCGAAGTCGCTCGTCACGCCGGCGTCACCGCCGCCACCGTCTCCAATGTCCTGCGCAGCAAGGGCAAGGTGGGCGCCGCGACGCGCGAGCGCGTGCTCGCCTCGGTGCAGGTGCTGGGCTACCGGCCCAACCTGAACGCGCGCGCGCTGGCGGAAGGGCGGCCGTCCACCATCGCGCTGGTGGTCAGCAGCATCGCCAACCCGTTCTACCCGGAGTTCGCGCTGGCGGTGGAACGCGCGGTGCGCCAGCGCGGCTACTTCCTCGTCATCTGCAACACCAACGACGACCCGCAGCAGGAGCGCGACTACCTCGACGCGGTGGGCGGCTCGCTGGCGCACGGCGTGCTGGTGATGAACGCCGACTTCGTGCAGATGGACGCGCTGCTGGCGCTGCGCGAGCGCGGCGTGCCGGTGGTGCTGTGCATGTGGGAGCACCCGTCGGAGCCGCCGGCGCTGCCCAGCGTGGCGGTCGACTTCGAGCTGGCCGGCCGCATCGCCGCGGAGCACCTGATCAAGCTGGGCCACCGCCGCATCGGCGCGGTGGTGGGCAGCGAGGCCAGCGGCAACCACATCTGGCGCTACCGCGGCTTCATCGAAGCGCTGGCGCGGGCCGGCATCGTGCATGCGGCCGGCGAGACGCGCTTCGGCCACGACACCATCGAGGCCGGCCGCAGCGCCGCGCACGCGCTGCTGGCGGCCGTGCCCGACCTCACGGCCCTGTTCGTGAGCAACGACCTGCCCGCCATCGGTGCGCTGCAGGCCGCCGCCGACCTGGGCCTCTCGGTGCCGCGCGACCTGTCGGTGTGCAGCATCACCGACATCCAGCTGGCCAGCGAGGTGCGCCCCGCGTTGACGACCGTGGCCGTGCCCACCGCCGAGGCGGCCGAGCTCGCGGTGGAGGCGCTGATGCAGATGATCGACGATCACAACGTGGGCGAGGAGCCCAAGTCGCGCCTGCGCGTGGCCTCGGCGCCGCGGCTGATCGTGCGCGCGTCGACGGGGCGGGCGGCGCACGGTTAGGCCTTCATCCCGCGCAGCCGCCGCTGCTCCATCAGCAGGTGCCACAGCAGCGCCGCGATGCCCAGCATCACCAGGCCGACGACGGCGAAGCCGATCACCAGCGTCTCGAACCAGCGTCGCGATTGCGCGAGCTGCTTCTCGATCTCGTCGACCAGCGCGCGCTGCTGCTGCGCCTCGGCCGCCTGGGCCTCGACGATCGTCGCCTCGCGCTCCTTGCGAAACATGTCGCCGAACGGGCCGGCCATCGCGTCGTCCACGCCCGCCAGCGCCGCGGCGGTCACCGCGCGCGTGGTGCGTGCCAGCGCGGGCGTGTCGTCGTCCAGCACCTTGCCCAGAGCCGGGCTCAGGTCGTGCTGCAGGATGCGTTGTACCGCGCTGGTGATGCCGTTGGAGATCGTGGCAACCACCTGCGGACCGACGCTGACGACCGCCTCGCGGGCGAAATCGTCCACGCGCTTGCGGTTCTGTTCGCTGAGGGTCTGATCCAGCGACGCGCGCACGCTCGCGGCGATTGCGGCCTGCACGCGCGGCAGCACCACGTCGTCCAGCGTCTGGCCCAGCGCCGGGCCGATGTCGCGCGCGAAGTCGTTCGACAGCTTCGTGAGCCGCGCGTCGGACTCGGGGCCGCCGCCAGACAGGATCTCGTCGAGCGCGGCCCGCGTGAGGCCGCGGGTGGCGCGCACGAACTCGTCCGAGCGCAGGATCTCCTCGATCGCGCGCCGGTTCTGCGGCTCGTTCAGCGTGGACAGGCCGGCATCGACCGCGGACCGGGTGGTGGGCGCCACGACGCCCGCGCAGCCGGCCAGCAGCGCGGCGCAGGCCAGGGCCATCCAACGGAATCGTCCGACGCTGCGCATCGCGTCCTCCTTCTCCTGCCTGGGCCTGCAACATAGCCCCGGCGCAGTCGCGGGTCAACGCGGCGCACCGCATGGACGTGGGGGGTCGCCCCCTGCGCACGTCGACGCGTCCTACACTCGGCGGCGAACCCTTCGCACGAGGCCCGTCATGGACAGCAGCCGACGACATTGGACGGTGTTCTTCTTCCTGGCCGCGGCGTTCAACTTCAGCATGGGCGGACCGATCTTCTTCGCCTCCGCGTGGAGCTACTCGGTGGCCTACGTCGTGCCGCCCGACGAGGCCACGCTGCGCTTCTGGGGCGACTTCGGCTACGCGGTGCTCCTGATCGGGCTGGGCTACGCCATCCTCGCGTTCAACGTCGACCGCAACCGCGGCATCGTCTGGCTGGGCATCGTCGCCAAGCTGTTCGACATGATCGCGCTGCCGTTGCGCTGGTGGGAAGGCCTCGCGCACCCCATCGTCGTCGCGCCGGCCGCCATCGACGGGATGTTCTGCCTGGGCTTCGTCTGGTTCCTCGCACGACGCCGCGCGACGTCATGAGCGCACTCGGGGCCCTGCACGATTTCCTCGTCGGCGCGATGCACGTCGAGCGCCGCATCGACCCGTTCTTCCGCCCGGTCGTGGACGCGCTCACCCGCGAGCCGCTCACCCGCATGGTGCAAGCCCTGATCCGGGCTCGCCTGCCCCACGACGGCCTCGCGCTGGCGCAGGAAAGGCCGATCGAGGGCGAGGACGAACTGGTGGCCGAGATCATCGCCAGAATGTCGCGCTACCTGCGCCAGCACTACGCCCCCGGCCACGCGGAGCGCGGCGGCAACACGAAGACGCATGGCGTCGTGCGCGGCGAACTGGTGATCCACGACGGCCTGCCCGCGAACCTGCGCCACGGCCTGTTCGCGCAGCCGGGCCGCTACCCGGCCTGGGTGCGCTTCGCCGGCCCGGGGCCGGCGCTGCCACCCGACATCGAGGACGTGGGCGTGCTGAGCATCGGCGTCAAGGTGATGGGCGTGCCCGGCCCGAAGCTGATGGACGACGAGCGCTTCACGCAGGACTTCAGCGGCATCAGCACGCCCGTGTTCACCACGCCCGACCTGCAGGCGAACGCGAAGCTGCAGGCCGCGATCGGACGCGGCCTGCCCCTGTTCTATTTCATCGGCCCCGGCGGCCACTTCCTCGATTCCCTGATGCAGGCGCTGTGGTCGCGCACGCAGACCAGCCCGCTCGAGACGCCCTACTGGAGCTGCGTGCCCTACCTGCTGGGCGAGGGCCAGGCGATGCAGTACGGCTTCCGGCCCGTGGCTGCGACGCGCAGCCGCATCCCCGGCCTGCCGGGCCGGCCTTCCGACAACTACCTGCGCGAGGCGATGGCCCGCATGCTCACGGCGCAATCGGTGCAGTTCGAGATGACGCTGCAGCTGCAGACCGACCCGCGCACGATGCCCATCGAGCATGCGTCGGTGCGCTGGTCGCCAGTGGACAGCCCGCCGCTGGTCGTGGCCACGCTGGACCTGCCGCGCCAGCAGTTCGATTCCGATGCGCAGCTCGCGTTCGCCAAGCGGCTGTCCATCAACCCGTGGCACTGCCTGCCCGCGCACCGCCCGCTGGGCAACCAGAACCGCGGCCGGCTGGCGATCTACCGGACGCTGTCGCAGTTGCGCCAGCAGATGAACGCCACGCCGCACGTCGAGCCCGACGGCAGCGAAACCTTCGATCAGGTCAGCACCTGCGGCGCAGGCATCAGGTGCTGACCAGGTAGCGCAGCGCGCGCACGCCAGGCAGGAAGAAGTAGGCGCCTCCCACCACGTCGACGAACGTGGGCAGGCCCTCGATGATGCGGCTGGGACAGCCCGCGCGCGGCATCGTGAAGCGCGCGGTATCCGGCTCGTCGGGCGCCGCGCGCCGGTTGCCCAGCAGCGGATCGCCCTCGTGCGGCAGCGCGGCGAACTTGGTGCCCGCGATCCATGCCCCCTGGACGAACTCGAACTGGCGCGCGAGGTCGGCGCACAGGCAGACGAACTGCAGGCCCGCCTCCACCGGCGCGCTCCGCCGCGCCAGCGCTTCTCCCAGCGGCATGCGCTGGCCGTACTCGCGCCCGCGCCGCAGCACGCGGTGGAAGCGCACGGAGGCCACGGCGTCGGCGTGCAGCACCGCGCTGTCGAAACCCAGGATGCGCCGGGCGCGCGTGAGCAGGTCGTCGGTGCCCGCCGGCAGGTCGGCGTTGCGCGGGTTGGCGCGGCGGATGTGCGCGCCGACCGGGCAGCGCAGGCCCGCCGCGTCGTCGTCGAAGCTGAAGCCGTTGCGCGCGGAGGCGTCGGCAGGCACGCCTTCGATGGGCGTGGCGGCCGGCGGCAGCAACGCCCGGCCGTCCATGCGTCGACCCACCATCGCCTCGGCGATGCGCTGGCGCTCCGCGGGCTCGCCGCGGGCCTGGGCGTCGAGGAAGCGCCAGAAGCCCGGCACGTCCTGGCGCAGCGTGCGCAGCACCAGGTAGCTGCCGTTGCGGCCCAGGTCGGCCCGCTCGGGTTGGTCCTCGGCGCGCGGCAGCTGCGTGGCCGCGGCGCCGACGGGCTCCAGCAGCGGACGCGCCGTGTAGCGGCCGTACTCGTTGGGATAGCCGAGCAGGAATTCGCCGAGGCAGGAGAGGTTGCGGTAGGCGAGGCTGTCGTGATCCTCGGCCGGGATCCGGCGCGCCCAGTCGATCTCGGGCTGGCTGATGCCGTCGGCGAAGCCGAAGGGCTCCACGCCACCCATGTCGGACGTGGGCAACCAGCGCATCAGCTCGAACGCGACGGCCCAGTGGCTCTCCAGGTCGCGACAGAACTCATCCAGGCGGCCCGGCATCGCGTAGGCCATCACGAGCACGTGCGGCTGGGCCTCGGCGCCGCCCCATTGCCATTGCGCAGGATCGTTGTTGCCGACGTCGCCCAGGCGGCGCGCCCGGTTCGGGTCGGTGCCCAGGCCCGCGAGGAATTCCGGCGCGAAGCCGCTCGTGACGGCCTCCGGCACGCCCAGGTCGTGCAGGCCCTGGGCCGTGAACGCGACCTGCAGCACCGTGGGCGGCAGCGGCCCCTTCGCGGCCGTGCCCACCGTCGCCTTGGCGAGCCACGCGCGCGCGGCCGCACGGTTGCGCACGCGCAGCAGCGCGAACGCGCCCTCGGTGTGGTGCTTGTAGCCGAAGCGCAGCAGCCCCTGCACGTCCGAGAAGTCGACCGCGGCGCTCACATCGACCTCAGCCAGTCTTCGATTTCCGGATCGGTCATGGACGAGCGCTCCAGGCCCTCGCGGATGCGGCCGTGGCGCGCGAGATCCATCGCGGTGAGCCCGGCGTTGGCCTTGTACCAGACCGAATTGGCCACCTGGTGGCGCCGCAGGTAGTTCTTGAACGCCTGCGAGTTGCGTGCGCCGCCCTGCACCAGCCAGTTCGTGCGCGGATAGCCCACCCCGTTGCTGAACACCAGGTTCAGGCCCCAGGCCACCTTGTTGATGAAGTCGTCCATGTAGCTCTCGAGGATGCCGTCGTAGTTGCTGGCGAACAGCAGGCGCTGGCCGCCGTCGATGAACACCCAGCGCGCGAAGTGGATCGTCTGCACCCGCGTGAGGTGGCCGCGGCCGTAGACGTGGCGCGCGGCGTAGTCGAGCAGCGCCACGAGCACCACCACCAGGGTGCCCCTGAAACGTCCCGGCTTCACGCTGCCCAGCGCGGTGAAGGCATTGGTGATGCCGCGATCCTCGAACGTGGCGAGCTCGGCGACATGCGCGGGGTCGGGCACCGGAGCGATCTCGGCATCGGCGCGCTCCAGCTGGCGCAGGTGCCAGGCGATAAACGGCGACAGCAGCAGCAGGAACGGCAAGGCCAGCAGGCAGATCAAGGGAATCGCGATCACGTGCGCGAGGTTGCGCCACCACCAGCCCCCGGGCGTGGGCGGGTCGGCCGTGACCTGCAGCCGGCCTTGCAGGCGCTCCGCCGCCACGTAGGCGACCAGCTGCGCGCGCAGCGCCTGCAGCGCGCCCGGGCGGTCGGCGGCGAGCCGGCGTACCTTCGCGGCAAGCGCCTCGGCCAGCGCGCGCTCCTCGCGCACGCGCCGCACCGTGCGGCCGATCCAGTTCGCGTAGGCGGCGGCCACCGGCAGGTCGCGTGCGCGCAACCACGCGGCCAGGCCCACGCCATCGGGCGCGCCGGCGCAATGCGCGAACACCTCCAGCAGGCCGCCCTGCGCCACGCGCACGAACTCGTCGAGCTGCCGCTGGCCCGGGCCGTCGCAGTCGCCGAGAAACGCCAGGTACGTGGGCAGCGAGGCCGGGGTCACGCCGTACGCGTGGAGGTCGGCGCGCGTCGCGTCGTCCAGGATCACGAAGCGCGCGAAGTGCAGCGTGTCGAAGCGGCCGAACGGCAGCAGGCGGTTGGCCGGGTCGGCCTGGCCCGGGCCGCTGTTCATCTGCGCGAGCACGTCGCGCAAGGCCTGCTCGTGTCCGGGCAGCACCTCGGCGAGGACCATGAAGTGGCCCGGTGGAATCATCGCGCTGTCAGAACTGCAGGCAGAAGTCGATCAGCCGGTCCTTGGCCCAGTAGACCTTGCCGAGATAGAAGTTGGGCGAGACCAGCCGGATCTCGTCGCGGATCCAGTGCGCCAGCAGCGAGGTCTGCGAGTAGTCGAGCACCACGCAGTCCTTGCCGTCCATCCAGCTGGGGCCGGTGTAGACGCTGGCGATGATGGCCTCGAAGCCGAGCACCGTGATGCGGTTCTTCAGCAGCTTGCGCTCGGCGTCGAACACCTTGCCCTGCCATGCGAAGTGGCTGATGAACTCGGCGATGGGCGCCGAGTACTTCGTGTCGGGCGCGATGATGGCCGTGCCCTTTGCCTCGCCGTTGGGGATAGGGCCCGGAGGACTGGCACGGAACAGGTCGTCGAGCTGGACCTGCGTCATCTCGAGCAATTGGGCGGCGTCGTAGGCCATCACGGATCTCCCTGTCTGCGGGGTTGCACCGGCAGTTTGGGCACGCAATGCGCCAGCGTCAATGCGCGGTCTAGGGAGTGGCGTCCGCGAGGATCGCCTCCGCGGCCTTCTCCGCGATGATGTAGACGGCGCTGGCCAGGAAGAAGCCGGGAATGCGCGGGAACACCGAGGCGTCGACGATGCGCAGGCCCTGCGTGCCGTGCACGCGGAAGCGGCTGTCGACGACGCCGCCCTGGTCCGGCGCGCCAATGGCGCAGGAACACGACGCGTGGTGGCCCCAGGCGTTGTCGCGCACGTAGCGCGCCAGCGCCTCGTCCGACGCCACGGCCGCCCCGGGCGTCTGCTCCGCCGACACCGCGCCGGAGCGCACCAGCGGCGCCATCACCTCGCGCACGAGCTTGATCGCGTCGACGATGGCGCGCAGGTCGTCGCCGCCCGGATCGTCGGCCGCATCGAAGTAGTGGAAGTCGATCTCGGGCGTGTCGTGCGCGTCCGCGGAGCGCAGGCGCACTCGGCCCGCCCGGTTGCGCGTGTGGGCCTTCAGCACGGCCCAGCTCAGGAAGTCGGGATGTTCGTGCAACCACTTCGAATACCCGGGGAAGTACCCTTCGAAGCGGGTTGGCAGCGCCATCGCGAAGATGTCCGGGTCGTTCGCCCGCGGGCTCGAGCGATGCACCATGCCGATGGTGGCGCCGCTGGAGACGTACATGCCCTCGCGCGGCGTGCCGCTCCATTCCCGCCACACGTCGTCTCCGCGCGCAAAGCGTGCGCCGCGCAGGCCTTCCCAGGGCTGCGGCAGCGGATGCGTCACCGCCACCTCGTAGCGATCCTGCAGGTTGCGGCCGACGCCGGCGAGATCCACGCGCGACTCGATGCCGTGGCGCTGCAGTTCGGCGGCCGGGCCGATGCCCGACAGCATCAGCAGCTGCGGCGTGTTGAACGCGCCGCCGCAGACCACGACCTCGCGGCGCGCGCGCACCTGGCGCAGCTCGCCGGGCTCGGCGCCCGGCTCGGCATGCGCGCGGTAGAGGTGTCGTCCGTGGCGGTACTCGACGCCGACGGCGCGCTGCTGCGCGTCGAACAGCACCCGCGTGGCCAGCGCGTCGAGCTCGATGTGCAGGCGGTCGGGATGCCGCTCGCGCACGGCCAGCAGCCGGTCGCGGCTGCCCGTGCGCTGGTGGCCGGCGGTGGACAGCGGCGTGTAGCAGACGCCCTCGAAGGGTCGCCCGCCCAGGCGCCGCGCGTTCGGGTCGCCGCGGCCGCGCAGCGCGCGCCACAGGTTGGCCAGCGGGCGCCGTACGCCCAGCGTCACGCGGAGCGTGGTGTCGATGACCAGGCCCAGCATCGCGCCGTCGAAGAATGCCTCCAGCGGCATCGCACGCTCGGTGTGCAGCCAGCCATGCCAGCCATGGCCCAGGGGATCGATGCCGAGAGAGGCCAGCAGGCGCCAGAACGGCCGGTGGCGGCAGTTCTCGACGCGCCGGGCGTAGCGGCGCATGTTGGCCGCGCGCCAGCTGGCGTCGCCCGTGAGCTCGGCGATGCCGTTCCAGTCGGAGTCGTGCGGCAGCACGAAGATCATCGCGTTGTGCGCGGTGCAGCCGCCCAGCGTCGCGGCACGTGGGTACAGCACGGTGTCGTCGTGGCTCTTCCAGTCCTGTGACTGCTGCGCCGCGTCGGCGTAGTGGCGCACGCGGAAGTCCCAGCGCATGGCCGGGTGCTCGGACGCGAACGGGTGGAAGGCCGGCACGTCGTGGTCGTCGGGCATGCCGGGCACGTCCTGCGCCGGCGCGTCGCCGCCGGCCTCGAGCAGGAACACGCGCAGCCCGGACTCCGCGAGCCGCGCCGCCAGCGTGCCGCCGCCGGCGCCGGAACCGACGACCACCACGTCCCATTCCTGCTCGTGGGCGGCGGGCATCGTCAAGGGCCTGTCCACACCAGATGCGCTAGAACGTCTTGAGGAACTCGATCAGCGCGAGCCGGTCGTCGTCCGTGAGTTCGGGCTCGTGGCCGAAGGATTTCTCGTCGTCGCTCAGGCCGTCCTGGCGATTGAACTGCGAGGTGCCGAAGTAGTGGCCGCGATTGACCACCAGGTCGGGACACTTGCTGAGCTTGAGCAGGCGCGGCCCCAGGTTGCGGAAGGTCTGCATCAGCTGGTCGTCGGTGGCGTCGGCCGGTGCCTTGAGCAGGTCGGCCTGGAGTTCCAGCACCAGCGCGCCGACGTCCTCGATCCGCTGGCCCTCGCCGAGGGGAGTGTCGGTTTCGGACGGCAGGATGATGTTGGCGAGCAGGCCCACGGGCACGCCCTTGGGGATCTTGTCCAGCGTGACGTCGCCGGCCGGATCGATCCACGACGGAATGAAGCGGTGCAGCCCCTGCAGCGACTGCAGCGCGTCGGGCAGGTAGCCGGCCGGGATGAAGATCTGGCTGCGCTGCGTGGTGCGGTCGATGGTGCCCAGCACCTTGTCGCCGAACACGGCGTCGCGCTGGCGCGTCTCCGGCCACAGCATCTGGTGGATGGACGCATCGAACATCTTCATGCGCGCCGCCACCGACGGATCGGGCGTGAACGTGCCCACGCTGTTGTTGAGCAGGTAGGGCGCGGTGGACCACACGCTGATCAGCGACGTCACGCGCGTGTAGCCGCGTCCGCCGGCGGGCATCGCGTAGGGCATCGGGTCGCCGGTGAGCGGGTTGGTGATGGTGATGCTGCCCACCGACGGCAGCTGCTTGTAGCTCTGCGACGAGAAGTTGTCCCAGATGTTGCCGCCGAGCGCGTTGGTGGCGAGCGGGCTGCAGGCGTTGGTGCGCAGCAGCGTCGCGGGCACCCGCGCGTCGGTGGACAGGTAGTTGGCCTGCAGGAAGTCGGGGGCCTGCACGATGCCGCGCATCGCGGCCTTGTAGGCGTCGGTCTGCGTGTACGCCCAGTAGCGCTTGAAGCAGGCGAGGTAGTTCGCACCGGCGCAGGCCTTGGCCTCGAGGTCCAGAGATGCGGGCAGCGGCGGTGCCTTGCTCGAGTGGCAGCGCGCGCAGGTGTCGGCGAACACGTCCTTGCCGTGCGCCAGCAGCGCCGGGTCGGCCTTCAGGTAGTCGTCGCCGCCGGGCGCGTCCTTCAACCGGTCCGGCTGCGCCGCCTTCAGGAAGAACAGCGCCGTGTCGTAGGTGCCCGCCTCGGTGGCCTTCCAGTAGCTGGAGTTCTTCTCGGCCGTCGCGATGGTGATGGGCGTGATGGCCTTGCCGCCGACAACCGCGTTGAAGTGCAGCAGCCATTCCTCGGAGAACAGGCCGATGTTGAGGTACACGCGGTTCAACGCACCCAGCAGGCCCACCGAGTCGGCGCCGTCCTTGAGCACGTGCGGCGTCTTCACGGCGTCGGGCCTGGCGAAGAAGCCCTTGAGCGCATCCGGCGCGCCCGGATAGTCGTTGAACTGCTTGTTGTCGAGGCCGCCGCCGGCGAGCTTCTCGTCGCCGATGTGCGCCGCCAGGCCCATGCGCGAGGCGAAGTCGTAGATCGCGTTCATCGTGCGCGGGTTGTTGATGCCGTCGGAAGAGATCAACGACGTGTCCATGCTGCCCGGGCGGAACGTGTGCGCCAGCTGGTACATGAAGTTCTTCTGGCCCTCGGGCTTGCCGGAGTTCACGATGAACAGGCGGTCGACCCACATGTACTGCGCGCCCACCGACGAGCTGAGGTTGGCCCACTGCGGCGCCGCCGGGTCGGCCGGCGGGTGGATGGGGCTGGGCCCGACGTGGCAGAAGCCGCAGGACATGCCCACGCGGTACGGCCGCACCAGGTCCTTGTCGTTGTAGTACGTCGGGTCGGTGTAGTAGCGCTTGGGATCCCAGCGCGCCGCCGCGGCCTCGTCGAACTTCGGGTTGGGGAACAGGCGCAGGCCGGAGATGCCCGTGGCGTAGCCGTAGAACGAGCCCACCGGCAGCGTGCTGCCGTCGGGCATCTTCGCCTTGCCGCGCGCGCCGATGGCCACGCCCGGGTACTTGGCCTCGTTCTCGAACGGATCGGCCGGGCAGTTGGCGCTGCGCTGGTCCAGCCACAGGCCGAAGCGCTTCGGGTCGGGGCCGGAGGCGGCCGCGAAGCAGGGCTCGTTGACCAGGCCCAGGTTGTTCCAGCGGTTGGCCCGCGTGAAGCCCAGCTCGGGGTGCGACGACACGATCTTGAGCAGGTCGAACGCGCCGAAGGTGGTGGCGGTCAGGCCGTCCCAGAAGCGGTCGTTGCCGCCGCTCCAGACCAGCCACATGTTGCGGCCCTTGATCTCGTCGGGCGTCAGCGCCACTCCGTTGTCCATGTCGTGGAAGTAGTCCTCGTCGGCATGGTGGAAGGAATCGGCGGTGCGGCCCGCCAGCATGGCCTCGTCCTGCACCTCGCCGGCCTTGGGCCCGGATTGGCACGCGGCGATGAAAGCCGCCGTCAGTACGGCTGCGAGGCCCGTGGCGGCCCAGGTCCAACGGATGCGCGATTGCTTGGACATGTCGTCTCTCCCCGGTCTGGATTCCTCCGCCCACGCCGGCCTCCCGGCCCCGCGCGCGGACGTGGAAAACGACTATAGGCGCGAAGGTTGCGCGACTGAAGAGGCAAAGGGAGGCACCCCCTACGTTGCCGGTCCCGGGTGTCCAGCGATGCCAGCGTGTCCGATCAAGTCCCTGGTCAGTCCGCGCGGGCCTCGGCCAGCAGGCAGGCCGACGCGGTCCGGGCGTCGAGCGACCGCAGCGCGGGTACGTCCTGCGCGCACGCGGCGATCGCCTTGGGGCAGCGCGTGCGGAACACGCAGCCCGACGGCGGCGAGATCGGCGAGGGGATGTCGCCCGACAGCAGCTGCAGCACCTTGCCGCGCTCGATGCGCGGATCCGGCACGGGAATGGCCGACAGCAGCGCCTCGGTGTACGGATGCCCGGGGCGGGCGTACAGCGCGTCGCTCTGCGAAATCTCCATCGTCTTGCCCAGGTAGAGCACCAGCACGCGGTCGCTGATGTGCTTGACCACGGCCAGGTCGTGCGCGATGAAGACCAGCGCCAGGCCCTTGCGGCGCTGCAGCTCCTGCAGCAGGTTGACGATCTGCGCGCGGATGGACACGTCGAGCGCGGAGACCGGCTCGTCGCAGATGATCAGCTTGGGCTCCAGGATCAGCGCCCGCGCGATGCCGATGCGCTGGCACTGGCCGCCCGAGAACTCGTGCGGGTAGCGGTTGATCTGCTGCGGCGTCAGGCCCACCTCGGCCATGACGGCGGCCACGCGCTCGTGCACCTGCGCGTCGCCCAGCTCGGGCCGGTGGATGCGCAGCGGCTCGCCGATGATGCGCGCCACCGTCATGCGCGGGTTCAGCGAGGCGAGCGGATCCTGGAAGATGACCTGGATGTCGCGCCGCGCGGCCAGCCACGCCGCGTGGTCGTCGGGCCGCAACGTCCTGCCCTGCCACGCGACCTCGCCGCCGCTGGCCGGGATCAGGTTCAGGCAGGCGCGCGCCAGCGTGGACTTGCCACAGCCGGACTCGCCGACGATGCCCAGCGTCTCGCCGGGCCGCAGGTCGAAGGACACGCCGTCGACGGCCTTGAGCCAGGAGGCCGGCGTCCACGGCCAGGCCTTGCGGTCGCGCACCTTGAAGTGCACCTTCAGGTCGCGCACCGACAGCAGCGGGGCCTGCGTGTCAGACATCGGCGGCCTCCATCGCGTCGAGGTCGGCCACCGACCGGTGGCAGGCGCGCAGCATGGGCGATGCCGGCGCCAACGGCTGCAGCAACGGCATCGTCGCGACGCAGCGATCTTCCACGTAGCGGCAGCGCGCCGAGAACGGGCAGCCGGGCGGCAGCGCGTTCATGTTGGGCGGGTTGCCGGGAATGCTCACCAGCGCGCCCGCGCCCGCGTCCATGCGCGGCAGCGCCGCGAGCAGGCCGCGCGTGTACGGGTGCGACGGGCGGTGGAAGATGGCGTCGGCCGAGGCGTGCTCCATCACGCGGCCGCCGTACATCACCATCACGTCGTCGCACAGCCCGGCCACCACGCCCAGGTCGTGCGTGATCATCACGATGGCCGTGCCGTGGTCGCGCTGCACCTCGCGCAGCAGCTGGGTGATCTGCGCCTGCACGGTGGCGTCGAGCGCCGTGGTGGGCTCGTCGGCGATCAGTACCTCGGGCTCGCACAGCAGCGCCATCGCGATCATCGCGCGCTGGCGCATGCCGCCGGAGAACTCGTGCGGGTAGAAGTCGATGCGGCGCCTGGCGTCGGGGATCTTCACCGCGTCGAGCGCCTGGATCGCGCGCACGCGCGCCTCGCGACGCGCGAGGCCGCGGTGCAGCTCCAGCACCTCGGTCATCTGGCGCTCCACCGTCAGGTACGGGTTGAGCGAGGTCATCGGATCCTGGAAGATCATCGCGATGCGGTCGCCGCGCACGGCGTTCAGCTCCGCGGCCGGCAGGCCCAGCAGGTTGCGGCCGTGGTGCAGCACCTGGCCCGTGGCCGTGCCGTTGCGCGCGAGCAGGCCCATCATCGCGAGCACGGTCTGCGACTTGCCGGAGCCCGACTCGCCGACGATGCCCAGCGTCTGGCCGCGGCCCAGCGTGAAGTCCACGTGGTTGACGGCGTAGACCGCGCCGTCGTTGGTCTGGAACCGCACGCTCAGGTCGCGGACCTCGAGCACCGGCGTGGTGTCCGTGGCACCCATGCTCAACGCTCCTTCGGGTCGAGCGCGTCGCGCAGCCCGTCGCCGATGAAGTTGGCGCAGTACAGGGTGATCGACAGCGCGCCGGCGGGAAACAGGATCATCCAGGGCGATGCGCCCATCACGGCCGCGCCGTCGTGGATCAGCACGCCCCAGCTGGTCATCGGCTCCTGCACGCCCAGTCCCAGGAACGACAGCACCGACTCGGTCAGGATCACGCCCGGCACGAGGATGGACGTGTAGATCACGACCACGCCCAGCAGGTTGGGCACGACATGCTGGAAGATGATGCGCCAGGTGGGCACGCCGATGGCGCGCGCGGCCTCGACGAACTCGCGCGACTTGATCGACAGCGTCTGGCCGCGCACCACGCGCGCCATGTCCAGCCACGAGAACGCGGCGATCGCGCCGACCACCAGCAGGATGTCGCGCCCGAACACCGTGACCACGAGAATGGCGATCAGCAGGTAGGGCACCGCGAAGGCCATGTCGACGATGCGCATCATCACGCTGTCCACGCGGCCGCCCACGAAGCCGGCGGTGGCCCCCCAGACGACGCCGATGCCCACGGCCACGAGCGTGCCCAGCAGGCCCACCAGCAGCGAGATGCGCCCGCCGATCAGCGTGCGCACGAGCAGGTCGCGACCCAGCTCGTCGGTTCCGAACAGGTGCCAGCCGGCGCGCGTGGGCGGCGCGCTCATCAGGTTCCAGTCGACCGAGTCGAACGCGTTGGGCAGCAGCATCGGACCGAACACGCAGGCCAGCGTGACCAGCGACAGCACCACGACGCCGGCCACCGCGGCGCGATTGCGCACGAAGCGCACGCGGGCGTCGTGCCAGGGACTGCGGCCGGCGGGCGCAGCGTCGACGAGGGGGATAGACATCAGTATCGGATCTTCGGATCGAGCCAGGCGTACGCCAGGTCGACGAGCAGGTTCAGCGTCACGGCCAGCACGGTCACCAGCACGACGAGTCCCAGCACCAGCGTGTAGTCGCGGTCGGACGCGCCGTTGACGATCAGCTTGCCCAGCCCGGGAATCGAGAACCACGACTCGGTGACGATGGCCGAGGTGATGGACGCGATCGCCAGCGGCCCCACCACCGACACCACCGGCAGCAGCGCCGGCCGCAGCGCGTGGCGCATCACGACGAGGCGCATCGGCAGGCCCTTGGCGCGCGCGGTGCGGACGAAGTTGGAGCCGAGCACCTCGATCAGGCTGCCGCGCATGATGCGGCCGATGGTGGACATGTTGATCAGCGTGAGCAGCGCGATGGGCAGGATCATGTAGCGCGGCGCGAAATCGTCCCAGCCGCCCGACGGCAGCCACGGCAAGGCGATCGCGAACACCAGCACCAGCACCGGCCCCAGAACGAACGACGGCAGCACGCTGCCGATGTTGCCGAACAGCATGACGGCGTAGTCGACCGCGCTGTTCTGGCGCAGCGCCGCGACGATGCCCAGCCCCACGCCCACGACCACCGCGATCACCATCGCCGTGCCGCCGATCACCAGGGACACCGGCAGCGCGCGCGCGACGAGGTCGTTGACGGACCAGTCGGCGTAGCGGAACGACGCGCCCAGATCGCCGTGCAGCAGATCGTTCAGGTACAGCAGGTACTGCTTCCACAGCGGCAGGTCGAGGTGGTACTTGGCCTGCAGGTTGGCCAGCACCGCATCGGACACCTTGCGCTCGGAATCGAACGGGCCGCCGGGCGTGACGTGCAGCAGCAGGTAGCAGATGGTGACCACGGCCAGCACCGTGGGAATGGTGATGAGCAGGCGGCGGACGATGTAGGCCCACATCTCAGTGCGCCACGATGTAGAAGTCCTTGCTGCGGTACCGGTTGGTGCCGCCCGAATTCCCGTAGCCGCCGACCCAGGGCTTGACCAGCCGCGGCGCGGTGTACTGCAGCAGCGGGATCATCGGATAGTCTTCCGCCATCATCCGCGCCGCCTGGCTCAGCAGCGCCTCGCGCCGGGCGGGATCGTTGAGCAGCTTGGCCTGGACGATCAGCGCGTCGGCCGCGCGATTGCAGCTGTGGTCGTCGTTGAAGTCCGAATCGCACTCCGCCAGGTTCAGCAGCACGGTGGCGTCGTTCACGTTGAAGACCCAGCCGTTGCGCGCGATCTGGAAGTCGCCGTCATGGCGCTTCCTGATCAGCACCTTGAACTCGAGGCTGTCGATGTCGGTCTCCAGGCCCAGCTTGGTCTTCCACTCGCTGGCCGCGAAGATCGCCATCTTCTTGTGATAGTCGCTGTTGTTGTAGGTGAACTTCAGGTGCGTGCCCGGCTTCACGCCGGCCTCGGCGAGCAGCCTGCGCGCCTCCGCGACGCGCTTGTCCATGGGCCAGTCGGCCCAGTCGTAGCGCGTCGGCTGCGCGCCGACCAGGCCCTTCACGGCCAGGCCGTACAGCGGCACCTGGCCGTCGGCCGTGATCTTGGCCGCAAGCACCTCGCGGTCGATCACCATCGACAAGGCCTTGCGTACCCGCACGTCCTTGAGCAGCGGATCCTTGTTGTTCAACGAATAGACGCGGATGCCCAGCAGCAGGTCGTTGCGCATCTCGCTCGGGTACTGCGCCTTCAACGCGACGTACGCGCCGGGCGGCAGCGACTCCATGAAGTCCTCCTCGCCGGACTGGTACAGCTTCAGGTCGGCGCTGGCATCCTCCACGCACAGGAACGTCACGCGGGTGAGCTGCACGTTGGCCGCGTCCCAGTAGCGCGGATTCTTCTCGACGACCACCTTGCTGTTGACCTGCCAGTCCTTGAGCAGGTAGGCCCCGTTGCCGACGAGGTTGCCGGGCCGCGTCCAGTCCTTGCCGAACTTCTCGATCGTCGGGCGAGGCTGCGGCGCCAGCTGCGCCGCCGCCATCACGCCGGGCAGGAAGGGAACGGGGCCCGGCGTCTTCACCTCCAGCGTATACGGATCCAGCGCCTTTGCGCCGAGCTCGGCGACGGGCTTGCGGCCGCCGACGATGTCCATGCCGTTGACGAAGTAGACGGCGTAGATGGAGGCGCTCAGCGAGGCCGTCTTCGGATCGAGATAGCGCCGCCAGCCATAGAGGAAGTCCTCGGCCGTCACCGGCTGGCCATTGGACCAGACGGCATTGCGGCGCAGCCTGAAGACCCAGGTGGTGGCATCGACCTGCTTCCACGATTCGGCCGCGCCCGCCACGACGTTGCCTTGATGGTCGGTGGACGTGAGCCCCTCGAACAGGTCGCGCCCGATATCCGTGGCGTTCACCGTTTCGGTGTGCGCCGGATCCAGCGACTCCGGCTCGGCGCCGTTGTTGCGCACCATCTCCTGCTTCGGCGACAGCACCGTGCCGGGCGGAATCACGGCGGCGGCGGCCGACGCGGCGGCGATCGCGAGCAGGCAGGTCAGGACGATGCGCAGGGCCATGTCTTTCAGTGCTTGAGGATGTAGAAGTCCTTGCTGCGATAGCGATCCATGCCGTTGGCCTCGTCGTAGCCGCCCACCCAGGGCTTGATCAGGCGCGGCACCGAATATTGCAGCAGCGGGATCATCGGATAGTCGTCCATCACCAGCCCGGCGGCCTGCGTCAGCAGCGCGGAGCGCCTGGCCGGATCGGTGGCCAGGGTGCCCTGCGCGACCAGGTCCTCGGCCTTCCTGTTGCAGTTGCGGTCGTCGTTGGACTCCGAGCCGCACTGCACCAGCGTGAGCAGCAGCGTGGCGTCGTTGAACGTGACCACCCAGCCGCCGCGCGCGATCTGGAAGTCGCCGTCGTGGCGCTTGCGGATCAGCACCTTGAACTCGAGGCTGTCCATGTCGGTCTCGAGGCCCAGCTTGGTCTTCCACTCGCTGGCCGCGAAGATGGCCATCTTCTTGTGATAGTCGCTGTTGTTGTACGTGAACTTCACATGCGTGCCCGCCTTCACGCCGGCCTCGGCCAGCAGCCGGCGCGCCTCGGCAACGCGCTTGTCCATGGTCCAGTCGGCCCAGTCGTAGCGGGTGGCCTCCATGCCGGAGATGCCCTTCACCGCGAGCCCGTACAGCGGCGGCTGGCCGTCGGCGGTCACCTTCGTGGCGAGGATGTCGCGGTCGATCACCATCGACAGCGCCTTGCGCACGCGCACATCCTTGAGCAGCGGATCCTGGTTGTTCAGGTTGTAGAAGCGCAGGCCCAGCAGCACGCCGTTGTGGATCTCCTTCGGATACTGCGTCTTCAGGCCGGCGTAGGCGCCCGGCGCCAGCTGCAGCATGTAGTCCTCCTCGCCGGACTGGTACAGCTTCAGGTCGGCGTTGGCGTCCTCCACGCACAGGTAGGTCACCCGCGTGAGCTGCACGTTGGCGGCGTCCCAGTAGCGCGGCGACTTCTCGATCACCACCTTGCTGTTGACCTGCCAGTCCTTGAGCACGTAGGCGCCGTTGCCCACGAGGTTGGCCGGCTTCGTCCAGTCCTTGCCGAACTTCTCCACGGTGGCCCTGGGCTGGGGCGAGAACTGCACGACGGCCGCGGCCGCAGGGAAGAACGGCAGCGGCACCGGCGTCTTCACCTCCAGCGTGAGCCTGTCGATGGCGCGCACGCCCAGCGCCGCCACGGGCTTCTTGCCCTGCACGATGTCGCTGCCGTTGAGCACATAGGCGCCCAGCGTGGACGCGATCTTCGAGCCTGTCTTCGGGTCGAACAGACGGCGCCAGGCGTAGACGAAGTCGTCCGCCGTCACCGGCTCGCCGTTGGACCACACCGCGGTCTTGCGCAGCTTGAACACCCAGGTGGTGGCGTCGGCCTGTTTCCACGACTCGGCGACGCCCGGCACGGCGCTGCCGTGGTGGTCGGCGGCCGTCAGGCCTTCGAACAGGTCGCTGATGATCGCGCCGGCTGGCACGGACTCGACGAGCGCCGGGTCCAGCGAATCCGGCTCGGAGCCGTTGTTGCGCACCATCTCCTGCTGGGGCGACAGCTGCGCGCCGGGCGGGATGGTGGCGCCGAACGCGCAGGCTGCGGCCAGAAGGGCGAGGGCGAGCAGGGCTCGTGCGAGCGGTGGCTTGCAGAGCAGATCCATTGCGAGAGGCTCCAGGGAGCGCCGTGATCGGGCGCGTTGCAGTATAGGGTGACGGGCGCGACTGCGTGGCAGGTTCCACCGCTGTGCCCGCATCGGTCCACGGTGGTGCGAAGCGCCCCATTCGCGGGCTGTTCGCGAACCCGCGTCCGGCATTTATGCTTATCCACCCGGAGCGAGGTCGCGAGCGGCGACACTAGGCCCCAAGCGGGAACTCAAGGGGAAACTCATGAACGAACAGATGCTGCATGACCTGGTTGAACAAGTGCGCGACGGACGCCTCGCCCGCCGCGACTTCATCGGCCGCATGGTCGCGCTCGGCGTGGGCCTGCCGCTCGCTTCCGCGATGCTGGCCGGCGTCGCCGTGGCCCAGGGCAACGCGGCCGAGCCGGCGTACAAGCCCACCAAACGCGGCGGCGGCGGCCCGCTGCGCCTGCTGCTGTGGCAAGGCCCCACGCTGCTGAACCCGCACTTCGCCACCGGGACCAAGGACCAGGAAGGCAGCCGCGTGTTCTACGAATCTCTGGCGCGCTACGACGCCGATGGCGTGCTGGTGCCCGTGCTGGCCGCCGAGATCCCCAGTCGCGCCAACGGCGGCATCGCGGCCGATGGCCTGTCCACCACGTGGAAGCTGAAGAAGAACGTGCAATGGCACGACGGCCAGCCGTTCAGCGCCGACGACGTCGTCTTCAACTGGCAGTTCGTCACCGACCCGGCCGGCGGCGCGTTCAGCGTCGGCTTCTATGCGAACGTCCGGAGCGTGGAGAAGCTCGACGCGACCACGGTGCGCTTCAACTTCATCAAGGCCACGCCGATCTGGGATCGCGCCTGCAACATCTGCCTGATCCCCAGGCACCTGTTCGCGGCCTACGTCGGCGCGAAGTCGCGCGAGGCGCCGGCCAACCAGAAGCCGGTGGGCACCGGCCCGTACAGGTTCGTCGCCTTCACGCCGGGCGACCTGGTGCGCGGCGAATTGAACCCGAACTACCACCTGCCCAACCGGCCGTTCTTCGACACCATCGAGATGAAGGGCGGCGGCGACGCCACGTCGGCCGCGCGTGCCGTGCTGCAGACCGGCGAGTTCGACTACGCCTGGAACGTGCAGGTGGAGGACAACGTGCTCAAGACGATGGAGGCCAACGGCAAGGGCCGCGTCGTGTTCAAGCCTTCGGGCAATCCCGAGATGATCATGCTCAACGCGGCCGACCCGTGGACCGAGGTCGACGGCGAGCGCGCCAACGTGAAGAGCAGGCACTTCGCGTTCTCCGATCCGGCCGTCCGCAAGGCCTTCGGCCTGCTGGTGGATCGAAAGAGCATCCAGGACTTCGTGTACGGCCGCGCCGCGACGGCGACCGCCAACACGCTGAACAACCCGGCGCAGTACAACAGCAAGGCGATCGTCGCCGAGTTCAACGTCGACAAGGCCAACGCGCTGCTCGACGCCGCCGGCTGGAAGCGCGGCGGCGACGGCGTGCGCTCGAAGGACGGCAAGCGCCTCAAGCTGGTGTTCCAGACCTCCATCAACTCCGTGCGCCAGAAGGTGCAGGCCATCGTGAAGCAGGCCTGCGCGAAGGCCGGGATCGAGGTGGAACTGAAGACGGTGCAGGCCTCGGTGTTCTTCTCCTCCGACCTGACCAACCCGGACACCTACGGCAAGTTCTTCGCGGACGTCGAGATGTTCCTGAACAACCGCGTCGGCACCGATCCCGACCGCTTCATGCAGCAATGGGTGTCGTGGGAGATCTGCCAGAAGTCCAATGGCTGGCAGCTGCAGAACAAGTGCCGCTGGTCCAGCGCGGACTACGACAAGCTGTTCCGTGCCTCCGAGGTCGAGCTCGACCCGGTCAGGCGCGCCGCGCTGTTCGTGCAGATGAACGACATGGCCTGCAACGCAGGGTTCGTCGTGCCCGTGGCGCTGCGCGCGCAGGTCACCGCACTCGGCAAGTCGATCTCCGCGCCGCTCACGGGCTGGGATCTCGACATGTCGGGCCTCCACGACTGGTTCCGCGCGTAATCGACGAACAGGCGAATGGGAGCCTTCATCCTGCGCCGGCTGGCGCTCGCGCTGCCCAGCCTGCTGGGCATCAGCGTCGTGCTGTTCGCCGTGCTGGCGCTGGCCCCTGGCGACCCGTTCGCCGAGCTCGCCACCAACTCCAACGTGCCGCCCGAGGTGCGCGTGCACCTGCGCGCGAGCCTGGGCCTCGACGACCCCGTGGCGCTGCGCTACCTGCACTGGCTGGTGGCCATGCTGCGCGGCGACTGGGGCTTCTCGTTCATCAGCCGCGTCGACGTCACCACGCTGATCTGGCAGCGCGTGCCGGTCACCCTCGGCCTGATCGGGGCCTCGCAGCTGCTGGCACTGGCCATCGCGATTCCCGTGGGCACGCTGTCGGCGGTGAGGCCGTATTCGTGGTTCGACCGCATCGCCAGCACGCTCGCGCTGGCCGGGTTCTCGCTGCCGACCTTCTTCACCGGCATCCTGCTGATCCTCGTGTTCTCGATCAAGCTCGACTGGCTGCCCTTCGTCTACCGCTCCGACGTCGAGGCCACGGGCTGGGCCGCCGTCGTCGAGCACGTGCGCGAGGCCATCATGCCGGTGGCCGTGCTGGGGCTGTTCCAGGGCGCAGGCTGGACGCGCTACGTGCGCTCGGCCGTGCTCGACGTGGTGCGCCTCGACCACGTCACCACGGCGCGTTCCAAGGGCCTGTCCGAGCGCGTGGTCATCACGCGCCACGTGCTGCGCAACGCGCTGATCCCCGTCGTCACGCTGGTGGCGCTGCAGATGCCCACCGTGTTCGGCGGCGCCATCGTCACCGAGCAGATCTTCCGCATCCCCGGCATCGGCTCGCTGCTGATCGACGCGATCCTGCGCAACGACACGCCCGTCATCATGGGCGTGACCTTCGTCTTCAGCATGCTCGTGATCCTGTTCAATCTCGTCGCCGACCTGCTCTATGGCCTCCTCGATCCCCGCATCGCGTACCGATAGGCCGGTGTCGCCCTGGGGCGAGGCCTGGCGCCGCTTCCGGCGGCATCGCATGGCCGTCTCCAGCCTGGGCGTGCTCGCGGCGCTCGTGGCCGCGGTGGTGCTGGGGCCGCTGGCCTGGCACATGCCGATCGACGCGCTCGACTTCTCGGCCACCATGCAGGGCCCGTCGGCGGCCCACCCCTTCGGCACCGACGACCTCGGCCAGGACCTGCTGGCGCGCATGCTCTACGGCGGCCGCATCTCGCTGGCCGTGGGCATCGCGGCCATGGGCATGGCGGTGCTGGTGGGGGTGACCGTCGGTGCGCTCGCCGGCATCTCCAGGGGCCCGCTCGACGCCGCGCTGATGTGGCTGACCGACCTGTTCCTCTCGTTGCCGCAGCTGCCGTTGCTGCTGCTCCTGATCTACCTGTTCCGCGAGCCGCTGAAGGCCGTCTTCGGGCCCGAGGGCGGCGTGTTCGTGATGATCGTGCTGGTGATCGGGTGCTTCGGCTGGATGCAGGTGGCGCGGCTGGTGCGGGCGCAGTTCTTCTCGCTGCGTGAAAAGGAATTCGTGGAGGCCGCGCGGGCGCTCGGCGCCACCACAACGCGCGTGGTGTGGCGCCACATCCTGCCCAACGCGCTCGGGCCCGTGATCGTGGCCGGCACCATCAACGTGGCCGCGGCCATCATCGCGGAGTCGACGCTGTCGTTCCTGGGCCTGGGCTTTCCGCCCGACATTCCCACCTGGGGCCGGCTGCTGTTCGACAGCAAGGATCACCTGGACATCGCCGCGCACTGGGCGCTGTTTCCCGGCGGCGCGATCTTCCTCACGGTGATGGCCATCAACTTCGTCGGCGACGGCCTGCGCGACGCCCTAGACCCGCGGCGGGTGCTTTGAGCCCAATATGACCCACCTGCTCGAGATCCGCGGTCTCAAGACCCATTTCAAGACCGACGACGGCTGGGTGCACGCCGTCGACGGCGTCGACCTGCACGTGGACGCCGGCGAGACGCTGTGCGTCGTCGGCGAGTCCGGCTCGGGCAAGTCGGTGACCGCGATGTCGGTGCTCAAGCTGCTGCCGATGCCCCCGGGCCGCATCGTGGCCGGCCAGGTGCTTTGGGAGGGCCGCGACCTGGTGCCGCTGTCGCAGGCGGAGATGCGCAAGCTGCGCGGCCGCGAGATCGGCATGGTGTTCCAGGAGCCGATGACGGCACTGAACCCGGTCTACACCGTGGGCGAGCAGATCGGCGAGAGCCTGCGCCTGCACGAGGGCCTGTCGCGTGCCGCGGCGCTGGATCGCGCGGCCGAGCTGTTGGCGCTGGTGCACATCTCGCAGGCCACGCGCCGCGTGCACGACTATCCGCACCAGTTCTCGGGCGGCATGCGCCAGCGCGTGATGCTCGCGCTGGCGCTCGCCTGCAAGCCGCGCCTGCTGATCGCCGACGAGCCCACCACGGCGCTCGACGTCACCATCCAGGCCCAGATCCTCGACCTGCTGGGCGAGCTGAAGGAGCGGCTGGGCATGGCCGTGCTGCTGATCACGCACGCGATGGGCGTGGTTGCCGAGGTGGCGCAACGCGTGGTGGTGATGTACGCGGGCCAGGTGATCGAGGAAGGCTCCGTCGAGCAGTTGTTCGAGCGGCCGTGGCATCCCTACACGCAAGGCCTGATCCGCTCGATCCCGCGCATCGACGCCGACGCGTCGCGCGGGACACGGCTCGCATCGATACACGGCACCGTACCATCCCTGCTCGCCCCGCCACCCGGTTGCCGCTTCGCGCCGCGCTGTGCGTACGCGCGTGACGCGTGCACGCGGGCCACGCCCGCGCTGCGCGACGTGGCCGCCGGCCACCGCGTGGCCTGCATCCTCGAGGAGGCCCCGCCGTGAGCGAACCCCTGCTGCGCGTGCGCGACCTGGTCAAGCGCTTCCCGGTGCATGGCGGATTCCTGCGCCGCCAGACCGGCCAGGTGCACGCCGTCGAGGGCGTCAGCTTCGATCTCGATGGCGGCACCACGCTGGGCCTGGTGGGCGAGTCGGGTTGCGGCAAGAGCACCACCGGACGCTGCGTGCTGCGCCTGCTGGAGCCCACCTCGGGCGAGGTGCGCTTCGACGGCGTTGACACCGGCGCGCTCGCGGGTAGCGCCCGGCGTGCGCTGGCGCGCGACATGCAGATCATCTTCCAGGATCCGTTCGCCAGCCTCAACCCGCGCATGACGGTGGGCGCCATCGTCGGCGAGGGCCTGGTGATCCATGGTCTGGCCGCGTCCGCCGCCGAGCGCGCCGCGCGCGTGGCCGAACTGCTGGAGCAGGTGGGCCTGCAGGCGGCGCACGCGCGCCGCTACCCGCACGAGTTCTCCGGCGGCCAGCGCCAGCGCATCGGCATCGCGCGCGCGCTGGCGACCAACCCGCGGCTGATCGTCTGCGACGAGGCGGTGTCGGCGCTCGACGTGTCGATCCAGGCGCAGGTGGTCAACCTGCTGCAGGACCTGCAACAGCGCCTGGGACTGGCCTACCTGTTCATCGCGCACGACCTGTCGGTGGTGCGGCACATCAGCGACCGCGTGGCGGTGATGTACCTGGGCCGCATCGTGGAGATCGCGTCGTCGCACGCGCTCTACACGCGGCCGCGCCATCCGTACACCGAGGCGCTGATGTCGTCGGTGCCGGTGCCCGACCCGCGCGTGCGGCGCACGCGCATCGTGCTGCAGGGCGACGTGCCCAGCCCGCTTTCGCCGCCGGCGGGTTGCGCGTTCCACACCCGCTGCCCGATCGCGCGTAAGGGCTTGTGCGACGTCGAACGGCCCGCATTGCGCGAGATTGCACCCGGTCACCAACTCGCGTGCCACCTGCGCGAGGCATGAAGTAAGCTGCGCCCACTTTGGCCCCGCACACCGAATGCCGCTTCGTGCTCGTCCCCGTCCGCTGACCCGCGGGCTGCGCCTCGCGACGGCGCCGCTGGCGCTGGCCGTGCTGGCCGCCTGCCAGACGACGCCGCCCGTCGGCCCCGGCGACGTGTCGCGCCTGCCGCCAGGCAACGCGCAGCGCGACGGCCCCGAGGCCAGGCCGCCGCCCAACCTCGAGGCCGTGCCCGACGCGGTGCCGCAGATCGAGCCCATCCGCAACGGCGGCCCGAACAAGCCCTACGAGATCGCCGGCCACACCTACGTGCCCCTCACCGACGGCCGCGCGCTCACCGAGACCGGCCTCGCGTCGTGGTACGGCAAGAAGTTCCACGGCCATCGCACCGCCAGCGGCGAGGCGTACAACATGTACGCGATGACGGCGGCGCACAAGACGCTGCCCATCCCCAGCTACGCCCGAGTGCGCAACCCGGCCAACGGCAAGGAGGTGATCGTGCGCGTGAACGACCGCGGGCCGTTCTCGCCGGGCCGCGTCATCGACCTCTCGTACACGGCGGCCCTGAAGCTGGGCGTGCTCAACGGCGTGGCGCCGGTGGAGATCACGCGCATCACCGACGACGACATCCGCTCCGGCGTGGCGCTGCGCAAGCCGCCCGCGAGCACGACGGCGGTGGCGGCAGTCTCGGTCGTCAAGCCGGTCGACACGGGGGCCGACGCCACGGCGCTGGGCGCCGGCGTGGATACGGGTGCAATGAAGGGGGTGCAGTCGCCCACCATCACGCCAGGCGTCGACCTGGGCGCGGCCGCGGCGGCCGACGCGGCGGCGGCCGTGCCCGGCGTCGTGACCACGGTCACCGAGACGGTGGTGGTGGCCGTCGCGGCCGCGAGCGCGCCGGCGCGCGCGGACAAGCCCGACGAGCACGCCCGTGCCGATACCACGGCGGGTATCGGCTGGTGGATCCAGCTGGGGGCGTTCAGGCAGCGCGACGGCGCGCTGGACTTCCAGCGCCGCCTGGTCGACGAGCAGCCGTGGCTCGCGCCGCTGCTGGCGGTGTTCACCGACCACGGCCTGAACAAGCTGCAGGCCGGGCCGTACACGACGCGGGACGATGCCAGGAGCGCCGCGGAACATGTCCGCACGGCGCTGCAACTGGTGCCCACGATCGTGGAGAAGCGTTAGTCGTCGTAGCCTTCGTGGCGCGAGGCCGCGGCGTACAGGTCGGCGGCGAAGCCCGGCGAGTGCAGCTCGACGCTGCGCGCGAGTTCGCGCACGTCATTGGCTTCACGCGCGCGCACGCGCAAGGTGCTGACCTGGCGCGTCGACTTGATCGTCGCATCGGCGGCCAGCTTCTTCGCGGCGGGACGCGACGAGAACAGTGCGGCGGCCAGCTGGCGGATCGCGCCAGAGAAGATCGGCTGGTGGCCGTAGGTACCGGAGGTGATGGCGGACATGGTGTGTTCCCTTGCAATGCCCCTGGATGGAGAGGCGATGGAAGGACTTTAAGGGTTTTCCCTTTGATACTCCAATGAATGTTGAGCATCAAAGATATTCATACTGTTCATATCTTGGCCGACCATGATTCTTCGTGAACTTCCGCACGCTGGACCTCAACCTGTTGCGTGTTTTCGATGCCGTGATGGCCGAAGGCAGCCTCACGCGGGCGGCCGAACGCCTGGCCATGACCCAGCCGGCGGCCAGCCACGCCCTGAAGCGGTTACATCTGGCGGTGGGCGAGGAGCTGCTCCATCGCACCGCATTCGGCATGCGCCCCACCGCCCGCGCCGAGGCGCTGTGGCCGCAGGTGCGCGCCGCGCTGGCCCAGCTGCAGGGCGCGCTGTCGCCGCGCAGTTTCGATCCGGCCACCGACGCCGCCAGCTTCAACATCGCGATGGCCGACGCCACGGCGGCGATGCTGCTGCCGTACCTGGTCTCCGCCATCGAGGGCGAACGCGCGCTGGCCAACATCCGGGTGCTGCCGCTGACCACGCGCGACCCGCGCCGCCTGGTCGAGGAGGCCGACGCCGACCTGGCCGTCGGCTACTTCCCCAACGCGATCGCCGCCATCGTCGCGCAGGGCGAGGACGCCACGCTGCACCACTGCCAGCTCTACGCCACCGAGTACGTGTGCGTGATGCGGCGCGACCATCCGCTGGCCGACCGGGAACTGACGCTGGACACCTTCGTGGACGCGCACCACCTGCTGGTGACCTTCTCCGGCCGCGCCCATGGCTTCGTCGACGAGGCCCTGGCCACGCTGGGACGCCAGCGCCGCATCGTGCTCACCGTCAACCAGTTCGCCACCGCCGGCAGCGTGGTGGCGCGCTCCGACCTGCTCACCGTGCTGCCACGCCAGTTCCTGCCGGCCACGGGCGTCGAGCACCGCCTCGTCGAGAAGCCGATCCCGCTCGCGCTGGCCGCGGTCAACGTGGAGATGATGTGGCACCTGCGCAAGGACGACGACCCGGCGCACCGGTGGCTGCGCGAGCGCGTGGTGGCGGCGGCCGCGCAGCAGCCGCTGGTTCGCAGATAGCATTCAGCCTGTCATCCTGCGACTGCGCGCAGGATGACACGGGTATCGAGGTGGAGGGGTCAGGCCTTGCCTGGTAGATCCTGACGCCCCGTGATCGCCCCTCAGAACGCCGCGATCAGTCTCGCGACATCGGGCGTGCCCAGGCCTGCTACGTCGTTGTAGCCCGGCACGACGCCGCAGCTGCCGCAGGACAGCTCCTGCGCGAAGCTGGTGCCGCCCGCCAGCGCCTGCAACGCGGGGTTGGAGGCGGCGAACAGGCTGCCGCGGTAGAGCAATCCGTTGAAGCCGCCCGGCGTCGCCGCCACGCGCGCCGCCAGCGACGTGCCGTCGGCGGCCTGCTGCTGCGCGATCAGCGCGGCGATGCCGGCCCACAGCGGCGCGGCCACGCTGGTGCCGCCCTCCATCGTCCAACGCTGGCGGAAGTACATCGCTACGGGGCTGTGCGCAGGGTCCGCCACGGCCGACACGTCGGGCACCGCGCGCTCGTACATGTTGACCACGTCCTGGCTGGAACCGATGAAGGCCTGCTGCCATGCCGGCATCGGCATCCAGGACGAGGCACCGCCGCCAGAGAAGATCCAGCCGGTGTCGGACGAGCCGCCGGCGTTCGGCGCCACCGCGTTGATGCGGGTGCCGCCGACGGAAGTGAAGTACGCCGAGATCGCGGGGTACGCCGGGCCGGAGCCGGGGAACTGGCCCGCGTCGCCGCTGCTGGCGAAGAACGCCTTGCCCTGGGCAACGAACTGCGACAACTGGAATTCCTCGTTCGGGATCGTGCCCGCCGTGGCCCCGTAGTCGTAGCCCCAGCTGGCCGACACGGCCGTGACCTGCGGCAGCGAGGCGGCGTAGTTCACTGCGTTCATCATGTCCGCGAGGCTGCTGGACGCCGCCGTGACCAGCACGATGTCGGCGCCGGGCGCGATGGCGTGCACCATCTCGATGTCCAGCGTCGCCTCGGTGGCGCCGCCGTTGTCGGTGCCGGCGAAGGTGCCGTTGGACAGGTCGATGTGCTGGAAGCACGAGCCCGCCGCGTTCGCGCACACCGGCAGTCCGAAGGCCCGGCTGTAGGCCTGCAGGTCGTCGATGTAGTCGATCCAGGAAGGGCCGGGGGAATCGACCACCGCGATCGTCTGGCCCGTGCCGTCCAGCGTCGACGGCACGGCGTAGTGCGTGCGCAGGTCCTGGGGCGACAACGCGCCGTTCACGCCGGTGCCGCCGATGCCGAAGAGATCCAGCGTCGCCAGGCCGCGCAGGAAACCGGTGGTCTGGCGGGGCGTGGCCGGGGTCATGACGATGCCTTGTCCCACAGTGGCAATCGCGGCCTGGTTGAGGGCGAAGGCTTCCGCGACGACGGATCCGTCGGTCAGCGTGGAGGCCGCCGCGGCGCCCTGGCGTTGCACCACGCCGGCATAGATCGCGGCACCCTGCTGGATGAACACGCGGTAGGAGGTCGTGGGGTAGGCGCCGCGGGACTCGGGCTGGTTGGCCGTCCACACCTGCAGGCCCTGCACCGTCGAGACGATGCCGTCGGCAGCCGCGAAGGTCTCGCGCGGATGCGAGCTGGCCGGCGTGTAGAGCGTCAACGGGAACGCGCTTGCCAGCGACCCCGCGTCGAGGCAGGGCGGTGGCATGGCGGCCGACGACGCGGTGCTCAGGTCGGGCGACGGGTAGCAGGCCTCGAGCAGCGTCCGGTCGGCGCTCAACGTCTCCTTGCGCGCCACATAAAACGCGCCTGGCTGCCAAGGGGTCGCGGCCGAGAAATTGCCGCCGGCCGCAAACTCGTCCAGCGGCAGCACGCCCAGGAGTTCGGCCGGCGCGCCGGACACGGCGCCGCTCAGCGCGACCTCGCGGAAGGCATCTTCGTCGAAGCCGTCCACGACGGTCTGGTTGTCGTCGGCGTAGCGGACGACGCGCACCGACGCGCCGTCATAGCTCACCTGCTCGCTGGCCGTGGCCGAACGGCCGACGAACCGGCCACCGGCGAGGTACCAGCTCTTTGCCAGCGTCGGCAGCGCCAGCGCGGGCGTGACGCTGGCCAGCTGCGGCGTCACTGTCTGGCTGCCGGAGGTCAACGGAGACGCCGACAGCGCCGTGGCCGTCGAAAAGATGTAGCTGCTTCCGGTGGTCAGTACGCCGCCGCCGTACGGCACGCTGAAGGAAATGCCGCCGATGCCGCCGTGCAGCGCGGCGTCCTCGTAGATCTTCTGGTCGGCGCTCAAGGTCGGCGTCGGCGCGGGCGTCCCGCCACCACCGCCGCCGCAGGCGCTCAGGACACCGGCCATCAGCACGGCGGCCAGGCCGGGCGGACACGCGCGTGCCAGCCCCTCCGGCGTGGCCGGAACGAATTTCTTCATCATTGCTCTCCCTGTCTTCGATGCCTCTGCGGGCAGGCGGGAATCTACCCGCCTTACCTGAACGCAAGGGTGTGAAGTGGCCACGCCGCCAAGCTGAGGGAGGCCGCCTGTGGCGAAAGACGTTGCCCCAGGGGGGATCCTGCGACTGCGCGCAGGATGACAGGCAACTACAAAACCGCGGCGATCGCGTTGGCCGTCGCTTCGACGTTGCCCGTGTTCAATCCGGCCACGCACATGCGGCCCGAGCGGATCAGGTACACGCCGAACTCCTCGCGCAGCCGGTCGACCTGGGCCGCGGACAGGCCCGTGTAGCTGAACATGCCGCGCTGGGTGAGGAAGTAGTCGAAGCTGCGGCCCGGCACCTTGGCGCTGAGCACGCCGTGCAGCGTCTTGCGCATCGCCTTGATGCGGGTGCGCATCGCGTTGACGTCGTCGACCCAGGCCGCGCGCAGGGCCGGCGTGTCCAGCACGGTGGCCACGATGCCGCCCGCGTGGATGGACGGGCTCGAGTAGTTGCGGCGCACCGTCGCCTTCAGTTGCCCCAGCGCCAGCTGTGCCTCGGCCGCGGTCGGCGCCACGACGCTCAGGCCGCCGGCGCGCTCGCCGTACAGGCTCATGCTCTTGGAGAACGAGTTGGCGCAGAAGAACGGCACGCCGGCGTCGGCCAGCGCGCGGATCGCGAACGCATCCTCGTCGATGCCGTCGCCGTAGCCCTGGTAGGCGATGTCCAGGAACGGCAGCAACTGGCGCGCCTTCAGCACGGGGATCAGCGTCTCCCACTGCGCCGGCGTGAGGTCGACGCCGGTCGGGTTGTGGCAGCAGGCGTGCAGCAGCACGATGCTGCGGACGGGCAGGTCGGACAGCGCGGCCACCATCGCGTCGAACTTCAGGCCGCCGGTTGCCGCGTCGTAGTACGGATAGGTGGACACCTTGATTCCCGCGCCCTCGAACATCGAGCGGTGGTTGTCCCAGGTGGGATCGCTCACCCACACGCCGGCGTCGGGGAACCAGCGCTTGATGAAGTCGGCGCCGACCTTCAGCGCGCTGCTGGAGCCCACGGTCTGCAGCGTGGCGACGCGACCCTCGGCCACGGCCTTCGAGCCGGCGCCGAACAGCAGCGTCTGCACCGCGCGGCGGAAATCGGCATTGCCTTCGATGGGCAGGTAGGGCTTGGCGCCGCCCTTCTCCAGCAATTGCGCCTCGGCCTTCTTCACGCAGTCGAGGACAGGGATGCGGCCTTCGTCATCGAAGTAGATGCCGATCGACAGGTTGATCTTGTGGGGCCGCGGATCCTTCTGGAAATCCTCGTTCAACGACAGGATCGGGTCACCGGCGAAGGGTTCAATGTGCTCGAACATGGGGCTGGGCTCGCGTTTCGTGGGAAGGTCGAACGCGGATTATCGACCACGTGTTCCGCTCACCCGTGCCATTGCATCCAGTGACCATGGGCATGCGAGGTGGCCGCCAGCTGCCAGGCCACGCCGCCGCGGCCGTCGGGCCGGGCCACGGTCCACGACGTCGCGTTGCTGCGTCCGGCAGCCTCCCCTTCCGGCATGCCGGGCCACCAGGTGCGCGACTGCGCCGGGTCTTCGGCGCTGATCCAGGCCACGCCGCGGCCGGCCACCTGGGCCAGCATGCTGGCCACGTGGCCGCCCAGCAGGTCGGCATCGAAATACCGCAGCACCCAGCTGTTGAAGACCACGGGCATCGTGTCGGCGGGCACGCCCTCCACCCAGAGGGCCATGCTCGCGGCGGCGTCGGTGGTGGTGGCGAGCGTCCAGTGCTGCGTGCGCGCGATCGCCACCGCGGCGTCGAAGCGCTGGCGGCGTTCGGCGGCGTGCGGCCACAGGCAGGCGCGCAGCCAGCGCACCTCGGCCGGGTCGTCCACCGCGATCGGGCTCAGGTCGATGCCCTGTCGGCTGACGATCTCGGGCAGCACGGTGGCCGAGGGACGCGCGCCCGCGAGCACGCGGCACGCGATCTCGGGCGCGCGCGGGTCACGGTCGGGCGGCGTCGTGGCCAGCGTGGCGCCGCTCACGTCGTCGACGTAGCGGTAGCGCCAGAGATCCACGCCGAGGTTCAGGCCGGCGCTGCAGCCCACGTCCAGCAGGGCGATGCGACGCCGGTCGGCCGCATCCAGCAGTTGCTGCAGCACCGGCCACAGCACCGCGCAGCGGCCGATCTCGTTGGTCTGCGTGGTGCGCGTGGCGATCGCGTGCGCGAGCATGGCGCGGTGGCGCGCGATGAATTCGCCCAGGTGCGACTCCAGCGCCGCATCGGGCGCGCGCTCGCCGCCGGCACTCGCGTAGTAGTCGGCCAGCGCCGGGCGCTCGCCGGCCTCCACGAGCGCGAGCACGCGATCCTGCAGCGCCGCGAGCCACAGCAACGGCACGCGCTGGGGAACCGGCGCGGCGGCCAGCAGCGCGGCCCAATCGGGGTGGTGCGCCGCGGCCTCAGCCAGCGCCCGGTACAGCGGGTCATCCTGCAGCGCGTTCGTCGCGAACCAGGCGAACTTCGCTTGCAGCGCGGAGACCACGGCGGGATCGTGTTCGGGGGTCATGGAAGCGGATCCAGGAGTGACGATGTCCGGAGCGTAGTCCGATCGTCCGCACCAAATTGTCAGCTACCCGACAATGTGGCGATGAGCCTCGAAGCCCGCGCGTTGTTCGATCTCAACTTCCCCGACGTGCGCTGGAGCGGACGCCAGTGGGCGGACGCCGAGTCGCGCCTGCGCACGCGGCGCCTGGCCGCCGGCGCGACGCTGTTCGCGCAGGGCGACCCGACGCCGGCCCTCTTCGGCGTGCTGGCCGGCAGCATCGAGTCGCGCTTCTCCAACGCGCAGGGGCAGCAGTCGGTGGTGGAAAACGTCGAAGCCGGCAACACCTTCGGCCTGGCCTCGTTCGTCACCGGCCTGCCGTCCACCTACGAGGCGCTGGCGCTGGAGCCGACGCGGCTGCTGGTGATCGGGCCGGCCGCCTACGCGTGGCTGATGGACGAAGTGCCCGGCTTCGCGCGCGCGCTGATGCGCGAGTTCGCGCGCCGCTACGACGGCACGCTGAAATTGCTGGAGGCCGCGCGCCACCGCGGTGCCGAAGAGCGCCTGTGCATCGCGTTGCAGCACCTGCGGCGCGAGGGCCGGGCCACGCCGGCGGGCGGCGGGCGGTGGACGATGGTGCTCACCCAGGCGGAGCTGGCCACGCGCGCGAACGTGTCGCGCCAGACGGCCAACGAGTGGTTGGCCCAGTGGGCCGCGCGTGGCTGGATCGTGCGGCGCTACCGCAGCCTGGAAATCGCGCGCTGGCCGATCGCTTAGGCGGCGAGCGCCGCGTCGATGTCGCCGCGCAGCTTGTCCGGCGCGTCGTTCGGCGCGAAGCGCTTGAGGACCTTGCCGTCCTTGCCCACCAGGAACTTGGTGAAGTTCCACTTGACGCCCTCGGTGCCCAGCACGCCCGGCTTCTCCGACTTGAGCCACTTCCACAACGGGTGGGCCTGGGCGCCGTTGACGTCGACCTTCTCCATCATCGGGAAGGTGACGCCGTAGTTGAGCTGGCAGAAGCTCTCGATCTCGGAATTGGCGCCCGGATCCTGGTGCCCGAACTGGTTGCAAGGGAAGCCCACGACCACCAGGCCGCGTTCCTTGTAGTCGGCCGCGAGCTGCTCGAGGCCGGCGAACTGCGGCGTGAAGCCGCATTTGCTGGCGGTGTTGACGATCAGGAAGACCTTGCCGCGCTGGGCCCCGAAATCGGCCGGCTTGCCCTGGATCGAGGTGGCGGAAAAATCGTAAAGCGTCTTGGCGGACATGGGCTCTCCTGGAGGAATCTGGCCAATGGTATCGGAGGCCCACGTTCTCAGTGGATCCTGCGACTCCGCGCAGGATGACGGACCCTTGTTCAGCGCTTCTCGAGCACGCTGGCGAGCGTGGCGGCCAGGATCAGCGCGCCGCCGGCCAGCACGGTGACATGCAGCGTGGCGCCGCCCCACCACACCGACGTGAGCGC
>Ga0302154_10000077_pt1 | contig 88282 bp, 79 predicted proteins | sample I_Bog_N2_3_FD_193507 | JGI IMG/M metagenome (GOLD analysis project Ga0302154, IMG submission 193507) | Peat permafrost microbial communities from Stordalen Mire near Abisko, Sweden - I_Bog_N2_3 | ecosystem: Environmental > Terrestrial > Soil > Wetlands > Peat | place: Sweden: Abisko, Stordalen... | reverse complement strand
GGCGGCTCGCGGCGGCGGCGGCCCCGGCGCGGGTGGTCACGCTCGCGATCAGCGACGTGCCGGGCGACGACCCGGCGGTGATCGGGTCCGGCCCGACCGTGCCAGACCCCACAACTTTCGCCGACGTGCGGGCGCTGCTCGCACGCTATGGCATCGACCCGCCGGCCGCCGTCGCCCAGCGCATCGCCGCGGGCGCGGACGAGACGCCAAAGCCCGGCACCCTGCCCCGCGCCGCGTTCCACCTGATCGCCACCCCGATGCTGGCACTGCGCCAGGCGGCGGCGGCCGCGCGCACGCTGGGCCTGACCCCGCTGATCCTGGGCGACGCGCTGGAGGGCGAGTCGCACGAAATGGGCACCGTGATGGCCGGCATCGCCCGGTCGGTGCAGGCGCATAGCGAGCCTCTCGCCGCCCCTGCCCTGCTGCTGTCCGGCGGGGAAACCACGGTGACGATCGGCAAAGGCCCGGCCGGGCGCGGGGGACGCAACACCGAGTTCCTGCTCGGGCTCGCGGTTGCGCTGCAAGGCGCGGCCGGCATCTGGGCGGCGGCCGGCGACACCGACGGGATCGACGGCACCGAGGACGCCGCGGGCGCCATTGTCACACCAGGAACGCTGGCGCGCGCCCGCGAGAACGGGCTAGATGCCAGGGTCGTGCTCGCCGGCCACGACAGCTACAGCCTGTTCGACGCCATCGGCGACCTGATCCGCACCGGCCCCACACTGACCAACGTGAACGATATTCGCGCCATCCTGATTGGCTGAGGGAGAGTAATGGCCGTCCGACCGAAGCTGCGCCGCCGGCGCCGCACCAAGATCATTGCGACCATTGGCCCGTCCAGCTCCACGCCGGAGGTTCTGACGCGGCTGTTCCAGGCCGGCGCCGACGTGTTCCGCCTGAACTTCTCGCACGGCACGCATGAGGAGCATGCCGCGCGCTTCGCGATGATCCGCGCGTTGGAGCAACGGTTCGACCGGCCGATCGGCATCCTGGCCGACGTGCAGGGACCCAAGCTGCGGGTCGGCCGCTTCGGCGGCGGGCGGGTGCATTTGCAGACCGGGCAGAAATTCCGCCTCGACCTGAACCCCACGCCGGGCGACGCCTTGCGCGTTACGCTGCCGCATCCCGAGATCATCGAAGCGGCGCAGATCGGCACCACACTGCTGCTGGACGACGGCAAGCTGCGGCTGCGCGTGGCGCGGAAGCTGGCCGACGCGTTGGAGACCGAGATCGTGGTCGGCGGCCCGCTGTCGGACCGCAAGGGCGTCAACGTGCCCGACGTGGCGCTGCCGATCCCGGCGCTGACCGCCAAGGACCGCGTGGATTTGGCCTTCGCGCTGGACCATGGCGCTAACTACATCGGGCTGTCGTTCGTGCAGCGGCCGGAGGACGTGGTCGAGGCGAAGGCGATCATCGCAGGCCGCGCCTGGGTGATGGTGAAGCTGGAAAAGCCGCAGGCGCTGGAGAACCTCGACGAGATCCTGTTGCTGTCGGACGCCGTGATGGTGGCGCGCGGCGATCTGGGCGTGGAGTTGCCGCCCGAGGAAGTGCCGCTGGCGCAGAAACGCATCGTGCGCGCGGCGCGGGCGCTCGGGCGCCCGGTGGTGGTGGCGACGCAGATGCTGGAGAGCATGATCAGCGCGCCGGCGCCGACCCGGGCCGAGGCGTCCGACGTCGCCACCGCCGTGTTCGATGGCGCGGACGCAGTGATGCTGTCGGCGGAGACCGCGGCCGGGCAGTTTCCCTACGAGGCGGTCAATATCATGGATCGCATCGTGGCCCGGGTGGAGCTGGACCCGGGGTGGCGCACGATCATGGACACGAATTGTCCCCCGCCGGAGCGCTCGGTCTCCGGGGCGATCGCGTCGGCGTCGCGCCAGGTGAGCAGCGTGCTGGGGGCGCAGGCGATCGTGGCGTTCACCGCGTCTGGCATCACCGGGCTGACCGTCGCGCGGGAACGGCCCGAGCCGCCGATCATCGGCCTGACCCCGCAGATTGAGACCGCGCGGCGGCTGGCGGTGGTCTGGGGTGTGCATGCGGTGGTCTCGGACGAGATCGAGTCGCTGACCTCCGCGGTGGAGCGCGCGGTGGCGGTGGCGAAGACCGAGGGGTTCGCGAAGTCCGGCGAGTACATCGTGGTGACGGCCGGGGTGCCGGTGGGGCGGTCGGGGACGACGAACGTGCTGCGGGTGGCGACGGTGGATTGAGGGGTGGGGGCGGTCGGGGCGCCCGTTCGGGTTAGCGCTGGTGGCGCTCGACGTACTCGCGCAGGGCAGCGTTGATGCGGGTCTGGTAGCCCTCGCCGTCGCGCTTGAACCACTCCAACAGGTCCGCATCCAGCCGTAGGGACGTGAGGCGCTTTACGGGGCGGTAGAGCCCGCCGCGGACGGCCCCGCTCCAATCCGTGACCTCGGGGATGTCCGCGGTGTCGATCTCGCTGTCGGGCATGGCGGGGACCGCGTCCAGGGCGGCCTGTTCCTGCGCCGTTAGTTTCCTAGTGTTTGCCATGTTCGTATGCCTTCCTCTCTTGTCGCGTTGCCTTCCTCGCACTGATGATGCGGCCCGGGGTGTCGTCGGCGCCGTCAGGCCATGTGTGGACGATGAACAGAAGCACGCCGCCGGCTTGGCAAAGGGTGTCCCATCGGTCGCCGTCGGGATGGGGATCGTGCCGGGATAAGGCCAACGGATCGGCAAGCGCCACCTCGCCAATGCTGAGAGGCAGCCTGTGTCTTTAGGCGGTTTATCGCATCCTTGTCCGGGTCCCACGCCCAGGTCGAAATGGTCATCGTGTATCTACCTGTTTGTAGCTACGCGCGGTCAACATGTCAAGGCGCAGCAGGGGCATTCGGGTAAAAATGTGCGGATAAGGCAATGGAACGGTGAATCGGGACCGGTCACCGGGTCGGGTAGCGACGGTGGATCGATGGATTGGGGCGGTCGGGGGATCGCCCGTTCAGTTCAGCGCCGGTGGCGCCCGACGTATTCACGCAGGGCGGCGTTGATGCGGGTCTGGTAGCCCTCGCAGTCGCGCTTGAACCAATTCACAGATCCGCGTCCAGCCGCAGGGACGTGAGGCGCTTCACGGGGCGATAGAGCCCGCCGCGGACGGCCCGCTCCAATCCGTGACCTCGGGGATGTCCGCGGGCTCGATCTCGCTGTCGGGCATGGCGGCCACCGCCGCCAAGGCGGCCTACTGCTCCGCTGTCAGATTCCTGGTGTTTAGGAGCGGCACCTCAGTTGTCGGTTTCTTGGACCGGCTCAGGGATGTCGTCGTGAGCCTCAAACTGAATATTCATTTGTAGATCTTCAGTCGGGAGGGACAATTGCGCAGTGGATATTGGAATAAGGCCGCAGAGGCGCGCTCGCTTGGCCATACCGCATCATCGGTATATATGTTCTCAACACCAGAAACTCTAAAAATCGCTATGATCTGCCGATCTATTTTGATTTTTTGATAGGCCTCATCTGGATTTTTAGGATCGAGAGTTGCAAAAGTCTCTCTATTGAGGCACGCCAACTCGATGGCACATCGCAAATCGAATGATGCGATTTCGAACAAGCGGGATCGCGCTATGATGTCAAGATATTGCTGTGCGTTCGGTCCAATAGCAGTGAACAGCTCTGCGGCGGCCGGTGTTGGGATTATTATCTTCTGCCGGGCTTTTCCTAGTGTTTCAACTAGATACTCCGCTCGCCTCTTCGCCATAAGAACCGGCTGGCCGCTTTCTGGATCGATGGGGATACGTCCACTCGGGTTCAGCAAAATGCTCAACATCGTGTTGTCAAAGCCAACTGGCTTCATAAAGCGGACTCACGTTCGGCGCGCAGCACTTCATCTGCGTTCGCTGGCCAAGTTACAGGCACCCCTCGAAGTTTTTGGAAAACTTGATCCAAGCTTTCGTCGCTCAATGCCTCATAGGCCTGGATGAGCATCTTGCCCAACTTCCATTCGCCGGTTGGACTTCGGTCCCAGCTTCCTATACCGGTTACTCGGATTGGTTCGAACAGCAACTTGGCCATCGTTTTTGCCAAGTCTTTCGGTGCGGTAAAGCCGGAGAAGACGTCTCCTGCCAAATCCTGCATCAGGATGGGAGTAAAGTCTCCTACGCCGCCCACCCTGAGTAGGGAACCATCGAAGCTGCTTGCCTGCCGCACCCCCGATATGGCCCCGATCTCTTCAATAGTTGGCGGAAAATCCAAAATGATTCCGGTTCGATCCTTGAGGCTGGCCGGCGTTCCGCCGTCCTTTTTTACCATTTGCCGGATCCGATTGTACGCAGCCCTTTGCACCTGGGTTCCGCTGCCACTACGTACAGCGGCAGCCCTCTCCCGCGCCTGTATTGCCATCGGAGTCGGCATCTTGAACACGGGCTTCGTGCTGGACTGGTCGATGCGCACAAGGTGCATCTCTTTCGGCACGCTTACGACATCCCCGATCTGCTGCAAATATTGAAGCAGCCTATCAAGGGGCATGGTCTCCGGCGTATACGCCGGGATCACAAACTCCAGTTCTTCAAAATCCTCCATCTTCTCGGATTCTAAGGATGGCAAGAGTTTCATGCAAGCGGCGAGCGGCGACAAACCGACGTCAGACAGACCTCGCAACAAAGCCATCCAGCTAAGGAGACAACGTCCATGCTCGAAGTAGACACCCCCGCCGACCTAGCCGCCCATGTCGGCCAACCCCTCGGCACCAGCGACTGGGTGCTGATCGACCAGGCCATGATCGACGCTTTCGCCCAGGCGACCGGCGACCACCAGTGGATTCACGTCGATGTCGAGCGTGCCAGGCGCGAAAGCCCCGGCGGCAAGACGATCGCCCACGGCTACCTGACGCTATCCCTGCTGCCGCGCCTGACGCAGCAGATCTACGCCATCAAGCACCGCTCGCGGAACATCAACTACGGCTCCAACAAGGTGCGCTTCACCGCCCCCGTGCCATCCGGATCGCGCGTCCGGCTGCACCAGACTCTCACCGCCGTCGAGCCGGTCCGAGGCGGCGTCCGCCTGACCTTCGCCTCCACCGTCGAGATCGAAGGCAGCGACCGCCCCGCGCTGGTGGCGGAAACGCTCGCCCTCGCCCTCGACTGACCCCGCCCCCGCAATCAGACCGCCACCACCCGCCCCTCGCGCAGCGTCACCGTGCGGTCCATGCGCGCCGCCAGCTCGGGGTTGTGCGTCGCGATCAGCGCGGCGACGCGCTGATCCCGCACCATCGCCAGCAGCTCGTCGAACACGATGTCCGCGGTGTGCACATCCAGATTGCCGGTCGGCTCGTCCGCCAGCAGCACCTTCGGCCCGTTCGCCAGCGCCCGAGCGATCGCCACGCGCTGCTGCTCCCCGCCCGACAGCTTGCCCGGCAAGTGCGCCGCGCGCGGCCCCAGGCCAAACGAGGACAGCAGCCGCATCGCCCGCTCCGCCGCCTGCTTGCGCGACACGCCGGCAATCATCTGCGGCAGCGCCACGTTCTCCAGCGCGGAGAACTCCCCCAGCAGGTGGTGGAACTGGTAGACGAACCCGATCGTATCGCGCCGGATCGCCGTGCGGGCGGCGTCGGCCAGCGTGCCGGCGTCGCGCCCCTCGATCATCACCCGCCCGCCATCCGGCCGTTCCAGCAGCCCGGCCAGGTGCAGCAGCGTGGACTTCCCCGCGCCGGAGGGCGCGACCAGCGCCACCGTCTCCCCCGCCCGCAACGTCAGATCGACGCCGCGCAGCACCGGCAGGTCGCCTGCCTCGCTATGGAATGTCCGCCGAACGCCGAGCAGTTCCAGCGGCGGCACGTCATTCATGGCGCAACGCCTCGACCGGATCGGTGCGGGCGGCGCGCCAGCTCGGGTACAGCGTCGCCAGCAGCGACAGCACCAGCGCCATCACGATCACCTGCGTCACCTCATGCCAGTTCAGCTTCGCCGGCAGGTGCGTCAGGTAATAGACCTCCGGGTTGAACACGGAGGTGCCGGTGATCGCCTCCACCCAGCCCTGGATGGTCTGGATGTAGCGACAGAACAGCACCCCCAGCAGCGTGCCCAGCACCGTCCCGGTCACGCCGACCGAGGCGCCGACCATCAGGAAGATGCGCATCACCGCCCCGCGGCCGGCGCCCAGCGTGCGCAGTACCGCGATGTCGCGCGTCTTGTCCTTCACCATCATGATCAGGGAGGACACGACATTGAACGCCGCCACCAGGATGATCAGCGTCAGGATCAGGAACATGACGTTCTGCTCGACCTGCACCGCGGCGAAGAAGCTGTTGTTGCTCTGCTGCCAGTTCACCACCGTGATTGGCACGCCGGCCGCCACGCGGCGGATGTCGCGGGTGATCTGGCCGACGCGATCGGGGTCGCTCGCCATCACCTCCAACTCGGAGGCGGCGTCCGGCGTCTGGAAATACACCTGCGCCGCGTCGAGAGGCATGAAGACGTAGCTGGAGTCATACTCGTTCATGCCGACCTGGAAGATCGCGCGCACGGTGTAGGCGCGCACCCGCGGCACGGTGCCGAAGGCGGTCGCGGCCCCCTGCGGCGAGACCAGCGTAAGCTGGCTGCCGACCCCCAGGCCGAACCGCCGCGCCATGCCAACCCCGATCGCGATCGCGTCGTCGCCATGGAACGCGTCCAGCGAGCCGGACAGGACGTGCTCGCTGACCGCCGGCATCGCCTTCAGGTCCTGCTGGCGGATGCCGCGCACGTAGCCGCCGGCGGAATCGTTCCGGCTGTTGGTCAGCAGCACCTGGCCGTCCACCACCGGGGAGACCGACACAACGTCGGGAAGCTGGCGGATGCGGTCCGCCAGCGGATCGAAGTTTTCCAGTTTGCCGCCGACGCCGTAGACGCCCAGGTGGCCGTTGAAGCCAAGGATGCGCGACAGCAGGTCCACCTTGAACCCGCCCATGACGCTCATCACGATGATCAGCGTCGCCACGCCGAGCGCGATGCCGACCAGCGAGAAGCCGGCGATCACCGAGACGAAGCGCTCGCCGCGGCGTGCGCGCAGGTAGCGGCCCGCGACCGCGCGCTCGAAGCTGCTGAACATGGTGGGGCCTGTCCGGGTGTGGGCGCTCAGCCGATGCGGGCCAACGCGTCTTCGGGGGAGACTTCCTGGCGCTCGCCGGTGGCCCGGCGCTTGAGTTCCACCTTGCCGGCGGCGGCGCCACGCGGCCCGACGACGATCTGCCACGGATGGCCCATCAGGTCGGCGTCGGCAAACTTTACACCGGCCCGGTCCTCGCGGTCGTCATACAGCGCGGCTTGTCCCAGCTTGGCATACAGTGCCTCGCTCAGGCCGTCGCACGCGGCATCGCCCCGCTTGAGGTTCAGGATCGCGGCCTTGAACGGAGCAATGCTTTCCGGCCAGATGATGCCCGCATCGTCGTGGCTGGCCTCGATCACGGCGCCGGCCAGGCGGGAGACGCCGATGCCGTAGCTGCCCATCTCCGGATGCACGGGACGCCCTTCGGGGGTTGTCACGGTGCAGTTCATCGCCTTCGAGTATTTGGTGCCGAAATAGAAGATGTGCCCGACCTCGATGCCGCGGCCTTCGCGCCGGCGGTCCGGCGTGACCTCGGCCCATTTCGCTTCGTCGTGCTTCTCGTCGGTGGCCGCGTAGTGGCTGGTCATCTGGCCGAAGAACCGGTCCAGGTCGTCCGCCTTGTCGTGGCTGAACCCGCCGCCTCCAGTGGAGAGGTAGTCGATCTCCTCGAACGCCGCGTCGAAGTAGACCTGGCTCTCGCCGGTCGGCGCCAGGATGATGAACTCGTGGCTGAGGTCGCCGCCGATCGGGCCGCTATCCGCCGCCATCGGGATCGCCTTCAGACCCAGGCGCTGGAACGTCCGCATATAGGCCAGCATCATCCGGCGGTAGCTGGCCACCGCGCCCATGTAGTCCAGGTCGAAGCTGTAGGCGTCCTTCATCAGGAACTCGCGGCCGCGCATCACGCCGAACCGGGGGCGGACCTCGTCGCGGAACTTCCACTGGATGTGGTACAGGATCTGAGGCAGCTCGCGGTAGCTCTTCACCGTCTGGCGGAACAGGTCGGTGATCATCTCCTCATTGGTTGGACCGTATAGCATATCGCGTTCGTGACGGTCACGGATACGAAGCATTTCCTTGCCATAGTCCTCGTACCGCCCGCTCTCCCGCCACAGCTCGGCCGGCTGGATGGTCGGCATCAGCAGTTCCTGCGCGCCGGCGGCATCCTGTTCCTCGCGGACAATGCGCTCGATGTTCTTCAGCACGCGGAACCCGAGCGGCAGCCAGGCGTAGATGCCGGCCGAGGTCTGCCGCACCAGCCCGGCGCGCAGCATCAGCCGGTGCGAAGCGATCTGCGCCTCGGCGGGGATCTCCTTGATAGTAGGGATAAAGCTGCGAGAGAGGCGCATCGCTCAGTGGTCCGTCAGGTTGCCGGGGCGGACCCTACCCGGACACGGCCTTTGCCGCCAGATGCGCGCCGCACATGGCCCCGCCTGGGTCGTGGCGACGGGGGTTTTGTGCACTGCACAATAACCGGATGTTGTACCTTTGCGCGCTGCACAATATTTGTGCGCCGCACACCGTCGGGCGCCAGTAAAATGCTTGTTACTCACGGGAATGAAAACAAAACAGCGTGACTCTTTACCTTCAAACCGGTATGGAGATGTCGGTCCGAGTGCCTGGGCACGCTGGCCAAGTTTGGGGAGGAAACGCCAGTCACCCGGCAGGTTGAGGGAAAACCTCTCCTGTCCGAGGTGGATGCGGGGCAGGCGTAACAGGGCTGCCGGAATAGTTGCAATCAACAATCGGTGCGCCAATTGCGCACGCTGGAAGGGACGCCAGGAACCGGCAGACCGAGGCCTCGGCTGTGGCGCGGCGGGCGGACAAGGGCGGAGGGCGCTTCGCTGCTCCGCCCTGCCGTTGTTAAGCCAACCGAGCAATTAATCGGCAAATTCCGTCACTCGTCCTGAATCGCCAGCCAGCCGTGCCGAAAGCTCAGCCAGTCGCTGCTGATCACAAGATACGCGATGCCCCATAGCACGGCCGCCGCGATCGTCGTCGAAAGCACCTTCGTCAGCATATGGGGCCGCTCCGGTACGCCGCGCCATCCGGTGTGCTCATCCGGGTCTTCCACCGGCCGCGTGCCCACCGGCAACACGGCAAACAACACCGTCCACCAGATCAGCGCATACAGCACCAGACCGGTGAACCAGGTCACCGCGGGCTAGACCCGCAGCAGGTGCACATCCACCAGCGGCCGCTTCGCCAGCCGCCGGCCCAGCGCGCGGCGCAAAGCGGCACGCGCGGCGTCTGCCAGCAAGGCGTCGTCGCGCCGCAACGCCAGCGGCAGATCGGCAACCGAGGCGGCGAATTCGGTGACGATCCGGTCGTTCTCCGGGTCCTCGGCCTCGAACAGGCCCGGGGCGCTAACCCGCGGATGGCCGCGCACCCGGCCATCGCGATCCACCGCGAGGCTCCCCAGCACCACGCCGTTGAACAGCATGCGCCGCCGCGCGACCATCACCCCGCCGGTCAGCGGCAGCAGCCGGTTGCCATCGACCGCGAGCCGGCCGGCCGGCGCGCTGTCCACGATCTCGGGCTTGCCGGGGGCGAGGCTCAGGATATCGCCATCCTCCAGCACGATCGGCCTGGCGCCGGCCTCGCGCGCCAGCTCGGCATGAGCCGTCAAATGCCGCCACTCGCCATGCACCGGCACGGCATAGCGGGGCCGCACCAGCCGATACAGACGCCGCAGCTCGTCACGCGCCGGATGACCGGACACGTGTACCAGGTGATCCATGTCGGTCATCAGCCGCACGCCGCGCCGCACAAGGTTGTCCTGCACCAAGCCGATCGCGCGCTCATTCCCAGGGATCATGCGCGAGGAGAACACCACGGTGTCGCCCTCGCCCAGCGCCACGCGCGGATGGGTGTCCATCGCGATCCGCGCCAGCGCGCTGCGCGGCTCGCCCTGGCTGCCGGTGACCAGCAGCAACAGGTTCTCGTCGGACACGTCGTCGACATCGTCTTCGCCGAGGAACGGCGGCACGTCGCGCAGATAGCCGCATTCCCGCGCCGCGGCGTCCAGGTTTCGCAGGGAGCGGCCGACCAGGGCCACGCTGCGATTCGCATCCTGCGCCGCCAGCGCGATCGATTCCACCCGAGCGACGTTGCTCGCGAAGCAGGTCACGGCGACGCGCCCGGACAGGCTGCGGATCAGCGCCCCCAGGCTTTGCCGCACGTCCTGTTCGCTGCCCGAATGCCCCTCCACCATGGCGTTGGTGGAATCGCAGACCATGGCCAGCACACCCCGGTCGCCAAGAGCGGAGAGCGCGGCCTCGTCGGTCACCGGCCCGACCAGCGGGTGCGGGTCCAGCTTCCAGTCGCCGGTGTGCAGCACGATGCCATACGGGGTCTCGATCACCAGCGACTGCGCTTCGGGGATCGAGTGGGTCACGCGCAGGTAGCGCAGCGAGAACGGCGGCAACGCGAACGCGCCACCGGGAGCCACCACGGTCAGATCGACCGAATCGAGCAGCCCCACTTCGCCCAGCTTGCGCCGCAGCACCACGGCAGCGAACGGCGTGGCAAACACCGGACATCGCAGCAGCGGCCACAACCAGGCGACCGCGCCGATATGATCCTCGTGCGCATGGGTGATGACCAGACCGACCAGCTTGTCGCGACGCTCGGCGATGAAGGCCGGATCGGCGACCATCACCTCCGCCTCGGGGTACTGGGCATTGCCGAAGCCGATGCCGCAATCCACCGCGAGCCAGCGCCCGTCGCAGCGATACAGGTTCAGGTTCATGCCGATTTCGCCCGTCCCGCCAAGGGGCAGGAAGGCCAGGTCGCCGCTTGATTGCTCCATCACTCCTCGTTCAGTTGTCGTTGGGCAGTTGTCGCCGGGCAGTTGTCGTTGGCCAGTTGTCGTTGGCCAGTTGTCGTCGGGCAGGTGTGCGACGGCCGTTCGCACTCAGTAGGTGTCGGGCAGCCGCGTCGGTTCTCTGGGGAATGTGGGCGGCGGGTTGCGCTCCGCCAACAGGCGAAGGCCGTCCAGCGTCAGATCGGGCTCGATCTGCTCCAGCACCGGCGTGCCTTCGGCGAACAGCGGTGCGAGCCCGCCGGTGGCGACAACCCGCATCGGGGCGCCATACTCGGCCATGATCCGCGTGACCAGCCCCTCGATCATGCCGACATAGCCCCAATAGATGCCGGACTGCATGGCGGGAACCGTGGCGCGGCCGATCACCGATTGCGGCCGGCCGATGCCGATCCGCGGCAGGCGGGCCGCCGCCTGGTGCAGTGCCTCGATCGAAAGATTGATGCCGGGGCAGATCGCGCCGCCGAGATAACTGCCATCCTTGTGTATCACGTCGAACGTGGTGGCGGTGCCGAAATCCACCACGATCAGCGGACCGCCGAAGCGGCGATGCCCCGCAAGCGCGTTCAGCAGCCGGTCGGCGCCGACCTCGTCGGGGGAATCGACGCGGATCTCGAAGCCCCAATCGAGCGAGGCGCGGGCGATCATCGGCTCGACATGGAACCAGTCGCGGCAAAGATGGCGCAGATGGTACAGCGCGGCCGGGACCACGGTGCCGATCACCGCAGCCGAGATTTGCTCCCGCTTAAGGCCAGACTCCGCCACGAGGGCCAGCAGCCAGACCGCATACTCGTCGGAGGTGCGCTGGGGGTCGGTGCGGATGCGCCAGATGCCGCGCCAGGCGTCCGCCTCGCGGACCGCGCAGACGACGTTCGTATTGCCGGCATCAATCACCAGGAGCATGGGCTCACCGCTCCCCACAGGACGCCGTCCTTCATGGCATAGACGCCTGCCCCGTGCACGTCAGTTGTCCGTTCCCGGCAGCAGCACTTCGCCCGTGGCGTAGACGTGGACCTGATCGCCGGTCTGCAGCAACAGGCTTCCGTCGTCCGCGAGGCCGCCGAACGTCCCATGGATCAAGCGCTCGCCCTGCCTGAACTGCATCGCGCTCCCGATCGGCTGGCCGTAAGCGAGCCATGCTGCACGAACCCGGGCGAAGTCGGTCGGCAAGAAAGCCCGCCACGCCGCGAGGCGCTCCAGCACCAACGGGACAAAATCTTCCGGCGCCGGCGGGTCCGCGCATTCGGCGAGGCAGGCGGCCGCCCGATCGGGCAGCGCGGGCGCCGCCGCGAGGTTTATGCCGATCCCGATCACCAGCCAGTCGAGCCCCCCGGCCGGCGTCGCGGCGGAGTCGAGCAGTATCCCAGCCAGCTTGCGTTGGTCGAGCAACAGGTCATTCGGCCATTTCAGCGTCAGTGCCGCTCGATCGGGCAGTAGCGGCGCCAGCGCCTCGGCCAATGCCACGCTAGCGCCCAGCGCCCAGCGCCCGACATCCGTGGCCAGCCCCTCCGGCCGCAGCAGCACCGACAAGTACAAGTTGCCCGGCGGCGATTCCCATATGCGCCCACGGCTGCCGCGCCCCGCGGTCTGGCGCAGCGCCAGCACCGCCAGACCGTCCGGCTCGCCGGTTGCCGCCAGCGAGACGCAATGATCGGAGGTGGATGGCAGGGTGGCGAAGCAGCGCAGCCGCCAGCCCTGGCCGGTCATCCGAACAAGGCTTTCGCCGCTGCCTGCGCCGCACCGACGAAGGGCGCCGGGAACAGAAAGAAGAATGTCGTGAACAGCGCGGTCCCGCCGGCGACGAAGGTCAGCGAGGCCGGGCGCGGGTCGAACGCCGCCACCGGCGCATCGAAATACATCACTTTGACGACGCGGATATAATAAAAGGCGCCCACCACGCTGGTCAGCACCCCAATGATGGAGAGCGTCCACAGGCCACCCTGCACCGCCGCAAGAAAGATGTAGAGCTTGGCGAAGAAGCCCGACAGCACCGGGATTCCGGCCAGGCTGAACATGAACACCGCCAGGGCCATCGCCATCGGCGGATCGGTCGCGGCGAGGCCGGAAAGGTCGGAGATCTGCTCCACCGCCCGCCCGTTCCGGCGCATCGCGATGATGCAGGCGAAGGCGCCCGCGGTCATGAACACGTAGATCAGCATATAAACCAGGGTGCCGCGCACGCCTTCCGCCGTGCCGACCGCCAGCCCGATCAGCGCAAAGCCCATATGGCCGATCGAGGAATACGCCATCAGCCGCTTGATGTTGCTCTGCCCGATCGCCGCCAACGCACCCAGCACCATCGAGCCGATGGAGACCAGGATGATCAATGGCTGCCACTGGGCGAGCAGGGAGCCGAACGTACCGCCCATCACGCGCAGCAACAGGGCCATCGCCGCCACTTTCGGCGCGGTGGCGAAGAACGTGGTCACCGGGGTCGGCGCCCCCTCGTAAACATCGGGCGTCCACATGTGAAACGGAACGGCGGAGACCTTGAACGCAAGGCCAGTGAACACGAATACCATGCCCACGATCACGCCCGCCGAGGCCTGCGCCGGATCGGCCAGCGCCCGGCGAAGTTCGGCAAAATCCATCGTGCCGGAGAAGCCGTAGACCAACGATATGCCGTACAGCAGCAGACCCGAAGCGAGCCCGCTGAGCACAAAATACTTCAGCCCGGCCTCCGACGACCGCAGGTCGTCGCGCGCGAACGCCGCCAGTACATACAACGCCAGCGACTGCAGCTCCAGCCCGAGATACAGCGTCATCATGTTCGACGCCGAGACCATCACCAATTGGCCCACGACCGAGAACAGCATCAGCACCGGAAATTCGAACCGGGAAATCTTTTGCAGCCGGTTGAAGTCCAGCGACAGGACCAGGGCCAGCGAGGCGCCCGCCAGGATCAGCAGCTTGTTGAAGCCGCTGAAGGCATCAACCACGAACTGTCCGTTGTAGCCCAGGCCGCCGCCGGTCGTCAGCACGAGGAACGCGGTCAGCAAAAAGCCGCCGAGCACGAACATCGTGGCCTGCGCCGAGGCATCCTTGCGGGCAAACACACCGAACAGCAGCGTCGCCATGCCGATAACGGCGAGCACGATCTCCGGCTGCGCGATCGTCCAGTTCATCAGTGTCCCGCTCATCAGTGAACCGCCGCGGCAAGCTTGGTGGCGCCGGCCACAGCGGCGGCGTGGTTCTGCACCATCGAGGCGACGCTCGCATCCCAGAAGACGCTGAAGCTGGACGGATAGATCCCCATCCAGATTGTGATCAGCACCAGCGGGGCGAACACGCCGATCTCACGCGGTGACAGGTCCAGGATTCGCCGCAAATCCTCCTTCGTGAGCCGGCCGAAGATCACGCGGCGGTACAGATACAGCATGTAGATGACGCCCAGGATCATTCCCATGCTGCCAAGCAGGGCCAGCCAGAAATTCACCTGCAGCGCACCGATCATTACCAGGAACTCGCCGATGAAGCCGGAGGTGCCGGGCAAGCCGACGGAGGCCATGGTGAAGATCATGAACGTCAGGGCATAGGCCGGCATCCGGTCGGCAAGACCGCCGTAGCGTGCGATCTCGCGCGTGTGGATGCGGTCGTAGATCACCCCCACGACAAGGAACAGCGCGGCCGAGACGATGCCATGGGACAGCATCTGGAACAGCGCGCCCTGCACCCCCTGCACGTTGAAGGTAAAGATGCCGATCGTCACCACGCCCATGTGGGCCACCGACGAGTAGGCGATCAGCTTCTTCATGTCCTGCTGCGCCAGCGCCACCAGCGAGGTGTAGATCACCGCGACGACCGACAGCGAGAAGATGAACGGCGCGAAATAAACCGACGCATCCGGCAGCATGGGAACCGAGAAGCGCAGGAACCCGTACCCGCCCATCTTCAGCAACACGCCCGCCAGGATCACGGAGCCGGCGGTGGGCGCCTCGACATGCGCGTCCGGCAGCCAGGTGTGGACCGGCCACATCGGTACCTTGACCGCGAACGAGGCGAAGAACGCCAGCCACAGCCAGGTCTGCATGTGCTGCGGGAAGCTGGTGTGCAACAGCACCGTGATATCGGTGGTGCCCGCCTGGAACCACATCGCCAGCAGCGCCAGCAGCATCAGCACCGAGCCGGTGAGCGTGTAGAGGAAGAACTTCACCGCGGCATAGACCCGCCGCGGTCCGCCCCAGACCCCGATGATCAGGTACATCGGGATCAGCACGCCCTCGAAGAACATGTAGAACACGACGAAGTCGAGGGCGCAGAACATGCCCACCATCATCGTTTCCAGGATCAGGAACGCGATCATGAACTCGCGCACCCGGGTCTTGATCGATTCCCAGCTCGCCAGAATGCAGATCGGGGTCAGCAGCGTGGACAGCAGCACGAACAGCACCGAAATACCGTCCACGCCCATCTTGTAGCCGACGCCATACTCGGGAAGCCACGAAAGCTGTTCGACGAACTGGAAGCCGGCCTCCCGCTGGTCGAATCTCACCCAGAGAATGAGCGACAGCACCAACACGATCAGGCTGGTCCAAAGCGCGGTCCAGCGTGCGTTGGAAGCGATCGTCGCCTCATCGCCGCGCACCGCCATGATCACCGCGCAGCCGACCAGCGGCAGCCAGGTGATCAGCGAGAGCAGCGGAAAGCCTGCTTCGTTGCCGAGAAGGTTCATCGTGTCACCAGCAGAAGCAGGAAAATACTGACCAGCAGGACGACGCCGATCAGCATGGCAAAGGCATACAGCGCGAGCGACCCGGTCTGGATCTTCACGATCTGCCGCGAGGAGTCGGCCGCGAGCGCCGCCACGCCGTTGGGGATGCCGTCGATCACGGTGACATCACCGGTCTGCCACAGCAGGCGCGCGAGCCTGATCGTCGGCTGCACCAGCACCGCGTCGTAGAACTCGTCGAAATACCACTTGTTCAGCAGAAGCTGGTAGATGCCGCGGAACCGCTCGGCGAGCCGCATCGGCAGCAGCGGATTGACCACGTACATCAGGACCGCCAGCGCGATTCCAAGAAGCCCTGCTATGGTCGGCGACGCCTTCACCCAGGCTGGCTCGAATTTCTCCATCCACTCCAGCACATGGTTGTTCGGGCCGTTGAAGATGCTGGCCGCCCAGAACGACTGGTCGGAACTCTCGATGAAATAGGGCTCCAGCGTGAAGCCCGCGATCAGCGCACCGATCGCCAGCACAAGCAGCGGACCCAGCATCACCAGGGGACTTTCGTGGACGTGCGCCATGACGTGCTCGTCGGCGCGCGGCTTGCCATGGAACGTCATGAACAGCAGCCGCCAGGAGTAGAATCCGGTGAGGACGGCAGCCAGGATCGTGCACACATAACCGTACAGCCCGATCCCAGTCCCAGCGCCGAAAGCCGCATCGACGATCTGGTCCTTCGAGTAGAAACCGGCGAACGGGAAGATGCCGGCCAGGGCCAGGCTGCCGACCCACATCATTGCGTAGGTGAACGGGATCTTGCGCCAGATGCCGCCCATCTTGCGCATGTCCTGTTCATCCGACATGGCATGGATCACCGAGCCGGCGCCAAGGAACAGCAGCGCCTTGAAGAAGGCATGGGTGATCAGGTGGAACACCGCACCCTGGTAAACGCCGACCCCGACGGCGACGAACATGTAGCCGAGCTGCGAGCAGGTCGAATAGGCGATCACCCGCTTGATGTCGTTCTGCGCGCAACCAATGGTCGCCGCGAACAGCGCCGTCGTCGCACCGATGAAGGTGACGAAGGCCAGCGTCGCCGGCGCAAATTCCAGCAGCGGCGACATGCGCGCCATCATGAACACACCCGCGGTCACCATCGTGGCTGCATGGATCAACGCGGAGACCGGGGTCGGGCCTTCCATCGCGTCGGGCAGCCAGACATGGAACCCGATCTGCGCCGACTTGCCCATCGCGCCGATGAACAGCAGGAAGCCGATCACCTCCAGCGCCGGAAAGGTGGTGCCGAACAAGGCGTAGGTGTCGCCCTGATGCTGCGGTACCGCGGCGAAGATCGTGGAGAACGCCAGCGTGCCGAACTTCACGTAAATCAGCGCGAGCCCGACCGCAAACGGCAGGTCCGCGACGCGGTTGACGATGAACGCCTTGATCGCCGCCGCGCAGGCCGATGGCCGGTCGTACCAGTAGCCGATCAGCAGGTAGGAACAGAGCCCCACGCCCTCCCAGCCGAAGAACAACTGCGCCAGATTGTCCGCGGTGACCAGCATCAGCATCGAGAAGCTGAACAGCGACAGGTAGGCGAAGAACCGGTAGCGCGGGTAGGCATCGTGCGCCATGTAGCCGATCGAATAGACATGGATCAGCATCGAGACGAAGCTGACCATTGCGACCATCACCGCCGCCAGCACGTCGTAGCGCAGCGCCCAATCGACGTGGAAGCGTCCGGCCTCGATCCAGGTGCCGAGCGACACCACGCCTTCCTGCGCATCGCCGGTATGAAGCTGCATGAAGGCAAGCGGGCCGCAGATTGCGGCGATAACCATGCCGAGCACCGATGCGCCCATGGCGGCACGGTCGCCGATGAACTTGCCGAGCAGGCCGGAGACCAGGGCGCCGGCCAGCGGCGCAAAGACGGCGACGGCGTAGATCATGTCAGCCTTTCATCAGGTTGACGTCTTCGACCTGGATCGAGCCGCGGTTGCGGAAATAGACCAGCACGATGGCGAGCCCGATCGCCGCCTCGGCGGCCGCCACGGTCAGCACGAACATCGCGAACACCTGGCCGACCAGATCGTTGTGCGCCGCCGAGAACGCCACCAGGTTGAGGTTGACCGCGAGCAGGATCAGCTCGATCGCCATCAGGATGACGATCACGTTCTTCCGGTTCAGGAAGATTCCAAAAATTCCGAGCACCAGCAGGATGGCGCTGACCACAAGGTAGTGGCCAAGCCCGACTTGCATCGCCTGCATCTAGCGAACCTCTTGCTCGGGTTGCCGTTCTCCGGCAGTGGATTGCCGTTCCACGGCGGGGGCGGCGGCTTGCCGTTCCACGGCCGGCGCCTTCGGGCGCAGGATACCGGTCTCCCGCACCCCGGCGCCGAGCGGCACCGAAACAAGCTGCATCGTCTCGGCGACGGTGCGGTCGATTTGCCGCTGGATGTTCTGGTGACGGGACCGCTTGCGGTCGCGCAGCGTCAGCACGATGGCGCCGATCATCGCCACCAGCAGAATCAGCCCGGCGACCTGGAACAGGAAAACGTAGTCCGTGTAGATCAGCCGGCCCAGCGCGTCGGTGTTGGAAATCCCAGCCGGGGTCGGCGACATCCGAAAGCCGGCGGCACCCGGCGCGATCTGCCAGCCGCCGAGCACCAGTACCAGCTCCGCCAGCAGCACCGTCCCGACCGTGGCGCCGATCGGCAGGTAGCGCTGAAAGCCGCCGCGCAACTGCGCGAAATCGACGTCCAGCATCATCACGACGAACAGGAACAAGACCGCGACGGCGCCAACATAGACGATGACCAGTATCATCGCCAGGAACTCGGCGCCGGCGATCACGAACAAGCCGGCGGCGTTGAAGAACGCCAGGATCAGGAACAGCACCGAATGCACCGGATTGCGCGCGCTGACCACCATCGCGGCCGAGCCGAGCAGGATCGTGGCGAACAGATAAAAGAACAGGGTGGGGATCATCGGTAGGGCGCGTCCAGCTCAAGCCGGCGAGCGATTTCGGATTCCCAGCGGTCGCCGTTCGCCAGCAGGCGGTCCTTGTCGTAGAGCAGCTCCTCGCGCGTCTCGGTGGCGAACTCGAAGTTCGGGCCTTCGACGATGGCATCCACCGGGCAGGCTTCCTCGCACAGGCCGCAATAGATGCACTTGGTCATGTCGATGTCGTAGCGCGTGGTGCGGCGGGAGCCGTCTTCGCGCGGCTCGGCCTCGATCGTGATGGCCTGCGCCGGACAAATCGCCTCGCACAGCTTGCAGGCGATGCAGCGCTCCTCGCCGTTGGGATAGCGGCGCAGCGCATGCTCACCCTTGAAGCGCGGGCCGAGCGGTCCCTTTTCGTAAGGGTAGTTGATGGTGACCTTTGGCTTGAAGAAATAGCGCAACGTCAGCGCCATGCCAGCGACAAGCTCGCCCAGCAGCAGGCTGCGGGCCGTGCGGTCGAGCAATGCCATTGTTATCCTCCCCCCTGGCATGCTGCATAAGCCGACATGCCGTCTCGATCAAGCATCGGGCAGCCACCCGAACGCCATCAGCGCACCAGCGGTCAGCACCACCCATAGCAGGGACAGCGGCAGGAACACCTTCCAGCCCAGCCGCATCAACTGGTCGTAGCGGTAGCGCGGGAACGTCGCGCGCACCCACAGGAACATGAACAGGCACAGGCAGATCTTCAGCACGAACCACAGCGGCCCAAGCTGCGGCAGGAAGCCGAACGGTCCCAGCCAGCCGCCCAGGAACAGGATCGTGGTCAAAGCGCTCATCAGGATCATGTTCGCGTATTCGCCGAGGAAGAACAGGCCGAACGACAGCGAGCTGTACTCGACGAAGAATCCGGCGACGATTTCGCTCTCGCCTTCGGGCAGATCGAACGGCGCGCGGTTGGTTTCCGCCAGGGCGGAGATGAAAAACACCACCAACATCGGGAACAGCGGCACGCAGAACCAAAGATTATGCTGCGCCCGCACAACGTCGGTAAGGTTCAGGCTGCCGACGCACAGCAGCACAGCCACCAGGACGAATCCCATGGAGACTTCGTAGCTGACCATCTGCGCCGCGCTGCGCATGGCGCCGAGGAAGGCGTATTTCGAATTGCTCGCCCAGCCGGCGATGATGATGCCGTACACGCCGAGCGAGCTGATCGCAAACAGGTAGAGAATGCCAACATTGATGTCGGCGATCGCCCAGCCGTCATTCACCGGGATCACCGCCCAGGCGATCATCGCCAGGCTGAACGTGAGCATCGGTGCCATCAGGAACAGGAAACGATTGGCCCCGGTGGGGATGACCGTTTCCTTCATCAGCATCTTGATCGCATCGGCGAAGGGCTGGAACAGGCCGAACGGTCCCACCACGTTGGGACCCTTGCGAAGCTGCATCGCCGCCAGCACCTTGCGCTCCGCGTAGGTGAGGTAGGCAACGCCGATCAGCAACGGCACCAGCAGAGCCAGCGCCTTGGCGAAGGTCAGCAGCACAAGCCCGGTGTCGGTCTCGAACAGGAATTGCTCCACCGGGCTACTCCGCTGCCGCCGGCAATGCGGCGACGAAAGCCTGCGTGCAGGCGGCCATGGTCGGGCTGGCGCGGCTGATCGGATCGGCCTGGTAGTAGTTCGCCACCGCCGGGGCGAACGGCACATCCCTCAGCGCCGCCGGATCGCCCGCCGGGGCGGTGCTGTCGGAACAGCCGAAGCGCGGCAGGACGTTCAGGCGGCCAAACACCGGGTTGATCCGTTCCAGCCGCGCCCGCAGCGCCGTCAGGTCGTCATAAGGCAGGCGGCGGTCGATGGTCTCGCTGAACGCGCGGAGGATTCGCCAGTCCTCGCGTGCCTCGCCGGGCGGATACACGGCAAGGGACCCGCGCTGCACGCGGCCCTCGGTGTTCACGTAGGTGCCGGGCTTCTCGGTATAGGCGGCGCCGGGCAGGATCACGTCCGCCCGCGCCGCACCGCGGTCGCCGTGATGGCCCTGGTAGACGACGAACGTGTTGGCACCGATGCGCGAGACATCGAACTCGTCCGCGCCGAGCAGCCACAGCAAATCCACCCCGCCGCCCAGCATGCCGGCGAGGAAGCGCCCGTTCGGCCCCGGCACGAAGCCCAGATCCAGCGCACCGACCCGCGAAGCGGCGGTGTGCAGCACATTGAACCCGTGCCACTCTGGCGTCAGGGCGCCGATCTCAGCCGCGAGCCGCCAGCTTGCAGCCAGCACCGAAGCTCCGTCCTCCCGCGCCAGCGCGCCCTGGCCGACGATGATCATCGGCTTCTTCGCCTTGCGCAGCACGGCGGCGAACGCGTGCGAACCGTCATGCAGGGCGGTCAGCACGCCGGGCGACGCACCGAGCGCCTGCACGGCGTAGGTCAGGTCGGCCTCCGGCCCGATCAGCCCGATCGGCAGCGAGGACGCCAGCCAGCGCTTGCGGATGCGGGCGTTCAGCACCGGCGCCTCGCGGCGCGGGTTGCTGCCGACGATCAGGATCGCGTCCGCTTCCTCGATGCCGGCGATCGAGCTGTTGAACGTATAGAAGTCGCGCCGCGCCGGATCGAGCCTCGCCCCGTCCTGGCGGCAGTCCAGGTTGGGCGAACCGAGCGACAGCATCAGGTCCTTCAGCGCGAGCATGCTCTCCGCATCGCAGAGATCGCCCGCCACGGCGCCGATCTTGTCGCCCGCCAAGCCGTGCAGCCGCGCGGCGATGGCTGCGAACGCCTCCGGCCACGTTGCCGCCTGCAGCTTGCCGCCCTCGGCGCGCGACTGCCGCACCCAGGGGCGGTCCAGCCGCCGGCGCTTCAACCCATCGAGCGCGAAGCGGGACTTGTCGCCCAGCCACTCCTCGTTCACGTCCTCATTGATGCGCGGCAGGATGCGCAGCACCTCCGGCCCGCGTGCATCGACGCGAATGTTGGAGCCGACCGCGTCCAGCACGTCAACGCTGTCGGCCTTCGACAGCTCCCAGGACCGCGCAACGAACGCGTACGGCTTGGAGGTCAGCGCGCCAACCGGGCAAAGGTCGATAATGTTGCCCGACAGTTCGGAGGCGAGACCGCGCCGCACATAGGTGGTGACTTCAAGGTTCTCGCCACGTGCGACGGCGCCCAGGTCGGGCACGCCCGCGATCTCTGTCATGAAGCGGATGCAGCGCGTGCAGTGGATGCAGCGCGTCATCACCGTCTTGACCAGCGGGCCGAAATCCTTGTCGTCCACCGCGCGCTTGTTCTCGGCATAGCGCGAGTGGTCCGTCCCGTAGCCGACCGCCTGGTCCTGCAGGTCGCACTCGCCACCCTGGTCGCAGATCGGGCAATCCAGCGGATGGTTGATCAGCAGAAACTCCATCACGCCGCGCCGCGCGTTGCGCACCATCGGGCTGTCGGTGTGCACGACCATGCCCTCGGCGACAGGATAGGCGCAGGAAGCGATCGGCTTCGGCGGCGCCTTTTCGATCTCGACCAGGCACATGCGGCAGTTGCCGGCGATCGACAGGCGTTCGTGGAAACAGAAGCGCGGAATTTCGGCGCCGGCCGCCTCGGCGGCCTGCATCACGGTGCTGCCTGCGGGAACCTCGACCTCGGTGCCGTCTATGGTGACCTTGACCATGAGCCGCTACTCCGCCGCCAGAGCGGCAGGCCGGGCGGCCTGCGCATGGTAGGCCGCAATCCGCTGTTCCATCAGCGGCCGGAAGTGGCGGACCAGCCCCTGGATCGGCCAGGCCGCCGCATCACCGAGCGCACAGATCGTGTGGCCTTCCACCTGCCGAGTCACCTGGTCCAGCGTGTCGATCTCGGACAGTTCCGCGCGGCCTTCCACCATGCGGTTCATCACCCGCATCATCCAGCCGGTGCCCTCGCGGCACGGCGTGCACTGGCCGCAGCTCTCGTGCTTGTAGAACTGCGACAGCCGGGCGATCGCACGGATCACGTCGGTGGACTTGTCCATCACGATCACCGCCGCGGTACCAAGACCGCTTTTCGCATCACGCAGGCTGTCAAAATCCATCAGCACAGTGTCGCAAACGCTTTTCGGGATCAGCGGGACGGAGGAGCCACCCGGGATCACCGCGAGCAGGTTGTCCCAGCCGCCGCGCACGCCACCGGCATAGCGCTCGATCAGTTCGCGCAGCGGGATACCCAATTCCTCCTCGACATTGCACGGCTTGTTCACGTGGCCGGAGATGCAGAACACCTTGGTGCCGGAATTTTTCGGCCGGCCAAGCTCGGCGAACCAGTGCGAGCCGCGCCGCAGGATGGTCGGCACGACGGCGATGCTTTCTACGTTGTTCACGGTGGTCGGGCAGCCGTACAGGCCGACGGTGGCCGGGAATGGCGGCTTCAGCCGCGGCTGGCCCTTCTTGCCCTCCAGGCTTTCCAGCAGCCCGGTTTCCTCGCCGCAGATGTAAGCGCCGGCGCCGCGATGGACGTACATCTCGCAGTCCCAGCCGGAGCCGCAGGCGTTCTTGCCGATCAGGCCGGCGGCGTATGCTTCGTCCAACGCTGCCTGCAGCCGCACCGCCTCGGCATGGAACTCGCCACGGATGTAGATGTAGACAGCGTGTGCGCCCATTGCGAAGGCAGCGATCAGGCTGCCCTCGATCAGCTTGTGCGGATCGTGACGGATGATGTCGCGGTCCTTGCAGGTGCCGGGCTCGCTTTCATCCGCGTTCACGACAAGGTAGCAGGGCCGCCCGTCCGATTGTTTCGGCATGAACGACCATTTGAGCCCGGTCGGGAACCCGGCGCCGCCGCGCCCGCGCAGACCGGAGGCCTTGACGTCCTCGACGATCGCGTCGCGGCCCTTGGCCAGAATCGCGGCCGTGTTGTCCCAGTCGCCGCGCGACCGAGCGCCCTTGAGGCCCCAGTCATGCAGGCCGTAGAGATTGGTGAAAATCCGATCCGTGTCCGGCAGCATCGCGCTCAGGTCCCCGGCGCGAATTGCAGCGTGGTCAGCGTCTCGGGACCGCCCTGCGGTGCCGAGGTTTGCCGTCCGGTGAGCGACCCCGGCGGCAGCCGCTCGCCGCGTTGCAAGGCCTCGATCAAACGCTTTGTCGAGTCGGCGTCCAGATCCTCGTAGGTATCGTTGTCAACCTGCAACACCGGTGCGTTCACGCAGGCGCCTAGACATTCCACCTCATGCATGGTGAATTTTCCGTCCTGGCTGGTCTCGCCCCAGTGCTGGATTCCGGTGGCGTCCCGGCAGGCCTGCGCCACCTGGTCCGATCCGCGCAGCCAGCAGGGCGTGGTGGTACATATCTGCAGGTTATATTTGCCGATCGGACGCAGGTTGAACATCGTGTAGAACGTTGCAACCTCGTAAACGCGGATCTGCGCCATCGACAGACGCGCCGCGGTGGCATTCATCGCCGCCACCGGCACCCAGGCGCTGCCTGTCTGCCGCTTCATCTGATCCTGCGCGATATACAGCGCCTGAATCACCGCACTCGCCTGCTTGCCCGGCGGATACTTCGCGATCGCGGCCACGATCGCCGCCTCGCTTGCCTCGTCGAACTCAAAATGCGCCGGCTGGTGGACGTCCTGGCCCGCCGGCGCCGTCCCGATGGTCTCGGTCATTGCCTACCTGTCTATCTCGCCGAACACGACGTCGAGCGATCCGATGATCGCGACCGCGTCGGCCAGCATGTGCCGCTTCGCCACCACGTCCATCGCCTGCAAATAGGCGTAGCCGGTCGGGCGTATCTTGCAACGGTAGGGTCTGTTGGTTCCATCCGCAACAAGATAGACGCCGAACTCTCCCTTCGGGCTTTCGGTCGCGGTATAGGTCGCGCCCGCCGGAACGTGGAAGCCCTCGGTGAACAACTTGAAGTGGTGGATCAGCGCCTCCATCGAGCGCTTCATCTCGGCGCGGCGCGGCGGCGAGAACTTGTTGTCCTGCACCCTCACCGGACCTGGCTGCATCTTGGCCAGGCTCTGCGTGATGATCTTGACGCTCTCGCGCATCTCCCACAGCCGCAGCAGATAGCGGTCGTAGCAGTCGCCGTTGCGCGCGACCGGGACGGCAAACTCCACCTCGGCATATTTGTCGTAGGGCTGCGCGCGCCGCAGGTCCCAGGGCACGCCGGAGGCCCGCAGGTTGGGTCCGGTCCAGCCCCAGGCCAGCGCCTGCTCGGCGGACATCACCCCGATATCGACCGTGCGCTGCTTCCAGATTCGATTGGCGGTCAGCAGTTCTTCCAGATCGTCGAGGAACCTGGGAAAGACGGAGGCCCACTCGCCGATGCGGTCAGCAAGGCCCGCCGGCAGGTCGCGGTTGACGCCGCCGGGGCGGAAATAATTGGAATGAAGCCGGGCGCCGGAAGCCGCCTCATAGAACTCCATCAGCTTCTCGCGTTCCTCGAACCCCCACAGGCTGGGCGTGATCGCGCCCACGTCCAGCGCGTAAGTCGTCACGTTCAGCAAGTGGTTCAGGACGCGCGTGATCTCCGCGAACAAGACGCGGATCCACTGCGCGCGGTCGGGCGCCTGGATGCCCAGCAGCTTCTCGGTGGCGAGGACAAAGCTGTGCTCCTCCGACATCGGGGAGACGTAGTCCAGACGGTCGAAATACGGCACGTTCTGGATGTACGTACGGTACTCCATGAGTTTTTCGGTGCCGCGGTGCAACAAGCCGATATGCGGGTCGGCGCGTTCCACCACCTCCCCGTCCATCTCCAGGATCAGCCGCAGCACGCCGTGCGCGGCTGGGTGCTGTGGTCCGAAATTGATCGCGTGGCTATCGACCTCGATGATCGTCGGCGCGGGCGCCGCCGTTGTCGGCGCGTTCTGCGTGGGCCGGGTCTCGGCCGTGCTTGATTCGCTCATGGGTCTCAGACCTTCGGAGCGCCGGGCGGCGCGGCGGCGGTTGGCTTCGCCTGCGCGGCTCGCTCGGGATAAACTTTCTCGTCGCCCGGCAGTTGGGTCACGCCTTCCCATGGCGACAGGAAGTCAAAGCTGCGCCAGTCCTGCGTCAGCTTGACCGGTTCATAGACGACAGCCTTGCGTTCATCGTCCCAACGCACTTCCACGTAGCCGGTCAGCGGGAAATCCTTGCGCAGCGGATGACCCTCGAACCCGTAATCCGTCAGGATGCGCCGCAGGTCCGGCTGGCCGGAGAACACGATGCCAAACATGTCCCAGGCCTCGCGCTCCCACCAGGTGGCGGCGGGCCAGACGCTGCACACCGACGCCACCGGCGTGGTCTCGTCGGTAACGACGATCACCCGAAGCCGCTGGTTCAGCGACACCGATAACAGGTTGTAGACGACATCGAACCGTTCGGTGCGCTCCGGCCAGTCCACGCCGCAGATGTCCATCACCTGCTCGAAGGCGAAGCGCGGATCGTCCCGCAATGTTCGCATCAACGCCACCAGACCGTCGCGCGCCGCATGCACCACAGGCTCATCCCGGTCGATGCGCGCCTCGCGTATCCCCGGCAATGCGGCGACGGCCCGGACCAACACCTGAAGCTTCTCGGGGGGGTGTGCTGCCTCAACCACGGAGGATCGTCCCCGTGCGCCGGATCTTCTTTTGCAATTGCATGATGCCGTAGACCAGCGCCTCCGCGGTCGGCGGACAGCCGGGGACGTAGATGTCCACCGGCACGATCCGGTCGCAGCCGCGCACCACCGAATAGGAGAAATGATAGTAGCCGCCGCCGTTGGCGCAGCTTCCCATGCTGATCACCCAGCGCGGCTCCGGCATCTGGTCGTAGACCCGGCGTAGCGCCGGCGCCATCTTGTTGGTCAGCGTGCCGGCGACGATCATCACGTCGCTCTGGCGCGGACTCGCGCGCGGGATGATGCCGAACCGGTCAAGGTCGTAGCGCGGCATGTAGGCGTGGATCATCTCGATCGCGCAGCATGCCAGCCCGAACGTCATCGGCCACAGGCTGCCGGTGCGCGCCCAGTTCACCACCCGATCCAGGTTGGCGACCACGAACCCCTTGTTGTCGATCTCACCGGTGATGCCCTTGATCACCGCGTCCTGCTCCGGACCCGGCGACAGCGCATCGCGGTTCCAGGCTACCGCCGCACCGCTCATCGCCTTACTCCCACTCCAGCGCGCCCTTGCGCCACTCATAGATGAAACCCACAGTCAGCACTGCAAGGAAGGCGATCATCGACCAGAAGCCGAATGCGCCGATTGATTTGAGCGACACGGCCCAGGGGAATAGGAATGCGACCTCTAGGTCGAAGATGATGAACAGGATTGCGACAAGATAGTAGCGCACGTCGAATCGGCGCCGCGCGTCGTCGAACGGTTCAAACCCGCACTCATACGCTGAAAGCTTGTCGGCATAGGGCTTCTGGCGCGCGGCCAGGATCGACCCGCCAACCATCGACACCGCGATCAGCCCGGCGATGACGATGAACACCAAAATAGGCAGGTATCCGAACAGAACTGGCGGCATGACGTTCCCCGATCGACTCATTGGCATGCCGCTGCCTCACGACCGGACGCGGCCCCGGGAGATTGTCCCGGGAACGCCCAGCCTGACCAGCTTTTTTGCGGCACACGATGCGAGCTTAACCGATACCCGGCCGCATCGCCAATAGGCCGTGAATTGGGTCGCTGAACGAACGGTTTGGGAAGTTGCGCTACTGGCGCGAGTGACGGGGCTCGAACCCGCGACCTCCGGCGTGACAGGCCGGCGCTCTAACCAACTGAGCTACACCCGCAGCGGCAAGCCGGAGCATCTAGGCCGCTCCGCGTGACGCGTCAAGCTGCGGCGGTGCGTTTCGGATCACCGCCTTCGGGTTACGAATGATGGACCTTGGGTTTGTGGGGTAGAAAAGCGTGGCGACAGCGGCCGTTGCCGCATAAGGCAAGAGGTGGATGGTCCACACTACGCTTTTGCGTTAGACGCTGGTGGGCGGTGACGGGTTCGAACCGCCGGCCCTCTCGGTGTAAACGAGACGCTCTACCGCTGAGCTAACCGCCCGACAGCGATCCCCGATAGCGATCAATGACCGGCAACCAGCTACCACGGGCAGCGACCACCGGCCACCTGTCCTCGCTTTCGCTAGTTCACCGCGTCCTTCAGACCCTTGCCTGCCTTGAAGCGAATGGTGGTCGAAGCGGCGATCTGCATTTCTTCGCCGGTTCGCGGATTGCGCCCGGTTCCAGCCTTGCGCTCAGCGGTCGCGAAGGTTCCGAAGCCTACCAGCCGTACTTCCTCGCTCTTTTTCAGTGCCGACTCGATCGCGCCGAACACGGCGTCGACGACCTCCGCCGCCTTGGTGCGCGGCAGCTCCGTCGCGTCGGCAACGGCTGCGATGAGATCCATTTTATTCACGGGTTCGCCCCTCTCGATCCGGTGGCTCGGTGGGAATCGCCGGCGCTTGGCCGACCGATGCGGCGGCACACTAAAGGCGCGGTTTCCGCCGCGTCAATGTTCCGCACGCCCAGAGCGACAGGAACACCAGCGAAATGAGGCCCGCCGGTCGCCCGGCGGGCCTCATCGTGGTCAGTGAGGCAGTGAAGCGCTCGCCGGCTGCACCGCACTTGGCGCCACCGGCTCCGGCGGCTCTTCCCATTCGATCGCCTCGGGCCGGCGAACCAGCGCCTGGGCGATCACCTCGTCCACGTCAGCAACCGGTATCAGTTTCAGGTGCTTCTTCACGTTGTCCGGGATTTCCGCGATATCCTTCTCGTTCTCCTTGGGAATGAACACCGTGGTGATCCCCGCACGCAGCGCCGCCAGCAGCTTCTCCTTCAGGCCGCCGATCGGCAGCACGCGCCCCCGCAGCGTGATCTCCCCGGTCATTGCCACGTCGCGGCGCACGGGAATGCCGGTCAGGATGGAGACGATGGAGGTCGCCATGGCGATCCCTGCCGACGGCCCATCCTTCGGTGTCGCCCCCTCCGGCACGTGCACATGGATGTCCCGCTTTTCGAACAAAGTCGGCTTGATGCCGAAATTGATCGAACGGCTGCGCACGTAGCTGAGCGCCGCGGAGACGCTCTCCTGCATCACGTCGCCCAACTTTCCGGTGTGCTTGATGTTGCCCTTGCCGGGCAACAGCACGCTCTCGATCGTCAGGATCTCGCCACCGACCTCGGTCCAGGCCAGCCCGGTGACCACGCCAACCATATCCTCGGCTTCGGTCTCGCCGTAGCGGAACCGGCGGACGCCCGCGTACTTGTCAAGGTTCTTGCGGGTGACCATCACCTTCTTGGTCTTCTTGGTGACGATTTCCTTCACCGACTTGCGGGCAAGGTTGGCTATTTCCCGCTCCAGGTTCCGCACGCCGGCTTCCCGCGTGAAGTAGCGAATCAGGTCGCGCAGCGCATCGTCCGAGATGTGCCACTCGTCGGTCTTCAGGCCGTGCGCTTCGGACTGCTTGGCGATCAGATGGCGCTTGGCGATTTCGACCTTTTCATCCTCGGTGTAGCCCGGGATGCGGATGATCTCCATGCGGTCCAGCAGCGGCTGAGGCATCCGCAGGCTGTTCGCCGTGGTAACGAACATGACGTCCGACAGGTCGTAATCGACCTCCAGGTAATGGTCGTTGAAGGTGGCGTTCTGCTCCGGGTCCAGCACCTCCAGCAGCGCCGAGGACGGGTCCCCGCGCCAGTCGGACCCGAGCTTGTCCACCTCGTCAAGCAGGAACAGCGGGTTGGAGGTCTTGGCCTTCTTCATGCCCTGGACGACCTTGCCGGGCATCGAACCGATATAGGTGCGGCGATGGCCGCGGATCTCGGCCTCGTCCCGCACGCCGCCCAGAGACATGCGGACGAAGCTCCGCCCCGTCGCGCGGGCGATGGACTTGCCGAGCGAGGTCTTGCCGACGCCGGGCGGACCAACCAGGCACAGGATCGGGCCGCGCACCTTTGGGCTGCGCGCCTGCACCGCCAGGTACTCGATGATCCGCTCCTTGACCTTTTCGAGGCCGTAGTGGTCGGCTTCCAGCACCGCCTCCGCCTCGACCACGTCGTTGCGGATCTTGCTGCGCTTCTTCCAGGGAATCGACAGTATCCAGTCGAGGTAGTTGCGGACCACCGTCGCCTCGGCGCTCATCGGGCTCATGGTGCGCAGCTTTTTCAGCTCCGCCAGCGCCTTTTCGCGCGCCTCCTTGGTCAGGCGGGTCTTCTTGATGCGGGCTTCCAGCTCGGCGCTTTCGTCCTTGCCGTCTTCGCCCTCACCCAGCTCCTTCTGGATCGCCTTGAGCTGTTCGTTCAGGTAGTACTCGCGCTGCGTCTTCTCCATCTGCCGCTTGACACGGTTGCGGATGCGCTTTTCCACCTGCAGCACGCCGATTTCGGACTCCATGTGTCCGAACACGCGCTCCAGCCGTTCGCCGACCTTGGCGATCTCCAGCAGGTCCTGCTTTTCGGCAATCTTCAGGCTCAGGTGGCTGGCCACCGTGTCGGCAAGCTTCGACGGCTCCTCGATCTGGTTGAGCGAGACCAGGACTTCGGGCGCGATCTTCTTGTTCAGCTTGATGTATTGCTCGAACTGGGACACCACCGTCCGGCCAAGCGCTTCCAGTTCCTTGGCGTCGCCCTCCTTGTCGGGAAGCGGCTCGACGAACGCCTCGAAATAGGCGTCGGTCTCCTTGAAGCCGGTGATCTTGGCCCTCAGGCCGCCCTCCACCAGCACCTTCACCGTGCCGTCGGGCAGCTTTAGCAACTGAAGGATCGTAGACACCGTGCCCACGCGGTAGATGTCATCGGCGGACGGGTCGTCCTGCGTGGCATTCTTCTGCGCGACCAGCAGGATTTGCTTGTCGTCCTTCATCACCGCTTCCAGCGCGCGAACCGATTTTTCGCGGCCAACGAACAGCGGCACGATCATATGGGGGAAAACGACGATGTCGCGCAGCGGCAGCACCGGCAACAAGTCGCCCGCGGCCGGCTCCGGCTTGTTCGGCGCTGGCCCATGGGATTCCGTCATGCTTTGACCTCCTTCAGGACAGTCGGCGCAGACTCCGCCCAATTGCGGCACGGGATGCGCCTTGGTCGGGAATTCGACCGATCACCAACCCGATATCGGGAACCGGGCCAGGCGCCGCAAGGGCTTGAAATCCAGGGTCGCGATTCCGAGAGCGGTGGTCACCCCGCCTCAGGCGCTGGTCTCAGCGCGTTCCTTGCCGTACAGATACAATGGGTTGGCACGCGCCTCGGCCACCTCGCGGTTGATCACCACTTCCTCGACCCCGTCCAGCCCAGGCAACTCGAACATCGTGGCAAGCAGGATCGACTCCATGATCGACCGCAGCCCCCGCGCGCCGGTCCGGCGCGCGATCGCCCGGGTGGAGACGGAGCGTAGCGCGTCGTCGGTGAAGGACAGCTTGACGCCCTCCATCTCGAACAGCCGGGCATACTGCTTGATCAGCGCGTTCTTCGGCTTGGTCAGGATCTCCATCAGCGCGCCTTCGTCCAGGTCTTCCAACGTGGCGACCACCGGCAGGCGACCGATGAACTCAGGGATCAGCCCAAACTTCAACAGGTCCTCGGGTTCGACCTCGCGCAGCACCTGGCCGGTCCGGCGCTCGTCCTGGGCACGGACTTCGGCACCAAAACCGATGCCAGACCCTTTGCCACGGGCAGAAATGATCTTCTCAAGCCCCGAAAAGGCGCCGCCGCAGACGAACAGGATGTTGGTGGTGTCGACCTGCAGGAATTCCTGCTGCGGGTGCTTGCGGCCGCCCTGCGGGGGCACCGACGCAATCGTGCCCTCCATGATCTTCAGAAGGGCCTGCTGCACGCCCTCCCCCGAGACGTCGCGCGTGATCGAGGGGTTGTCGGATTTCCGCGAGATCTTATCGACCTCATCGATGTAGACGATGCCGCGCTGCGCCCGCTCGACATTGTAGTCGGCCGATTGCAGCAGCTTCAGGATGATGTTCTCGACGTCCTCGCCGACATAGCCCGCCTCGGTCAGAGTCGTGGCGTCCGCCATGGTGAACGGGACGTCCAGGATGCGGGCCAGCGTCTGGGCCAGAAGCGTCTTGCCCGAGCCGGTCGGACCGACCAGCAGGATGTTGGATTTGGCGATCTCGACGTCGTTGTTCTTCTGCCCGTGCGCCAACCGCTTGTAATGGTTGTGCACCGCGACCGACAGCACCTTCTTGGCGTGGTCCTGGCCGATCACGTAGTCGTCCAGCACCTTGCAGATCTCGCGCGGTGTCGGCACCCCGTCGCGCGACTTAACCAGATGTGTCTTGTGCTCCTCACGGATGATGTCCATGCAGAGCTCGACGCATTCATCGCAGATGAACACGGTTGGTCCAGCGATGAGCTTGCGCACCTCGTGCTGCGACTTGCCGCAGAACGAACAGTACAGGGTGTTCTTAGAATCGCTGGACTTGCTCATGCAGACTCCTGCCCCGGATTCCCAGGGATCGAACAAGCAGTGTAACTCTCACAATGCTGCCCGGACAAGCTCCGACAGCAGCTATATCGGGGCCAAGCAATAAATATGCCACACTGGCGGGTCTGCAACACCCGCCAGGGGACCGAGCGGTCAGGGACGGCCGGACTCCTCGCTCGGGTGCGGGCGGCTCTCCACCACCTCGTCCACCAGGCCGAAATCCCGGCTCTCCTCTGCCGACATGTAGGTGTCACGTTCCAGCTTACGCTCGATCGCTTCGATCGGCTGGCCGGTGTGCTTGACGTAAATCTCGTTGAGCCGCTTGCGCAGGGTCAGGATCTCGCGCGCCTGGATCTCGATATCGGTCGCCTGCCCCTGGGCACCGCCGGAGGGCTGGTGGACCATGATGCGCGAGTTGGGCAGAGCAAACCGCTTGCCCTTGGCGCCGGCGCAGATCAACAGGCTGCCCATCGAAGCGGCCTGCCCGATGCACACCGTGCTGACCGGGCTCCTGATATACTGCATCGTGTCGTAGATCGCGAGCCCGGACGATACCACGCCGCCCGGACTATTGATATAAAACGCGATGTCTTTGTTCGGATTCTCCGATTCCAGGAACAGAAACTGGGCGCAAATCAGGGCGCTGACCTGGTCGAACACCGGACCGGTCAGGAACACGATCCGCTCCTTGAGCAGCCGGGAATAAATGTCGAAGGAGCGCTCCCCTCGGGCGGTTTGTTCGACCACCATCGGTACTAGCGTGTTGCCGTAAACTTCGACGGGATCGCGATCCCTCATAATGTTACCCCTGTCGCACAGCGCTCATCAAACCGGCGCAAGCTCATAAAATAGGCGTGCCGAGCCGCATGTCCAGCAATACGTGGCCGCAACCAGCCGTTCGGCCGGGATCGCGACCGGTCAGGCGGCGGTCGGCGGGTCCTTGGACAGTTCCTCCGCCGTCACGATCTCGTCCGTCACCTGCGCCAACTCCAGCACGAAATCCACCACCTTTTCCTCGAATATCGGCGCTCTGAGCCCCTCGGCGGCTCGCGGATTCTGGCGGAAGTAGTCCAACACCATCTGCTCCTGGCCCGGATACCGCGACGCCTCGGCACGCAGCGCGCGCGCCATTTCGTCGGCGCCGACCGTCACGCTGTTGGCCCGGCCGATCTCTGACAGCAGCAGGCCGAGCCGAACCCGACGGTCCGCAATGGCGCGATATTCCGTCCGCAGCGTCTCGTCGTCCTTTTCCTTGTCTTCCTCGTCAATCTTGCCGGCCTTCCGGTCGGCTTCGATCCGCTGCCAGATCTGGTTGAATTCCTGCTCCACCATGCCTTCAGGGGCGGCGAACTGCACGCGTTCCGCCAGCACATCGAGCAACTGGCGCTTCACCCGAAGCCGTGAAATCTGGTCGTAGTCGCCCTGGAACCGCTTGGTGATCGCGGTCCGCACCGTGTCGAGACTGTCCAGGCCCAGCTTCCTGGCGAGCTCGTCGTCCAGCGCCGGGACGATCGGCCGCTTCAGCGCCTTGGCGGTGATCTCGAAGCTGGCCGGCTTGGCCGCCAGCTCCTTGGCCTTGTAGTCTTCCGGGAAAGTAACTTCGATGGTGCGCGTCTCGCCCGGCCGCAGCCCTTCGATCTGCTCGGTGAAGCCGGGGATGAAGCCGTCTCCGGCCACGTTGACATCGATTCCGGTCCCGCTGCCGCCGGGGAACTCGGTCCCGTCGATCCTGCCGACATAATCGATGGTGAGCACCTCGCCCTTCGCGGCGCCGCGCTCGCCAAGCTCTTCGGCCGGGATCTCCACCAGCTCGCGGCTTCGCTCGGCGAGCGCGGCCAGCGCCGTTTCGATGGCTTCCGGCGACACCTCGGCCCGCTGCCGGGTCAGGCTGATCGACGCGAAGTCGGGCAGGGTGATATCGGGCAGCAGTTCCAACTCGACCTTGAACTCCAGGTCCTGCGCGGCGCCGGTGCCGGGGTCGAGGGTGACAACGTCCACCTTCGGCTGCATGGCCGGCCGCAGGCCGCGCTCGCTCAGCATCTGCTGGGTGGCCTCGTTGACCGATTGCTCCAGCACCTCGGCGTTGACGGCGCTGCCATAGCGCTGGCGCACCACCGGAAGCGGCACCTTACCGGGCCGGAAGCCGGGCAATTTTAGCGTTTTGCCGACATCGGTCAGCTTGGCGGCACGGCGGCTCTCGATCTCGGCGGCGGGCACCACCACCGTGAAGGTGCGTCTCAGCCCCTCGGCGAGCGTCTCGGTAACCTGCATCGAACAGCCAACTCCTCATTGACGGGCGGGGGCAACCATGTCGGGAACGGGTGGTGCGGGCGGAGGGACTTGAACCCCCACGGCTTGCGCCACCAGAACCTAAATCTGGCGTGTCTGCCAATTCCACCACGCCCGCAACCGCCGCGGCGAGGCATCCCGCCCGGCGCCCAGCGGCCGTGAGCCGCGCGCTTTAGCGCACGCGCCCCGGCGCGGCAAGTTTCTTGACCGTCTGACGTTGGCTGTTTCGCGTCCCCGAGGAGCGCGATGCCGGCCCAGCCGGATTTTGCGTTGCAGCCCCGACGCATAACGCCTTCAATCCTTCGTGCGTTTGACCGACGATGGAGGTCAGGCTTTGACGACCGGTCGAGGCTGGTGACACTCTAGCCGGCTGCTACCAGGTGGTATCGGGCTGTTACGGACTCACAAGCGCACACATGCCGCACAACAAGACAGGTCCAGGGAGCACCGCGACCACGCAAAGCCGCCGGGCTACCAGCGAAGTGCCCGGGCCTGCGGTCCAGCCCCCCAGCCCCGGAATCCCCCACGAAAGCCCCCCGGAAAGCCACCCCGAAAGCCCACTGGGCGATGAAGACGCCCTGCATAACGATTCGCTGGGGGAGCGTGACTCTGGGAGGCGCGATTACAGCATCGCGGCGGTCGGGCGCGCGTTGGACCTGCTCGAAGCGCTCGCCCGGATCGGCCCTGCCCCGCTGGCAATGCTGGCCGAATCCGCTGGCTGTACGCGGACCGCTGCCTTTCGCCTGTTGAGGACCCTGCAGGCCCGTGGCTTTGCGATCCAGGACGAGGCGCGCGGCGTCTGGCGCCTCGGCGCACGCTGGGGGGTGCTGGGCCGCGCCGCCGCCCAGCAGGGGGCGCTGGCAGCCACCGCCATGCCGTTCCTGGCCGCACTCGGCAAGACGACCGGAGAGAACGTCTATCTCAGCGTTCGGGATGGGCTGGAGAGCGAGACGGTCGCCATCTATCAGGCCGACCCGTCGCTGCGACTCTATTCCGAGGTCGGCAAACGCCGGCCCCTGCATGCCGGGCCGAGCCGGCTGTTGCTCACGCATGCGCCGGAGGCCGTCCAGACCCAGGTGCTGGCGCAGCGCCTGCCCCGCTTCACCCCTGCCACCCGGACCGATGCCGCCTGGATCGCCGCCGACCTGCAGCGCATCCGCGCCCGCGGCTACCTGCTGACGGCCGACGAAGTGGAGGCCGGGGCGGTCTCGGTGACCGGGCCGGTGCACGACGCGTCCGGGCATGTCGTGGCGGCATTGTCGATCACCGGCGCGTCGATGCGCATGCGGCCGCCGCGGCCGCGTGCCTTGCTGCCGCTGGTGCTCGATGCCGCCGCCAGGCTCTCGAAGGCGCTCGGCCAGCCGGCAGCCACCGTCCCCGCAGCGGCCGCGAACGGTATCGCCAGGACCCCGAGCGATATCCCACGCTGGGAGCCCGCGGTCGCCGGCTCCGCTTCGCCGGGTCCGCATTCCATCTTCAGGTAGTTCGGGCCGAGGGCTCAACCTGGGCTGTTGGGGCGTTCGGGTCAGGCCGTCGGGCGCCCATCCGCATCGCCGGACGGGTGAAGCACGGGCGCGGGCGTTCAAGAGAACTGCAGGAGGGCGGCAAACGGATACCGGCAAGACAATGCTGGCATGCGGGCAGCGACCGTGGTTATGCTCGCCGCATGGAGCTTTTGGTCGTTGCAGCCCTGCTCTGGCTAGCTGTGCATATCGGCATCGCCGGCACCCGGCTGCGCGCGTTTCTGGTCGGCCCGCTCGGTGACAACGCATTCCGCGCCGTCTTTTCCGTTCTGTCCCTCGCGTCGATCGGGTTTCTTGTTTGGGCGTTCCGCGCCGCGCCGGCCGAGCCGCTGTGGACCACGCCGCTCTGGCTGCGATGGGTGCTCGTCGCGGCGATGTTGCCGGCCTTCCTGCTCTTCGTCGGCTCCGTGGCGAACCCGAACCCGACCGCCATGCAGCCCGGCGTGGCGCGGGTGCAGCCGCCGAGAGGCATCATTCGCGTTACCCGGCATCCCATGCTGTGCGGCTTCACGCTTTGGGCGCTCGTACACATCATCGGTACCGGTGAGGCCGCAGCGCTGATTTTCTTCGGCGCTTTCCTGGTCACCGCCGTGGCGGGCATGCCGTCGATCGATGCCAAGCTCGCCCGCCGCGACCCGAACTTCTGGCAAGCCTTGTCTGCAGCGACGTCGATCGTGCCGTTCGCGGCCATTGCTGCCGGCCGCAACCGTTTCGTGCCGCGTGAAATCGGCTGGGTCACGCCGGTGGTCGGCATCGCTGCCTGGATACTGTTACTGCTGGTGCATCCCTGGCTGTTCGGCGTTGGGCCCCTGGGAGCGTCCCTCGATACATCCCTTGGGGCGCTCCTCGGGACGCCCATCGGGACTGTGAGTGTTCCTGCCTGAACCGACGTTCTATCTTAGGGTTCAGGATCACGACCACGGAAGGGAGGAAGCTGTGCCATTCGACGGAAAAGAGTTTCCCGGCGCTCCGAATCAGTCCGGGACGACAGGGGGCGTCGCCATGCTGTGGCAGCGCGCCAAGGTGTTCGCCGACAAGCTATCGCCGCGCACGCGCAACTTGCCCGCCGAGTTGCGTTTCCCGGTACCTCCCAACAGCCCGGAAGACGCGCCCGTACGGCTGCTGACGATGGGACGCGCGCTGATCGCCGACGAAGGAAGCTGGGTCCGCCATTGCTACGAGACGATTGGCGGCAGGCGGTGCGCCGTCGGAGCGTTGCGTGCCGCGGCCCGGTTCACCGGGTCGGTGCGGCTGCGCGAGGCGCAGATCATGCTGCTCGCCGTAGCGCGGGAGCGTGGCTTCGCCGACGTGGAGACGATGAACGACAAGTCGAGCCACGGGCAGGTCGTGTCTGCCTTCGACGAGGCGATCGCACGGGCACAGTTGCGCGCCGCCTGAAAGCCGAGGCGCTGCGATGGTGGATTAACCGCCTCACTGCAGAGGAAAGCGGTGAGGCGGTTAACTGTAAGAGCGTTTAGCCACGCTGCGGCCGAAGGAACGATCGCTGGGCAGCCAGGCTAAGCGGCCCCCCCATTGGCGAGCCTGTCGATGTAACGGCCCAGGATTTCGCCGGCAAACGAGGGATTGAATTGCTCAAGCGGCATTTCGCGGACCCCCAGCGGCACGCGGGACATGCGTGCGCCGCTGGACGAGCACGCGATAGTGAACGCTGCCACTGTGCTCGTGGGTGTCAGTTCGACGACAAGCGTAACGTCCAACGGGCGGCCGCGCGCGACTGTCTCGAAGCTCAGCGGATAGCAAGGAAACGCTCCGTCGTGCTGCCGATCGCTGAAGCGGCCGGGCACTTCCCGCAAGGTCCAGCCTTCGGCCCGCTGCGCCAGGCGACGGTTTGCCTGTGCGACGGCGGCGCGCAACAGGTCGCAGACATCGCCGGCAACGACTCTGTCCTTGTGCCGCGCCACATCCTGTTGGGCTTGCAGCGCTTCGTAGGCGCGCGCCTGCGCCTGCTGGTGTCCCGCAATACGCATCCCACATGCGTCCAGCGACCTGTCGAGCTGTTGTTCCAAGGTGTCTGCCATGGCCGCCCTCCTGCGATTGGCCGGCGCCACCGGATACTCACACCGATCAACCGGCTTCGAGTAGTCAACACTCCAATCATACTAAAGTTCCATACGCATTGATTGAAATCAAATGATGGGTCGCCGGAATAGTTTTATCATGCTTCGCGAATAACTGGAAAGTGACGATATGACCCCACTCACGATCGCGTTATGAGCACTCCCACGCTCGCGTTCCGATCGACCGCAAAACGGCTGTCCGGGTTGCCGTGGCTGTAGGCTGCCCGGCATGAGCGCCGCCCGCTCCGACGACCGCACCCGGCTGCAACAATTGCATCGCATGCCCGAGGCTGAAGTTCTCGCGCCGCTGCTCGACGCCGCCATGCTCCCGCCTGATCTCGCCGCGCGGGTCGATGCCCGCGCGCGAAGCCTCGTTCGCTCCGCGCGCGCCGCGCACAAATCCGGGACCGAGGTCAGCGGCTTTCTCGCCACCTACGGTCTGGGCACCGCCGAGGGCGTCGCCCTGTTGTGCCTGGCGGAAGCCCTGCTGCGCATCCCCGACACCGCCACCGCCGATGCACTGATCGAGGATCGCATCGCAGCCGCGGACTGGCAGCGCCATCTCGGCCAGGGCGACAGCCTGGCGATCAACGCGTCCGCCTGGGCCTTCATGCTCACCGGGCGCATGCTGACACGCGACGATACACCCGGCGGCATCCAGGCCGTGCTCGGACGGATGGTGCGCCGCCTGGGGGAGCCGGTGATCCGCACCGCGCTGCGCCATGGCATGCGCCTGCTCGCCCGGCAGTTCGTGATGGGCCGCACCATCGGCGAGGCGCTGGCGCGCGCCGCATCGGCCGAAGGCCGCCGCTGGCGGTATAGCTTCGACATGCTGGGCGAAGCCGCGAAGACCAGCGCCGACGCGGAGCGCTATTGCGCGGCCTATTTCACCGCGATCGGCGCCATCGGCCGTGCCGGCGCCGGACACGGGCCGGAGGCAGGACCGGGGATTTCCGTCAAGCTTTCCGCCTTGCATCCGCGGTACGAGCCGTTGCAGGCAGCACGCTGCGTACCGGCGCTGATCGAGACGCTGAGCGGCCTCGCGCTCGCGGCGCAGGCTGCCGGTATCGGGTTGTCCGTGGACGCCGAAGAGACCGACCGGCTCGATGTCAGCCTCGACATTTTCGCCGCGGTGCTGGCCGATCCGCGGCTTGCCGGCTGGAACGGGCTCGGGCTTGCCATCCAGGCCTACGACCGGCGCGCGATCGCCGTGGTGGACTGGGTGGCGGCGCTCGGCCGCGCCACCGGGCACAAAATCCCGGCGCGGCTGGTAAAGGGCGCCTATTGGGACAGCGAGATCAAGCTTGCACAGGTGCAGGGACAGGCCGACTACCCGGTGTTCACCCGCAAGGCGGCCACGGACGTAAGCTGGCTCGCCTGCGCCCGCCGGATGTTGGATTGCCGCGACGCCATCCTGCCCGCCTTTGGCACCCACAACGCGCACGGCCTCGCCTTTGTGCTGGAGCAGGCAGGCGATGCGCCGTTCGAGATGCAGCGTCTGCACGGCATGGGGGAGGCGCTGTACCACGACGTGGTCGGGCCGGCCTGTCCGGTGCGCGCGTACGCGCCGGTCGGCACGCATGAGGATCTGCTCGCCTACCTGGTCCGCCGCCTGCTGGAGAACGGCGCCAACACCGGCTTCGTGCACCGGCTGGTGGACACCTCGGTGCCAGAGGAAGACGTGGTCGCGGACCCCGCCGCCCGGCTGCGTGCCATCGGCGCTGATCGCAATCCGCGCATTCCCCTGCCGCGCGCGCTGTATCCGGACCGGGTCAATTCGGCGGGCGTCGATCTCGCCGACCGGACCCGCACGGCCGCGCTGGTTGCCGCGCTGCATGCGCGCGACAGGCATTGGCGCGATATCTCCGGCACCCGCGAGATCCGCAATCCGGCCGACCATCGCATGCTGGTGGGCCGGATCGGCGACGCCGGCGAGGCCGAGACCGACGCCGAACTGGCAACGCTGTCGCACGCCTGGCGCAACTGGGACGACCGCGGCGGCGTCGCGCGTGCCGCGGTGCTGGATCGCGCGGCCGGGCTGATTGAGGACCAGCAGGAGGACCTGCTGCACCTGCTGGTGCGCGAGGGCGGCAAGACGCTGGGTGACGCGGTGGCCGAATTGCGCGAGGCGGCCGATTTCTGCCGCTGGTACGCCGCCCGGACACGCGAGCAGTTCGGCGCACCGCGCGAGCTGCCCGGTCCGACCGGTGAACGGAACACATGGGCGCTGGGCGGCCGCGGCGTGTTTGCCTGCATCTCACCGTGGAATTTCCCGCTGGCAATCTTCGTCGGCCAGGTTGCGGCGGCGCTCGCCGCCGGCAATGCGGTCGCCGCCAAGCCGGCGGAGCAAACACCGTTGATCGCCGCCCATGCAGTGGGCCTGCTGCACCGCGCCGGCGTGCCGACCGATGTTCTGGCGCTGTTGCCCGGCGACGGCAGCGTGGGCGAGCGCCTGGTGCGCGATCCGCGCATCGCGGGCGTTGCATTCACCGGCGGAACCGAGACCGCCCAGCACATCGCCCGGGCGCTCGCCACGCGCGCCGGCCCGATCGTGCCGTTCATCGCCGAGACCGGCGGCATCAACGCCATGCTGGTAGACAGCTCAGCGCTGCCCGAGCAGGTGGTGACCGACGTGCTGGCCTCGGCGTTCGGGTCGGCCGGGCAGCGCTGCTCGGCGTTGCGCCTGCTGTGCCTGCAGGAGGAGATCGCCGACCGCGTGCTGACGATGCTGCGGGGTGCGGCGGAGACGCTGCTGATCGGCGACCCGCTCGACCCCGCGACCGATATCGGCCCGGTGATCGACCACGATGCGCGTGCGGCGCTGGAACGCGCGGCGCGCGGGCTCGGCATACCGCTCTTCGCGCTGCCGCTGGGACCTGGGACCGAGCATGGCAGTTTCTTCGCTCCGCTTGTCGTGCTGTTGGAGCAGGCGAGCGCGCTACGGGCCGAGGTCTTCGGCCCCGTGCTGTGCGTGATCCGCTTCGCAGCGGACCGGCTGGATGCGGTGTTGGACGCGATCGACGCCACCGGCTACGGCCTGACGCTCGGTGTGCACAGCCGCATCGAGGCGACCCAGCGCCGGATCGTGGAGCGCCTGCGGATGGGTAACGCCTATGTCAACCGAAACCAGGTTGGCGCGGTGGTGGGGGTGCAGCCGTTCGGCGGCCGCGGCTTGTCCGGCACTGGCCCGAAGGCTGGCGGCCCGATCACGCTGTATCGCTTCGCCGAGGAGCGTGTCCTGTCGGTCAACACCACCGCGGCCGGTGGAAACGCGGCGCTGCTGGCCCTCGACGACGAATGATGCCAGCCGATGATCATGCGGTCGATTAAGTTGACCGGTCGAATGCGTTGACCGGTCGAAAACCGCGTAGGGCGGATAAGCGCAGCGCCATCCGCCATTGCCGCCCGCTGCACCGCAAGAGGTGGACGGCGCTTCGCTTGTCCACCCTACTCGTCTGAGACGGTCAGCGGCGCGCGAGCTTGGTGCCGGGGGCGGACTTGGCCGACGGGGGCGGCGCGGGCGCAAAGGCGGCGTAGACGCTGACCGAGGGCTGGAAGTCCGCATAGGCCTCGGTTTTCGCCGCAAAGTCGTGATACGCGAAGTCGCGGTACGGCGCGTGCAGGACCAGCCCGGCGGTGACGAGGTCAGGCCGCTCCCACACCGCCAGCACCCGCTTCCCGTACTCGGTGCCGAGCGAGGGGGTCATGGAATGGTACGCGGCAATTGCCGGCAGCCAGTTCTTGTCCGCGCCATGCAGCGCGATCAGGAAACGGGCCGCGTAGCGCGCATTGTGCCAGGGGTCGAACGCCTCCTCCAGTGAGGCGAACGCCGTGGGATGATACAGCAGGTTTACCTGCATGCAGCCGACATCGATCGAACGCACGCCCTGGTCCTGCAAGGCGCGAACCCCGGCGACCGCTTCCTCCTTGGAAGCGAAGTAGCGGCCTTCGCCTTCCGCATTGATCGTCCAGGGCCAGGGGTGGACCGTTCCGGTCTTCGGGTCGAGCCGGCCGCTTTCCACCTCGGCGATGGCGTTGAGCAGCCCGGACGGCAAGCCGGCTTCCTGCTCCGTGGCCGCGATCGCCCGGTCGCACAGCAAGGCCGGCACCGGCGCCGGACCGCTTCCGGCCAGGGCAACCCCGGACCGAAACGGCATGGACACGACCGGCAGGAACAGTAAGGCAAGCAGCAGACGAAAGGGCTCGCGCATGGCGGCCCTTTTGCCCGATTCTCCACTCGGAACGCTACTGGAATCGTTCGCGCCAGGAAGGTTGCGCCCCCGCGACGGCAAGGCTGTCCGCCGCGAACACGCCGCGCGCGATTGCCCGTGCCATGACGGCGATCGCGGCGATGCCGAGATCCGTCAGTTCCGCGAGCGGATCGGCGAGCGGCCGCCTGCCGGTGGCCGCGGCAAAGATCGTATCGCCGTCGAGCGGCGCGTGCGCCGGCAGCACCGCCCGGGCCAGCCCGCCCTGCGCCATGATCGCAAGCCGCATCGCCTGCGCCTTGGTCAGCCGCGCATCGGTGGCGACGAGGCCGATCGTGGTGCCGGTACCTGGACCGCCCTTCAGCCGCGGCGAGGCGTCGATCGCCGCCGGCCAGCCCAGCCCGCCGAACTCGCCGTCCTGCTCGAAGGGAGCGGCCCAGAACGCCGGACCGTCGCCGATTGTCGCGGAGCCGATCGCGTTCACCGCAACGATGGCAGCAACGGTGTGCCCGGCGGGCGTGACCGCGCTGGCCGAGCCAAGGCCACCCTTCACGGTCGCCGTGGTGGCGCCCATCCCGGCGCCGACGCTGCCCAATGGAAAGATCCGAGGGGACGCACCCGGGGAGATATCCGGAGGGGACAGATCCTGCGCGCCCCGGTCCCGCCGGGACTCGCTTGCAACGCCGGCGGATGCGGCACAGGCGGCGCGGTAGCCAAGCTCGCGATAGGGGGGATAGCGACCCCAGTCCTTGTTGCCGCCATTGGCCAGGTCGAAGAGAACCGCCTGCGGCACGATCGGGATGCGGACGTCGCCCACCGCAAACCCGCGCCCCTGCTCCCGCAAGGCTGCCTGCACACCGCTCGCCGCGTCCAGGCCGAAGGCGGAGCCACCAGACAGGACGATCGCGTCCACCGCCTCGACGGTCATTTCAGGCCCCAGCATCGAGGTCTCGCGGCCGCCAGGTGCGCCGCCCGGAATGCTGACCGCGGCGACCGACGGGCAGTCGAACAGGATCACCGTGACCCCGGAGCCAAGGCCGGCATCGTCAGCGTGCGCGACCGCCAGGCCGGCCACGTCGGTCAGCAGGTTCTGCCGGCTCACTGGAACAGCAAACCGAGCGCCAGTGCCATAGCAGCCACCAGCGCGACCGCCAGCAGCAGGGATGCCGGTCGCGGCCTGCCATAATCGGCGCCACGCGGCCTCGGCGCCCGAACCGGCGCGACGGTGCCAAGGGCGCGCTTCGGGGGAGGCGTGGCTGGCTGCCCCCCGTCACCGACCCAATCGCGCGAGCGGAACGTCATTCCACCGCCGCCTTTCCGCCAGTGTCCACCCAACTGGTCCATCCGACTGGCGGCGGACTATGGCGCAGACCGATGGCACAGCGCAATTCACGGGCCGTCGCGACCGCGAGTCGCGCCAAAAACGACGGGCGAAGCCAGCCACAGCGGCAGATATAGTCCGGTTTCAGATATTGTTTCGGCGCAGACCGATCGGCCGGAGTATTCTGAGCACCACTGTCCAAACCTTTCATCCCCCAACGATGCAACTCCAAGACTCCCCTATAAAGCGGGAAAATTGGAATATATGGTTAGCTTCCTGGTCATATATTCCGATGCTTTAAACCAATATATCAGAAGTATGTTATCCGATCGGACTGATCCGCCGGATCGCGTACATCACACTCCGGCGACAAATCCGCAAATGCGGAGACAAAGCCCGACCGGTTCGCTACTCTCATTACCACGGCACTCACACCATCGGATGGATCAACACGTGCAACGTCACCTCACAGTGTTGACGGTTGTGTTCGGCCAGGTGCCGCCGATGCCTGCCGGCACTGCCCATGAGACTTACACCATCCCGCGAGCGAAGCGCGTGCCATGGTACGGGTAAGCTTGAGCGATCTGTCGCGCCTGCCGGTCGAACGGCTCGCCCGACTGCTGATGGACCGAGCCAGCGAGGATCCGATGCTGCTCGGTCGCCTGCACGAGACGATCGTCGCCGAGAACGCGGCTCCCGCCGTGCGGCCGGCGCGCTCGTCGCAACGCGAGACCACGATCGTCGGCACCAGCCCGGCCATCCGCCATGTGACGGAGATGATCAGGCGGTTCGTCAGAACCGACGAGCCGGTGCTGATCACGGGCGAGAGCGGCACGGGCAAGGAGCTGGCGGCGCGCGCGATCCACGAAACCTCGGGCCGCCGCGACGGTCCGTTCGTCGCCGTGAACTGCGCGGCGATCCCGGCCAACCTCGTCGCCTCCGAGCTGTTCGGCTATGAAAAAGGCGCGTTCACCGGCGCCAATGCGCGCACCAAGGGACAGATCGAGCACGCCAACGGCGGCACGCTGTTCCTTGACGAGATCGGCGATATGCCGGTCGATCTGCAGGGGCATCTGCTGCGGTTTCTGCAGGACGGCCAGATCGTGCGGGTCGGCGGCCGCGAGGCGATCAACGTCGATGTTCGCATCGTATCAGCCACGAATGTGCGGATCCGCCAGGCGATCGCCGACGGCCGCTTCCGTGAGGACTTATACTACCGCCTGAACGTGCTGACGCTGCACCAGCCCCCGCTGCGCGAGCGGGCGGAAGACATCGACCTGCTGGCGCAACACTTCCTGGAAGCGGCCGGCCGGGATTTCGGCCGCGAGGTGCTGGCGTTCGAGCCCGCGGCGCTTGACGCGCTGCGTCGCCATTCCTGGCCGGGCAATGTGCGGGAGCTGATGTCGGCGGTGCGTCGCGCGGTGGTGATCGGCGACGGGCCCGTGGTGGCGCTGGGCGACCTTGTAGGGCTTGATGGGTCTGCGCCCGCCGAAGGTACGACACCGGAACCCCCGGCCCGACCTGGCTCGTTCGAGGAACGCATGCGGCTGCTCGACGCGCTCGCACGCACCGACGAGAATGTGACATTGACCGCGCAGGACCTGGGCGTCTCGCGAGTCACCCTGTATCGGATGCTAAGGCGGCACGCCATCACCCTGAACCGGGGGCTGAAGGAGGCTCCGGTTGCGCGTGGCGGCGGCCCGGCCGGGCTCCCCGCGGATGGGCGCAAGGTTGGCGACATCAGCATGGGCTGAGGGAAGCCTCAGGCGGACAGACCAGCGCCAACGCCGCGTCCAGGCTGTCCACCGCATAGGAGACCGCCCCGTCGGCACAGCGTGCCACCGCCCAGCGTCCGTCCTGGCCGACCACCAGCCATGCCGCCAGCTTTTGACCCGACTGGAAGACGCCGATGACGCTGTCGGCGGTGGGACAACGCCAGGGTCGCAGGCGAAGATCCTGCACCAAATCGATCCCGCACGCCTGTACCGCGTTCGCCCATCCTCCGAGCGTCCTGCGCTCGGCATCGGTCAAGCCCTGGAATGCCTGGTCAGAGGCCGCCGCAACGTGAGCTTTTTCACTGTCCAAATCCATATCGCGGTGACCATTGACCCGCTGTGCTGTCAGACTGTCTTTGTCTTCCGGCATGTTGGAAATGCGCACATTCCGACTTTATGGTCAGGCCGATCTGCAATGTACGTGCCAGCAATTGCGCCGTCCGCCGGGCGTTGCCGGAAGCCGCTGCAAAGCCATGCAGCGGCGGAGATCGGGTGAAATAACGAGAATGTCACACCTGTCGCAGTATTCCAGGCCAGGCGATCAAGTCGCTGCGAAACAGGCGTGACGTCACGCGAGACGTCAATGGGGAGCCTCAGAAACGTCCGCTGAGCAGACGCCACCCCGCATAAATCACGAGCAGGCTGATCACGCTTGACAAGATCATAAGCATAAAAGCCTGCCGGCGTGCCCGGCGCTTCAGCGCCGCCTCGATCGGCGCGTTGAAATCGCTGGGCGAAGCATGATGATGCGCCGGCTGGTCGGACCGCGCCCGCTCTGTCGGCTCGAGCGATTGCTCGCCATACGCCTCAAGCGGCTGCGTTTCCTTTCCTGGCGCCATATCCCTGCCCCGCCATTCACGATCTGCTTACCACCTTAGCACGGGTTCGCGAGCCACCAACCAATAGTTGATGTCACCTTCGGTCGGTTCACGATCCAACGGGGTCGATCTGGCCCGGCGCTTGCTGCACCTGCACTATGCATGCAAGCCAAACGGCGTCACGCCGACCCGATCGTCCGTTCGTGACAGTCCGAACTTTGCTCGCAGCCGACTTCGACGGCGCATGCGCCGCACTGATGCGGCGTGTCGAGACGCAATACGCGCCAGACCTGCTGGTCGGCATCCGCACCGGCGGACTGGTCGTGGCCGAGGCGATGGCGCGCGCCGCCGTGCGTCCGGTCACCGTGCTGCCGCTCACCTGCCGGCGTGCCAGCACGGGGACCAAGGCTCGGCTCGGCCTGCTGCGCACGGCCGCGACCCGCTTGCCGCGCCCGATGCTGGATCATCTCCGCGTGCTGGAACACCGGCTGCTGACCGGCCGCCGCAAAGCAAGTGTCGCACTGCAACCGTTCGATCACCACGAGGCCGCGACGATCAGCGCCCACATCGCCGCCGTTTCCGGCTCACGCGTGCTGGTCGTGGACGACGCGGTGGACAGCGGCGTGACATTGGCGACCGTTCTCGGGTTGCTGCGACAGACCTCGGCCGCGACCGAGATCCGCTCGGCGGTGATCACCGTCACCCTCGACGATCCGCGCGTGGAACCCGACTTTGCGCTGTATCGTGGCGTTCTTTGCCGCTTTCCCTGGTCGTTCGATGCGGGCCGGTGATCCCGTCCTGGTGTTCGACCTGGACGGCACGGTGTTGCGGGTCAACAGTTTCCCGGTCTGGGTCATGCTGCTCGCCTGCGGCGGTCCTCGCCACCTGACTCTCGCCCGGCGCGCGGCGATGTCGCTCCGGGTCCAGCGGCTGGTGCTGACTCGCAAGCTCGGCGGCGTGCCGCACGGCGCGTTCATGCACGCGATGCAGGCGCTTTGGCGGGAGGCCGCCGCAGGCGACGGCGGAACGATGACGGCGCGCTTGCACGCGCTGCTGTTGCAAAAGCTGCGCCCGAACCTTGCACCGGTGTTGAAGCTGGTCGCCGAGGACGGCGCGGACGGATTGCTGGCCACCGCCGCCGCGGGCGATTATGCCGAGAGCCTCGGCCCGCTTCTCGGCTTGCAGCACGTCATAGCGACGCCCTTCGATCGCAGGCCCGATGAACCCATCAACAACGGCGCGCGCAAGCGGGACCGCGTGCTGGCGTTCCTGGACGAGCGCGGCTGGGCAGAGCGGCCGATCGTGTTTTTCAACGACCATCTGGCCGATCTGCCGCTGATGCTCGAATCTCGCGTGGTTTGCTGGTTCGGCGGACGCCGCGCGCTTGGCCGGGCACGGGAAACCGCCCAGGGCGTGCGCTTCATCGATTGCCGCCGCTTCACGCCGGGCGAGATGATCGCAACGCTCGCGCATTTGCGCCAGAGCGTCGCAATCGAAGGGATGGAGCCGCCGGCCGGCTATGCCGGATATGCCGACACGCCGCGCGCTAGCACGGCCTCGTAGATCGCCGCGAGTTGCTCCGCATGGTGCCTGCGGTCGTGCGGCGCCCGCCAGTACTCCCAGTAGGCCGCGGCGCCGGCGGACCGCACCGCCGCGTCGTCGCGCACGACTGCCAGGCGGCGGGCCAGGTCATCGACGTTGCCGCTCTGGAAGATCCAGCCGGTGACGCCGTCCGTGACGCGCTCCGCTGCCGCTGAGATGTCGCTCACAACGGCCGGCACGCCGCGCGCGGCGGCCTCGTCAACGACCAGTCCGAACGCTTCGTACCAGCGGCTCGGAAACACCAGGCATCGTGCCTGTTCGAGAGCGCTTAACACGCCCTCGGACGGCAGCCAGCCGGTCACTGTTGCGCCGGTTGCCTCGACCGCCGGCCGCAGCGGTCCTTCACCAACGAAGACGATCGGCAGATCCAGCCGGCGCGCTGCCTCCGCAGCAAGATCGACTCCCTTCTCCGCATCCAGCCTGCCGAGCACGACCACGGTCCGGCTGGCAGCGGGATCGACCGGTGATGCCTCGACGACGTCGATGATGTTGGGCAGCGGATAGAGCCGCGCATCCTCGGGCAGATAGGGCCGGAGCAACGCGGCCGACCGGCGTGACAAGCTGATATAATCCCGCACGCTGGCCGGAAACTGCGCCAGATGCCGCTGCACCTGACCACGGACGACGCGATAGGCTTTGTGCACTGCCTTGCGTTTGTCGCACTGGGCCGTCATGCAGGCGATCGACAATGCGGTGCGCTCGCAGGGTTTCTGTTCGCCGTAGTGGTAGAAAGCGCCATTCGGGCACGCTGCGAAGAAATCATGCAGCGTGCAGACCGTTGCAAATCCAGCACGCCGGGCCGCGAGCGCCGGGACCGCGGTCAGCGCCTTGGTGTAGCCGTGCAAATGCACGATGCAACGCCGCTTGTCGTGACCCTCCAACAGCGCCCCAAGCACGGCCGCGGCTTGTCGGTTCCACAGGCCGCGCAGCGCCGCCGCAGGATGTCGGACGACGTCCGCAAGCTCCGGTTGACCGAGCGACACGACATGCACGCCGCTGGCGCGCAGCGCCTCGCAGGGCGCCCCAACGGCGGCCAGAAAGGTTACGTCCAGGCCCTGCGCGCGAAGCGCCACCGCTTCATCGATCGCGACCTTGCTGGCGCCACCTTGCACGTAGCAGAAATCGTTGAGGACAAAGACGGTTTCGATGCGCGTGTCGTCCCGCGGCAGTCGAGCGCCGGTCAGACCGGCGTCAGGCAACGCTCGACACCACCCGAGCAGGCCGCCGCCCGACGCGGGCCGACAGAGTGCGTCCGAACTCGTTGCCGGGGCGCTCGACGAACCGTTCAGCAACGCAGGCGATCATCAGCACAGCGACGACAACGCCGGTGAGCCCGGCCAGGCTGTCGCTGAACAGACCCAGCACCAGCAACGTCTGGATCAGCGGACCGTGAACGAGGTAGATGTCGTAGGACATGTCGAACTGCAGCCGCGACGCCGGCAGGCACACGGCAAAGCAATACACGAACGCGCCGACCACGCAGGGACGGACGCCGGCCGGTATCGGCGACAGAAACGTCCAGCAAGCAAGGAATGCGAAGCACACGGCCCAGGCAATGCCCGGATGCACGCGCAGTTGCCTGCCATACATCCAAAGCCCCATGCCGACGACGAAAAATTGCATCTGTCCCGGAAGCTGCTTGGCCGCCACCTCGTGCCCCAAATGGGACAGCACCAGGTCATACGCTACCGACGCGACAAAAATCGCGGCCAGCACCCAGCCACGCCACTGCCGAACGGCGGCACAGATGACCGGGACAATCAGATAGAAACCGATCTCGATCTTGAGCGTCCAAAGGCTGGGATTGATCCCCGGGTTGGGAAGCCCGGACAGGACGCCGCCGATGTCGTACTGCGCGAAGTTCATGAAGAAGAGATTGAAGCCGAGGTAGCGCAACGTCGAATGCGGCGCGCTGAACGGTCCCCCGGGCAGCAGCAACATCATGACGACCGTCTGTACCAGCACGGCGCAAGCGTACAGGGGATATAGCCGGAACAACCGCCGGAGATAGAACGGCGCCAGCCCGCGGGTGCGCTCGTAGCTGCCGGTGATCAGGTAGCCGCTGACCACGAAGAAGCTGTCCACCGCGGCATCGGCGAGGTTGAACGGAAAGGCCGGCGCCGGGGTGCCGGACAACAGCTTGAAATGGCCAAACACCACGGCCAGCGCCAGAAGGTTGCGCAGCAGCGTGAAGTTGTTGTTGTCCTCCGAGCTCGGTATCTTCATGTCAGTTCCACCATCGCACCGCTCTTGGTTGGCCTGCCGAAAACAAGCGGCACCGGCAACCGCATGCCAGCGCCCACGAAGGGATCGCTCCAGGGGCGGGCCAGGGCGAACTGGCGCATCTGCCAGAGCAGACCGACCGATGCGCCGATGAACAGCGCCGATACCTGGTCCTCCAGCATCGACAGTGCGACGCCGTAGCCGATGTTGAAGGTCAGCACGGCAGCAGCCGTCGTGCCGGCGGAGCGCAACTCGCGCGGCAGCAGCAGCATCTGGGCGATTGCCCAGCCAAGGTAGACAAGGCCCAGCACGCCAAACGTGCCATACAGGAACACGTACAGATTATCCGACGGGTTCATGAAATCCTCGGCAAAGAACCGCTGGGCGCCACCTATGCCGCCCAAGCCGACGCCGAAGGGAAAGACCTGGTTGTTGTTGATCCAGCGCCAGGCATCCGGCCAGGTATCGGTGATTCGCATCGCGAAGGAGGACAGGCTGAACACGCCGCCACTTTCGGCCATCAGCAGACCGGCGGTGAAGATCGGCATCATGATGACCAGCATCGCGAACCCGATGCACTCCCATTTGAGCATCGTCCAACGCCATGCCATGGGTACGAGCAGCGCGACCGATACCCCGGCGATGGCGATCACCGACCCCTTCTGGGTGGTGAGGAAAACAGTACCGACGGTTATGGCTAGTACGAGGAAGCGAAGCATCCAGTTGCCGAGGCGGCATGCAAGCATCAAACCCAGGACGGGGATCAGCATCGCCGCCGAGATTGAACTCCGCATGAAGCCCGCGGCGCGCTGCTCGATACCCGAATCGATGTCCCAATTGACCGACATCGGAACGGTGATCCCACCGACATGGGTTGACAAGCCGGCCCAGGGGAAGCTGTAGATGAACTTCTCCAGGCCCACGCCGACCACACAGACCAGCCACACAAGCGCCATCAAGGACAGAACGGAGCGGCCGGGCTGGAGAAGCTGGCGGGCCGCGATGAAGCCGAACAGCACATTGACCAGCATCTTCGCGCCGTAGATGGCCGGGATCGTGGTGTGGAAAACCAGGGTGGCGATCAGGCCATGCAAAGCGATGATCACCGCGAAGGCCCAGAATGCCGGATGCACACGCAGGCGAAAGCTCTGCGCCACGAACAGGATCAACAGCGGCACCATGATCAGCGCGTCACGCGCGAGAATCGCGTTATCCATGCCCACCGAGAACAAGCCCCAGCGGATCGGCGCCTCGAAGGCATAGATCAGAAGGTAGATCACCGCCCCGAAGGAGAAGAGCCTTGCCATCCATAACCCCCGACGGTTGTCGGCGCTTCGCCAACGCCACATCTTAGGACGCCGCGAGAAAGAAACGATGGCGACCGATCCGGTTGCCCATTCACACCTTCATGAGATCGCCCCGCGGGCGCTGCCACGTGCTATGGCACGCACATTGCGTGGATCAATGTCGCCGCTCACCACCGTGTCAGTCAACAAACGTGTCATCAAGCAGGTGAAGAAATGAGATCCCCTTCGATCCGGCGGACGTCGCTGCACGCGGCCATACTGCTCCCGGCGTTGTCGATGCTAAGCGGCCTGCAGCCGTTGCGGGCTCTGGCGGCACCGTTCTGCATCGAGAACCAGGCGCTGTCGCCGCAATGCATGTACTACGACGCCAACCAGTGCCGGCTGGATGCGCAGCGTCAGGGTGCCATATGCTCCGCGAACCCAAAGGAGGTGCGGCTGACTCGGGGCGTGGGCCAGTACTGCGTGGTGACGTCTGAACTCGTCTCGCTGTGCGTCTATGGTGACCGCGAACCATGCGAGGCCGACGCCCGGCGGCAGAACGGCACCTGCACCAATGCTCCGCAGATCGCGCCGGTCGGCGCACCCGATCCCTATTCTGCGATCGGAGGACGCTGAGCCGCGACAAGCAGCGGGCCGAGCCGACTAAACGCCGAGCTGGGCCTTGCTGCGGACAGCGACCACCGCCGGCGGCGCCCGGTCCGGTGCAGCCTGCCGCGCCAAAGCGGCGTAGTGCGCGAGATAGGCATCGGTCATTCCGGCCACGCTGTGCCGCTCGGCGACGGCGCGCGCCTGTGCACCGAAGTCGCGCAGCACTATGCTGCCATCGGCAAGCTGCCGGATCGTTGCGGCGAGGCCGGCGGCATCGCCGGGTTCGAACAGCACCCCGGTCCGGCCCTCCTCGACCGCTTCAGGGATGCCGCCGATCCGGCTGCCGATCAAGCCGAGACCGTAAGCGGCGGCCTCGATCACCGCGACCGGCGCATTCTCGTACCACAGCGAGGGTATGAGCAGATGGTCAGCGCCGGTCAGCAATGCTTCCTTGGCCTCGCCCTGGACAAAACCGGCGAACCGGATGCGCTGGTCTTGTTCCGCGGCCGCGCTGACCTCCGCTTCCAGCGGCCCCTTCCCGGCGATCACCAGCTCGACCGCGACGTCCTCCGGCAGTTCGCGCATCGCCTGCAGGATGATGCGCACACCCTTCTCCACCGTCAAACGGCACATCAGCAGCAGGCGCATCGTCTCTCCCGGCAAGCGGACGCGCGGCGCGCGTGGCGACGGCAGCGGAATGCCGTTGCGCACCACGGCGCTGCGGCGCGGAGTCAGACCTGCCTCGATATGGCGGTCCAGCAGGAAGCGCGACGGACTCGCGAACAGATCGACGTCCGCCGCGGTGTGCAGATGCCAGGCACGATAGCCCCGGCAAAGGGCGCCCGGCCGGGTGCACAGCTTCCAGTCCCGCGTCAACAAGAAGGCGCGCGGGCACATGAGGTGATAGTCGTGCGCAGTGTGCAGAACCGGCACGAAGCTGTTCCGCGCACGCCGCCAGATCGAGGCGGAAAAGCCGTCGATCACGTGCGTGTGGACGACATCCGGCTGCGCATCCTGCAGGATCGCGCGGAAGCGCCGGCCGGCATCCCGGTTCCAGGCGTCGCGCAGGTGCCAGAGCGCACGCTTGAACGCCGGCTGGCCGGCTCTGGTGAAACTCCAATACACGTTGCGCGGGAAGAACCGGATGACCTCCACGCCATTGCGCATCTCGGTCGGACTGGGCTCCATCTCCGGCGCGCAAGTGGAGACCGCGGTGACGCGATGGCCGCGCCGGGCCAGGTCCTCGGCCAAGTACGAGACCACCAGTTCGGCCCCGCCCGCCGCGATCGGCGGGTACAGATTGTTGGCCAGCAGGACGTGCATCGCTAGAGCCAGCGCTGCAGCCAGCGCGGGGCGAAGGTTTGGTAGCGGGTCAGCACGGCCCCGACGACCATGCCGCCGGAGGCGCTCAGCGAATTGCGCAGTTCAGCCGCCACCGGTGCGCGGGTGCGCCCCGATTCCAGCACCAGGATGTTGCCATCGACGAATCGCGACAGCAGCATGCCCAAGGGCGCCTCGGCCGCGGCCGGCGATGCGATCACGACCAGGTCGAAGGCGGCGCGAAGCTTGCCCAGGAACTCGGGAATGCGGCTCAGGGTCGGCATCATCTCCATCGACCCGCGCATGGTAGGCAGGTTCATCTGAAACAAGTCCATGCCCACGACGCGGGTGATCCCCTGGTCCGCATCGGCGAAGTCGAAGCCGTTGCCGAGCTGCGGGTCGCGCCGGTCCGACCGGAATTGATCGTTCTCGTCGAGCCGCAACCCGGTGCCGTTCACGAACAACACGCGCTTGCCAAGCCAGGCAGCGGAAATATAGGCGAGGTCATACACGACATCTTCCGTGCCGGACCCGCTTTCCGGCGCGATGAACTGCACCACCACGCCACCCTCGCCGCCGATTGCCTCGGCGAGGGAATGGTGCAGCTTCACCAGCTCGCCGGGGGCGAGGCCATGCGGCCGGGCGCCGACAGAAAGCTTCTGCGGCAGGCGCTCCGATGGAATGGGCAGACGGGATTGGCTCGTCGCCGCCTCGCTCACGGTCGTGATGTCCATACTGCGTATCTCCGGCTTTTCGTTTCAGGAAAGCGCGCGAGGACGGTGCTCAGGTGTCCTTCCCAAACGTCGCCAGCACCGGCAAACGCAGAATCTGTGCCACTTCCTGTGGGCTGCGCAATCTGTCATCGAACGCCTCCACCGCCAGCACGCCGCCGGCCGCAAGGATCAGTGCCGCCAGCAGTGTGCCAAGCGCCACCAGCTTGCGGCGCGGCCGCGCGGGTTCTTCGGGGAGCGAGGGGGCGGCGATCACGGCGGCGGCGGAGATCTTCTGCGCGTTGCGGTTCGCCTCGACGCGCGCCTCCTCGTAGCGGATCGCCATGGTCCGATAGGCGTCATCCTGAATGCGCACGGTGCGCTGCAGGTCGTCGTTCTGGCTGCGGACCGATTCCAGGTCTGCCAGCCTCTGGTTGATCTGGTCGAGCTGTTTTGACAGCACCTGCTGCGGCTCGCGCGCGCTCGCAGCCTCGGCTGTGGCGCGCAACAGGTCGGTCTTGATGTTTTCATAGACCATGTTCGGTTGCGATGCGCTGCGGCTGCGCGCCTCGCCCCGGCTGGCGCGGGCAGATCCCTCCAGGGAGGCGATACTGGCATCGAGCTGACGGAATACCGCGCTGTCCGGCGCATAGCTGGCGGCCATCTGGTTGCGCTTGGCCCTCAGCGCAGCGATCTGAGTCCCGACATCGTCAACGCCACGATACGTCTCCCCCGCGGCGGAGGTGGTGAGCGTCTGCGGCACGGCCGACAGCAGCGCCTTCAGCGCCACCTCGCGCTGTTCCGCCTCCAGCACGCGCCCCTGGGCCTGCTGCAGTCGGCTCTCCACGTCCGTCCGCTGTTGCAGGAGCTGGCCGACCTGCCCGCTCAGATCGGCGATCTGGTGGCCGGCCTTGAACTGCGTCAGCGCCGACTGCGCGGCAGCCAGTTTCTGCTGCGCACGCTTGGCCTCCTCCTCGGCGAATTGAAGCTGCGGATTGGCATAGACGTTGGCCTCCAGCGCGTAGAACTGGTCGAGTAGCGCCTGCACCGTCCCGTGAGCCACTTTGGCATCGCGATTGAGGAAGCTGATGTTGATCACGTCACTTTGCAGGCCGACATCGACCAGAAGGTCGCTGTTGAAGGCCTTCAACGCGTCCTCCTGCTGGCGGCTTTCGCTATGGCCGCTGGACGCGATGGTGGGATAAAGCCTGGACAGTCCCACCTCCGCGATCGTCCGTTTCAAGAGATCCGGGCTCTTCAGGATATCGGCGTCCGAGTACAGGATCTCACGCCGCTCGTTCGCGCCCAGCGTCACATTGGCTGCCCGCGAGCGGTCGATGTCGGGCACGGTGTTTTGGTCGAACCGTACGACAAGCGACGCCGCGGACAGGTAAAGCGGGGTCGCCAGCAGCAGATAGGCGGCCCCGACAAGGCATGCCGCACCGAAGATCAGCCAGAACGTGAATTTCCGGCGGAAGAACGTCAGGATCGTGTCACGAAAACTCGGTTGAATGACCATGGCTCAAACCTGGCTGTGGCTGATTCGACGGAAAGGCCTTACCTGGGAAAAATCACGACGGCGATACACAACGCCGCGCCTGGGCCGCGCACGGTGGGCGCGCCCAGTGGGGCGCGCCTAGTGCGTAGCCCCAAGCACCGTCGTACCGCCCGGCGTATTGTTGACGACGTACGAGAAGCCCCAGCTCACCGGCACGAACTGCAGCAAGTAAGAGTTGACGAAGTCGTAGACCTCGTTGATGCCGGTCTTCGGCACATAGACCACGTCGTAAGGCGCCAGCCGGACATCCGCCGTGGCGTCCCGGCCGTGGACGATCGCATTATAGTGCGTCGACAGGAACTCCGGCACGTCGTTGGCGCCGCGGCGGATGATGATGATGTGTGCCTCGTCGCCGGAAACCTTGGTGCCCCCGGCGCGCGCGATGGCCTGCGACAGCGTGAGAGTCGGTCCAACCGTAATGAACTCGCCGGGCGTGGCGACCTGACCGCCGACATAAATCCGTGTCGGCGCGAAAGATTTGACGACCACCGAAATGCGGGGATTTTGCAGGTCGCGCGAGTAGTCACGTCTGAGCGCAGTAGCCAGCTCCGACACGGTGCGCCCGGCGGCGATCTGGTCGGGTACGACGGTGGTGGAGATATGCCCGTCCGGTCGAACGACGACCTCCTCGTTCAGTTCGGGGTTGAGCATCAGGCGGAGGTCCAGCACATCGCCCACCTGAAGACGGTAGGGCGGCAATGTGGCTGTTGTCACGACGTCCGCCGGGAACGGCGGGGCGGGGGGAATTTTGCTGGCCACCGTCGCGCAGGCTGCAAGCGCCGTTGCAGCGCCGAGCAGGAGCGTGCCGCGAAGGGTGCCGGAACGCAGGCAAACGGCGGCGGTTCTTGGTAAGGGGGAATATGCCGGAACTGTATCCATTTTGTGTCACAACTCCCGTTTGACCAGCGGTTGGTATCAGACGGCTTGGGAAGGAAGACTGACGCAGGGAGCGCTATTGCGCGCCACGCTGCAGGAAGACGGCAGGAATGGTCTTCAGAAGGATCGCGATGTCGTGCCAGAGGGTCCAGTTGCGCACATACCAGACATCGAGCCTGACCCTGCGCTCGTAGGAGATGTCGCTGCGTCCGCTGACTTGCCAAAGCCCGGTGATTCCAGGCTTGGTCTCATAATAGTAGTCGATATCTTCGCCGTAGCGGACGACCTCGGCCTGAACGATCGGACGCGGGCCGACCAGGCTCATTTCGCCGCGGAGTACGTTGAAGACCTGTGGAAGTTCGTCGAGGCTGGAACGCCGCAAGAAACGTCCTGCACCGGTCACCCGTGGGTCGTTGCGCAGCTTCTGGGTAGCAGCCCATTCGGCGGCTGCATCCGGGTCGGCGGCGAGCAGATCGTGCAATACGCGGTCGGCATGCTGCACCATGGTGCGGAACTTGAGACAACCGAACGGGCGCCCGCCCGCGCCGATCCGGCGATGGCGAAAGAACGCGGGACCGCCGTCGCGACGGACCACGATCGCGATGCTGATCAACAGGGGCGCAAGCAGGGCCACCAGCACAGCCGCCATGACCTGGTCGAACGCGGCCTTGGTGATCCGGCTGAAAGGCCTGGCCAGATTGTTACGGCTGACCAGCATCACGATATCGTGGCTGAAAAAATGGTGCTGGCGCAGGCCAACAACGGGCAATCCGTCGAGCGCCGGAACCAGCGCAATCTGGCGTTTGGTCCGCCGCAGAGCGTTCACGACGGCGCGCTCGGTTGCCGGCACGCCGCTGCCGACTGTGACCACGACAAACTCGGCGCCGCAGCCGTCGATCAGTTCCAACAGCTCGACGTCGGACAGGCTCGCTGCCTCAGAGAGATCGATCGCATCGACCAACCGATAGCCAAGCGCCGGATCGGACATCAGCGCTGCTCGCGCCGACTCGAACATCGGGGGACTGGCGATGATCAGCGTGTTGATCGTCCACATCCCCGCGCCTTTCAGCGCCAGCCGGACGGCGGCACGGAACGCGAGCAACGTGGGGCAGAACAGTATCCAGCGTAGCAAGCCTTCGACCTGTACCGGATGGTCGTAGACGGCGATCGTGAGGAAGCAGTCTCCGGCCAGCGCGACGGCCGTTGCCATCACAACGTCGCCCAACTGCGTCCAGAAAGGAACGCGTGAGGTGTAATGGCCGCGCGCCGCAAAGAGACCCAGCAGGCTCACGAAAACGAGAAGCGTGCCCCAGCCGTGCCAGTGCGCGCCCTGAGTGCTGACGTTGCCGATGGCACGTGTAAACGGTGGCTGCTCCGCGGCGACGACCACGGCAAAGGCAAGGAAGATCGCCAGGACGAACGCCAGCGCATCCGAAACCACCAGCGCCACTGGACACAGGCTGGAGCCAAGCGCCTCGCGACGCCGCGCCATCGGCCCGGGCGCGCTACTCCGCGTGTTCTCGGCAAAATCCTGAATGCGTGCTATTCGCCTCATTGGATTCACTGCGATCCCTGAGTGAGCGATCGGCTGCTCACAGTTTCCCTGTCCGGCCAGGCGCGTCAGTCGGCGTCCGATAGGGATAGAGAGCAAACGCCATGCCACTGAAGCCAGGCGTCGAACACCTGACTCCGGAAATGCTGGGCGGTAACAAGGTTTCGTTCTGCACGAAGGGGAAACTGCCCGGCAATGCAGTCAAGCGTTTGGTGTACGGGCGGTCGGTGTCGTGCGCCGGATCAGTCGTTCGAACACGAACTGGCGAGCCGACTGGACGGTACGCGCTCCACGGCGCGCGGAGCGTTGCACGACAAGCGGCCAGACCGTGGGATGCCGCAATGCCGTCTCAGCCAGGCGTACCGATGAAGCACCGCCCGCACGCAGCCGGTTCAACTCCTGCAGCCAATGCAGCCTGCGGAACGCACGCGCGCGGGTTAGCAGGACCGAGCCCAACTCACGATCGCCGCGGGCTTGCATGATTTGTCGTACTTCAAGATTCGCGCGCGCGCCGGACAGGAAGTCGTAGCGCCACTTCCCTTTACCGGTGTTCGTCCATTGTCGCGAGAGTTTCCCGAACGCCTGGCGCCAGTAGTACAAAGGCTGCGCAACGAGCCAGCCTTCACCCCCGGCGGCAAGGAACTCGGCGAGGAACAGAAAATCCTCCGACATGCGCGCGTTCTCGCGATAGTGAAGGCCAATCTGCCGAATCGCGCGAGCGCGGAGCATTGGCTTCAGCATGCCGAAGTCGAAGTCGGCGTATGGATTGCTGCCCGCAATCAAGGTTGATTTATCAAGCCGGCGGCTTCCCTTCCGCGTCGGAAAGGCCATGCCAACCACCTGCTTGGCGCCGTCGTCGTAGATGTACTGATTGTCGGCCACAAGATCGACGCAGCGGCGCTCACCCGCCTCGACCAGATTCGCAAGACGATCGGGGGAGTACCAATCGTCGGCGTCCAGCACGGCGATCCAGCGGCCGCATGCCAGGTTCATCGCGGTGTTCATCGCATACGGCTTGCCGCGGTTATGGTCGAACGCGATCAGCCGGACTCGCGAATCAGTGGCCGCCAAAGCCGATGCGACTGCCCTCGTGTCATCCGAAGAGCCATCATCGATGATCAGCAGCTCGATGTCCGTCAGGCTCTGCCGCAAGGCCGAGGACGCTGCCTGTGCAAGCGTCGCCGCGCTGTTGAAAGCCGGTATCAACACGGAGACGTGCACAAGCTCCTGCATAAATGCCCTGCATAAAAATGGCCGGTTGAAAGCGGAGGGGACGCCGAGACAGGCGCGGTCGACCAGCGGTCTCCCGCCGGAAACGCCAGAGGTCAACAGCAGTTCAGTGACCGCACCAAATCGTCAAAAGAGTTCACGTAGCCGTGTAGACCTGGGACGGACTGATACCCGCCTGGAAACATTTGACCCGATATTGCGCGCTCGTCCCGCGCGCCGCCGCACATGCAATGTCATGCGATACGTTACGCTGTTACAGCTTGCCGGCGCGGTCCCGGATCAGCGATACGGCCGGCCGGCTGCGGTCCGGGCGCCGGACCAATCCTGAGCGTTATAGGGTGTCGGCGCGGCGACAGGAGCGCCGCCGGACTCCCCCAGCGCCTGGTCGATGAACTGCACCGCCCGTCCGGGATCGCCGCTGCCCAACATTGTCAGCGCGCCCGCCACTTGCCCCGCGGAGCGACTGGCGGTCGATGGGTCCCCGCCCGCCGGGGTCAGGGGCCGGAACACGAGCTGAAGCTGAGCCTCTTCCAGCAACTGCTGGGCTTCCGCGATGCGGCCAGCGGCGATCGCGCCGCGCGCCTTCGCCAGCCGATCGCGTGGCGCGACCCGCCGGGCCTCGGCGAAGGCAGGCTGCGCCGGCCGTTCTGCAGCCGTCGCCACGGCTGGCTCAGGCGCCGGTGGCGGCTCCGGCTGGTTACGCAGCCGCTCGATCACTGACCGTGTGGCGTCGGTGTCGGCGGCCGAGGGCTCGCCGACAACGAGCGCACCCTGCGGGGGCACGTCCGGCCGATCCGGCACCGGGGCGGTGACCGCCCGCAACGCACCCCGTCGCTGGCCCGCCTCGGCCCGCATGGCAGGTCGCCACGGCGAAGGACGCGACGCCCTGCCCGCTGGAGCCAGCGCGATAGCGGGCTGCGGAACGGCAACGGGCTGCGGTGGGCGGACCTCGGCGTTCCGCGGCGGCGCGGCGCCGGCCTGGTCAAGCTGGTGGCTATCGGTCGCGGGCTGCGCCTCCGCCTGGGCCTTGGCTTCCGGCGACTTCGCTGCTTCCGCGGCCTGCTCCGCCTGGGTCGCAACCCGCCTCCGCTCAGCCTCGTCGAGGTCCCGCTTCGCCTGGGCTGCCTGTGCCTGCAGGTCGCTCATCTCCCGCATTGTATCGGAAAGTTGAGCCTCCAGCCGGCGCACCTGCTCCTGCAGGGTGGCGCGCTGTTGCTGCAGGGTGGTGTCAGTCGCATCCGGCTGCTGTGGCTGATCGGCAGGTCGCGGGGCAGACGGCTCTGGTTGCGCCTGGAACGCCGGAAGCGCCGGGATTGCCGCGCGCCATGCACGCAGCGCGCTGGGATCGGCGAATGAGGTCATGAAAAGGAGGATAAGACCCCCTACGGTCGCCGTACCGGCGAGCAGGAAACGCAACACCGCGGGCCTCCTTTCAGCACTTGCGGCCCGTCGAGCGCAACCGGTCACGGAACGCACACCGCTATTCGATCCTTCCGTACAAGATCGGAAGACCAACTGCAATGACGACTTCCTTTCGCTCTCGCGCAAATCAGCGAAAGCGAAATTTTTGCGCCATATACGTCGTCGTCCCGTGAAGTAACCGCAGCGCAGCATAGGTCGGAGTTAATCAACCCGGTGTCATTTGTCTTGCACAGGCACGACCTGCGACACAGTTGGCATTCACCGAATGCATTGAGCGCTGGGAGATTCGACATGCCGCAGGAATTTCATGATCAACTCATCGAGTTTCTACCTAAGATGAGGGTCTGGGCCCTTGCGTTGACCCGCAACCGAGCCGCGGCCGAGGATCTGACCCAGGACGTCGCGACCAAGGCGCTGGTCGCCAAGGACTGCTTTATCCCCGGCACCAATTTCTCAGCCTGGGTGCACCGGATCATGATCAACCACTTCATCAGCAGCGTCCGCAACCGGCGCGAGTTCACCGACATGGAGAACATGCCGGAGGTGCCGGTGCCGGCGGCGCATGAGGACCGCGCCGCATTGCGCGAACTGGATGGGGCGCTGAGCCGTCTCCCCCGGGATCAGCGGGAAGCGCTGTTCATGATTGTGTTGCAGGAAAAATCCTATGAGGCCGCGGCGGAGGTGACCGGCTGCGCGATCGGCACACTGAAGAGCCGCGTCCACCGCGCGCGGCTGCAGCTTCGCGCCTATCTCACGGGCGAAGACGCAAAAGCCGCCTGACCGGTCCCCGCCGTGAACGCGGCGGGCTCCAACAATTGTACGGCGAAAAGCCGCGCGGGGTCGGTCCACGACCGGACCACATTCCAGTGAGCGGCGCTTGCGAGCGCCGTGAAACTTTCGGCGCTATGCTTGTAACTGTTCTCCGTGTGGATGGTCTCGCCGCGGGCGAACCTGATCAACGTGCCGGCTAGCTGAGCGGACTGCTGCCGAAGGCTGACAAGGTGCATCTCGATGCGGCTTTCCGCCTCGTTCCACACTGCGCGGTGAGCGAAGGCGGAGAGATCGAAATCTCCGCCGGCCTCGCGGTTCAACCGTGCCAGCAGGTTGCGGTTGAACGCCGCCGTGACGCCATCGGCATCGTCATACGCGGCGACAAGTCGGGCCGCGTCTTTGCGCAGATCGAAGCCGATCAGGAATCGCGCACTGCGGCCAAGCGTGACCCGTGCCCGATCAAGGAATCGTATGGCCGAAGCGGGATCGAGGTTACCGATCGTGGAGCCCGGGAAGAACCCGATACGGGTAAGACCGGACAGCGATGACGGCAGTGTGATCGTGTCCATGAAGTCGGCTGCGATCGGAACGACGGCAAGATCGGGACGGTTGCGCCGAAGCCTCGCACGCAACCGCACAAGCGACGGCAAGGCAACGTCGATCGGCGCATAGGCTGTGATGATGGGCAGTTTGGTCGTGTCGTCTTGCGCATCGAGCAGATACGCGGCCTTCGCCTCGTCACTGGCGCCGTACTCAACCAGCACGCTGCCGCTGGAGATCAGACGCGCGATGTCGGCGGTGATCTCCCGGAGCAGCCCATGCTCGGTCCTGGTCAGGTAGTACTCGGGCAACGCCGTGATCAGACGGAACAGCCGGCAGCCCTCCTCGTCGTAAAAGAGCTTTGCGGGCAACGTTTTCCGCGGGGCCGACAGGCCTGCCTGCGCAAGCGACGCGACGTCGCGATCAAAGGTGCCGGCGGTGCCTGCTTCGTTGAACACTCGGCTATCTCCGTCAGATGTCGCGCGCCAGCCGAAGGCCGCTGAACTGCCAGCGCTTGTCAGGGTGGAAGAAGTTTCGATACGCCGGGCGCACATGTCCGGGCGGCGTGGCCAGGGAACCGCCGCGCAGCACCATCTGGTTGATCATGAACTTGCCGTTATACTCGCCCACCGCGCCGGCGGCCGCCCGGTAGCCTGGATAGGGCCGGTAAGCGCTCCCGGTCCATTGCCAAACATGACCCATCATCTCGTGAAGTTCGCCTGCTGGGGACCGGGTTGCCGAGCATGCAGCTTCCCATTCCGCCTCGGATGGCAAACGGGCATCAGCCCAGCGTGCATAAGCGTCGGCCTCGTACCAACTGACGTTACGCACCGGCGCACCGGGGTCGAGGGGATGTTTGCCGCCCAGGCCCATGTCGAACCATGTCCCGTCCCGCTCGCGCCAGTAGAGGGGCGCAGTCCAGCCTTCGGCCTGCGCGTGTGCCCATCCGTCAGACATCCACAAAGTCGGCGTTTGATATCCGCCATCAAGGATGAAGGCGAGCCAATCGCTGTTGCGGACCAACCGGGAAGCGAGCGCGTACGGCGCCAGCACAACGTCGTGAGCGGGAGTCTCGTTGTCGAAGCAGAACGCATCTCCTCGGTGACCGATCGTGACCAGGCCGCCTGGACAGCCGACGAAACGCGTCGGACCGGGCGCACCGGCGGGTGCTGTCCAGCCCGGAAGAACGGCCGGGCAGAGCGGGTTCTGCGCAAAAGCGTGCAGCATGTCGGTCAGCAAAAGTTCCTGGTGCTGCTGCTCGTGCTGCAAGCCCAGTTCGACGACGCGCGATTCTGCATCCGGCATGTCCGGCAGACAGCGCGCCATCGCGGAGTCCACATGGGCGCGATAGTCGGTTACCCGCTCCACCCCAGGACGCGTCAGCAGACCGCGCATGGGGCGGGGATGCCGCGGCCCGACGGCCTCGTAATAGGAGTTGAACAGAAAGCCAAAATCCTCGTCGAACACACGGTAGGACGGGATGAAACGCCGCAGCGCGAATTCCTCGAAGAACCAGGTCGTGTGCGCACGGTGCCACTTCGCCGGGCTGGTATCGGGCATCGACTGGACACACTGGTCCTCCGGCCCGAGCGCCGCGGCAAGCCGCTCCGTATCCGCACGGATCGCTGCGTAGCGCGCCGGCATGGCGATCACCCACGCCTGGGTGGCGACGTCGCTCATGGCCGGTCTCCCATCCGCGGTGCTGAGGGCTGATCGAGGCACAGGAGTGGACCTCGCACTGGCGACGCACACCCAACGGACGAATAGTAGGACAGCCTGAAGACCGTGACAGGTGGCCGGCAGTCAAATCTGGCGGAGAATGGGCGGGCCTGCGACCGCCCATCCCGCACGTTACGTTGGGATCAGATCACGCGTTGCTGTAATGGTAGTCGGGCAACCCCTTCAGCGACGCTTCCGACGCACCAGGGAGCGTGATCTTGTCGCGTTCGACCTTTAGCTGGTCGTAGGGCACCGCGACGAGCTTGCTGCCAACCCCCAGGAAGCCGCCGACCGAAATCACGGCAGTCGAAGTCTTGTCGTCACGGCTGACCAGAATGTCATCGATCTTGCCGATCTTCTGGTCTTGATCGTTGTACACGCTGGCACCCACCACCTTGCTTGTCCGCAGTTTGTTGTCGGCAGTGTAGTACGCGCTATCCGAGCTGCCCGTCTGGCTGGCGCTGCGATCGCCCGCGTTGGCTGGCAGCGAGCTGCTCTGATGATCCGTCTGTCTTGCTGTCGAGCCCGCCCCGCTGCCCGCATTTTGCGCCAGAGCCGGCGTGGCCAATAACGCGCCGGCCAGTATCGCGACATTGAGGGTGTTTTTTGACATGACTTTCTCCTCCTCACGTCATTTCACAAACGACGTGGCCATGCGCAAACGGCCCACACTCTGACCGGTTGCCGGCGCGCGCCATCGTGAGCGGGGCCTGGCAAGGGAACGTGATCGCAGCGCATCGGCACGACGCCGGAAACCGCGTAGTCTGGGTGGCGTTCTGGTGGCTGTCAGGGAGGCGGTGATGGCGTCACGTCCGATATGGCGCGGGCACCTGCGCCTGGCATTGGTCACTTGTCCCATCGCTCTCCACAATGCCCAGCGTGCCAGCAGCGATCTGCAGTTCCATCTTATCAACCCGAAGACCGGCAGCCGCGTCAGGATGGTCACGCTGGATGCGGGCACGGATGAAGAAGTCTCGCGCCGTGAATTGGTAAAGGGCTACGAGTTCGAGAAGGACCGCTACGTCCTGCTGGACGATGAGGATTTCGAGACCGCCAGGGTTGAGAGCTCGTCCACGCTGACGGTGGACAAATTTGTCGACCTGGACTCGATCGATCCGCTGTATTTTGAAGGTTGCTACTACCTTGTCCCGGATGGCGAGGCGGGGCAGGACGTGTACGTCGTGCTGCACGACGCGATAGCGCGGTCGAAGCGGGCCGCGCTGTCGCGCCTTGTGATGGCACGGCGGGAGCGCGCTGTCGCCATCCGTCCGATGGGCAAGGGCCTGGTGCTGCACACGCTGCGAGAGCCGCGGGACCTGTACAGCGCCGCGGAGCTGTTCGATGGCATTTCCGAGCAGAAGCCCGATCCGGAGATGGTGAAACTGGCAACTCAGTTGATCGACCGGCAGGCGGCGAAGTTCGAGCCTGCCGACACCGAAGACCGATACGAAACGCGGCTGCGCGAAGTGATCGCGGCGAAGCTGCACGGCGAAGGGATCACGCCGAAAGCGACGGCAGCGTCGCGCGGTGACAACGTGATCGATCTGATGGCCGCGCTGAAACGCAGTCTTGGACAGGAACCGTTTGCAAGGCAGGCACCTCCCGCCGCCCCCGACGAACCAACGCCTGCCAGCAAGACAGCACCCAAGCGGCGTACGGCCGCCCGCAAACGCGCCTAATCGTGCTTTGAAAGCTCCTGGTCCTCTGACTCATACGCTGTATCGGTCGCGAGCCGGTCCGACGTCGGCCAGCGCTTCGTCGTGCTTATCGTTTGCCAGCATATTGGCCTCCTTGCTTGAGCTTTCCGTTCAAACGCTTCAAGGAAGCCCGCAGTTCGACTCATGCATGTGCGGATTTCGACGCGGATTTGGTCGACCCTGGCAACCGCCCCCCCCGCGCCGCCTGTTCAGTTTGCATCCATCTCACTTGAAAAGGAGAGACATTGATGGCGGACCTTTCTGGCCGCAGGATCGCGGTGCTCGCCACCGACGGAGTCGAACAGATCGAACTGACCGAACCCGTCCAGGTGTTAAAGCAAGCCGGGGCCGAGGTCGTTGTCGTGGCGCCCCATGGCGGCGAGATCCAGGGCATGAACCACGACGAAAAGGGCAGCAAGATCGCCGTTGACCAGACGCTCGACAACGCCCAGCCGGAGCGGTTCGATGCGCTGGTGCTGCCGGGCGGCTTAGCCAATCCGGACAAGCTGCGCATGATCCCGGAGGCGGTCTCTTTCGTGCGGCATTTCGTTCAGGCCGACAAGCCGATTGCGGCGATCTGCCACGGTCCTTGGATGCTGATCGAGGCCGGCGGGGTGAAGGGAAAGCGGATGACCTCCTGGCCGTCGTTGCGGACCGACCTGCGCAACGCGGGGGCGGAGTGGGAGGACAACAAGGTCCTGGTGGATGGCAGGCTGGTGACCTCCCGGAAGCCGGACGACCTGCCCGACTTCAACAGGGAAATGCTCAACCTGTTCGAGAAGACCGCTCAGCGCCAGGCGGTCTAGCGCGTCACCGAAACCCGAGGTCGCCGGCTTTCCGGCCGGCGACCCGGCTTCAGGGTCAGGCGGCCCGCTGCATCGCCTGCGCGTTGATTTCGGTGTTGGCAAGTTGGGTCAGCAGAGAATCCGCGTGCTTCTCTTCCTCCAGCGTCTCCTCCAGCAAGGTCGCAACTTCGTCCTGTCCGGCGACACGAGCCCAGGCAATCAGCGAGCCGTAGCGGGCCATCTCGTAGTGCTCCACGGCCTGCGCCGAGGCCACGATGCCAGCATCGCGCACGCTGCCTTGCTCGAACTGGTCGATGATTTCCTCGCCTTCCTCGATGATGCCGTTGATCGCCTCGCAGGTCTGGCCACGGGCACGCTTGCCCAATGCGTCGAATGCCTTTTGCAGGCGCTCCACCTGTCCCTGCGTTTCCTCGCGATGCTGCATCAGGGCCTGCTTGAGCTGTTCGTTCTGCGACGCCTTTGCCATCTTCGGCAGCGCCTTCAGGATCTGACGCTCGGCATAGTAAATGTCCTGCAGAAAGCTCAGCAGAAGCTCGTTGAGATTGCTCTTCGCCATGTTTTCCCTCGCTGTCGTGACGCGCTCACCACCGCCTTGAGGCTGCGGTCCGCACTGGATAACCCGCTGGGTCGCAGGGCCGTTCTGCGGCCGGCCGCTCACAAACCCGTGCAAGGCGCCGCCGCGCGACAGGCCGCGATCAGTGAACCGCGAGCAGCGCCTGGGCGCAGGCGTCCAGAATGGCGTCGGTATCGATGCCGTATTCCCGGTACAGGTCCGGAATGTCGCCGCTCTGGCCGAAGCGGTCCGGCCCGAGCGGCACGATCCGCTGTCCGCGCACACCGCCGATCCAGGAATGCGCGGCCGGATGCCCGTCCAGCACCGAGACCAGAGCCGCGCCCGGGGCGAGCGGCGCCAGCAGGCGCTCGATATGCGCGGTGGCGGCCCGGTCGCCGCTGCGCCGCGCCCGCATCGCCGCGATCCAGCCCGCGTGCAGCCGGTCAGGGCTGGTGATGGCGAGCAGACCCGCGCCTGGCTCTTCCGTTGCCAGTTCGGCGAAAGCCGCCGCGGCCTCCGGCGCCACCGGACCTTGATAGGCAACCGCGATGCGCGCGCCGTCGCGCGGCGGCACCACCCAATGCGCGCCAGCGATCACCTGCGCCGGGTCCAACGTCCGCTCCGGCTGATCGAGCTGGCGCGTGGACAGCCGCAGCCACACCGCCGAACCATCCGGCCGCTGCATGAAATCGAAGGCGTGGCGCAGCAGAATGGCCAGCTCGTCCACATGCGCGGGTTCGAAGCTCGCCAGGCGGTCGGTGGTCATGCCGATGACCGGCGTGTTGACCGACTGGTGCTGCCCGCCCTCCGGCGCCAGCGACAGGCCCGAAGGGGTGGAAACCAGCAGGAACCGTGCGTCCTGGTAGCAGGCGTAGATCAGCGCATCGAGGCCGCGGTTGACGAACGGGTCGTAGACCGTGCCGATCGGCAACACGCGCGCGCCGGTCATTGCGGGCGCCAGGCCGGCGGCGCCGAGCAGCAGGAACAGGTTCTGCTCGGCGATTCCCAGTTCGAAATGCTGGCCCTCCGGGCTCATGCCCCAGCGCTGTGCCGAGGCGAGCTTGGCGTCGCGGAACACATCGTTGCGCATGTGGCGGTCGAACACGCCGCGCCGGTTCACCCAGGGGCCGAGATTGGTGGACACCGTCACGTCGGGACTGGTGGTGAGAATATGGTCGGCGAGCGCCTTCATCTCACCCTGGCCCCGGCCGATCTCGGCCAGGATGTCGCCAAAGCCGCCCTGGGTGGAAAACATGCGCCCCGCGACCTTCGGCGCGGGCAGGGTTGCCGGAACAGGCACCGCCGGCGCGGTCAGCGTGCGGCCTTGCGGAGTCAGTTCGGCGGCAAAGGGACATGCATCGAGAAACGGCTGCATCTCGTCTTCGCCGGCGTCCAGGCCCTCGAACCGGTCCCATTCGTGGCCCGGCCTGATCGCCATCCGGGTGCGAAACCCCTCCATCTGCTCTTTCGTCATCATGCCGGCATGGTTGTCCTTGTGGCCGGCGAAGGGCAGGCCCATGCCCTTGATGGTGTAGGCTATAAAACACGTCGGCTGGTCGCCCGACGCCTCCGCTGCCCGGAACGTCTCGATCAGCGTTTCGATGTCATGGCCGCCGAGATTGGTCATCAGCGCGCCCATCTCGTCATCCGATAACGGGTCGATGATCGCGCGCACGCCCTTGGACCGGCCGAGATCCGCCAGGACCGCCTGGCGCCAGGCAGCGCCGCCCTGGAAGGTCAGCGCGGAATAGAGGCTGTTCGGGCAGTCATCGATCCAGCGCCGCAGTTCGCCGCCGCCCTCGCGGGCGAAGGCCGCCTGCAGCATCCGCCCGTATTTGATGGTGACGACGTTCCAGCCCATGTCCTGGAACAGGCCCTCGATCCGGCCGAACAGCCGGTCGGGCACGACGGAATCGAGGCTTTGGCGGTTGTAGTCGATGACCCACCACAGATCGCGGACGTCGTGCTTCCAGCCCTCCAGCAACGCCTCGTAGATGTTGCCCTCGTCGAGTTCGGCGTCGCCGGCGATGGCGATGTGCCGTCCGGGCGGCAGGCCCGGCCGCGCGAGGCCGTGCAGGCGCACATAGTCCTGCATCAGCGCGGCGAAGGTGGTCATCGCGACGCCGAGGCCGACCGAGCCGGTGGAGAAATCAACCTCCGCGCCGTCCTTGACCTTGCTGGGGTAGGACTGCGCACCGCCGAACCGGCGCAACCCCTCCATCTTCTCCAGAGTCTGCCGGCCGAGCAGCCAGTTGACGGCATGGAACACCGGGCCGGCATGCGGCTTGACCGCGACGCGGTCCTGCGGGCGGAGCACCTCGAAATACAGCGCCGTCATGATCGAGATCACCGAGGCGCACGACGCCTGGTGCCCGCCCACCTTGAGCCCGTCCCGGTTGGGCCGGCCATGGTTGGCGTTGTGGATCATCCAGGCCGACAGCCACAACAGCTTGCGCTCAAGCTGCTTCAGCAGATGCACGCGACGATCGGCGCTTGCGGTGGCGTGCTGCACGATCGTGCTTACCGGCGCGTTCATTTGCGTTCGCTCCCTCCCGCAGGGCTGTGCCCTGCCGACAGCTTATTATAGCTGAAAATCGTCCCGGGCGCCCAGGGCAGCGGTTCGACAGGGAACGGTCGGTGGTTCGGCCGCCGATCCGAAGCCGGCCCGCCTCCAACCCTCCGACCGTCCGGATCACAACGGCGGGAGATCAGTTCGCCACCGGCATGGGTGTGCGGCCGCCGATCCGGCCGGGCACCCGTCACCGTATCGTCTGCAAAGCACGGCCGATCGCCGGCAACAAATCCTCGGCAATCAGGCCGGGGCCGGCCAGTTGGGCGGCGCGGCCGTGCAGGAAGGCGCCGGCCGCGGCGCTCTCCCAGGGCGGCATCGCCTGCGCCAGCAGCCCCGCGATCAGCCCGGCCAGGACATCGCCGGACCCCGCGGTGGCGAGCCATGGCGGCGCGTCCGCGTTGATCGCGGCCCGCCCGTCGGGTGCGGCGATGATGGTGTCCGAGCCCTTGAGCAGCACCACCGCGCCGGTGCGCGCGGCGGCCGCGCGGGCGGCGGCCAGCCGGTTGTCGCCGGGGGCGCCGAAGACCCGGCCGAACTCGCCGGCGTGCGGCGTCAGCACCGCAGCGCCGCGCAGGCCGTCCGGATTGCCGGCGAAGGCGGAGAACACGTCGGCGTCGGCGACCACCGTGCGATTGGCGCGCAGCAGCACCGGCAGTGCCTCCGCGGCGGCATGCGGGCCGAGGCCGGGGCCGCAAACCCAGACATGGCGGCGCGAGTCGTCCAGCAAGTCGGGCAGCGGCGCGTCGCTGACCAGCACGCCCGGTGCGCCGGTGCGATAGATATCCGCGCCGGCCCGCGCGGCGATGGTGACGAGGCCGGCGCCGGCATGGCGGGCGGCGTCCGCGGCCAGCCGCGCCGCGCCGGTCATCGCCGCGCCGCCCAGCACAGTGACATGGCCGCGGGCATATTTGTGGCTGGCGGCATCAAGGCGCGGCAGCGGCCACAGCTCCGGAACGTTGACGAAGCAGTCCGGGTGCATGTCGTGCAGCGCCGCGGTTGGCAGGCCGATGTCGGCAAGAAGAACCTCGCCGCAGAGGTCCCGCCCCGGCAGCAATACGTGACCGGGCTTCAGGCGGAAGAAGGTGACGGTCAGCACGGCCTGGGGCGCAGTGCCGCGAACCGCGCCCGTGGCGCCGTCAACGCCGCTCGGCACATCGACCGCGACGACGCGACGCGCGGCGCGCAGCGTGTCGGCGACGATCCCGTCGATCTGGCGCGCGAGCCCGGCGCCGAACACGGCATCGACGACAAGCGCGGCGCGCGCCGCCTCCGCGGCACTGAAGGGAGCGACGGGACCGCGCCACTGTGAGGCCGCCAGGGCCGCGTCGGACCCTGTCCGCGGTGGGGCGAGGGCGGCCACAGCAACCGGCCAGCCCGCCCGGTCCAGCAGCCGCGCCGCAACGTATCCGTCGCCGCCGTTGTTGCCGGGGCCACAAAGCACCAGCGTGCGGCACGGCCGGAACCGCGCCATCACGGCACGCGCCACGGCGCGGCCCGCATTCGCCATCAGCGTGGACCCGGGCACGCCGAGACCCGGTGAGAGCGCGTCGGCACGCCCCATCTGCTGCGGGGAGAGCAGTTCCGCCCGTCCCGTGAGGCCGGCAAGCCATCGTGCGTCGAAACTCATGGCGAAAGATGTGCTCGCACTGCCGCGCGACACAATGGGGCGGCGTCACGTAGCCTCGTTCGCGGCAAGAGAGCGGCGTGCGGAGGCGGCTTTGCGGAGGCAGTTTGTGGCTGCACACCCGCTGGGACACTTTAATTTATGATGACAAAAACGACGCGCGTCGCTGCTGCTGCTGCCCAGCCGATCAGACGGAAATGGCCTGCGCGGAAAACGCGCGGACGCCGGTGCCGCCATAATTACGACGCTCTATCGCATTCTTTCGCTTTATGTTGAAACAAACCCGGTAATAGGAGGCAATGTGTCTCGCCCCTTGGTCGGCGGACGCTGGTGCCCGATGTCTGGCAACGTGGCGGCAACGATTTGGAAACGAAGGGGCTGGGATGTTGAGGCCTCAGCCTTGTGGTGGACAGTTGTTACACGATGTCCTTTTCAGCATGAGTGCTAATCGGTCTCCGCCAGTCGCAAGGTGGCTTGGCAGGCTGGATGGCGATGGCGATCGTGATGGCGCGCAACACACAGCCGCGCTGACTGCGGGTGGCCAGACCTCTGCGTATCCGTCCCATTACGGCGACGAGGCGGACGGATGTAGTACCGCGGCGAACCCGGCGCGGCGGACAGCCCTGCCGGCGAGGGTCCAGGGGCCGGCGGGCCATGGCTCCCTGTAGCGTCGCCCCCGGCATGACGGTCGCGACGATCCGGCAATGCGTCATCGTGGTTGGCAGCCCGGGCGCCCGGCTCGGTGACGTCGCGGCAGGCACGCCCAAACCGATCCTGCCCTGCGGCGACCGGCCGTTCCTGGCATGGCTGATGCGCGAGTTCCTGCGCTACGGGGTCAGCGAGTTCCTGTTGCTGGGCGGGCAGATACCGGCGACGCTCGACGCCTGCGTACGCGAGATCACGGCCGGGCTGCCACGCCCGGCGACGCTCGCCATCTCCGGGCAACCCGCGCAGGCGGGCACCGGCGGAGCGCTGTTCCACGCCCGGGATCGCCTGGACCCGCGCTTCCTGCTGTGCAAATGGGACACGCTGTTCGACTTCAACCTTGCCAACCTGCTAGCGGCCGCCGCGCGTGACGAGCCTGCCGTGCTTGGGCGGATTGCGCTGCGTTCTCAATCGGATGCGTCACGATTCGGGACCGTCGATTTGGACGGCGAGCGCATCATCGCCTTCCGCGGGACGCCATCGGGGTCCGCTGCGATCCCGGGCGGGACGCCCACTGGCGGCGTTGCCAGCACCGGCGTGTACCTGCTCGACCGCCGCCTGATCGACGATCTTTCATCCGATTGTTCGCTGGAACGCGATGTGCTGCCGCGCCTCGCCGCGCACGGGGTGCTGCGCGGAACCCTCGGCGCCGGCTATTTCTGCGATATCGGCGAAGCCGAGGACCTGAAGCGCGCGCAAACCGATATCCCGGGACGGCTCCGCCGGCCGGCGCTGTTCCTCGACCGCGACGGCACCATCAACGTCAACCATGGCTGGGTCGGCACGCGCGAGCGTTTCGAATGGATGCCCGGCGCGGTTGAGGCGATCCGTGCCGCGACCGAGGCGGGCTGGCACGTCTTCGTGGTAACCAACCAGTCGGGCGTGGCACGCGGTCTGTACGACGAAGCCGCGCTGCACGACCTGCACGACTGGATGACCGACGAGATCCGGCGTGCTGGCGGCACCATCGACGACATCCGCTACTGCCCATTCCACGAGGACGCCGACCTGCCTGCCTATCGGCGCAAGAGCGACTGGCGCAAGCCGGGGCCGGGCATGATCCTGGACCTGATTCGCGCCTGGGAACTGGACCCCGCACGCTGCGTGCTGGTAGGTGACCAGCCAAGCGACCTCGCCGCCGCCGCCGCCGCCGGCATTGCCGGCCAGCTTTTTCCCGGCGGCAATTTGGCCGATGACGTGCTTCCTATTTTGAGACGATTCGATGAGTGATGTGGTATCGATGCCCCAACGCAGCACGGCTGAACCGCCAACCGTGCGCGCCGAACGGGCCGCACGCCCGACAAACCTTGCGTCTGCCTGCGAACGAGGTCCCCGGCCGTGATTCTCGCCTTTGAAATGACCTGGCCCGGCCCCGCCCACGCCCCCGTCAACAGCAGCATGATCCAGACCATCGCCCTGGCCTATCCGGACCAGCCGATCCGCGTCTTCGCCGATCCCACCCATATCACCGAGTTGCGGCGCGACCCCGCGCTGACCGAGCACGCCCAGGTTGAATTTGTTCCGATCGACATCTACCGAAAGCTGTTCGGCAAGACGCATATCGTCTCGTTCGGCCGGCTCCGCCTGGAATTCGCCACGCTCCGGCGCGGTCTGGCCGGCGTGCCCCGCGACGAACCCTGCCTGGTGTTCCTGCTCTCGGCGACCTCGACGGCGATTGTCGCGGCCTCCCTGCTGGCCCGGCTCCGGCGCGGGCGGATCGGCGTCCAGGTCACGCTGCACGGCAACCTCAACGACCTCACCGGCTGGCGCTCGCGCAACCCGCTGGCGCGCGCGTTCGACCTGAACGCCGCGATGACGGCTCGCCACCCGCCCGCCTTCCGCTTCCTGGTGCTGGAACCAGCCATCAAAGATGCGCTCGCCGAGCTGGTGCCGCAGGCCGTGGCGCGCACCGACGCGCTGCCGCATCCGATCAACGTGAGCGAGATCCCGCCCGGCCAGGACCACGAGCTGCGGCCGCCGCTGCGCATCGGGCTGGTTGGCCAGGGCACCCGGGCCAAGGGGATCGACCTGTTCCTCGACCTGGCCCGCGACTTCCGTGCCCGGTATGGCGATGCCGTCGCCTTCGACCTGGTCGGCCGCGTCCCGCACGGCAGCGACCTGGCGGCGTTCGCACCGCTCGCCCACGAGGTCACCAGCGACGCGGTATCGCGCGCCGATTTTGTCGAGCGGCTTGCCGGGTTGCATTACGTGTTCCTGGCGCTGCAGGAGGACTACTATCGCCTGTCGGCCAGCGGCGCGCTGATCGATGCGCTGACCCGGCTCAAGCCGGTGGTCGCCAGCCGGCTGCCAATCGTCGAACGGTTGTTCGAGGAATTCGGCGAGATCGGCTATCTCTGCGACGACAAGGCCGGATTCCGCGCGGCATTGGAGAGCATCCTCGGGACAATGGATGCCGCGCGCTACCGCCGCCAGCAGGACGCACTGCGGCAGGCGCGCGACGGCCGCACGCCGGAGCGGCTGGCCGTCGCGTACCGAGCCATCATGCAGCGCCAGTTCGGCGGCTTGCTCGAAGCCAAGCCACTTGGCCCGCCAGTGCCGCAGGGTTCACGCCCCGTGGCAGCCGGTCCCGCCTAAGCGATGTCGGTCAGCCAGGACGCACAAATGGTCGAGCCGGGCGTGGGCGAGGTCGAGCCGCTCGACCCAGCCAGCATCGGCCGTCGCGTTGCGAAGGGCGCCGCCTGGATGGTCGCGCTTCGCGTCGCGTTCCGCGCCATCAGCGTCGTCAGCCAACTGATTTTGGTGCGGCTGCTCTCGCCGACGGATTTCGGGCTGGTGGCCAGCGCCAGTGTGATCTACGGCATGCTGGGCATGCTGAGCGAACTGTCCACCTCGCTCGCGCTGATGCAGATGCCCAATCCAACGCGCCAGGACTACGATACGGCGTGGACGCTGGGCGTGCTGCGCGGCGTGGTGATCAGCGTGATGCTGTGGCTGATCGCGCCGCTCATGGGCGATTACATGCGCGACCCCCGGGTGACGGACATCGTCCACGTGCTGGCGGTGGCGCCGGTCGTGTCGGCGTTCGCCAGCGTCGGGTTGGTCACCCTGCAGCGCCGGTTGGAGTTCGGGCGACTGTTCCTGTACCAACTGCTGGGCAAGGTGGTGGCGTTCCTGATCGCGGTGGCGATCGCGATTATCTACCGCAACTACTGGGCGCTGGTGTTCGGCGGCTTTGCCGCGCAGTTCCTGACCGTCCCGCTGTCCTATGCGTTCGCTCCGTACCGGCCGGCGTTTTCGCTGGCCAGCGCGCGGGCGCTGCTCAGTTTCTCGAAATGGCTGTTCGTCAACAACGCCCTGACCATGCTGGATGTGTCGTTGATGACCCTGACGCTGGGCCGGCTGAACGGCGTGCGCGACGTGGGGCTGTACCAGGTATCCTATGATCTCGCGGCCCTGCCGGCCAGCGAGGTTGCCGCCCCGATCCGCGGCCCGATGTATGCGGGCTACGCCCGTGTCGCGGACGATCCGCCGGCGCTGCGCCAACAGGTCCTGACCGGCTTCGCCCTGCTGGTGATGGTGGTGCTGCCGATGTCGATCGGCATCGCGACCACGTCGGACTATGTCGTGCATGTGGCGCTCGGCGCGCAGTGGACCGATGCGGCGCCGATCGTCACGCTGTGCGCTCTCTATACCCTGTTCGACGCGATCGGCCATTTCACTGGCGGCATCTACATCGCGCGCCACGCGCAGCGGCCGTATGTCGCCATTATGGCCGTGTCGCTGCTGATTCGGGTATTGCTCGTGGTGCCCGCTGCCATGCTCGGCGGCGTGCTCGCCGCGGTGGCGGCGATCGCGGTGTCGGCGCTGATCAACGCGGTCCTGTGGTTCGCCTATCTCCGCCGGCTGATCCTGGTCGGCTGGAGCGATCTCGCGCATGTCACATGGCGCAGCGGCGCTGCCACCGCAGTGATGGCGGCATGCGTCATCTCCGCGCAGATGCTTTGGCCGCGGTCGGATGCATTGACTGCGATGATCCTGCAATGGGCCGTGCTCTGCGGCGCCGGTGCGGTGGTGCATATCGGCTGCCAGTTGCTGCTTTGGCGCGCGGCCGGGATGCCCGCAGGGCCGGAAATGCAGGTGGTCGGAATGCTGCCGGCACTCCTCGCCCGTGTCGGCCTGAAGCTGCCGCCATGGCATCCCCGAGTGGTTCGTACCAAATCATGAACCCGCCCGCACTGCTTCCCGCCCGCAAAATTCCTGGCGCGCGGAAATGGCCTGCCCCTCAACGCGCGATGCGACCGGCATCCGGCGCTGCACGATCATTGCTAATATGGAAGAAGCGAAGATGGGTTTCGTGACCGCCTGTTCGGCCCCCGCCATGCTGCGCTCTTACAGCGCTGCGCACGAAGGCCCGCAGAAGGGCGGCATTGAATGGCGGCACGACCCGCGTTCGCAGCATGGAGTCTAAGCCTTGGATATGATCCAAACAGTAAAACAGAGCATACTGCGAGCCGTCGCTGCAGTATCGCGCGATTACCTCCAGCATTTTCCGCTGCAGACCGGCAAGCAGCAGCTCTGGGAGCACGCCATTCGTCCCTATGTGGCCTGGCGCGACATGAGCTTCCGCACCGAGACCCAGGACGGCTTTCTCCTTGACGTCAATACGACCGACATCATCCAGCGCTACATATATTTCTTTGGCTCATGGGAGCCTGTCTTCACGACCTATATCAAGCACGCGCTGAAGCCGGGCGACGTTTTCATCGATATCGGTGCCAATATCGGTTACTATACGATTTTGGCCTCCCGGCTGGTCGGACCCTCGGGCCATGTCTTTTCCATCGAGGCATCCCCGTCCATCTGTGCGCGATTGCGGCATCACGTCGCGCTGAATGCGGCGACCAATGTGACCGTCATCAATGCGGCGATCTATCGGGAGCGGACCGAACTGCCGCTCTTTAGGCACGAAGCCACCAATATCGGCGCGACGACCGTCATGGCCGATGTGGCGCAGCGCCGCGACACCGAGATCGAAGCCATCGTACAGGCAATGCCGCTCGCCGAGGCCGTCCCGGTTGCGGACGTCCAGCGTGCCAGGCTGATCAAGATCGACGTCGAGGGCGCGGAGTGGCCGGTGTTGCAAGGCATCGCGGATTTGCTGCCGCAGTTGTCGCGCGAGACTGAACTGGTCATCGAGATCGATCCCGAAGCGCTGCGGGACCAGGGCTCATCGACCGACGAATTCCTGTCTCTGTTCGCAGCTTCCGGCTTCAGCCCCTACGCATTCGACAAACGGCTCGAAGTCTACGAGTACCGGATCAAGGCCTTCCTGGGAGACTTCTCGTCGGAGTTGCGTCCGTACGCCAGCCACGGGCTAGACCGCATCGACGTGCTGTTCCGCCGTAGCTGATGGGACCGCAGTACTGGACCCGGGGCACATTATGACTGCTTCGGTCTGGGTCACAGCGCTCATGAGCACGTTCGGACTGCGCGCAAGCGGACAGGGGTATCGGTTGAGCAACGTCCCATCTCACCAAGGTTCGTGCCGCCCATGACTTTTTCCGTCATCCTGCCGCTCTACAACGGCGAGCGCTTTCTGTCCGCGACGCTGGACGCGATCATGGCTCAGTCCCTGCCGCCCGCCGACATCATCGTCATCGATGACGGCTCGACCGATGGCGGACCGGCGATCGCCGCCGGCTACGGCGACCGGATCACGCTGCTCTCGCCCGGTCGCAACGCCGGCGTGCAGGCGGCGCGCAATGCAGGCATCGCCGCGGCCCGGGGCGAGTGGATCGCCTTCTGCGACCAGGACGATTTCTGGGACCCCGGCTATCTGGCGCGCGCGGACCAGCTCCGGCGGTCGGCGCCGGAGCTTGATCTGCTGTTCAGCAATTTCCGCATGATCCGCGACGGCGTGCCCGACCGGCACACCAAATTCGACCAGGCCCCACCCGGCTGGTGGGATGCCGCCAGGCGGCGCGTGCGACCGGAGGGCTGGACCTTCGACGGACCGATCGCTGGGCAGACCTTCCGCTGGCAACCGATCTTCCCCTCGGCGATGCTGGTCGCCCGGCAGGTGGTCGAGGCGGTCGGTGGCTTCGACGTCGCGATGCGCGGGCTGCGGCCGGAGGACTGGGAGTTCACCCTCCGCTGCCTTTACCGTGCCAAAGCGGGCGCGCTCCCCGATCCGCTCGTGACCATTCGCCGGCACGATGCGAACTTCTCCCGCGATCTGGTGATGATCACGGCCGACGAGGTCGTGGCGCTACAATTCATCAAGCAGAACCATGCCGAGGCCGCCCCCTTTCACGCCATCATCGACCAGGAGATCAGCAAGCGCCGGGTCCAGGCGGTGGAAGGCGCCTTCGCCCAGCGCAACCATGCCCTCGCCCGCCAGTTGCTGGCCGGTGTTGCGACCGCGGATCGCTCGGCCAAGCTGCGCATCAAGGGACTCTGCCTCGCCTTGCCCGATGCGCTCGGCCTGAAGCTGAATGGCCTGCTGCAGCGCCTGTCGGAGCGGGGCCGCCCATGAGCCGCTGCACCCCTGGTATGGCGGCAAGACGACTCTTCATGGACAGCCTGAATACTGCCTCGCCAGGACAGAAATTGCTTTCCCGAATCGGTCACGAGCGGTTCACGCGCGGGTACCCTGGGTAGACCCTGCGCGCCGGACCGACTATCAGGGCCGGCCTCATCGGGAACGCGATCCGACCCATGTTGAACCGCCTGCTTGTCCGCCTGGTCGATCAGAGCCGCCGCTACGCCCTCGCCGTCGTGCCTCTCGGGCTGCTGCTCGCGGCGTTGTGCGGCCTCTATGCCGCCGGCCATCTCGGCGTTACCACCGACACCGATGAGTTGTTCTCGGCCAGCCTCCCCTGGCGGCAGCACGCAATGGAGCTGAACAAGGATTTCCCCCAGTTCCGCAACCTGCTGGTCGCGGTTATCGACGCGCGGGAGCCCGAGGAGGCGGAAGCGACCGCCGCCACCCTCGCCGAGCGGCTCGCCGCCGATCACGCCCATTTCGACACGGTGCGCCGGCCTGACGCGTCGCCTTTCCTGCAAAAGGAAGGGCTGCTGTTCCTCGATCCGAAGCCGCTCCAGGATTTGATGGACCGGACAATCGACGCGCAGCCCTTTCTGGGCCAGCTCGCCGCCGATCCCACCGCCCGTGGCCTGTTCTCGGCGCTGTCGCTGTTCGGCATCGGCGTGACCCGCGGCGACGTCGATCTCACCCCCTACCTTGCCTCGCTCGACGCGTTCCATCAGTCCATGGCGGACGTGCTGGCGGGCCAGCCGCGTCCGCTGTCCTGGCAGAAGCTGCTCGGCGGCGGGCTGTCGGACCTCGCCGGCAAGTACAAATTCGTGCTGGTGCAGCCGAAGCAGGATTTTGGGTCGCTGGAGCCCGGCGGCGCGGCAACACAGGCGATGCGCGCGGTGATCGCGCAGCTCGACTTCGTGCAGTCTGGCGTGGCGCGGGTGCGCATCACCGGCCAGGTGGCCCTGGCCGACGAGGAATTTGCCACCGTTGCCCAGGGCGCCGTCTGGGGCCTGATCGGCAGCGTTCTGCTGATCTCCCTTTGGCTGTTCCTGGCCGTGCGGTCCTGGCGGCTGATCGTGCCGATCTTGATGACGCTCGGCCTCGGCCTGATGATCACCCTGTTCTTCGCGTCGGTCGCGGTCGGCACCCTGAACCTGGTGTCGGTCGGGTTCGGCGTGCTGTTCGTCGGCATCGCGGTGGATTTTGCCATCCAGTTCTCGGTGCGCTACCGCGAACGGCGGTTTGCGTTCCCCGATGCCGCCGAAGCGATGCGCCAGACCGCGTCGCGTGTCGCCCGTCAGATCCTGGTCGCAGCGCTGGCGACCGCGGCCGGCTTCCTGGCGTTCGTGCCGACCGCTTTCATCGGCGTGGCAGAGCTTGGCCTGATCGCCGGCATCGGCATGCTGATCGCGTTCACCTGCACGGTCTGCTTCCTGCCGGCGGCCATAACCCTGTTCCGGCCGCGCGGCGAGAAGCGTGTGGTGGGCTTTGCCTGGGCCGTGCCGCTCGATCCGCTGGTTGCGCGGTACCGGCTGCTGATTCTGATCGTGTTCGGCCTGCTGACCGCATCCGGGATGGTGGCGGCGCCGTTTCTCAGCTTCGATTCCAATCCGTTGCACACCAAAAACCCGAACACCGAGGCGATGCGGACGCTGAACGACCTTATCAACAATCCGGTCACCAACCCATACACGATCGAGATCCTGGCGCCGACCGCGGCCGATGCCGCCGCCCTGTCAGACAGGCTCAAGGGGCTTTCCACCGTTGACAAGGTGATCAGCATCGACAGCTTCGTGCCGGACGAGCAGGCGCAGAAGCTGGCGATCATCGCCGATGCCAACTCGATCCTGGCGGCGACCCTGGCGCCGCAAGCGCCGCCCGCGCCGGTTACGCCGGGCGACATCCGGCTCGCCGCCAGGTCGGCGCTGGCACAGATCGATCCGGCGCTGCCCAGGCTGCCCGGCGGGCATCCGCTGGTGGCGATTGCCGGCGTGCTTCGGCAGATGACGACCGCCGCCGACCCGGTGCTGATGGCCGCGAACCAGTCGCTCACCCAGTTCCTGCCCGAGGAGATCGGCCGTCTGCGCACGGCGCTCAGCGCCCAGCCCGTGACGCTCGCCGCGATTCCACCCGACGTCGCGCGCGACTGGCTGTTGCCGGACGGACGGTCGCGCATTCAGGTCACGCCGAAGGGCGACGCACGTACCAGCCTTGGCCTGCAAGCGTTCGTGAACCAGGTGACCGCGGTCGCGCCGAATGCCGGTGGCGCGGCTGTCACGATCGAGGCGACCAGCAATACGATCATCGGCGCGTTCCGTTCCGCGGCGTTTTATGCGATCGGCGCCATCACCGTTATTCTGATCGCCGCGTTGCGGCGCGCGTTGGATGTGGCGCTGGTGCTTGCGCCGCTGCTGCTGTCGGCGCTGCTGACGCTGCTGATTGCGGTGCTGCTGCCGCTGCCGATCAACTTCGCCAACATTATTGCCCTGCCGCTGCTGCTCGGCGTCGGCGTCGCGTTCAACATCTATTTCGTCATGAACTGGCGCGCCGGGCAGGAGGCCGTGCTCGCTTCGGCGACGACCCGGGCCATCGTGTTTTCCGCGCTGACCACGGGGACCGCGTTCGGGTCGCTGGCTTTGTCGGCCCATCCCGGCACCGCGAGCATGGGCGAACTGCTGCTGATCAGCCTGGGCTGCACCTTGCTGGCCGCTCTGGTGTTCATGCCGGCGCTGCTGGCGAGCGTGCGAGCGCCGTCGCGAACCCGATAGCGTCCCGGAGTCGCCAGGGGACGCGGATGCCTCTCGCGCCGGCTGGTGCGTGGTGCGCCCGGCCGGTGCGCAACCTGGCCTTAACGATCGGGGCCGCACCATGGTGACATGCATCCGACGATTGGCGCACTGTTGTTGCTCGTGCCGTTCGCGCCCGGTTCGCCGGCGGCGGCGCAGCCCGCCGATTGCGACACGGACGCCAGACCCGGTGACACGATCCCGATGGCGCTTGACGTGGCCGGTCGCCGGGGCGTGCCCAAGGGCATAACGGGGCAGGTCTATGTGGCGGTTCCCGTTACGCCGGGCATGGCCTGCCGCGGCTCCCGCGCGCCGGAAGACGTCTTGCACGGCCAGCCGGGCGATGCGCTGCGCGGGCCGCCCGCGATTGACCTGCTGCGCGGGACCATCCCGCCCCCCCGCACGCCGCATGTGTCGGTTGAGCAACTGCCCGGGCAGCCCTGACGCTTGTTACGGGCGCACGGTGTGTTGAGCCGCCAGGCAATGATTTCGAGGCACGGAGCCCCCAAGTGCTCATCACGCTCGAAAGGAAAACGCCCATGCGCCTTGCCACGCTCGTTCTGCTGGTGCCGTTGGCGTTGGGCGGATGCCTCAGCTTCAGCAGCAGCAATCCGCCGCCGCCGGCGAACAACACTGTGATCGTGCCGCAAGGCTCGACGGCGATTTGCAGCAACGGCGGATCGCCCCCTTGCCGGTAAAGGCGCTCAAACCGGCCAGCGGCTGCGCTGTCGCGCGGCGATACGCCGGGCTTGGCGCATGACCTGGCCGGCAAACACCACTTCAGCGTCGATCGGCAGGCCGGCAGCGCGCAGCCCGGATGCCGTCCAGGTGTTGCAGGTAGCGAACATATCATAGGTGCCACGCCCGGCGTAGAACGCGCTGCCGGGATAGGGGCCATCGGCCAGGCGCACGGGGTTGCCGTCGCGCGTTTCCAGCGAGTTCCAGATGAAGGCGGTGACCCCGGCCAGACCGGCCCGCGAGACCCCCAGGGTTACCACGTTATCGGCGCCGAACGCCGTGGCGGGCGGGGCATTCAGCGCGGTCATCAGCAGGGCGCTGCGGCTGGGCAGCAGGGCCGACAGCATCTCGGCGATACTGGGCTGCCGGGCCAGCAGGTATTGCCGCTCGCCGAAGCCGAACGACAGCGTCCGGACGCCCGGAAAACTCCGCGTCAGAGCGACAAGGGGTCCGGACAAATCGGCGACCGTCAGGCACAGATCGGTGTGCCAGCCCCGGTCGGCCACCGCGATCTTGGCCGAGATCGCCTCGGGCCGATCCGGCAAGTGCGCCGCGCAGCCGGAGACCAGGGCGGCAAGGATGGCGCGGCGGCCGACCCTTTCGGTTAGTCCTGAATCCGGCAGTTGGGCCTGCCATCCTGCAATCCAGCCGCGCATGCCTCATACCAGCGGCCCATAGTGTTGATCGTTCGGCCAGACTCGGGAAGCTGGCATCAGCGTTGGTTTCGCGCGCGGCCGCAGACTTGACCCCGTGCGCAATACCAATGGCCGTCCGGGCAAGGCCGGGCGCCGGCGGCCGTTGGCATCATACCGCCATGCGGCGGTGGCGGGACTCCGCCAGAAGGCACAGGATTTCGAACAGGATCGAGGCACCGTTGAACGCGGTGATGTTGCCGACGTCGAACGGCGGCGCGACCTCGACCAGGTCGCCGCCCACGAAGTCCAGGCCGCGCAGCGCGCGCAGGATGCGCAGCGCCTCCAGCGCGGTGATCCCCCCGGCCTCGGGCGTGCCGGTGCCCGGCGCCTGCGCAGGGTCCAGGCTGTCGATGTCGAAGGTCAGGTAGGCGGGACCCTCGCCGACCACGCGGCGGGCCTCGTCCGCGGCGTAGCGCCAGCCGGTGTCATGCAGCTCCTCCATCGACAGCACGCGCATGCCGCTGGCCTCGCTAAACCCCCAGATGTCCCGGTCATTCGTCGTGCCGCGGATGCCGATCTGGATGACTCGCGCTGGATCGAGAAGCCCCTCCTCCACCGCGCGTCGGAACGGCGAGCCGTGATGAAAGCGCGAGCCGAGATAGTCGTCGCCAGTATCGCAATGCGCATCGATGTGCACCAGGCCGAGCGGTCGCCCGGCCGATACGGCGCGGAGGATCGGCAGGCTGATCGCGTGGTCGCCGCCAACCGATAGCGGCACAACCCCGGCTTCGAGCACGGCGCGATAGAACGCGGCGATCTCATCGAGCGCGCCTTCCAGCGCGTAGGGGCTTTCGATCCAGCAATCCCCCAGGTCGCGCACGCGGGCGAGATCGAATGGTGCGACGCCGGTCGCGGCATTCACCCGGCGCAGCAGGGTGGATTGCTCGCGCACCGCCCGCGGACCGAGGCGCGCGCCGGGGCGGTTGGTCACCCCGCCATCAAAGGGTACACCGATGATGCCGATATCGGCCTCGGCAAGATCCTGCGTGGCCGGCGTGCGGAAGAACGTCGCAATGCCCGTGTAGCGCGGTTGCTTCTGCGGGTCGGCCAGTTCGGGATAGCGGGCGAGCCGCTTGATCGGGTCCATGTCGGCCTCCGCCGGCTATGATGCCGCAAGAGATATGCTTGCGCTCGGCTTGGCGCGGCTCTGCTGCTTGTCGGTCGGCTGTCTGTGTTGGCCAGGTCCTGGCCTCGGCTCCGCTTCGTGAAGTCTGCTCCGGTTCGTGAAGATAGGCATCTCGTTGCAGACGGCCATTCGTCCGCTGGCTGCGGAGAGGCGGCTTATCACTGCGTGAAGGCTTTATCACTGCGTGGAGGGGTCAACTGGCCGAGAATCGGCTACCAGCCCCGGGACAGCGGACGTGGAGTAACCCCAGCGGCTCGGCGTGCTGACCGGTCGGCCGGAGCCGGACGGCTGAAACGCGCCTCTGTTCGGCGCGCGGTGTCCGATGCTCAAAGCGCGGTAACGCGGTCGTGTGGACAAGCGAAGCCTCCACTGGCGGTGCGGGTGCCGGCAGCGGCGGATGGCGCTTCGCTGATCCGCCCTACGTTGCAGCGTTAACACCCCCGCAGACGGGAATACGTTCCAGCGTCAGCCCGCCGCACGCGGGCGTCTCTTGAAGGCGTTCGGCCGGCGTGGTGCGCCGCGCCGTCAGGTCCGGATGTCGATCCAGTCGTCGGTGAACGGCCGCCGCCTGAACGTCGCCCAGACGAAGTTCATCGCATAGCGCAGTCCGATCCGCAGGAATCCCTCTTCGATCAGCCGCCGGCCGGACGACAGCGCCGGCAGCCGGAAGGTGAACTTCACCGCGCCGACGGCATTCAGCCGGCGTGCCAGGTCCGTGTCCTCGCCGTAGAAGCTGAACAGCGGATTGTAGCCGCCGATCTCCTCCAGCGCCGTGCGGCGCACAACAAAATTGCCGCCCTGCAGCATCGACCCGGCGCGCAGCACGAAGCGGTTCAGGACATAGAACCCATACCCCATGACGTAGAACGCCCGCACCGCGAGACGTGCGCGCTTCGAAACGTCATAGTAGATATACGGACCGCTCAGCGCGACCAGGCCAGGACGGCGGCGGAACTCGTCCAGCACGCGGCTGACCCAGCCCTCCGTGACGATCGTATCGGCGTCCACGTTGGCGATCAGCTCGCCGCTGGCGCGCAGGAAGCCGGCCCGCCGCGCCTGGACCAGGCCCTTCTCCGGCTCGTCCACAACGACCACCTCGGGGAACGAGGCAGCCAGTTCCGCGGTCCCGTCGGTGCTGGCATTGTTGACGACGATGACCTCCGCCGCGCAGCCGGACCGTTTGACTTCGGCGACGATCGCGGTCAGCGTCCGGGCGAGATGTTTCTCTTCATTATAGGCCGGGACAACAAAACTGATCGTTACAGGATCACTCACGCGGCTGAACTCCCATCGAGCATTGACCGATAGAGCGCTTCCCACTCATCGGCGACCAATTCGACACCATATCTTTCGGCAGATTGCCTGCCTGCGAAGCCAAACTGCCGCCGCCGCTCCGGCGAGGCCAGCAGATCCCCCAGCACGCGTGCAAGCGCCACCGGATCGTGAGGGTCTACCAGCACCCCGTTGGCTGGCCCGACGAACTCGGGCAGGGCCCTGGTATCGGCGGCGACCACGGGAACGCCGGATGCCATCGCCTGCAGCAGGACCATGCTCTGGGTCTCGCTAGTACTCATTATTGTGAACGTGTCACTGATCCGTAATAATCGGGCGAGGTCTTCTTGCGCGAGCGTGCCGAAGAATCGGACGTGTCGGACGATTCCCAACTCCGCCGCCAACGCCCGCAGTATCGGTTCATGCGATCCGTGTCCAGCAATCGCCAGTTCGGCCGTGACGCCGAAGTCACGCAACTGCGCGACCGCCCGCAGCAGCACCTCGATGTTCTTTTCCGCCCCGAGCCGGCCGGCATAGGTGATCGTGGGGCCGTCCAAACCGAACCGCGCGCGCAAGGCATCGCGCTCATCGGCGCGCGCCGGCGTGAACAGGTCGATGTCGATCGGGTTGGAAACCACCCGATGCGGCCGGCGGAGCCGCGCCGTGCCAAGCTCCTCGAACACCGAGCGGGAGGGGGCGGTCACGTAGCCGCACCTGTTGTAGTACCACATGACGTAGGCCGCCGCCCGATCGACGCTCACGGGGATATGCGGGCCGAAGCCGGCGATCGTCCAGTGGTTGGTGCCGATCACGGGTATCCCGAGACAGGCGCCGTTCAGAAGCGCTTCCAGCCCGATGCCAAAAAAGGAATGGGTGTGGATTACGTCGGGTCGCGTCCGGCGCAGCGCCGCCCAGCCGACCGGCGAGGGCAACGCCGCGCGAGACTGCCGCGTGGAGCTCGGAAACGGCAGGGAAGCCCGCCGGCGCACGCGGACATTGGCGCCCAGATCACGTTCCCGGACCTCGGCGCCGATCCGCCGATAGTCGGGGGCCGCGTAGCGCGGCGCATAGATGGCAACCTGATGCCCCCGCCGTCCCAGGGCTCGGCTGATGGTGGCGATCGAATCCTGGATTCCCCCCAGTTCGGGGTAAAAATAGTCGGTGAACATCGCGATTCTCACCGGCCGGTTCCATCGGCCCACGAGCCGTCGCCGCGCCGGAGAATCAACACCATGGCGGCCACCCCCACTGCGCAGAGCAGGATCATTGCAAGGGCGGAGTGCCGCTCGAAAAACACCGAATAGTGGTCGCCGGCGAAGTAGCCGAGGCTGAACAGCAACGCGCTTTTCGGCACAGTGGCAACCAAGTTTACCAGAATGAAGCGCGCCAGCGGAAGGCGCAGCATCCCGCTGCCGATCAGCACCAGGCAGCCGATGGAGTGCGTCCACTTGCCGATGAACAGCATCTTGGCGGCGTTTTGCGTAAGGCCGCGTTGCAGCTCAGGGGTGAGCACGGGGCGCATGCCCAGGCGTTGCCCGAGGCCCGAGAGCGGGGTTCTGCTGGTCCGGCCGATCCAGTAGTAGATGACATCGCCGATCAGGTCGCCGCAGATCAGCAGGATCAGCGCCGCGAGCCATGGGAAGTATCCCTGCGCGGACAGGAAGCCGGTCAGGACCGACACAAACGGTCCCTCGATCACCGCCATGGGCAGGATCAGGGCGCTGCCATGAGCGATCAGGAAGCCATCCAGCGTCACGGGCGGTTCACAGTCGCTCGTAGGTGACGTTGGAGCCGTCGGCGACGGCGAAGGCAAGGCCGGCCCAGGTGTCGGTCCGATCGTACCAGACATCGACCGCGAATGCGCCGCTCAGGCTGTAGCGGTCGGCGGTGATCATGCCGCCGGATGCGAGCCTTATCGAGTCTGCCCTGCGCACCGCCACCTCGGGGCGGAGCAGGACGCCATCCTCCAGGCTGATCATCGGCCCGTCCACCATGCGCCGGTCCCAATAGCTGGTGGCGATCGCGGAAACCGGTGCGGTATAGGGTGCGGTCTTGCTGCCGGTCACCGTCAGGCCTTCGCTGGTGCGGCGCGCTTTCACCCACTCACGCTGGCCGTTCTTATCGGTTTCGCCCGACAGGCCGACCAGTATCCCGTCCTGCCAGGTCTCGACCGCGCGGTGGGTGTAGCGGACGATCGGGATCGAGATGAGGCTGACCACGGCATCCACCGCGACGTGAACCGTCAATGCGTCTACCTGGGCGTCCACCTTGCGGCCAAAGGTCAGCGTATGGTGGCCGATCTCACTGCCGTGACGAACGAGGCGGTAGGACAGCGCGTTGCTCGCAGGCACGGGCAAGGCACCGGCCGCCTGGCGCGCGGCCAGGGTTGCCCCAGCCAACAGCACTGCCCGACGGCCAATCACCCTGCCATCCGTACCATGACGCACCCGCTATCGCCCCCACTCGCGCCGGTAGTAACCCAGCAGGGGCAAACCATCAACCGCATAGCAGGATGCTGAAAAGCCTGAAACGGCAAGTGTCCAGCACGATAGGGGCGGTCAATGCGCCAGTCAGCCGGCGTGCCGGATCAAGGCCGATGCGCGCCGGCCCGAATGCAGCTTCACAGTGAGTGGTCGCGGCTGCTTATGTGACAGTCGCGTTGCAGTTGGCGGGGGATAGAAGGCAAATTTAATAGCTGAATTATTCCTAAGAAAAAACATGATCCGCTTGGACGTCGCGGGACATCGAGGCTTCCAAGGCTGCGGAAGGGCTTGGGACGCTGTGCGGAGACCAGACGAATCGCCGCCCGCTTGCCGGCATCGCCGGGAAGCGCCATTGACAGCAGATTGGTCCGGACCAAGTGTTGGTCCGGAGCGGACTGAGGCACAGGAGAGTCAATGGACCAGACCCGAACAGGCACGGCTGGCCTCGTCAGGTGGGACCAGCAGCAGGCAAAAGCCAAATTCTCCGAAGTCGTCCGGCGCGCCCGCTCCGAAGGGCCGCAACTCGTCACCACGCGCGGCGCAAAGTCTGTCGTCGTGATCTCGGCCGACGACTACCTCGCTCTGGTCGAACGCCGTCCGTCAAGCTTCAAGGACTTGCTCCTGCCTGGCGATGGGTTCGAGCCGGAACGCGCCACGGAGCCGGCGGAGCATGAGCCTATCTCGCTGTGACCTGGCTGCTCGACACCAACGTCATTTCGGAAACGACGAAGCGCGTTCCCTCGGCCGAGGTCATGAGTTGGGTCGCCGGGCAACCGGTGACCACGCTGTACACGATGTCGCTGGCATTCGCCGAAATCCGTGCGGGGGTTGACCGGGTTTCCGATCCCGCGCGGCGGAGCGAGTTGGCACACTGGCTGGACTTTCGGGTTCGTCCCCTGTTCGCTTCGCGGGTGATCGACGCGGACGAGTCAGTCTGGACGGCGATGTCGCACATTCTCGGGCGCGTGAAGGCGGCGAACCGAACCGTCCCGGTGACCGATCTGGTCTTTGCCGCCGCTGCCGAGCGGCACCAGCTTGTTGTGGTCACGCGGAACGTGAAGCATTTCGCCGGCACGGGTGTCCGTGTGCTCAATCCGTGGCTTGCTTCGCCCGCTGCGGTCTTGCAATGACACCCTTGACTTAAGAGTCCCGATTTCGCGCGCGCTTGAACTCAACGGTGATCCTATGAACCTAATCCGGCACTTCGAGACGCAAATCGCGAACGGTCACAAGATTTGCGTAATGCCTATCTCTAGGGTCTTAATTGAGGAATATATCGTAGATCCGATTCCGGGCTACGTGTTATGTCCTCCTGGATCTGTAGACTTCGCGTCCTGGCGTTGCGTCTGGGATCCCGCAAGCGCCTGGGAAAACGGTGAAATTCATCTGGGTTGGGCGAAGGCCGCTTTCACTCAGGTCTCGAAAGAAGGCTTACCCAGGTTTCCCAGGTATGCCAGCCGAGCC
>Ga0302154_10000075_pt1 | contig 88471 bp, 61 predicted proteins | sample I_Bog_N2_3_FD_193507 | JGI IMG/M metagenome (GOLD analysis project Ga0302154, IMG submission 193507) | Peat permafrost microbial communities from Stordalen Mire near Abisko, Sweden - I_Bog_N2_3 | ecosystem: Environmental > Terrestrial > Soil > Wetlands > Peat | place: Sweden: Abisko, Stordalen... | reverse complement strand
TCGACGTCGGACGATGATCCGCTGACGGTCTTGCTCAACCCGGCACTGCTCCAACCCGCGCCGAATCTGGCGCCGGGCGCGGGCACGGTATTGCCGTCGGCTCGGCTTGGAGCAGCGCAATGTATTTGCGGCGTGCAGCACGATGGCGGTGCCGCCATCGGCGAGATACTTCTCGAAGGCGGTGCGCAGCGCGTCCGGCCACATCTGCCCGTTGTAGTTCAGCAGCACGCAGCGGTACTTGCTGAAGTCCACCGCCCAGGCCGCCCAGGCCTCCTTCGATGCGTTGTCGGGTGGAGAATCGTTCTCGACCACGCTGATGTTGCTCTGGCGTCCGAGCAGCGCCATCAGGAAGGCATTCGATTTCTGCCAGTCGTGATTGTTCTGGCCGCCGATCAGCACAACCGGGATGGGCTGGCCCGCTCCATCCTGGGCTTGCAGCAGGGCAGCGGTCAGCGCGACGACAGCGAGGACGAGGCAGCGGATCATGGCAGCTCCTGGGGATGGCTCGGCGGGGATGCGAGAAAAGCAGATGAGCGGAGGAATGAAAGCGCTTTCATCGCCGAGCGCAGAAAAAAGGCGCAGGCGCTGGTCGCGAGCCCGCCAAAGGCCGGCTGAAGCGTTTCAGAGGACGATGTGCACGTCAGATGGATACGCATGTGCCGATGAGCGCTCGGATTGGGATACCTGGTCCGAGTCCCGCGAGCGTCCGGGTCGGCAGGTGACAGGGTCGTGCAAGCACCTACGGATGACCGTCGGGTGCGTTGCCGAACGGGACGGCGTGCACGCCGGTTGCCAGCGTGAGCGGCGGTCGAGACTGGCGGGCATGGATGCTGCCAGCCGTGTCCGATTCGAACAGGATGGCTGGCTGCTGCTGCCGGCGCTGCTCCCCGCGCCTGCCTGCGACCTTCTGGCTGCGGCGCTCTGCCCAGCGGCCGGCCAACGCCGCAGCGCCGGCCGGCGCCATCTCCTCGCGCATCCGGCGGTCGCGGCCCTGGCGTGCTCCGCGGCCATCCGCGGCGTGGTCGAGCCGGTGCTTGGCTGTGGCGCCTTCGCCGTGCGCGCCGTCCTGTTCGACAAGGTGCCCGAGGCCAATTGGCGCGTCCCCTGGCATCGCGACCGCCTGGTGGCGGTGCGTACGCGCGTGCCTGCGCCCGGCTTCAACGCCTGGTCGCGCAAGGATGGCGTCGACCATGTCGAGCCGCCGGCGGAGGTGCTCGAGCGGATGCTTGCGCTGCGCCTCCATCTCGATGCCGTCCACGCGGGCAATGGGCCGCTGCGCGTCCTCTCCGGTTCGCATCGCCATGCCGACGAGGGCGCGGTCGCGGAAGCGGAGGCGGTGACGATCGAAGCAGGTCAGGGCGCGGCTCTGCTCATGCGGCCGCTGCTGCGCCACGCCTCACACCCCGCTGCCGATCCCGGTCACCGCCGGGTGCTGCATCTCGAATTCGCGGCTGAGGATCTGCCCGATGGAGTGGCGTGGAAGGAGCGGCTCGGCATCGGCTGTCGGGGCGCCTCCCTGTGACCGAGCACTGCGTCTGCGCGCATGGCAGCAGTCGCGCCTGCGACCTGCCCCGGGATGAGGCCGCCAAGTGGCAGCGGCGCGGCGTGCCGTCCTTGGGTGTTGCAGTCGTTCCTCCTCGTCTAGGGTGACGCCAGAGCGGCGCCACGCAGGCCATGCCCCTCGTCCCGCTTGACGCAGACCGCGGAAACACCGGATGTTCGGGAAACGTCGCATGAGGACCATCATCCTGCTGATCCTGCTGGCAACCGCCGCCTCAGCGGCGAGCGCCGTGGCTGGCGAGCCGCCATCGTCCTCGGGCGGCAGCGAGGACCTCGCATACTTCACCGTGCCACCGGCCCCGACCATCATCTCGGTCACGCCGGGCAGCGGGACGCTGATGGGTGGCACGGTGGTCACCATCACCGGGACGAACCTCAGCGGTGCGACCAACGTGACCTTTGGCGCCGCCGCCGCGACCGCGCTCACCGTGCTGGATGACTCGGCGGTCACCTGCCAGACGCCAGCGTCGCCGGCGGGCAACGTGGATGTCGTGCTGACCGCGCCCGGTGGCACTGCCACGGCCTCGGGTGCCTATACCTATGTGCCGGCGCCTGTGGTGACCAGCACGCTGACAGCTGCCGGCACCGTGGGCCAGGCGTTCTTCTACCAGATCACGGCGAGCGATGCGCCGACGTCCTATGCCGCCTCCGGCTTGCCGGCAGGATTGACGATCGACTGGGCCACCGGGGTCATTTCGGGAATGGCCGACGCTGGCGGTTCCTGGTCGGTGACGATAGCGGCAGCCAATGCCGGTGGCAGCGGCTATGCGACCCTGGTGCTGACCATCGCCGCAGACCAGGGGACGGCGGCGTACAGCAGCAATGACTGGAGCGGTGGCGGATGCGGCTCCGGAGGCGGCCTGGCAGCGCTGGTTATCATGGCATTCGGCCTCTGCGCGCGTCGCTGCTGCCTGACAGGGGTGATCATGCCGCGAGGCATGGGCAGATGATCTGCACGCTACGCGCATGTACGGGCGACCCCCATGCACGAGCGGTTATGGCCGCGGCGACCGTGCAGTAAAATCCCACATATCCCTTTCCGGCCGGCCAGTCAGACTATAGGTTCACTCACCAGGGGGCAGCCGTGCGTAGCACCATCATCCTCATGACCATGGCAGTGATCATCAGCGCCATGACCGGATGCGGCGACTCGGCCAGCACTCCGGCACCGCAGACCGACAGTCCAGCGGTCCGCGCTTCAGACGCAGCCCCAGCCGACGCGAGCAAGGAGCCGGCACCCGGCGCGGTCAAGCCGGCCGTCGATGGCGCGGCCAAGACCCCTGCCAGCCCGCCGCCTGCAGCAGAAGCCACCCCGCAACCTCAGCCCAAGCCAGACGTTGCAGCGCAGCCCGCGGCCCCAGCCGATGCCACCGCCAAGGTGGATGCCGCCACTCCGCCACCCGCCGATGCCGCTACCGCCAAGGTGGATGCACCCGCACCCCCGGCAGCCCCCGCCGCTCCGGCCGGCAAGCCCAAGCCGCAGCGTCTGACGATCGACGAGCTTCCGGATGCCGTGAAGGTCACCGTGACGCGCGAGGCGCCGTCGGCCAAGCGGGCGACCAAGACCACGGGCAAGGATGGCTCCGACCAATATCGCGTCACCTTCACCGATACTGATGGCACCAAGATGACGCTCATCGTCGGGGCTGACGGCAGCGTGATCTCGAAGAAGAAGGCCAAGAGCAAGAATTGATGGGCAGGCCACCGGGCCATCCGCTCATCACGCGCGCATCGCCCTTACCTTAGGGGTCGGCACGCAGTCCGGTATAGCGGGGGGGCGTCCTGGTGGCGATCCCGCGGATGATCTCCCCCCAGCGCCCGGGATCCGCCAGGGCGGCCTCGCACGCCACCTTCGCTGGGGGCAGAGGGCTGACCGCCTTCGCATTGGCACCGATCAGGTGGCAGAAGCCGAGCACGGTCTCCGGAGGCGCCTCGCAGAGCAGGTCGACATCGCCATGGTCCGTCTTTTCGGCGACCCAGGGCACCAGGTGGAGCGGCTGGGGGTCGACCAGCTGCCAGTTGCGATGCAGATGGTGGACGAGTTCGTTGACCTCCACCGAGCTCAGACGGACCGGATGGAGGTGCTTCAGCGCATTGCCGCCCGTGGCCTGCTCCCTGGTGTCGCAGCTTTGCGATCGCACCGGGACGTGCCAGTGGCAACACGACGGCAACCGGCGGGAAGAGCCGAGCGGCGTCGTTACGGCCGTTCGCACGTTCCGGCTGGCATCGTCCCGGTCACTTGCCCTGGTATTCCTTCCAGTCGCGCCACAGCCAGCGCAGGCTCTCAGGCAGGATCGCGCCACCGTGCTTGCCGTTGTGCCCCTCGGTGCCCCATTCGTTCTTGTAGTCGTAGCCGGCCCATTTGAGCGCGGCAGCCATCTCCTGGTTGGCGAGGAACCAGTTGCCGTGCTCGTTGTCGAGATCGTTCGCCCCATCCTGGAGGAAGACGCGCAGCGGCTTGACCAGCTTGTCGAACTGCTTGGCCTTGCGGATCAGCGACGGGTAGTTGTGGCCGCCGGCGATGCGCGAGGGTCCCGAGGCGATGTCGGTGAAGCTGCCGACATGGGTGAGGACCTTGGTGAAGATGTCCGGCCGCTGCCAGGCAACGGTGAAGGCGCAGATGCCGCCCGAGCTGATGCCGCAGATGGCGCGATTGCGCGCGTCGGCGGTGAGCTTCACGGTCTTGGCGACCTCGGGCAGGATCTCGTCGATCAGGAAGCGGGAGTACTGGTCGCTCAGGGTGTCGTACTCGAAGCTGCGGTTGTTGGGATTCCCGCCCCAGCCCGGCTTGTCGGGCAGCTTGTCGGCGGTGTGCCCGGGATTGAGGAAGATGCCGACGGTGATCGGCATGGCGCCTGCCTGGATCAGGTTGTCGAACACCACCGGGACGCGGAACTCGCCCTGCTCGTTGACGTAGGCATGGCCGTCCTGGAACACCATCAGCGCGGCTGGGGATGAGCCATCGTACTGCTTGGGGACGTAGACCCAGTACTGCCGGATGGTGCCCGGGAAGACCGTGCTGCGCCACACGCCTTCGGTGACCGTCCCGTGCGGGACGCCCTCGCTGCGCTGCGAATCGGGGCCGAGCTTGTAGGTCTCCTCGCCCACCAGGGGGAGCATCGCCAGCAGGGACAATCCGATGAGGGTGAAAGAGGTCGCCATGGGGGTCTCGCGGGGTGGAGCGTGCGCTGGAGGAGGGACGCGCAGTGGCTGCACAATACAACCCCCAGAGGCCCGCTGCGCTGAGGGGTTTTTCCCCGCTCGGCCGGATCAGGCTGCTGGCGCGCCAGGGCCCCCCTGGTCGTCGAGCGTGAACCAGAAGCTCGCGCCCGCGCCGACCTGGCCTGTGGCCCAGATCCTGCCGCTGTGGCGGCTGATGATGCGGCGCGCGGTCGCCAGCCCGATGCCCATCCCGGAGAACTCCCCGGGGGAATGCAGGCGCTGGAACGCACCGAAGAGCTTGGCGGAGTAGCGCATGTCGAAGCCGGCGCCATTATCATGCACCGCGAAGGCGGAGACCCCGTCCCGCTCCTCACGGGTGAAGCGGATTGCGGCATTGGCGCTGCGCGCACTGTATTTCCAGGCATTGCCGAGGAGATTGTCGAGCAGGATGCGCAGCAGCTGGTGATCGCCATCGGCGATCAGGCCGTCGGTGATGGTCACCTCCACCGCGCGTTCGGGATCGCCTTGGCGCAGGTCGGCGATGACCTCATGGGCCAGCGCACTGAGATCCACCGGCTGGCGGTGGAGATCCATCCTGGTGATGCGCGAGAGTCGCAGCATGCCGTCGATGAGGATGTCCATGGTGTCGCTCGCCGTGCGGATGCGCTGCAGATCCTTGAGCGAACCCGCGGGCAGCAGCGAGCGGCATTCCTCGATCACCTCGGAGCTGAAGCCATTGATCGCGCGCAGCGGGGCGCGCAGATCATGCGCGACGGAGTACGAGAAGGCCATGAGCTCCTCGTTGGTGGCGGTCAGCTCGGCAGTGCGTCCGGCGACCCGATGCTCGAGCTCGGCATTGAGCCGGTGCAGTTCGCCCTGGCTGGCGCTCAGCTGGCGTACCACCTCGGCGCGGCGCGTGCTTTCCACCCTGGCCAGCAGGACTGCCTGGTGCAGGATGGTCGAGGTCGTCCAGAGCATGAGCGCCGACATCACGGCGAGGACCAGGTACATCACCGCCCGCAGCTCGGAAGGGACGCTGAGGGGAACGGCGCCGTGATGCTCGCCATAGAGCAGGCCGATGCACAGGACCAGCGTCGCCAGGCACAGCAGCATGGCCTGGCGCAGCCCCAGCGCCAGGGTGGCGTAGACGCTCAAGAGGACGATCGCCGAGAGCGCAGGGGCCCCGACGCCGCCGTTGAAGATGCAGGCGCACACGATCAGCAGCCAGTAGCCCCACAACAGTGCGTAGGCGGTGGACTTGACCCGCTCACCCCGCACCTGCCAGAGGCCCAGGGCGCCGGCGAGCCCGGCCAGGACGCCGAGCGCCATCCGCGACATCTGATGCGGAGCGACGATCATCACGGTGGGGACGCTGGCCAGGCACAGGGCGATGCCGGTCCAGGACATCACCTGGGTCAGATAGCGGATGATGCGCTGGTCGATGATCTCCATCGCCAGCCGATCGGCCTGTGGTGCGCTGGCGTCGGCGTCGTCCCGGGCAGTCGATGCGCCTGCCCGGTCGGCGCGCGGGGACCGGTCGGCGTGGAAGGCCTGGTTGGCTGAAGGAGGCATGTGACCTGTTCGATTATGGGCAGATCGCCCGGCAGTGAAGCGCCAAAGCCGGGTCCACGCTTGGTCCTGCCCGCACCTGGCTCCCGTGATCAGCGCGCCCAGGCATCGAATGCCGCGGCGTGCGAGCGGTGACCCTGCAGTTCCGGGGCGCATTTCTCGTTTGGCGCCCAGGCCGGTGGCAGGACGATCCCGGTATGCTCCGTACCGGCAGCCATATCGGCGGCATGCGCATCGATGAGCTCCTCGGCCGGGGGGCGATGGGCGAAGTCTATCGTGCCACCCAGCTCTCCCTGCGCCGGGCGGTGGCGGTCAAGCGCATCGCCGAGCATCTGCTCGCCAATCCCACCGCGGTGACGCGCTTCGAGCGCGAGGCGCAGTGCATCGCCAAGGTGCAGAGCCAGCACGTGGTCGCGGTGCACGACTTCGGGCGCTACCCCGATGAGCAGGGCGAGCAGCAGTACCTGCTGGTGATGGAGCTGGTCGAGGGCGGGCACAGCCTGCGCAGCCTGATCACCGGCCCGCTCGACTGGCGCATCGCCTCGTCCTTGATCATGCAGGCGACCGATGGGCTCGCCGCGACCGCCGAATTCGGCGTCGTCCACCGCGACATCAAGCCCGACAACATCATGGTCACGCGCCGGGGGGTGGCCAAGCTCGCCGACTTCGGCCTGGCCAAGTCAGTCGATTCCACCGCCATGACCCTCGATGGCGCGGTCCTGGGCACGCCGCTGTACATGGCGCCGGAGGCCTGCCGGGGCGGTGAGGTGGATGCGCGTGCCGACCTCTATTCGCTCGGCTGCACCTGGTACCACCTGCTCGCCGGCCGGCCGCCGTTCACCGCCAGCAACACCATGGCGCTGCTGCGCGCCCACCTCGATGAGGCGGCCCCGGACATCCGCACCCTGGCTCCCGCCACCCCGGCACCCATCGCCGCCATGGTGATGCGCCTGCTGGCGAAGGATCCGGGTGCACGGCCCGCTTCTGCCCTGGCCCTCGCCGGCGAGTTCCAGGCGCTGGCCCTGAGCCACATCATCCTGCCGCGCGCCGTGCCGGAGCTGGTCGCCGGGGGCGCGATCGGGGCCGAAGCGGCCGAGACGCCGGCGACCCGCATCGCGGAGGCGGCCCCGGGCGAGGCGCCGACGGTCGCCACCGCGCCGATGGCCCCGTCGGCCGGGGCGCTGTCCGCGACCCTCACCGCCGCCCCAGCGGCCCTGGCTGCCACCACGACCTCGGCAAGCACGGCCGCGGCGGCACCCCCCGCCGCAATCCCGCCAGCGCCGCCGGCTCATCCGGCGACCAGCCAGCCCAAGCGCCCGCTCGGACCGGCCCTGGTGTTCGGCGGCGTGATCGTGGCGATCTCCGTGGCGGCGCTGGCGCTGGTTGCCGGGCATCGCAGCGCCATCGACCGCTCGGCCATCGACCAGGCGGTGGCTGCCGGCGACTTCAGCCTCGCCCAGCAGCGGGCCGACACCCTGCTCGCACAGCACCCGGGCGAGGCAGCGGCGGTCGACGCGGTCAAGGTGGTCGTGCTCATGGAGGCCCGTGCGCTGATGGCCGAGGAGCGCTTCACCGATGCACTGAAGCAGCTCTCCGAGCGCCATGCCCAGCGGCCCTGGCTGGTGGTCGACATCTATGAGCGCGAGGTGCAGATCGCCCAGGCCAAGGATCTGATCGCCCACCACAACTCCGAAGAGGGCCTCAAGGTCTTCGCCGCCTTGCGCCAGCGCTGGCCCAAGGACCTCGATGTCTGCCGGGCCATGGTCGCTGCGCTCGCCGACCATGACCGCGTCTACCTTGCCCGGGAAGCCGCGATGCAGCTGGTCGAGGCGATTCCCGGGCCGCTGGACGAGCCCACCGCCAAGGTCCTGCTCTTCGCGCTGCGCGTCGAGAGCGCCCATGGCGCGTCGACCACGCACCTGCGCGATGTGCTGGCCAAGCGCTATCCGCCGGCGATCGCCCTGATGCATGCGGCGATCCTGGACGAGAACGTCGATCTGCGCACCAACGCCTTCTACCTGCTGCAGCAGGCCGGCCAGCTGAGCGACAGCGAGGCGCTGCGCCACCATCTGCTCAACCTCACCGCCTTGACGTCCTCCTACGGCACGGTGAGCGAGGATGCCCTCGCCTGGCTGACAGCCGCATCGGCCAAGCCCGGCTGGGCCGAGCTCAAGCGCAGCTCCGCACTGCCTGCGATCGACAAGGTGGCGTCGCTCGACGAATGGAGCGATCACCAGAAGGCGGTCTCGCGACTGCTGGTGGCGGCCTTCCTGCCGGAGATCAGACCGCGCCTGATCGCCTGGGCGACCACCGCGGAGGAGGAGCGCCTGCGCTGGAACGCCTTCACCATGCTCGAGCAGGCCAAGCTGCTGGAGGCGATCGACGTCGCGGCCTTCCATGCCAAGACCCTGGCCACCTTCGATGCACTGTTCGAATCACCCCCTTTCAGCGCCGCGCTCGCCTTCTTCGTCGCCCAGCCGGCCGGTGCGGCGTCGTCGGCGGCCAAGCAGGCCGTGACCGCTGGCGCCGCGCACGTGGAGAAGGACATCGCTGATTATGAGCGCGCCAACATGGCCAGCCGGGCGCGCACCTGCCGTGAGCGCCTGGCGCAGATCACCGCGGCGCTCGCCCTGATGCACTGATGCATGAACCTTTCTGGCCGGCGCGTGCGGTCGCCGGCGCGGGAGCGGGCACCGGAACGCCCCGCCGCCGGCGCCGCTGAGCCACCCAGGAGCCGGTCCAGCGGCAGCAGACGGCGGCCGCGGCTTGCGTAAGACCGGCCCTATCCCCATGTATCCACGACCAGTTGCGCCTTGCAGGGTCGCTCCGCGGCCTGGTCATCCAGCGCCGGTGTGCGCACCACGCACGGCGAACAGCGCCGGATGTTGAGTGCCGGAGGCGCCTCATCGGTCATGGCGTATCACTCAAAGGCCCTGCAAACGCAACGACATGGACTGTGACTTGTAGCCATTGGTAAGGTGAGCTAGGCTGGGTGGGTACCCCCAGCCGTACCCGACCGACCTAGGGAGAACCCATGCACCTCGTCAGCACTATCGGTCTTCAGGTTGCACTCGTCGTCGGCTTCGCTGCCGGCTCGCTCACCATCGGCATGAGCGGCATGAGCGGCATGAACGGCGGTGGAGGCTCCTCCACCCTGGCGGGCATGCAATTCCCTGATGAACGCGCGAACCCGCCTGCCAATCCCCCGTCGATCTCCCCCGATGTCGCGCCCGAAGGGGCGATGCTCAAGGAGGCGAGCAGGACCATCGATACGCTGGTCGATGCGATGATCGCCAAGCAGCCCGGCCTCAAGCCCCAGCCGAAGACCAGGGATGAGCAGTTCCTGCGCCGCATCTACCTCGATCTCGCCGGGCGCATCCCGACCATCGACGAGGCCGGTGAATTCCTGACCTCGCACAAGAGGGACAAGCGCGATCTGCTGGTGAAGAAGCTGCTCTCCAGCGAAGCCAACGTCAGCACCATGTTCACCTGGTGGGCCGACATGCTGCGCGCCCGCTCGCGCCTGCAGGACCGCTTCGATGGCCAGCCCTACATCGACTGGATCAAGCAGTCGATCCGCGAGAACAAGCCCTACAACAAGATGGTCAACGAGCTGATCTGCGCCAAGGGCCCGGCCACCTCGCGCGGCAATGGCGCGACCGGCTACTACCTGGCCGACGCCGGCATGCCCCAGGACAACATGGCCAACACCGTGCGCGTGTTCCTGGGCACCCGCCTCTCCTGCGCCCAGTGCCATGACCATCCCTTCGACAAGTGGACGCGCAAAGACTTCTTCCAGATGGCCGCCTTCACCGAGGGCACGGAGGTCAAGACCAACGAGGGCGATATCAGCCGCGCGATGAAGAAGGCGAGCTCCAATGTCCCCTACTCCGCCGACCAGATCGCCCGGCGCGTCGGCGAGACGCTCGGCGTGCAGGTCACCAACGCCAGCGTCGGTTCGATCGCGCTGCCGCACGACTACCAGTACAAGGACGCCCATCCCGGCGATCGCGTCAAGGCGATGACGATGTTCAAGGACGACATCATCAAGGATGCCAAGGACAACATCCGCGAATCGTACGGCTCCTGGATGACCTCCGAGGTCAATCCCCGCTTCACCCTGGTGGTGGCGAACCGCATGTGGAAGCGGCTGATGCGCATCGGCCTCATCGAGCCGCTCGACAAGATGGAGGACGACACCGTGCCCACGAACCCCGAGCTCGCCACCTACCTGGTCAAGCTGATGAAGGATGTGAAGTACGACCTGCGCAAGTTCCAGGAGGTGATCTGCGACACCAACGCCTACCAGCGCCAGTCGATCCCGGGCGATGCCAACCGCTTCAAGTTCTTCCACGAGGGCCAGCCGCTGCGCCGGTTGTCGGCCGAGCAGGTGTGGGACTCGCTGATGACCCTGACGATCGACAATGTGGATGGCGTCAAGGGCGAGGGGGCGGAGCCGCTCTACAAGTTCTATGATGGCAACAAGGACAAGAGCCCGGAGCAGCTCGCGTCGATCGTCATGAAGGCCGGCGAGGCGCAGGACGAGATCGATGACATGAACAAGGAGCTGCGCGACCTGCGCGACAAGATGGCCAAGGGCGACAAGAGCGTCGATGGCAAGATCAAGGAGCTGGAGGGCAAGCAGACGGCCCTGCGCCCGGCCGCGGATGTCTTCACCCCCTATTACGAGAGCGGCTACAAGGACCCGGGTCCCATGCGTCGGGCTTCCGAGCTGCCATCGCCGATGCAACCCGGCCATTTCCTGCGCGTATTCGGCCAGTCGAACCGCCTGATCATCGACAACTCCTCTGATTCGATGAACCTGACCCAGGCCCTGGAGCTGATGAACGGCATGGTCGAGACGACCATCCTCGGCGACGAGAAGTCGGTGCTGAAGCAGCAGCTCGCCAAGGTGAAGGACCCCGATGACAAGGTGAAGGTCCTGTACGTGGCCATCCTCTCGCGCATGCCGACCAACTACGAGATGGATTACGGCCACAAGGTGATGGCCCTGGCACCGAACAAGAAGGGCGTCGAGTATCTTGGCTGGGCATTGATCAACAGCGCCGAATTCGCCTTCAACCAGTGATTGAGGACACCCATATGCGCCCTATCGCCAACCGCCTGGATGAACTGAGCCGCCGCCGCTTCATGGCGAGCGTGGCCAAGACCGCTTTCGGCGTATCCCTGGTGCCGCTCTTCGGCCAGGGACTGCTCGAGGCCGGCAATCCGACCGATCCGGCCAAGGAAGCGGTGCCGCCGGCGCCCAAGCGCAAGAAGGCCGCCAGCCGCTGCATCTACCTGTTCATGGCCGGCGGCATGAGTCACATCGACACCTTCGATCCCAAGCCGGGCACCAAGGTGCAGGGACCGCTCAAGGCCATCAGCACCAAGGCCGATGGCGTCCAGCTGGGCGAGCTGATGACCTTGACCGCGGCGCAGATGAAGTGCGCCACCCTGATCCGCAGCGTCTCCTCCAACCAGGGCGCGCACGAGCAGGCCTCCTACTTCATGCGCACCAGCTATGCGCCGATCAACACCACCCGCCATCCGAGCATGAGCGCGTGGAGCAACTACTTCCTGGCCAAGCCCAACGAGACCCTGCCGGGCGGCATCATGATCAATGGCGGCGGCGACCATCCCGGCTCGGGCTTCCTCGAATCCAAGTTCGCGCCCCTGCCGGTCGGCGATCCGTCGCGTGGCGTGACCAACATCCACCCCCCCGAAGGCGTCGATCTCAAGGAGATGGGCAACCGGCTCGATGTGCTCGAGACGCTCAACCAGAAGTTCTACAAGAGCTACAACCTGGGCGCCATGCAGGGCCATCACGACATGTACTTCGATGCGGTCAAGCTGATGGCGAGCAAGGACATCGAGGCGTTCGACATCAAGAAGGAGACCGACGCGGTGCATGCCCGCTATGGCGAGCATACCTTCGGCCGCGGCTGCCTGCTCGCCCGCCGTCTGGTCGAGAAGGGGGTGCGCTTCATCGACATCACCCATGGCGGCTGGGACACCCACGACGACAACTTCAACCGGCTCAAGGAGACCGCCGGGCAGCTCGACCAGGGCCTGAGCGCGCTGCTCGAGGACCTCGGCCAGCGAGGCCTGCTCAACGACACCCTCGTCTGCGTGGTGTCCGAATTCGGCCGTAGCCCGGAGATCAACCAGCGCAACGGCCGCGACCACTTCCCCAAGGCGTTCTCGGCCATGCTCGCCGGAGGCGGCCTGAAGGGCGGCAACGTCTATGGCTCCACCAATGCCGAAGGCACCGAGGTCGCCGAGAACAAGGTCGAGATCCCGGATCTGAATGCCACCATCGCCTACGGGCTCGGGCTGCCGCTCGACAAGGTGGTGATCTCGCCGGATGGGCGCCCATTCACCCTCGCGAAGAAGGGCAAGCCGGTCGTCGATCTGTTCACCGCCTGAGCGCGGCCCGGATGGGAGTCCGGACGACGCTCCCGGTCGCGGTCGTGGCCGCCCTGGTGGCCTCCGCGCTCGTCCTGATCATGACAACACCGGGCCGGGCGATCTTCTATGGCGGCCTGGTGCGGGACAGGAATGCCTTGGCCATCTACAGCCAATGCGTCGCGGTCACCTGCCTGGTGACCCTGCCCTGGGTGCTGTACGGATTCAGCGTGGCTTTCGGCGACGCACCCGTGTTCACCTGGGCGTGCATGACGTCATCGGCAGCCTGAGCAACTGCCTGCTCATCGGCGCCGGACCCGATATGGTCGCCCCGCAGGCCACGACCATCCCGGAACCGGTGGTAGTGCTCTTCCAGATGACCGTCACGTTGAACCTCCCGGCCCAGGAGAACCGGCTTCCGCAGTTCATCGACCCGCTTATGCGGCGTCTCCCTGGGCTGCAGCCGCAGTTCCTGCGGCCGGAATGTTGACCGGGGCATGGTGGTCGCCGCTGTCACGGTGACCACAGGTGATGCAGCGGAACGCCGCCCTGCGGCGGTCTGTTCTCCGCTGCCGTGCGACCACAGTGCGAGCACCGCTTGCTGGTGAAGCGCGGTACCACCGCCGCCGGACGCGCCCTCGACCACACTGCCTTGCAGGCGAGCTGACCGCGCAACCCGGCGAACGCCTGGGCGAGGATGGCCCGGTCGAGTCCCGCCTTCTGAGGCACCTGTCGCCGTGGTTACGTGATGGTGCCGGCGGCGGATGCCGCCCTGGGCGTCATCGGCGTGCAAGGCATCGGCGGCATCATCGGGCTGGTGCTCTCCGGGGCATGCGCGCCCACCTGGATGGGCTTCTCCGGCGACCACGACTGGCTCGGCCAGATCGCCGTGCAGGCGGGAAGCATGGCGGTGACCGTGGCGATCTCCGCTGTCGGGATCTTCCTCGTGGTGCGGGTGAGCGCCGACGACGAGGAGGGCGGCCTCGATTGCCTCCCGCATGGCGAGGTTGCCTATAGCTGATCGCGCCTGCCGGCGGTGGCGCGCGCCGCCCTTGTCCGTGGACGCGTCGCGGTTCGCCGAGGACGCTACGGTTGCCGCGGAGCCGATGCGCCCGCACCTGCGCCGGCCTCGGGACCGCCCTGGCCGGCGGCGGCTGGCGGGGCATGCCCCTCCACTCCCTGGGCGATGCGCTTCAGGCGGCGCAGGGCGGGATTCAGCCAGGCGGTCAGGCCGGTCACCACCACCGTCACCGTGCCGCCCACCACCACCGAGGGCACCAGCCCGAGGAGTCGGGCAGCAGCACCGGCTTCGACCGCCCCGAGCTCGTTTGATGACCAGATGAAGACCTGCTGCACCGCGGTGACGCGCCCGAGCAGGTGCGAGGGTGTCAGCACCTGGACCATCGCGCCGCGCACCATGACGCTGATGAAGTCGAGGGCGCCGGAGCAGAGCAGGAAGAAGGCCGAGACCGCATACCAGCTCGATAGCGCGAAGCAGGCCTGGGCGATGCCGAAGGCCGCGACCGCGAGCAGCAGGATGCGCCCCGCATGGGCGAAGGGCGGGCGCCGGGCGAGGACGAGGGCCATCAGCACGGCTCCCGCGGTTGGGGCGGCACGCAGCAGGCCGAGGCCTTCCGGGCCGACATGCAGCACCAGGTCGGCGAAGAACGGCAGCAGGATGATGGCGTCGCCGAAGAGCACCCCGAGCAGGTCGAGCAGCATGGCGCCGTAGAGGATGCGGCTGCTGAGCACATAGCGCACGCCGCTGGTCAGCTTGAGCAGCATCGGCTCCACCGACTTCACCTGCACCCGCGGCGGCCTGCTGATGGCCAGGGTGGCGAGAACCGAAGCGATCAGCAGCACGGCCGACACGCCGTAGCTGAAGGTGGCTACCAGGCCGAGGGAGGCGCCCAGGGTGTAGATGAAGCCGCTCACGCTGCGTCCCACGCCCATGCCGAGCTGGAAGACCGACGAACGCAGGCGGGCGCCCTGCTCGAGCATGGCCGGCGGCACCAGTTCGGCGCCCAGGGCGCCGCGCGCCGGATTGAGGAAGCTGCGCGCTATACCGGAGGCGGCGACCACGGCATAGATGACCCACACATGGCTGCGCACCACGCCGGCGCATGACAGCCCCGCCAGGGTGCTGGTGCAGAGGGTCAGGGCGGCCAGCGCCCACAGCGCCACCACGCGGCGGTCGCAGGCGTCGGCGACGTGGCCGGCGATCAGCACCGTGGAGGCGAACGGGATCAGGCCGGCCAGCCCGATCAGGCCGAGGGACAGCGGATCGTGGGTCGATTCGTAGAGCTGCAGCCAGATGGCGACGGTCTGGAATTCGTTGGCCAGGGTCGCCGCGATCATCGCCACCAGGTACCAGCGGTAGGCGGAGAAGCGCAGGGGGGCGGTGGAACGGGCATCCTGGTCGGGGTCGGGTGCGGCGGGCAGGGCGGCTGGATCGGCGGGCATGCCGGGATTCAGCCGGCTGCCAAGCCGTCCTCAAGGCGAAAATGACACGCTCCGGCTGCTGCCCAGGCACCAGCCGCCAGAGGGGGCGTGACCGGCAGGGCGGGGGCGTATCCTCACGGCAGACCTATGACCGCCCAACCCAACCAGTCGCTCGCCCACGGGCTCGACGTGCTCAACGCGCTGTGCGGCGCCGCCGGACCGGTCGGCAGCCGCGAGCTGGCGCGCCGCCTGGGCATGGAGCACACCCGGGTCAACCGCCTGCTCGGCACCATGGCGCAGCTGGGCCTGGCGGTGCGCACCGGCAGCGGCACCTATCGGCCCGGTCCGGCGGTCAATGTCCTGGCCGCCAGCAGCCTGCACAGCACCGGCCTGCTGCAGGCCGCGCTGCCGGAGATCCGCGTGCTCCTGGACCAGGGCCTCGGCGTCGCGCTCGGCATGCTGTGGCGCGATCAGGTCTGCTACCTGTTCCATGGCCGCTCCGGCCAGCCCATCGAGCAGGGCCTGGGCGGCCACGAGCTGTTCCCCGCCGACCAGTCGTCGATCGGCACGCTGCTGATGGCCAATGCCGCGACCGAGGCGCAGGGTGAGGAGGTGCGCCGCCAGGGCTGGGCCTGGGTGGTGCCCGCCTCCGGCGGCGGCTCGCTGGCGGCGCCGGTGGGCACCCCACCCCTGGCGGCCCTGGCGGTCATCCCCGGCCCGCCCGGCTTCCAGGAGCGCCTGGTGCCGCTGGTGGTGGGCGCGGCGGCGCGCATCACCGCCACCCTGGCCCAAGCCGGCAGCTGAAGCCGCGCCTCAGCGCACCACCGCGCCTTCGACGCCGAAGCGCCGCCGATACTCGAGCGGGCGCAGCCCGGTGATGGTGCGGAAGGTGCGGGTGAAATGGCTCTGGTCGTAGAAGCCGGTATCCAGGGCGATGGCGCCGATCGGCTCGGCGGTCTGCTCGAGCCGGCGTCGCGCCATCAGCACGCGCACGCGCAGCAGGTAGTCGCTCGGGGTCATGTGCAGCAGCCGGCGGAACTCGCGCTGCAGCTGGCTGACCGAGAGCTGGGCGGAGCGCGCCATGGTACTGACCGACAGCGGCTCGGCGTAGCGGTTCAGCACCGCCTCGAGCGCCGGCGCCAGGCGGCGGTACTGGGGCGGCGTCTCACGCCCATGCGCCACCTGGCGCATCACGCCGCTGATGCCGAAGATCGCGCCCGCGTGATCGCGCAGGGGGTGCTTGCTGGAGAGGTACCACAACGGGATGCCATCGGCCCCGGGCACCAGCCAGGGCTGGTCGATGAGCGCGATGCCGCTCTCCATCACCCGGCGGTCCTCCTCGACATACTGCGCCGCCAGCGCCGGGGGATGGAAGTCGAAGTCGGTCAGGCCGAGCATCTGGTCGACGCTGGCGCAGCCGTGCAGGCGCCAGACCGCCGGATTGACGTGCACGAAGCGGTGGCTGGCATCCTTGACGAACAGGTAGACCTGGGGCAGGTGATCGAAGAGCGCGAAGATCTGCTCGGCGGCGATCCGGAGGATCATCCCCTGGGCGTCGAAGGGGTGTGCGCGTCTCGGAACGTTCATGCGGTGTATATACAAAAAGATGGCGCCCCTGTCAAAGCCCCGACCCGGCCCACCGGCATACTCCCGGGATGGCGATCCGTGATCATCTGCGCTGGTTGGCTCTGGGACTCGCCTGTGCGCTGGCCCAGGCCGCCGAACGCCCCGTGGATTACAACCGCGACATCCGCCAGATCCTGAGCGAGAACTGCTTCTCCTGCCATGGCCAGGACGCTGCCAGGCGCAAAGCCAAGCTGCGGCTCGATGAGGCCGACGAAGCGCGCCGCGACCATGGCGGCCATGCGGCGATCGTACCTGGGCAGCCGAAGGCCAGCGAGCTCGTCGCGCGCATCACCACCAGCGATCCCGATGACCAGATGCCGCCGCCGGATTCCAACCGCCATCTCGCACCGGCGCAGATCGCCATGCTGACCCGCTGGATCGCCGAGGGTGCGGTCTACCAGCCGCACTGGTCGTTCCAGCCGCCGCACCGTCCGCCGCCCCCGTCGGTGCGCGATCCCAGCTGGCCGCATGGGCCGATCGACGCCTTCATCGCCGCACGCCTCGATGCCGAGGGCCTGTCGCCCTCGCCGCCGGCGCCCAGCGCCGCATGGCTGCGGCGGGCGAGCCTGGACCTCACCGGATTGCCGCCGACGCCGGCGGAGATCGACGCCTTCGCCGCCGACATCGTCGCGCGCGGCGAGCAGGCGTGGGGCGCTGCCGCCGACCGGCTGCTCGGCTCGCCCCGCTTCGGCGAACGCATGGCGCAGGATTGGCTCGATGTCTCCCGCTATGCCGACACCCACGGCTTCAACAACGACTCCGCCCGCAGCATGTGGCGCTGGCGCGATTGGGTGATCTCCGCCTTCAACGCCAACATGCCATATGACCGCTTCATCACCGAACAGCTCGCCGGCGACCTGCTGCCGCATCCCACCCTCGAGAGCCGCATCGCCACCGGCTTCGGACGCAACCACGTCATCAATTCCGAAGGCGGCATCATCAGCGAGGAGTACCGGGTCGAATACGTCGCCGATCGCGTGCGCACCTTGGGCATGGCCTGGCTGGGGCTGACCATGGAGTGCTCCCGCTGCCATGACCATAAGTTCGACCCGATCACCCAGCGCGACTACTACCGGATGTTCGCCTTCTTCAACAACATCGACGAGACCGGCGAGGCGGGACGGGTGGCCAACGCCTCGCCGATCATGCCCGCCCCCACGCCTGATCAGCAGGAGCGGCTCGCACTGCTCGATGCCACCATCGTGGGCGACGGCACGGCCATCGACCGCGCCCTGGCGCAGGCCCAGCCGCCCACCTGGAGCCATCTCGGCGACTACGCCCGCGAGGCGGAACCGGCCGAGCGGCCGGTCCTGGAGCTCGAGCTGCAGGGTTGCGCCGGCGGCCTGACCAACGGCTGCGACAGCGCCGCAGCCACCCCGGCGGTTCAGGACGGCGTGGCCGGCGGCGAGGCGGATGAGGTGCTCGGCACCATCCTTCCTGCCCTCGACAGCGGGGTGGTGGTGGGCAATGGGCTGGTCGACCTCGGCAAGCCATGGACCTTCGCCGCATGGGTGCGCTGGCAGGGCGAGGAGGGTCCGCTGGCCTCGTCGATGAACTACCGCGTCAGCCCGGCATCGGGTTCCTATGGCAACGGCAATGATGTGCGGATCACCGCCCAGGGCTGCATCGAGGTGCGGCGTGCCGAGACCTGGCCGCACTATTCCATCCAGGCGGTCTCGCGCGAGGGGCTGGAGCGCGCCGTCTGGCAGCATGTGGTGGTGAGCTGGGGCGGCGGGACCAAGGCCAAGGGCCTGCGGGTGTACATCGATGGCGGTGAACGCTCTCTCGCCATCCTGCACGACGACCTCAACGGCAGTCCCGCGGGGACTCCCCGCCTCGGCGCCGATCTTCAGGCCGGGTCGCGGCGCTTCAGCGGGCAGATCGCCGGGGTGCGCTTCTATGCCAGCGCCCTGCCCCAGGCGGAGGTGGCAGCCTGGAGCGAAGGCATGCTGGCCCGTCACCTGGCACGCGGGCGCGATCGCGACGTGCCGTCGCGCACCGCCTGGGCATGCGCACTGGTCAGCCGCCACCGCAATCCTCCCTTCGCCGCCCTGTGGCGCGACCGCGAGGCGGCGAGGAGCGAACGCTTCGCGCTCGAACGCGACTTGCCGCAGACCATGGTGATGGAGGAGATGGCGCATCCGCGCCAGGCGCACATCCTCAGGCGTGGCCAGTACGATGGCGCGGGCGAGGACGTCGAGCCGGGGGTGCCGTCGGCGCTGGCGGGCGCCTGGCCGGCGGGGGCACCGCGCAATCGCCTCGGCTTGGCGGAGTGGCTGACCGCAGCCGACCAGCCGCTGACCGCGCGCGTGGTGGTGAACCGCTTCTGGCAGCAGTTCTTCGGCACCGGCCTGGTCAAATCGGTGGAGGACTTCGGCCACCAGGGCGAATACCCGTCCCATCCGGAGCTGCTCGACTGGCTCGCCTGCGAATTCGTCGGCAGCGGCTGGAATGTCAAAGCCCTGCTGCGGCAGCTGGTGCTCTCGGCCACCTATCGCCAGGATTCGGCCATCAGCCAGGAGGTCCGCGAACGCGACCTGGAGAACCGTCTGCTGGCACGCGGCCCGCGACTGCGCCTGAGCGCGGAGATGATCCGCGACCAGGCCCTGGCGGTCTCCGGGCTGCTGCGCGAGCGCATCGGCGGCGCGAGCGTCTTCCCCTACCAGCCGGCCGATCTCTACAAGGGCATCGTCGTCGATGCCCCCTATCCGGGGACGTCGTGGACCAACAGCACGGGCGATGACCTGTACCGGCGCAGCCTCTACTCCTTCTGGAAGCGCACCGTGCCCTATCCGGTGCTCAGCGTCCTGGATGCCCCCGACCGCGAAGTCTGCAGCGCCCGCCGCTCGCGCACCAATACCCCGCTGCAGGCGCTGACGCTGATGAACGAGACCGGCTTCGTCGAAGCGGCGCGCGCGCTGGCGGTGCGCATGCTGCGCGAGGGCGGGACCACCGATGGCGAGCGCCTCGGCTTCGGCTTCCGCCTCGCCACCGGACGCCTGCCGCAGCAGCGGGAGGCCGCGATCCTGGCCAAGCTGCTCGAGCAGATGCGCGCCAGCTACCGCGCCGACCCCGATGCTGCCCACCAGCTGCTCGGCGTCGGCGCCTCGGCGGTCGATGCGGTGGCCAGCGAGCCCGAGCTGGCGGCGCATGCGGCGCTCGCCGGCATGATCCTCAACCTCGACGAGACGATAACCAAGAATTGAGGTCCAGCATGCCCCATCCTGCCGTCCTGTCGCGCCGCCGCCTGCTGGCGGCCTCCGCCTTCGGCCTCGGTGCCGCCGCGCTGGGGGCGCTTGCACCGGGAGTCGCCGGCGCCGCCGACCAGCCTGCCTCCGGCGGCCTGCCCGGGCTGCCGCATTTCCCGCCCCGCGCCAAGCGGGTGATCTGCCTGTTCCAGTCCGGCGGACCGTCGCATCTCGACCTCTTCGACTCCAAGCCCGAGCTGGACAAGCATTTCGATCAGGATCTCCCGGACTCGGTGCGTGGCGGCCAGCGCATCACCGGGATGGTCGCCGGGCAGGCGCGTCTCGCGCTCCAGCCGAGCCGCTACCGCTTCGACCGCCATGGCCAGAGCGGCCAGCAGCTCAGCGAGCTGCTGCCGCACCTCGCTGGGGTGGCGGACGAGCTGTGCGTCATCCGTTCGCTGCACACCGAAGCGATCAACCATGATCCGGCGATCACCATGTTCCAGACCGGCAGCCAGCAGCCGGGGCGTCCGAGCATGGGCGCCTGGATCGATTACGGGCTGGGCAGCACCAATGCCGACCTGCCGGCCTTCGTGGTGATGAACTCGGTGCCCAGCAAGGGGCCGCCGGACCAGGGGCTGCTCGCGCGCCTATGGGGTCCGGGCTTCCTGCCCAGCAAGCACCAGGGGGTGCTGCTGCGCTCGGGCCTCAACCCGGTGCTCTATCTCAACGACCCGCCGGGCATCGACCACCAGCGACGGCGGGAGTTGCTCGACGGACTGGACGAGCTCAACCACATCGAGGCCGAGCACCTCGGCGATCCCGAGATCGAGACCCGCATCGCCCAGTACGAGATGGCCTTCCGCATGCAGACCTCGGTGCCGGAGCTGGTCGATCTGTCCAAGGAGCCGGAGTCGGTCTACGGCCTGTATGGCGAGGAAGCGCGCAAGCCCGGGACCTTCGCCCGCAACTGCCTGGTCGCCCGCCGGCTGGCCGAGCGCGGCGTGCGCTTCATCCAGCTCTACCACCGCGGCTGGGACCACCATGGCGATCTCACCGTGCGTCTGCCGGTCGGATGCCGCGACATCGATCAGGCGGCGGCCGGTCTGATCGCCGATCTGCGCAACCGCGGCATGCTCGACGAGACCCTGGTGATATGGGGCGGCGAGTTCGGCCGCACCTGCTACGCCCAGGGCAGCGCCAACCGCGACAAATACGGTCGGGACCACCATGGCCGCGCCTTCTCCGCCTTCCTCGCGGGCGGCGGCATCAAGAGAGGCCTCAGCTGGGGCGCGACAGACGACTTCGGCTTCAACATCACCGAGAATCCGGTGCATGTCCATGACCTGCAGGCCACCATCCTGCACTGCCTGGGCATCGATCATGAACGCCTGACCTACCGCAGCCAGGGCAGGCTCTACCGCCTCACCGATGTCGAGGGCAAGGTGGTCACAGGCATCCTGGCCTAGGGCCCCCGGGCGGATGGATGCCGCCATGAAGCAGACAGGCCCAGCGTGTCCGCTGGGCCTGCAAGCGCCTTTATGAGGCAGCGCACGCGCCTGGAGTGGTCGGCGCGCGCGTGTCCTACGGACTACTTGGCCGGCGGCGTCAGCGTGATGACGACATTCTTCACCGGCGCGCCGCTCTTGTCGAGGATGCGGCAGCTCAGGCCGACTTCGCCACCGCCATTGATGACCGAGGCGAAGATCACGTTCGTGCCCTTGACCAGGGTGAACTCCTTGGACTTGTCCTGGTCGGCCTCGACCGCGCGGCCGGCGTAGACGCGCAGCACATCGGCGCCATTGACGCGCCAGCAGGAGCTGTCGTCAGAGCCGATCGAAAGCACCGCGCCCGCGATCTCCTCGGTGGTGGTGACGTAGGTCACCGCGTAGTACATCGAGTTGTCCTTGGGATCGAATTTGAAGACCGCTTCGTCGGTCTGCCCGGCCTTCCAGGTCAGATCGGCGGAGCCGACCTTGACCATCTGGCCCTCGGCCGGGGTGGCCTTGAAGACGCCGGGGAAGAACTCCTTGTCGAAGAAGCCCTTCTGCGAGTCCTCGCTATGCTCGCTGGCGTGCTCATCGAGATCGAAAGGCGTGAGCAGCAGCCAGTTGTGGATGTAGCCATCATTGTCCGGCTTGAAGTCCGCAGCCGTGGCTTGGGCGGAGATGCCGCCCATCAGGATCAGGCAGGCGGAGGCGATCAGGAGTCTGTTCACGGGGGTGGTCCTTGGCAGGGGTGGATGGAGTGGCTGCGAGGCAGCGCACCCCAATTACCAGCTGGGGGGCGTATCTTACAGCAATTCCCCCCTGGGCTCAGGGAGTGTACGGCAGCTCGCCGACCAGCACTGCGACGCCATAAGGCGGCAGCGTGCCTGACAGGCGGCCGCCGGCCAGACGCATGTCGCCGGCATCATCCTCCACCAGCAGATGCGCCGCCACCGGGGCGACCCCCGGCAGGGGTGCAGCGATGGCGCAGCTGCGATCGCTGGGATTGACCAGCAGCACCACGCAACGTCCGGCATTGTCCCAGCGGATGCCTGGCAGCACCCCGGCCGCAAGCGGCACACGCTGGCGCGCATTCGAGAGCACCTGGGGGGCGATGCGGCTGAGCTCGGCGGCCAAGGCGCCGGCGCCGGCGACGGCTTCGTCCCAGGCGCTGGCATCGTTCGCGGACATCCCGCGGTTGTTCCACACCAGGCCGCGGGCTCCGCTCAACAGCGCCAGGTAGGCGAGGCAGCGCTGGCGCACCAGGATCGAAGGGCCCAGGGCCCGGTTGTGGTCCGGGGCGAGCAGCGGCACGGCCGCCAGCACGGTCTTGGCATGCAGGGCGGCGATGGCCGCTGGACCGGCCCAGCGGGTGGCCATCACCGCCGGCGAGTCGTCGGCGCTGTGCTCGAGGACCAGCAGATCGCAGGCGGGCGGCGCACTGCGTCCCTGATCGCCGATGAACGATGCAGCCAGGACATGCAGCGGGTCGAGGCGCCGCACCGCGCTGGCGATGCGCACCGCATCGCGTGGCTGGAGCTCGCCGGGAAGTCCCTCCATCCACCACCCGAGCAGCGCCGGATCGGCACGTACGCTGCTCAGCGCCTCGGTCGAACCGCTGTCGGTGGCGACCTCGCCGATGATGCCCACTCCGGCCGCCCGGGCCTCGCTCAGCAGCAGGTTGTCGATGCTGCTGGCCCTCATCGCGACGGCAGTGAAGCCGGCATCCGCGAGCGCATGCAGGCGATCGGCGCGCGATGAGGCTGGCGGCGCTCCGGCGAGGCGCATGATGCACGGCAGCAGCGCCTCGCCATGGACGGTCAGTATGCCTGCGAGCACCGCGCTCGCCGAACGTGCCGCGGGTGCGATCACCGAGCGGCCATGCACCAGGAGCGCATACTGGCCGTCGTCGATGGTCTTGCGGTCGGTGTCGCTGCCGACCCGTGCGCGGCCGCCATCCGAGGTCACGCACAGCCAGTCCGGATGGACGTGGAGGAGGGTGCGGCCGCTGTCGCAGCGCACCTCGCCGTGCTCGGTCGACACCAGCGCCGGAATGCTCGCGGTGGCATTGACGGCGAGCTCGCCCCACACCAGCACCAGCCGCCGTCCCGGGACGTTCGGCCGAGGCATCGGCACCAGCACGCGGGTCAGGGGCGAGCAGGTCAGAGCGAGATCGCCGCCGAGCCGCAGTTCGCAGCTGCCACCGTCCCCGGCATCGATCACATCCCCGACCATGACTGTCGCGCTGGCTCCGCGTGCCACCGTCCGGGTCCCGTGGCGATGGATGATGCAGGGACCGCCGACCCAGGTGTCGGCGCCAGGGGGGCGCAGCGGCGCCTCGCCATCGCCGGTGGTGATCTTGGTCGCGTGCAGGGGCCGCGGCCGCGGTGCGGAGACGATGGGCGCATCCGCTGCCGCGTCGCTGGGGGCGGCATCCGGCGCCGGGTGGATCTCCGCTATGGCGACCGGAGGGGACGCCGGTCCGGCATCGGTGGACACTGGGGCCGTCTGCGGACCCTGAGCGGTCACGTGCTCGGCCGGCGGTCGGCGGTCGGCGACCTCGGCCACTGGTGCGTGCGTGCCGGTCGGCGCGCCGGCAGGGGCCTGGACGATGGCGGGCTGATCGATGGCTGGGGAGTGATCCGCCGGCGGCGCGGGCCGGACCGGTGCGGCTGGCGTGCCCGGATGCCCATGCCAGAGCAGCGCCAGCGCCAGCAGGGCGGCGGCGGCCACCGGGAGCCAGGGCAGCCAGGGACGTCGTGCTGCGGCCTCCCGCTGGCCGAGGCCGATGGCCTGCTCGAGGTTCCTCAGCGCTCTGGTGCTGCGGCTCTCCGAGAGGGTGGCCATCAGCAGATCGGCGCGCGCCGAGCGGTCGGTGGCGGTGTCATCGAGCGCCGCGCCGAGCGCCAGGGCCAGGCGCAGCTCGGCGACGAAGGACCGGCGCAGCTCGGCATCGCCAGCCAGGCGCGCGACCAGCTCGGCACGCTCCTCGGGGCTGAGATCGTCATCGAGGTAGCGGTCGACCCCGGATGGCACGCTGCCGTCAGGACGGAAGAAGGAGGAGCTCATGCGAGCCTCCGCCGTGAGAGGCAGGTGCGCAGGAAGGCGCGGGTGCGGTGCAGCGCCACCGAGACCCAGGTCTCGGTGCGGCCCAGCTCGACCGCCAGATCCTTGACCGCCCGTCGCTCGACATAGCGCTGCTTCAGCAGCGTGCGCAGCGTCGGGGATATCCCGGCGAGGCAGCGCTCGAGCGCCGCATGATCCTCGCCGGTGGCATCATCGAGCTGCTCGGCGGCCGCGGCGGCGACCAGGCCGTCGAGGGCGTCTCCGCCCAGCCCGGCATGCCGGGTGCGTTCATGCAGCTCCTTGAGCAGGCGGATGCGGGCGATGCCCTTCAGCCAGAAGAGGAAGGTGCCGCGCCGCTCATAGGTCTGGATGGATTCGTAGCAGGCGACGAAGGTCGCCTGCAGCACTTCCTCGACGACATCGGCCGTGGGGGCATGGGCGGAGAGGTAGATGCGTACCGGACGCTCGAAGGCGAGGAACAGAGCACGGAAGGATTCCTTCCGTCCGGCCTGGACCTCGGCCACCAGCTGATCCGCCTGCTGCTCATCCATGACCAGGCATTCCATCCACCGACGCGAATCTTACAATGATTCCATCCCCTGCGGCTCAATGGGCATAGCGGTCGACCAGCCGGGAGGCCACCGCGTCGCAGGCGGCATCGGTACCCCCCTGGTTGCACACCACCAGGATGGCCAGGTCGATGGCCGGTGCGAGCCAGGCGACGGCGACATGCATGGTGTTGGTGCCCTCATGGGTCAGCGCCCGGCCATGCGCCCAGGGGCGTTCCACCACGATCCATCCGCAGGCATAGCGCGGCTCGGAGGTGCCGGCACCGGCGGCGAGCGGCCAGGGTTGATGGAGGTGATGGTAGGCCTCGGTCGGCAGGAGCGCCGGCTCGCCGCGCTCGCCGGCCACCTGATCGGCGATGAAGCGCGACCAGTCCGCCAGGCTGAGATGGACGCGGCCGGCCGGGCCCATGACCTCGGGATTGTCGGCTTGCGGTCCGTTGCCCGCGGGGCGGCCATCAGCCTGGTGCCCCCAGGGCTGGTCGACCAGCCCTGGCGTGCCCATGCCGCCGAAGCCGCCCACCATGCCCAGCGGCTGCCAGACCTCCTTGGCCAGGAGCGACTCCCAGGTCCCCGACCCGGCGCGTTCGATCATCGCCCCCGCCAGCACGTAGCCGGCATTGCTGTAGGCATAGGTTCCGGGCGCGATCGGCGCCGTCGCGGTCGCCTGCCGCACCGCGGCGCGGCGATCGGCGAGGCCAGCCCAGGGGAGGTTCGCCGGCGCGCCCGAGCGGTGCATCAGGAGCGCATCGATGGTGGTGGACCCCCATCCGCCGGCCATCGCTGCGCCGAGCTCCGGAAAGCTCTGCGCCACGCTGGTCTGCCAGCTGAGCGCGCCGCGGACGACCAGGCGCGCGGCCAGCGTCGCGGTCATCGCCTTGGTGCAGGACCCCAGATGCCAGCGATCCTCCACCGTCACCGGGGTGCGATCGCCGCGCTTGCGCCAGCCGGCCACCGCGATCAGCGGCGCGGCGTGGCCGCGCAGGACCGCCGCACCGAGCGCCGGGACGCCCTGTTGGCGCAGGACATCCACCAGTATCGCGCGTATATCCGCATCGCCGGCGCTGGGGATGGCCGCCTCCTCGGCGACGGCGGCGCTGGCGAGCGCCGCCAGGAGCACGGTCAGGGTGAGGACGTGAGCGGGCATGGTTGCGCCAGTCTCGCCTGACGCTGGCGGCTTCAAGGCGCTCGCCGGTTCAGCCCTGTATTCACCATGGCTGGCATCCTCAACCCAGGTCCCATCATCCGCAGGCACAAGGGGGCGACCCCATCCGCCGTGCACCCCTCGACCCGCAGCCTGGAGGCCAGATGTACTTCATGATCTTCGCCATCATCGTCCCGGTCCTGGTGGCGCTGATTGCCGTGAGTGCGCGCCAGCCGGCGGCATTCCGCATCATCCGCTCGACCGCCATCAATGCCCCGCCGGCGGCGGTGTTCGCGCAGGTGAATGATCTGCACCATTGGCAGGAATGGTCGCCCTGGGCCAAGAAGGACCCCCAGGCGCGCACGACCTTCGACGGCGCCGCCCTCGGCCTCGGTGCGTCCTTCACCTGGGATGGCAACAAGAAGGTCGGGGCGGGGCGCATGACCATCACCGAGAGCGCAGAGCCGGATCGCATCGTCATCAGGCTGGACTTCACCCGGCCTTTCGTCGCGACCAATACCGCCGAGTTCGCCATCTCCAGTACCTCCAAGGCGACGCTCGTCAGCTGGACCATGACCGGGAACAATAATTTTATCGGCAAGGCCTTCGGCCTGTTCATCAATGTCGATGCGATGATCGGTGGCGATTTCGAGCAGGGCCTGGCGAATCTGAAGACGCGCTGCGAGGCGGCGACTGCCATTAATGCACCCGCGCCGAGCTGAGGCAGGCGTGCGGGCCGATGGGGGGTTGCCAGGCAGCCCTGCCGCACGCATGTGCACATGGGGGAGTACGCCGAAGGACGTGGCCGGCATCCTGTCGTCTGCATTCACCGGACGGGTGGCAATAAGGGACAGGCCCTCCCCTGAGGGACCTCGATCGTGGTCCTAAGTGCAGTCGTTCCAGCTCCGGGCGGCAGACAATGTGCATAGTCACCGCTGCTTGTTGGCGTTTTCTGGGGGAAGACCGGGCACCAGTGGAAGAATATGGGTCTAGCGACACTAAGAGTGCCCTGCCAGGGCAATTGATGGGGGACACACGCAAGACCCCGTAAATGCATAATGTCATGAATATAATTCACTTATTTCACCCATCATATCAGCATCAAATGGATTTTTCCTCAACAGGGCGCCATCCAGCTGGTATCTGCTGACCACCAGCGCCGCGACGTCCGATCGGAGTCCCTCTCCGTTCGTCCGACGGGTGCGACACCAGGACCGCACTCATGCCGCTGCGCCTCGGACTCCTGATGTTCGCCGTGTGCTGGTGCGCCGGCACCGCGTCGGCAGCGCAGGCGGACTGGTCAGAGGAGGACTTCATCACCGCCTCGACGCCGGCTTCGCCGCGCGTCGCCTACGCCCTGCGTCTGGCCGGTGACCGCCTGCTGGTGGCCATCGAGGCGGCCACCTTCACCGAGGACGGCACCGGGATGCGCATCGAGGTGGGCCTGGCGTCGCCGCAGGCGGTGCGGCTCGCTGACGCCGATGCCGTGGTGACGCGCCAGGCGCATGCCGCCCGCGCGGTCTTCAGCATCCCGCTCGCCGGCCTCGGGGCCGATCTGCGGCAGCTGCGCTTCGGCTTCGCGGTCAGCTGGGCGGGCGGCCCGGATGGCAGCGACCGCCAGCGCGAGCGCTTCCTGCACGCCGGCGGCGCCCCCCATGACGGCGTATCGGCCGATCCATCGGACTGGCTGCCCTTCGACCTCAGCGAATACGACGCCGCGGTGAAGGACCGCCACAACCGCATCGCCATCGCCATTCACCAGCCGCTCGACGGCAAGGCGACGGTGGTGATCGAGGACCAGGCCACCGGCAGGCGCATCCGCAATCTGATCAGCGGCGTCCCGCTGACGAAGGGAGATCAGACGATCCCATGGGATGGGCTCGATGACCACGGCGATCCCGTGCTGCCCGGCACCTACCGCTGGCGCTCGCTCCACCATCCGGGGATCGTCCCGCACTACCTGATGAGCTATGGCAATGGCGACAACACCCTCGACCAGCTCTCGGGCTGGGGGCCCAACCATACCATCCTCACCGAGGCGGCCGCGACCGACCGCTGGACCCTGGTCGCCTCGGCGATGACCGAGGGCGGCGATTCGCTCATCCTCCTGGATGAGCAGGGCCGCAAGCTGCGCGGCATGAACGTGCCGATGGGCATGGGCATGTGGAAGATCTCGCCGGCGATCGTCGACGACACCCTCTACATCGCCAATGACGGGCTGGCATGGGGCGATCACGTCGACGAGCAGGATGCCAAGGCGGTCATGCATCTGCAGATCACCCTGGCGCGCTACGACCTCGCCACCGGCCAGCTCAAGGAATGGGAGCGCAAGCGCTTCATCCCCATCTCCTCGAGCGAGGTCGGCCCGGGCGCCGCGGACAAGGACTGGCGCACCGTCAGCCTGGCAGGGCTGGCGGTGCTCGGCGACCGCCTGTACCTGGCGCATCGGCGACTCGCCCGGGTGCTGGTGCTTGAGCGCAGCAGCGGAAAGGTGGTCGGCGAGATCCCGCTGGGCGCGCCCGAGGCGCTGATCGCAGCCAACGGCACCCTCTACGCCATCTCGTCCGGTGCGGTGGTCACCATCGATCCGGCGACCAAGGCGATCACCACCATCGTGCCCGCCGATCCGGTGCGCCACCTGGTCGCCCTGGCGGTCGATGCCACCGGCCGCATCTATGCCAGCGATGCCCTGAGCAGCACGGTGCGCATCTTCGCTGCCCATGGCGCACTGCTCGGCGAGATCGGCAAGCCCGGCGGCGCCTACCGCGGGACCTACGATCCCAGCCGCATGGTCAATCCGCGCGGCCTGGCCGTGACCCCGCGCGGCTGGCTGTGGGTGACCGAGGACCGTCCCAACCCCAAGCGCATCCTGGCCTGGGATCTGGGCTCGCAGAGCGTCGTGTGCGAGCGCTTCGGCACCCCGCCCTATGGCGGTTCCGGCGCCGGCATCGATCCGGCCGATCCGACGCACTGGATCGGGATGGGAGTGCAATGGACGCTCGATCTCGCGCGCCATAGCGCGGAGCCCTGCTCGGTCCTGGGGGCCAATGACCCCGATACGCATGTCTCGTATGTGCGCGACCATGGCCTCACCTACCTGATCGGCTTCGGCGCTGCGACCTCGATCTCGCTGCTCAACGGCGACGGCTCGGCCACCCCGGTGGCGCTGATCGCATCGACCCACCGCTTCTCCTTCGCCCATCATTGGAAACCGCCCGAGGCCTTCCTCGAGGCCTTCGCCCGCGCCTATCCCGAGCACAGGCAGAAGGCCTTCGACAAGGGCCCCGGCTTCGTCTGGAGCGACGCCAACGGCGACGGCATCATGCAGAGCGACGAATGCGACTTCTCGATCGGCTGCGACAACTTCGCCGGCGGCTACTTCGGACATGACTTCCATGACCTGACGCTGCGGGTACCCGCCACCGTCCATGGCCGCTGCGTGCTGGTGACGCTCAAGCCCGAGGGCTTCACCGCCCAGGGCGCACCGCGCTACCCCAAGCTCAGCACCGCCTGCGCCCAGGGCGTGCCGATCGATCTCGCCGGCAACGAGGTCGAGACCACCGTCGACCGCTTCGGCGACATGATCTGCAACAGCACCCCGGAGATGAAGGCCTTCTCCCCCGACGGCCATCTGCTGTGGACCTTCCCCAACCGCTGGACCAGCGTGCATGGATCTCATGAAGCACCGCTGCCCGAGGTCGGCGTCATGCAGGGGGTGCTGTTCTTCCTCGGCGCCGCACCGCTTGATGCCGGCAGCGATGTCCTGGTGGTGAACGGCAACCACGGGCGCTTCTTCGCCCTCACCAGCGACGGCCTCTATCTCGACGAGTTCTTCAAGGATGTGCGCATGGGCGCGCGGGCCGATGCCACGCTGATCGGCGGCGAGGCCTTCGGCGGCAGCTTCGTACGCGCCGAGAAGGACCATCTCTACTACCTGCAGGCCGGCAGCTTCCGCGTCTTCCGCATGGACGGCCTCGATCGCGTGACCCGGGACCAGGGCACGGTCACGGTGACGCCGCCGCAAGCCATGGCCAGCGAACGCGCCCTGGTGCTGCGCAGCAGTGCGCAGTCGGCCGTGCGCTCCGCCACCATACCCTTCCTCGCCCAGCCCCCCGCCATCGACACCAAGGAGGGGGAGTGGCCGGGGGCTGCGCAGCTGGCCTGGGACAAGTCGGGACGCTTCCCGGTGAGCGTCCATCTTGCCCACGATGCGCAGTGGCTGTACCTGGATTATGCGGTGGTCGACGATTCGCCCTGGGTGAACCGCGGCAAGGACTGGACGCTGCTGTTCAAGACCGGCGATTCGATCGATCTCCAGATCGGCGCCGACGCGCAGGCCAACCCCCACCGCAGCGGTCCGGTGCCGGGCGATTGCCGCGTGCTGATCGCGCCCTTCCAGGGCGGCGACATCGCGGTCCTGTACCGGCACCGCCTGCCGGGAGCCAGCGACCCCATCACCTTCACCTGCCCCTGGCGGTCGGAGAAGGTCGATTCGGTGTCGAAGCTGGAGCACGCGCGCATCGCCGTCACCAGGGGCCAGGGGCGCTACCGCGTGCGCGCCGCGCTGCCGCTCGCGGAGCTGGGCCTGGAGCATTGCGTGGGCGCCGCCCTCAAGGCCGACTTCGGGGTGATCTACGGCGACCCTGATGGGCAGATGGACATGCTGCGCAGCTACTGGTCCAACCAGAGCACCGGCCTGGTCAACGATGTCCCCGGCGAAATCATGCTGACCCCGGCCGCCTGGGGCAGCGTGGCCTTCCTGGGAGCCGCCCGATGAGCCCGTCCCGCCGCGCCGCGCTGCCGCTCCTGCTCTCCCTGGCCATGGGCGCCGCCGATGCTGCGACCCTGGCCTGCGACGGCGTGCTCGGGAATTCGGGCGAGCAGGGCACGACGCTGGTCCGCTTCGGCGCTCAGCCGGCGCGCGGCATCGGCGTGGTCTGTGACCGCTTCGGCGGGCTGTGGGACCGCGCTGGCCGCGGCGTGCTCAACCGCTACGCCGCCGATGGGCGGCAGACCGGCACCTATGCCATCCCGGACGGCGCCGATGGCCATGACCAGCTCACCGCGGTGGGGGACACGCTGGTGATGCTGATCGCATCCCGTCTCGTCGCACTCGACATCGCCGCCGCGCCGGGCAGCGCGGTGCGCAGCCTAGCCAAGGACCTGCGCTGCATCTCCTTCGCCAGCCGCGGCGGGAAGATCGCCGTCGCGACCAAGGACCGCGTCGCCTGGCTCGACATCGCCGACGGCACGACCACCCCCATCGCCCCGCTCGCCGAGGTGGATGGCCTGGAGGTGGCCGACGACGCGGTCTATGCCGAGATCAAGGGCCAGCTCCACCGCCTGGCCGGCGGCACCCAGGATGGCGAGGGCTGGCCGCGCCAGGCACCGGGCGAGCGTCTCCAGCTGGTCTCGGGCACCTGGTATGCCCATGCCTGGAATTCGACGCTCAAGCGCTATACCAGCGACTTCGAGCCGGCCCCCGGGGTGGTGCTCGGCGGCGGATCGGGGTCGTTCATCGGCCATCTCGATGCCAATGCCGATCTGGTGAACGGGCGTGGCGTGGCCCGCCTGGGGGGCGACCTCTACGCCATCTCCGGCCTCAATGGGCTGCTGCAGCTGATCGCCTGGCATGGCGACCGGCAGCAGTTCGAGGTGATCCGCCGGATCGCCTCGGTGGCGCAATGCCCGACCCTCGGCCTCGACCAGGAGGGCAACGTCTACCAGTGGAATGGCAGCTGGCAGTGGAACGACCGTCCCGATGCGCCGATGCGCCTGGGCGTCAGCCCGCCTGAGGAGCTCGGCCAGGCGGCGATGCTCGATGGCGAGCGCATGATCGCCGCCGGGGTCATGTGGGGGCGCCCTACCTTCTTCCACGGCCGTCTGGGCGAGGAGATGCACGTCGAACGCATCGAACGGGACTGCGTGCTCAAGCGCGGCATCGTCGGCGCCACCATCGCCCATCCGGCCGACCAGCCGGTGCTCATCGCCATCGACGCCCATGGGGCGGCGGAGTCCTACGCCATCGATGCCGAGGGCCGCTTCCGCGCCGACGACGGCGCGACCGCCCTCGCGACCGCGAGCCCGGTGGCGCAGTGGACCTCGCTGGCGATGAAGGACCGGACGACGCTGCTGGCGGCCGGCGACGGCGCGGTCATCGAGTTCACCCTGCAGGGCGCATCCTGGCATGAGAGCCGCCGCTGGCGTTCGTGGGGGCCGGCGGACAGCGAGCATTTCGGCGCCCGCATCGTCCTGGCCGGCGATGGACGCACGCTGTGCGTCAGCGATTGCGAGCGGCAGCGGGTGCTGTGCTTCGACTGCGCCAGCGGTTCGCTGCGCGCGTCCTTCGGCACCCTGGACGTGCGCGGCGCCGATCTGCACGCGCTGTCCTCGCCCACCACCATCGCCGTGAACGGCCGGCGCATCGCGGTGTACGACGCCGGCAACCAGCGCATCATCAAGCTCATCGCCAGGGAATGACCATGATCCGTCCGCCCCCAGCCGCAGCGAACCAGGTCCAGCCCAGCGAGGGGTGCTGAGATGGAGCGCCGCCGTTTCAGCCGCCCGCCGGTGAAGCAGGACCACATCATCGATGACCTGCGCCGCCGCATCATCGAGCGCGTCTACGCACCGGGCGGCCGCATGCCGCGGCGCGCCGATCTGCAGCAGCACTTCCAGGTCTCGAGCGTCACCATCCAGCGCGCCCTCGACCGCCTGATCGAGGATGGCTTCGTCGAGGCGCGCGGCCGCCAGGGGACCTTCGTCTCCCGGCATCCGCCGCATCGCTGCCATTACGGGCTGGTGTTCCCGATGCAGAAGAGCGAATCCTCGTTCGTGCGCTTCTGGACCGCGCTCGGCAACGAGGCGCAGGCGCTCAGCCGCGGCGACGGGATCTCGGTCTCCTGCTATCATGGCATCGACGGGCATCAGGAGCACGAGGACTATCAGCGCCTGGTGCGCGACATCCGCAATGCCCGCTTGGCCGGCCTCATCCTCTCGACGCCGCCCTTCCAGCTGGTGCAGACGCCGATCATCACCCAGGAGGGGTTGCCGCGCATCAGTGTCATGTCCTATAACCACGATTACCCCGGCGTCGTCCCGCTGGTGCTGGGCGTCGCATCGTTCATCGACCAGGCACTCGATCATCTGCGGGCCCGTGGACGCACCCGGGTGGCGCTGCTGAGCGTGCCAGGGCACCAGGGCCAGTTCCATGCCACCTTCTGCGCCGGCCTGGCCGCGCGTGGCATGAGCACCGAGGCGCACTGGCTGCAGCTCTGCCCGCCCTCGGCGGCGGTCTGCGCGCGCTATGTCATCCACCTGCTGATGCATCCCGACCAGCGCCAGCGCCCCGACGCGCTGGTGATCGCCGATGACAACCTGGTCGAGCACGCCACGGTCGGCCTGATCGCCGCCGGTATCAAAGTGCCGGAGGACTGCGACATCATCGCCCATTGCAACATCCCCTGGCCGACTCCCAGCCTGCTGCCGGTGGCCCGCCTGGGCTATGACGCCCGGGAGATGCTCACCTTGGCGATGCGGGAGATCGATCGCCAGCGCAGCGGCCAGGAGCCCGCGGATCGCATCGACCTGCCGGCGCGCTTCGAGGACAGCCATCCGGCCGCGCCCGGCGCCTGACGGCGCGCTCAGTGCCGGGCTGCAGGTGGCGAGGCGGGCTCGACCGCACCATCGACCCACAACTCCAGCTCCGCCAGCTGGGTCAGGCCATTGTTCCCCTGGTTCTTGCTGATGTTCAGGCGGTAGGCGCAGCAGGGGGTGGTGTTGGGGATGGTGTAGGCCTTGACCGCATTGCGCCCGGCGAAGGCCTGCTGCGTCTGGCGATCGAGCACCACCCAGCGCTGACCATCGGGCGAGCCCTCGAACGTCCAGTCGCTGGGATCGCGTTCCGGCGCATCCTGCCCGCTGATCAGGCGGTAACGGGTCACCACCGGCTGCTCGGCGGCGGCGAAGCGGTACTGCAGCCAGCCCACGCTGGACGGCATCAGCCACTTGCTGCCGAGTGCGCCATCGAAGGCCTTGGCGGCGCCTTCGTGCGGCAGGTTCTCCGCGCTCGCCGAGGCCGTGCCGGTGTCGTCCTTGCCGACGCTGTGGTAATGCAGCAGGCGGACCCAGCGGAACGGCGAGGCGCTCTGCGGGATGGAATCGGGGCTGCGCCGCCCCCCGGGCCCCTCGGCGCTCACCACGTAGGTGTAGGTGGCATCGTTGGTCAGCCCGGCATCGATATAGCTGAGCGCGGTGATGCCAGAGGCGATGGTGGTGAAGGGGCCGGCGGCGGAGGTGGCGCGCTTGACCGTATAGCTGGCCGCCTCCGGCCACAACGGCAGCCAGCTGATGATGGTGCGGGCATTGCGCCCCACCACCGTGCGGATGATGGGCGCCCTGGCGGCATGGAGGTCGACGGAGATGGTGACGGGAGCCGAATCCGGGCCGCTGCCGGCGGCATTGACGCCGGCGACGACGTAGGCGTAGGCATGGCCATCGCTGCAGCTGGTGTCGCAGAAGTCGCCGGTCGCGGTCAGGCCCTCGGCGATCACGGTGAAGGGCCCGGACGGCGACGGGGCGCGTTTGACGGTGAAGGTGCGGGCACGCTCCACCGCCGTCCAGCTCAGCCAGGCCCGGGCATGGTCGCCCTGGGACCAGACGATGCGCGGAGCGGCGGGGGGAGCGGACTCGTCCAGCGCGATCAGTTCGAGCTCGGCGAGCTGCAGACCTTGCGCTGGCGGCCCGTGGCTGGCGCTGATCGCCAAGCGGTAGTGCGCATAGGGCTTCGGCTGGGCGATGGCGAACGTCCTGGCCTGTCCGCGGGCGCTGAACGCCTCACCGCTGCGGGCATCCAGCGCCTCCCAGGCGGTGCCATCCTGCGAGCCCTGGAGCACCCAGTCGCGGGGATCGCGCTCGGGCAGGTCGTTGCCGCTGGTCAGGACATAGCGGATGACCGCGCGCCTGGTCCCGGGCGCGAAGGCATACTGCAGCCATCCGGGTGCGGGCGCTGGGGTGTACCATTTCGAGCCGGCATTGCCGTCGAAGGCTTGGCCGGCGCCCAGCGGCTCGGAGCTCGCGCTGGCGGTGCCGCCGGTGGCGCAATTGCGCGCCGGGGAGAAGACCGCCTGGAACACCGACATGCGCGTGGCATTGACGAAGTTGGTGCCTGGCGGCAGCCCGACGGCGTAGACCGCACCGGTGCTCATCATGCCCAGCTCGCTCATCGAGAACACCTGGCCGAAGCCGGTCTCGAAGGCGACCGCCGGCTGGCCGAGCGCCGGAGTGCGGCTGAGGGTCGAGCCGGTCTCGCAGGTGAGCATGCCATCGGGACCGAGGAAGCCCACGCCGCCCACGATCGGCGTCCAGGCGGTGCCATCCCACGTCCGCCAGGAGTCGTCGCCCTTGACCGCGATGCGGCCGTCCTTGTCGATCGCCACCGCCGACTGCTGGGCGACCTTGGTCGAACGCACCACCAGGTCGCCCTGGTCGGCCTCGCCATCCTTGCCGCGCAGCGGCAGGGCGGGGATGGGCGCGCCGCTGGCCTTCTTCCATGTCGCACCGGCGTCATCCGAGACAGCGTAGATCAGCCCCTGGCCCTCGGTGCCCGCGGTATTGCCGGCGATGGTGAAGTGCAGGCGATTGCGCCCATCGAAGCGCGGCACGCTCTGGTACGCCTCGAAGGAGGTGGTGTGCTCCCAGTAGAGCACGCTGTTGAAGCGCGAGGCGGCGGGGACCGCTGCGGCGGCCGAGCCGCCGAGGCTGTGCCACAGCCCGGTGGTGTGGTCGTAGCGGTAGATGCCGTAGGCGATGAAGGGCTCGCTGCCGGTGAGCCGGCTGCCGGTGAAGGCGCGTACGCGCGAGGAGTAGTACAGCACCCCGGCGCGGTCATTGAAGAAGCGGCTGTCGCCGCCCCACTCCTCGCCCGGCAGGGCGGTGGCGGCATCGACGCCCCCGGCGAAGGTGAAGCCGCCGCTGACATCCAACGGCCTGTTCGACTTCCAGTAGAGCAGGTTCTGGTACTGGTAGCGCTCGACGTAGGTGCTCGCCCACCAGGCGTAGCCGTGCATGTCGCCGATGATGTGCAGGTAGCCATCGGGATCGATGCCCATGGTGAAGCGGTTGTGCCCATCGGTGGAGGCCAGGTAGTCGCTGCCCGGATCGAGCGGCACGGTGGTGACCGCGCCATCGCGGTCGATCTGGGTGACCATCGGGCGCAGCTGCACGTCCGGGACCACCACGAAGGTCCGGCCGTGGAAGTGCTGCACCGGCGTCCACAGCGGGTGGACGGCATTGAGGGGGTTGATCGGCGCGCTGTAGAGGGTGGTGACCGACATGGTCTCTGCCTGCAGCGTGGAGGCGGTGGACCAGGCGGCCAGCGCCAGGCAGGCGTGCTGCAATCCGGCGAGCGGGATGCCTGCGAGCGGGGGAGAAAGGCTGGTCATGGCAGCTCCAGGTGGCCTCGGCCGTCAGGGCGCCAGCAGTGGCGCCGGAACGGCCTGATGGGCGATGCTAGCGCCGGCTGTCCGCGGCGGCACGCCCCATCTGCCGGAGATTTCCATGGCTTGGCGGCCATTTCCAAGGACATCCGCGGGTGGCCGCCGCCATCAGGCTGGTGAGGGTCTCGCCCCCGTTCGCCGGCGGGCCCGCAGCAGGGACGCGCCCGGCTGCGCAGGCGCTCAGGGCTGGCCGGTGATGACCACCGGCAGGGTCCCCGGTACGGCATCATAGCGGACCGTGCCCTGCTCGACCACCGCGTCGCTGGCGGCGGTGCCCTGGACGATGTGGCACTTCTTCCAGCTCGCCGGCACGCGCGTCACCAGGGTCAGGGGGGCATCGAAGAAGGCCGGATCGGCCTTGCAGCTGAGCATCACCTTGAACTGCTTGCCGCCACCCTGGGTGACCTGCACCGAGGCGACTTCGCGCTCGGTCTGGTACTGGTGCACGGCGATGTGGCCGGCGATCCACAGCTTGTCGCGCACCGCCACCAGCTTGTCGAGCAGGTCGATGAAGTCGGGCAGGGGCTCGGTGAGCCAGTCCCCGCCGACGCCATGGAAGATGACGAACTGCGCACCGCCGGAATCGATCGCCTTCTGCACCAGCTTGAACATCTCATCGGAGCCATGCAGGTCGATGGAGGCGAAATGGCCGCCGACCGGCGGCCGTTCGATGAGATGATACTTGCCCAGCACCTGGGCGATCTGCTCGTTGGTGACCGTCCAGGCGCCCTTGGGCACGCCGGGAATGCCGAAGGAGACCAGGTGCGGCCTGCCGCCGGAGATGACGTTGAGGATCGCCTCGTTGCACAGCAGCACCTCCTCGTCGAGCTTGGCCAGGTCGGTGGCGCCCTTGTGGGTGTAGGTGTGGTTGGCCAGCTCCATGCCCATGGCCGGGATGCGCTTCTCCCAATCATCCTTGAAGGCCTTGTACTGGCCGGAGCCCGCATTGACGTAGAAGGTGCCGACCATCTGCCGCTTCACCAGTTCGGGGATGGCGAATTTCACCTGGCTGGAGGCGCTGTCGTCGAACATCAGCATGAAGGCGGCGGTCTTGTCGTCCCGCCAGCGGGCGATGCGGGTCGCTCCGGGACTGCCGTCATCGGCTTGCACGGCCAGGAAGGCGCACAGCGCCAGGAGCACGATGATGGCACGCAGCATGGCGGTATCCCCCGGTCTGAAGACGGTAACAGCATCCGCCGAGGGCGGTAGGCCTCGGCAAGCGCAGCGTCCCGTGCCTGCACCCGACACCCCGGTCGGCCCCATCGCCACGTTGGGCGCCATGGCGCCCCTCACTGCGCCTGGATGCGGATGACATGCTCCACCGGCGTGCGGGCGGCGTGGATGGCGGCCACCAGGGTCGCGCGCTCGGCCTCGGTGCGCGTGGTCGCGGTCTCGAGGTTGGCCCTGCCCTCGGCGCCGTGGAAGACCTCCTTGACCTGCTTGGTCTCATAGGCCTGCTTGGCGCCCACCGCATCGTCGACCTGCTTGAAGGCGGCCGAGAACGGGTTGACGGGGAAGTCGTCGGCGAGGTTGACGCCGGATTGCAGCGCGGCGGCAGGATAGACGCGGCTGACCTCGCCCCAGGTGACCTGATAGGAGGCGGCGGTGCCGCCGCGCACCACCAGCATCAGGCGGTTGAGCTCCTGGTTGAAGGGCACCAGGGCCATGCCGGAGCGGATCGAGCCGTCCTGATCGGCGGGCCCGGTGGCGCAGAAGGGGTAGCGCGTGCTGGTCAGGTGCACCACCCCGTCAGCGACGCTGTCCACCGCATGCCCATCGCTGGCGGTGGCGGTCTTGGCGGCCAGGTCGACGGTGATGGTGCCGATATCGCCAGCAGGCGCCAGGGCGTGGAGGTAGTCATAGGCCATCACCAGGTGACCGGCCCAGCCCGGATGCACGCCGTCTCGGCCGTTGATGTTGTAGGCGGCGCCGTAGCGCTTGCGCGCCTCGAAGCCGAGGGTGAAGAGCGGCCAGAAGTTGTCGGCGAAGCGCTGATGTTCGGACTCTGCGATCTCGAGCGCGATGTTGCGCAAGGCGCAGAGGTTGAGGTTGTGCTCCTCGAGCGTGCCGCTGGCGGTCTTCACCCAGCTGGCCACCTTGCCGACGCTGCCCGCCGAGCCGACCACCACCTGCGCCCCGGCGGCGGCGAGCCCATGCACGACCTTGGTATAGCAGTCGCGATACCACTTCGCGGTGGCCTCGTCATAGGGGCGGTACTTGTAGTCGTTCATGCCGTAGCTCAGGGTGGCTGCCGTCGGCTTGAAACGCAGGCAGTCCTGCTCCATGCGGTGGAGGAAGCCATCGGCGGTCTCGCCGCTCCAGCCATACTGGCGCACCTCGACCTGGAGCTCGGGATGGCAGACGGTGAGGTAGGTCTCGATGATGCGCGAGTACTGCTTCTGCTCGGTGATCGAGTCGCCGATGATGGCGAGGCGATCGCCCTTCTTCAGCAGCGGCGGCCCGGGCGGCGGGGCCTTGACCGCAGCGAATGCGGCGAACGACGGATCGGCCGGCTTGGACTCCAGCTCGGCCGCCACCGCAGGCACGGACGTGGCCGCGACCAGGGCGAGGAGGATGGCCGCATACAGCGGCGAGCGCCAGGTGGCGGACGTGGCGGGCGTGGCTGAGCTCGATGGCATGGTGCGCTTCGCAGGTTCGAGGGCGGTGGGGCGGACGGGGGAGGGGTAGTGCGGCAGCAGCATGTACGGCTCTGCCGCCAGGGGCGTTGCCGCCCGGTTGCCGGAGGGGCTAGGCCGGGGGCGGAGCTGTCGGCGTGGCTGGCCGCGTGCGCACGCGGCCGAAGCTCGGTGCGATGGCGTAGGTGAGCTGGATGAGCACCAGGACGATGATGCTGCAGGTGGTGGTGAAGACGCACAGTGAGGCCGCGAACGCGTAGAGCGCCTGGGCGAAGACGATGCGGCGGCAGATCGCGGCCTGCGCGTCCTCGGACAGGCTGGCGACGATGAAGCCGGTGCCCTTGGCCCGCCGCCAGCTGGCAAACAGCAGGCCGCCGAGGAGCACGATGTTGAGCCAATAGGCGAGCAGGGCGGTGCGGAAGGCGACGAACTCGGCTAGCAGCCTGGTGGAGAAAGGCATCAGGGTGATGGCGAAGAGGAAGACCAGGTGGATCCAGGTGAGGTGGCGGTCCGAGCGGCTCAGATGGCTGAGCTGGGTCTGCTGCCCGACCCAGAAGATGCCGAGGGTCATGAAGCTCATCAGGTAGACGATCAGCTGCGGCGCCATCGCGCTGAGCGCATGCACCAGCGCGCCTTCGCTGGTGATCGTCTCATGCGGCGGCACATGCAGTTCCAGGAGCAGCAGCGTCATGGCGACGCCGAAGATGCCGTCGCTCAGGGCGGCAAGCCGCTCGATGCTGTGCCCGGCGAGCTCATCGTAGGTGGCCATCGCGGATGATGACGTTGCGTTGCGCGTGCAGCGAGTCAATCGCGCCCTCTGTCCGTCGCAGGCTGGCGTGCGCCTGATGGCGAAAGGGATGTGCATGGCGCCGCCGGAGCAGACGATCCGCCATGCCCATCGACGACGATGCCCTGCCCGGACTGCCGCCCCGCCCGACGCGCGCCTTCAAGGGCAGCTTCGGCACGGTGGTGGTGATCGGCGGCCACGCGACCATGGTGGGCGCACCCTGCTTCGTCGCCCTGGGGGCGCTGCGCGCCGGTTGCGGCTCGGTGCGCCTGGCGGTGTCCGACGAGATCATGACCGCCTGCCTGACCATGGTGCCCTCGGCGATCGGCCTGCCCCGTCCTGCGGATGCGATGCCGGCGATGGACGGCCTGGCGGGGGCCGTCATCGCCGCCGGCCCGGGGCTGGGCCTGGCGGAGGGGCAGCGACGCCTCATCGGCCAGGTGCTGCGATCGCCCCATCCGCTGGTGCTGGATGGCGACGGACTGACGCACCTGGCGCATAGCGGTACCCATCCGGCGACACGATCCGCGCCGCTGGTGCTGACCCCCCATCTCGGTGAATATGGGCGGCTCGCGGCGGCCTGGTCGCTGCCGGAACTCGCCATCACCGCCTCCGACGAGGAGCGCCGCGCGGCGGCACGGCAGCTGGCTGCTTCCAGCGGAGCGGTCGTGGTGATCAAGGGCCACCGCAGCGTAGTGGCCACCGCCCAGGAGAGCTGGATCTGCCGGTCCGGCTCGGCGGCGCTGGCCATTCCCGGGAGCGGCGATGTGCTCTCCGGCGTCATCAGCGCGCTGATGGCCCAGGGCATGCCGGCCTATGACGCGACCCGCCTGGGCACCCACCTGCATGGCATGGCCGGCGATCGCTGGGCTGAGACGCGGCCCTTCGGCCTGCTGGCTGCCGATTTGGCCGAGCTGATCCCGGAGGTCGCGCACAGCTATGCGCTGTTGCAGCGCATAGCTTCGGTGCCGGGGGCTGAGCGCCACTAGATCCTGGTAGCGGCTGCACCAGCTGCCGGTGATGGAGTGCTTGACGGATGCGGGCTGCCAGCCCTTTGCCTCGCTGCCCAAGCCCACCGGCACGCGGATCGGTCGGCAGCGTCTGCGCCCCGGGCGCACCGGTGAGGACGGGTCTCATCGCTGCGGTCAGACGCGCTTGCCTCGGCTGCGCTTGAAGAACCAGAAGGTGAGGGCGCCGAAGAGCGACAGCGCTATCAGGATGGCGACCCACAGGATCTTGTCGTGCTTGCCCGGGAAATTCTCATCGGGGCAGGACATGAGGTCGTTGAACTGCTGGATCCAGAAGGCCATCAAGCCGAAGGCGATCAAGAGGAGGAGGAGCATCGAGGTCATGCGGGGGTCCTTTTCCTTAGGTCAGCGAAGGGTGCGCCTTCTCTCGCGGCGCGTTGGCACTGCTCGGGCAGCGCGCTCTCCCGGATCGGGATGAACGCGTCTGCTGACCGGACCATCCCGCCGATCCGCTCGCTAGACGGGTGCACGGATTGCGGGCAGCAGTGATCGTCGACACCTGAGCATGAACGGACAAAGCAGGCAGGCGGATCATGCGGCCGCAGTGCGCAGCGTCGACATGGAGCGGATCAAGCAGGCAGGCCGCGCACGGCTTCACGGCTACTTGCCCGCCCCGGCCACCGGCAGCAGGGTCTGGTCGCCGATGCGGTCCTTGCCCAGAGCGATGTCATCGATCCAGGCGACGAAGCCGGTGCCGACCACCGGCTGGTAGTTGCACCAGCCGAACGACAGGCTCTCGAAGACCGGTGGGATCTCGGCGCCGGCGAAGTTGTTCTCGCCTTTCTTGATGCTCAAGGCGGTCAGCTCGTGGCCATCGATGAAGCAGCGGTAGGTCTGGGTGGCGTAGTCGACGTACCATTCCGCCAGCACCCAGCCGTCGGCATAATGGTAGATCGACTTGGTGCTGGGGCCGAACTCCTTGCGCCCCTTGCGCGGCTGGACGTTGTAGAGGTATTGATAGGTGCCCTTGGAATTGCCCAGGGTGCCGAGCAGGCGCACCTCGATGGGATCCTTCGCCAACGGGCTCTCGGCCGCACCGGCGACGATGGTGGTGTGCACGATCTTGCCGTCGGGCGGCACCGCCGAGGGCAGCTGGACCTTGAAGAAAAGCCGGCCCCAATGCTGGCCGCCGAGGGTGGTGAGCTCCTCGCCCTGCTTGATGATCTGGCGGGCGCCGTTGACCGCGGCATCGAGGCGCAGCGACTTGGTGCCGGTGTGGGCGACATCACCGACCACCCCGACCGCGCCCTTCTTGGTGTAGCCGGCCGGGATGCCGCCGACGGCGGTGGATTCGAAATCCTCGGCGATGATGATGCGCGCCTTCTTGATCGGCACGATGTCGTCGGACGGGCCGGTCGCCGGCGGATCCGCGGCGACCACGGAGGAGGATGCGGCAGCAGCAGCGACAGCGGCGGCGACGAGGCAGCGGCGCAGGCAGGGGAGTGATGGCATGGGCAGGGGATTCCTCAGGACTGGTGCAGGGTGGGTGCAGGACGCATGCGGGATGAAGGCAGGGTGACGGCGGGATGGATCGGAGTGCAGGCGGTCCTCGGTCATGGTGTCGCCGCATCGAAGGGCGCGGCGCGGATGAGGGCGCCGATCGCCGGATCGGTGGTCGAGGCCTGGCCGTATTCCAGGTGGCCGGCGAGCCGGCGCAGGAAGCCATCGGGCCCGCTGATGGTCAGGTCATACCATCCGCCGCTGGAAGCGACAGGCCAGCGATGGGTGAGGACCCCACCGGCCGGGACGGACAGCGTCGCCGGCGCCGGAGTCGCATAGGCGTTGGCCGCCAGCGTCAGCACCCCCGCAGCAGCACCGCTGTTGCGCAGCGTCAGCATCAGGCTCTGGCTGGCGGCGTCCATGCTGGCGGCCACCTCGACCGCAGGCGCATCCGCGCGGCTGGCGGCCGCGAGGTCGCCGCGCATGACGCGCAGGAAGCCGTTGGGTCCATAGGTCGACAGCTCGTAGGGGGCCGGGCCGCTGTCGGGCAGCTTCCAGGAGTCGGACAGCGTGGCGAGTGGGCCGAGGGTGTAGACGCGCGGGCGCGTATCGGGCAGGCGTGGGTAGACGTGGAACACCGCCCCTGCTGTGCCGGCGGAGGCAAGGTCGATCCACACCCGGTGCTGGGCGAGGTCCAGCCGGGCATGGGCGGCGAGGTCGTAGGGCAGGATGCGCGCCGGACGGGTGCCGGGGATCTGGCCGGCCACGGTCGGGGTGCCCGGGGCCGGAGGGATCTTGACCGAGGCGGTATTGGGCTTGCCCGCCAGGGTGCGGCTGACGTCCGGGAAGGTGGCGGCAGCGGTGTTGGGGTGGGCGAAGTCGAAGGCCGCGGTCAGATCGCCGCACACCGTGCGGCGCCAGGCGCTGATGTTCGGTTCCTTCACCCCGAAGCGCGCCTCGAGGAAGCGGATCACCGAGGTATGGTCGAAGACCTGCGAGCAGACCCAGCCACCCCGGCTCCAGGGCGAGACCACGATCATCGGCACGCGCAGGCCCAGGCCGAAGGGCTCGGTGTTACTGAACACCTCATCGGCGGCATCCACCGATGACAGGCCGGGCGCACCGCTGGGCGACGGCGGCATCGGCGGCGGCATGTGGTCGAAGAAGCCGTCATTCTCGTCGTACATGACCAGCAGCACCATCTTGCTCCACAGCGCTTCATTGGCAGTCAGCGCATCGAGCAGGTTGGCCATGAACACGGCGCCGTAGGCCGGGGGGAACTGCGGGTGTTCGCAGTAGCCGCCTGGCGGGATGATCCACGAGACCTGCGGTAGGGCGCCCTTCTTCACGTCCTCGCGCAGATCATCGAGCGTGCGCACGGCGTTGCCGCGGCTGACCAGCGGGCTGCCGGCATTGGCCAGGTGGTCGTAGGGCTTGAACCACTGCAGGGCATTGAGTCCGGCATTGGTCGCGCCGAACTGGTCATGCCCATTGTTGTCGATGGAATTCTGGTACAGCTGCCAGTGGATGCCGGCCTGCTGCAGGCGCTCGGGATAGGTGGTCCAGGTGAACTGGTAGGAATGGTCGTTGTTGTCGATCCGCGGTCCGTCCGCATGGTCGGCCCGGCCGTTGGTGCCGCTCCACAGGAACAGCCGGTTGGGATGCGTCGGACCGATAATCGAGCAGTGATAGGCATCGCAGATGGTGAAGGCATCGGCGAGGGCGAAGTGGAAGGGGATGTCCGCCGCCTGGTAGTAGGCCATGGTCTGGGGCGTCTTGGCGATCGCCCAATGATCATGGCGACCGCCGTTCAGGGCCGCTTGCCCGCTCTTCCAGTCGTGCGGCAGACCGGTGAAGCAGACGACGCTCGGGCTGGGCTGCGGGTGCAGCGGGTAGGGCATAACGGCGGCAGCGGGATCGCCGCCGAGGGGCTGGCGGAAGACCGGATGGACCAGCCCGCCGGCATCGCCGGGCATGATCGGGGCAGGTCGTGGGTCGCCGAAGCCGCGCACGCCCTTGAAGGTGCCGAAATAGTGGTCGAAGGAGCGGTTCTCCTGCATCAGGATCACCACATGCTCGACGTCCATGATGGTGCCGGTGGGCGAGGAGGCCGGGATCGCGCGGGCGCGGCGGATGGCATCCGGGAGCAGGGTGCCGGTGGCGGCCAGGGCGGTCGCCCAGCGCAGGAAATCTCGTCGTCTGGCCATGCGCTCCTCGTCCCCGCCGGGAAGCCTGTCATCCAGGGGGTGATACGATCTATGGCGCTTCCTGCTGATCAGCCACGCGGAAACTGCGCCCGGGACGTGCATCCGGCTGCGCCGGCTTGCGGACAACCGCAAGGACGGCGTGGCGTATCACCAGTGGACGCCAGGGCATGGGCCGACCATCCTGGCCGATGGGCCGGCCGCCAGCTGGATCAAGGCGGGGTGCGCAGGCACCAAGGGGATGGACGATGCACAGGGGTGTCCGCTCATGAAGGCGTCGCGGTGATGCGCGCTGGTCGGCGAGCGCTGGCCGCGGCGCTGGCCGCGGCACTGCTGCAGGGCGGCCTGGCAGCGGAGGAGCAGCAGCCGCTGACCGACATCGGCGCGATGCGGGGGCTGTCCCGCGAGCAGGCGGAACGCCACCCGCCGGTGCGGCTGCAGGGCGTGGTGATCTTCAAATGGCACTCCGGCATGCAGTCCTTCAGCATCCAGGATGGCGCCGAAGCGATCTGGGTCTCGGTGTCGATGTCCAGGCTCAAGAAGGTCTGGCGTGGGGATGAGGCCATCCTCGACCAGGTGGTCGAGGGCACGGTGGTCGCCATCGACGGGGTCATGGACCCTGGCGGCTTCTCGCCCGATGTCCTGCCCATCACCCTGCGCATCCTCGGTCGCAGGCCGGTGCCGCCGGCGCGCCAGGTGCCGCTGACCCGGCTGATGACCGGAGCCGAGGACTCGCAGCTGGTCGAGGTCGCCGGCGTGGTGCAGAGCTGCGTCCCCTCGCACCGGGACCAGTGGCTCCTGCGCGTCGAGACCGGAGGCGGGCAGCTGCTGGCGACCATGCCCAAGGCGGAGCACCTGGACCCCGTGCATCTCGTCGATGCCGAGGTGCGCCTGACCGGCGTGGCCGCATCCTCGCGCAACTGGCGTGCCGAGTTCATCTGCCCGCGGCTGCTCATCAGCGATCCGTCCGAGGCGCGCATCGAGAAGGCGGCGCCGGCGGATCCCTTCACCGTCCCGAGCGTGCGCTGCGCCGATCTCGCCCTGTTCTCGCCCGCGGGCCGGCCGCTCCACCGCCGGCGGGTCGCGGGGACGGTCACCTATCAGGCGCCCGGCGCCTTCCTCTATCTCCAGGATGGCGTGCGCGCCATCCGCGTCGGCTGCGCCGCGAGCGAGCGTCTCCAGCCCGGCGACCGGGTCGAAGCCTCTGGATTCATCGATGTCAGCCAGCCGGTCGCCGGGCTCGAGCAGGCGCTGGTGCGCAAGCTCGGCGGCGGCGTCCCGCCGGAGGCGATCTCGACCACGCTCAAGGATATCCAGGTGGCCTTCCGTCCGGTGCACGATTACGGCCTGCCAGCGAGCCCGCACGACTACGATGGCCTGCTGGTCAGCGTCACCGGCCGCCTGCTCGAGGTGCAGCTCGATACCTCGGGCGACGGCCGGCGGCTGGTGCTCGATTGCGGCGGCTCGCTGACCACCGCCGACCTCTCCCTGGTCGGTGCCGACCCCGGCGGCGCCGATCCCGATGAGCTGCAGCCGGGCAGCCTGCTGCGCCTCTCGGGCGTGGCGATCGTCGGCTATGCCCCCAGCGACCAGGTCGTCGACTACACCCTGCCCAACCGCCTCGACCTGCTGCTGCGCACCAGCAGGGATGTGGTGGTGCTCCAGGCGCCGACGTGGTGGACGCTCCAACGGCTGTGGATCGCCCTCGCCGGCACCATCGCCATCCTCTGCGCGTCGCTGGCGTGGTCGCTGGCGATGCGCCGGCTGCTGTGGCGACGCACCACCCGGCTCGAGGAGGTGATGCGCCTGCATCGCGACTCCGAGCTGGAGTTCCGCGCGGCCAGGCAGGAGCGCCAGCGCCTGGCGGCGGACATGCACGACGGCCTGCAGCAGCTGATCGCGGGTGCAACCTACCGCCTGGAGGCTGCGGCCGCCTTCCTCGAGCAGATCCCGCCGGCGGTGCAGGAGCAGCTCGCCGCCGCGCGCCGGGCGCTGCTGCGCACCCAGGAGGGCCTGCGCGACTGCCTGTGGGGCCTGCGGCATGTCGAGGAGGGCAGCAGCGCCTTCGCTGCGCTGCTCGAGCATGCGGCCGCGTCGATGGACCACTGGCCCGCCGGGGCGGTCCAGGTGCGCGTCACGGGCTCGCCCTTCGAGCTCTCGCGCCATGTGATGGGCAGCCTGCTGATGCTGATGCAAGAGGCGGTCGGCAATGCCTTCCGCCATGGTCGCGCCTCGCAGGTCACGCTCCTGCTCGACTACCAGCAGGGCGAGCTGGAGATGCGCATCGAGGATGATGGCAGCGGCTTCGATCCGCAGTCGGCGCCGAGCACCACCCTCGGCCATTTCGGCCTGGAGTCGATGCGTCACCGCATGAGCTGGCTGGGAGGCACGGTCGACATCAGCAGCCGACCCGGCAGCGGGACCAGCGTGCGCATCCGGCTGCCGCGGGCGCGAGCCCGGGCGGAGGAGCAGCCGTCCGGGGACGCGCCCTCCGGCGCCAATGGACCAGCCCCTGGAGCAGGGGCATCCTGAGCGGTCCCCAGGACCGGCACGGTCGCGGAGGGCATCGTTCCGGCACCTCTGGGGTATCACCTCAAAGAGCGCGCCGTGCACCTGACGGGAGGTGCGGACAGAACCGGCATCGGGGGCATGCGGCGAGTCGTAAATACAGCAACTGCAATTATTTGAGGAGACCCTGTCGATGTGCATGACGAACGCCGCATGGCGTCACGTAGCTGACCGCCCGACGGATCACCGAGTGGTCCGGGCATGAAGAAGGCCCGTGCGCCCCTGTCCCAGCCCATCCCCCAGTCGGGGGATGGGCGCCGCGCAGCGAAACCATCTGCTGTGGCGATGCGCGACACCGGCACGATCAGTCTCCTGATCGTCGATGATCATGCGGTCGTCCGCGAAGGGCTCGACGCCATGCTGGGCAGCGACGCGCGCATCGCCCGCATCACCACCGCTGCGAGCGTCGCGGCGGCGATGCAGCAGTGCGCCGAGGCGCCACCGCAGGTGATCCTGCTCGATCAGCGCATGCCGGGCAGCGACGGCTTCAGCGGTCTGGACCTCATCCTGCCCCGCTGGCCGGCGATCCGCATCATCATGCTGTCGGCCAGCGCGAGCATAGCCGAGGTCGCCCTGGCGCGGCGCAATGGCGCTGCCGGCTATCTGAGCAAGACCGCCGACCGGGCGACCCTGCTGAACGCCATCGTCACGGTCGCCGCCGGCGGGACCTGCTTTGCGAGCGAGCCCGGCGGGTCAGTCGACGATCCGGGTCTGAGCGGGCGCGAACTCGAGGTCCTCCACCATCTTGGCCGCGGTTTGTCCAACGACGACCTCGGCATCGCCCTGGGAGTCAGCGGCGAGACCATCAAGAGCCATACCAAGGCGATCTTCTCGAAATTGCGCGTCGCCGGCCGTGCCGAGGCGGTGGCCCGGGCCTACGAGCTCGGCCTGATGCCCAGCCACTAGCTGGGGGCTCCCCCGTTCGGGGGATAGTAGCAGAGTGGATCATGAGGTACCTTCGGTGGAGAGCCTATGGGACTGAACCACCTCAACTGCGCAGGGGACGACCACCAGTGCCCCGGGCGCCGGTGCCCCGCTCGCCAGCGCGCGGGGCGTGCGACCGCGACCGCCGCGCTGCTGGCGCTGGCACTCGCCGCCAGCGCGGCATCCCTGTGGGGCGCTGCGTCTGCGGATGCGGGCCAGGAGTTCGAGGGCGTGGTACGGCCCTTCTTCGAGTCGCACTGCACCGCCTGCCATGGCGAGAAGAAGCAGAAGGGCGACCTGCGCCTCGACACCCTGGCCCGGGACTTCGTCAATGCCGCGGTCGCGGGGCATTGGATGGAGGTGATGGAGCGCATCAACTCCGGCGACATGCCGCCCAAGAAGGAGCCGCGGCCGAAGGCAGACGACATCGCCCGGGTCTCCGACCAGATAGCTGCACGGCTGGTCGAGGCGGATGCCACCCGCCAGGCGTCGGAGGGCGAGACCATCTCCTACCGCCGGCTGTCGCGCGAAGAGTACCGCAACACCATCCGCGACCTGCTCGGCGTGACCTGCGATGCCAACGACCCGACCGGCCTGCCCGAGGATCCGGACTGGCAGGGCTTCGAGCGCATCGGCTCGGTGCTGACGGTGTCGCCGGCGCACATCGAGAAGTATCTGGCGGCGGCCGAGACGGCGATGAACGAGGCCATCGCGCTCGGGCCCGAACCGAAGCGCTCCATCAACCGCATGGGGGCGACCGAGTTCCGCCGCATCAGCGGCGAGGTGCACGATCAGCTGCTCGCCCAGGGGGTGCTCGACAAGGCGCGTATCGACATTGTACCCAATAATGGTGCTAATGGCACCCCGGGAGAAGGCAACGAGCTCAAGATCCCGGTGACCGGCGACTATCTGCTGCGGGTCAAGCTCAGCGCCCTGCGGCCGGTGGGCGGACGCTCGCCGCGCCTGCTGATCTACGCCGCAGGCATCGACCGCAACATCTTCGAGCAGGACGTCGAAGCTCCCGAGGACCGGCCCGTCACGCTGCAGTTCCGCACCCACCTGCCCGCCGGTGCGCACCAGCTGCGCGTCATCAATGCCGTCCCCGGGCCGAACCCGGAGGGCCGCCAGTCGCGGCCGCTCAACTCCAAGCCCTTCTTCCAGATCGCCTCTCGTCAGCCCTGGCAGATCAAGCTGACCGATGACGAGTTCAAGCCGATCTGGCCCACCATCCTGCTCGACTGGCTCGAATGCGAGGGGCCGGTCTACGATTCCTGGCCGCCGCCCGCCCATCAGCGCATCTTCTCCCATGCGTCGCCCGCAGGCGACGACGACGCCCATGCGCGCGACATCATCGGCCGCTTCGCCTCGCGCGCCTTCCGCCGTCCGGCCCAGCCAGCCGAGATCGACCGCCTCCAGGCGCTCTTCGCCGGCGAGCGCAAGCTCGGCAGCAGCTTCGAGACCTCGATCAGGACGGCCCTGGTGGCGGTGCTGTGCTCGAAGAGCTTCCTCTACCTGGTCGAGGGCACCGGGCCGACGCCTGGCATGCTGGATGATCACGAGCTCGCCTCGCGGCTCTCCTACTTCCTCTGGAGCACGATGCCCGATGAGCGGCTCGAGGACCTCGCCGGCCAGGGGCTCCTGCACCAGCGGCAGACCCTGTGCGTAGAGGTGGCGCGCATGCTCAAGGACCCCAAGGCCGAGGCCTTCAAGTCCTCCTTCCCGCGCCAATGGCTGCAGCTGCGCCGGGTCGGCATGTTCGCCCCCGATCGCAAGCTCTATCCCGAGTATGATGATTACCTCGAGAAGAGCATGATCGCCGAGACCACCTCGTTCTTCGCCGAGGTCATGGACCACGACCTCAGCCTGCGCGAATTCCTCGACTCGGACTGGACCATGCTCAATGAGCGCCTGGCGACCCACTACGGCATCGCGGGCGTGTCGGGGGAGGCGATGCGGCGGGTGGCGCTGCGTCCTGAGGACCACCGCGGCGGGCTGTTGACCCAGGCCTCCATCCTCAGCCTGACCTCGGACGGCACCCGGCACCGCCCGGTGCATCGCGGCAAGTGGATACTCGAATCGATCATCGGCAAGCCCCCGCCCCCACCCCCGGCCAACGTCCCGCCGCTCAAGAGCAGCGCGCCGAACCAGCCCAAGCTCTCGCTGCGCGCCAAGCTGGAGGCGCACCGCGAAGACGCCAACTGCGCCGCCTGCCACCGCAAGATCGATCCGCTGGGGATGGCATTCGACAACTACGATGCCATCGGCCATTGGCGCACCGAGGAGGCGGTCCGCGACGGCGCGGGAGCGGATCCGAAGATCGATGCCAGCGGCGAGCTGCCCGATGGCCGCACCTTCAGCGATGCCAGCGGGCTGAAGAAGATCCTGGTCGCCGACCTGGACAAGTTCGCGGCCGCTTTCGGCGAAAAGCTTGCCACGTACGCCCTGCGGCGGGGTATGACCTTTGCCGACCGCCGGCTGGTGATGGGCATCGTTGGCCAGGCCAAGGCCCAGGATTACCGGCTCGCCTCCCTCATCGAAGCCCTGGTGCTGAGCGACCTGTTCCAGAAACGCTGAAACCCCAACGAAGATCCTATGAGCAACCTCCTCTCCCGCCGCTGGTCCATGCCCCGTCGCAGCTTCCTGCGTGGTGTCGGTGTCGCCTTGGCGCTGCCGCTGCTCGACGCCATGGCGCCGCTCGCCGCCGCCGATCCGTCGACCGGCAAGGACGCCGGCGGCAAGCCGCGCCGTTCGGTCTTCGTCTACATCCCCAACGGCGTCAACGGCATGACCTGGCAGCTGGCCAAGGATGGCCGCGCCTTCGACTGGTCGCCGTCGCTCAAGCCGCTGGAGAAGCACCGTGAGGCGGTGACGGTATTCAGCGGCCTGCACCATCCCAACGGCCTCGGCCAGGCGCATGTCTGCGCGGACACCTGGCTGACCGGGGCGAAGATCGACGCCCAGAGCGCGCGCTCGTACCACAACACCGTATCGTGCGACCAGCTGATGGCGGAGGTGACCTCGCGCTATACCCGCTTCTCCTCGCTCGAGCTGTCGATCTCCTCCGGCACCGGCCAGCCGAACAACACCAATACCCTGGCCTTCTCGCGCGATGGCGTGCCGCTGCCGGCGGACGACAATCCGCGCAACGTCTTCGAGCGCCTGTTCGGAGCGGAGGTCGGCGGCATCGCCGCCCAGCGCGCCCGCCTCAACCAGCGCCATAGCATCCTCGACGAGGTGCTCGACGACGCCAAGAGCCAGCGCCTCGCCCTGGGCAGCCAGGACCGCTCCAAGCTCGACGAATACCTGCACTCGGTGCGCGATGTCGAGAGCCGCACCGAGCGGCTGGACGCCTGGCTCGACGTGCCCAAGCCCAAGGTCGCAGGCGGGCCATTCCAGCGCAGCGTCTCCAAGTCGCAGGCGGGCGAATACTACCGCACCATGTTCGACATCATCGTGCTCGCGCTGCGCACCGACATGACCCGCGTGGTCACCTACATGAACGGCAGCGAGGGCAATGGCCTGGCCATCCCGGAGATCGGCATCACGCAATCGCGGCACAACCTCTCGCACCACAACGGCGACCCCGATGTGCTGGCGCGCCTGTCCAAGAGCGATGCCTTCATCATGCAGCAGTTCGCCTACTTCCTCGACAAGCTCAAGGGCGTGCAGGAGGAGGGTGAGACCCTGCTGGACCGCACGATGGTGCTATTCGGCAGCGGCATGAGCTATGGGCACAGCCATTCGAACAGCAACCTGCCGATCCTGCTGGCCGGCGGCAACGCCCTCGGGCTGAAGCATGGCCAGCACATCGACTACAACCTGCCCACGGTCGGCTCCTACAAGCTCGACTATGAGGAGTGGAAGAGCCTGTGCGGGCGGCCCAAGGACGACAAGGCGCGGCTGAGCAACCTCATCCTCACCATGCTGATGAAGATGGGGGTCGATGCCCAGCAGTTCGTCGACAGCACCGGTCCGATCCAGGCGCTGCTCGCGTGAGGATGGCGGCGCTGACCGCGCTGCTGGCCGCCAGCGCGGCCGCCAGCGCGGCCGAATCGAAGGTCGATCCCAACTACCCCTTCCGCACCGACTGGGCCAATGCCCAGCTGCCGTGGTACCAGCTCAAGCCGGGGGAGTTCCCGCCGCACCATTCCGACCACCGCGTCGGCGGCGAGCTGGTGGCGGTCGACGAGATCCACCGTACGGGCACCTTCCGCATCGACCACAGCGGCGTGCTGGTCGATTTCACCATGCCCCCGTTCGGCTCGGTCTACTACCTCAATGCCGAAGCGGACCTGCGCGACGTGCCGCTGGGGATCTACTACCTGTTCTTCCTCCACCAGGATGAGCATGGGGCCTTCACCATGATGGCCAACATGGAGGACGAGTTCACCATGGTCGCCAACCATGGCTTCTCCTACCGCCTCGACGAGATCCGTCCAGGCGAGCACAAGCTGCTGGTGACCAAGCATAAGGTGGCCGCAGGCAACCCCGAAGAGAGCAAGGGCGAACTGCTTGTCGACGACCAGGTGCGCATCTGGAAGGGGGGCAAGACGATCGCCCTCGCCGATCTCGCCCCCGGGGACGAGCTCATCGTCAGCGCCTCCGGCTCGCAGCCCCAGAGCCCGCGCCGCTGCACCGACATCTACGTCGGACGCGACACCCAGGCCCAAGTCAGCGACGAGCAGCGCAAGCGGCGCGCGGCCTTCCTCAAGCTGCGCGGGCTGCCGGCGTGGATCGACCATATCGACGGCAAGAAGCTCACCGTCACCTTCTTCAGCAACGAGCGCGCGAGCCTGCTATCGCTATTCAAGGACGAGGGCATCGTCCCGAGCCAATGGGCGTCGGAGCATCGCCGGATCGAGGCGGTGGTCGCCAACCAGGAGCTGCGCTCGTACAACCCGCCGGTCGACAAGCAGGGCTGCAAGGTGGTGGAGGCCAGGACGGTGCCGGCCGAATGCTATGGATCGAGCGGCGAGCAGTGGGTCATCGAGCCCGACCTGCTGCTCGAGGGCTTCCGCACCGGGCGCATCGTCCGCCTGTTCCTCAAGCCTTCGTGGCCGATCAACGACATGCCCTTCGGCGAGGGCATGTACGACCATGCCGTCGAGCCCGATGATGCGGATGCCCGCGCCTTCCCCTACCGCACCGATACCGCCAATGCCGGGCTTGCCTGGTACCACGCCATCCCCGGGGTCTTCCCCCCGGCGCAGTCGGAGCACAACCTCGAGGGCGAACTGGTCGCCAGCGACATGGCGCACCGCAGCGGCCGTCTGCGGCTCGACCGCAGCGGGGAGCTGGTCGACATCAGCCTGCTGCCGACCGCTCCGGTCCTGCGCCTGGGGGCCGAAGGGGAGCTGGACGACCTGCCCCTCGGCACGCGCTGCCAGTTCAAGCTCTACCAGGATTCCGCCGGGGCCTTCACCCGCGTCGGCGCCGTGGCAGACGACGCCACCCTGCTGCTGCAGGGGCATTTCACCTATCGCATCGATGCCATCCAGGCCGAGCATGGGCAGATCGCGATCGCCAAGATGACCCAGACGGTGGTCAATTACAACGGCGACCAGGTGCGTCCCCCGGAGCTCGGCCGCTGCCTGCTGGCATTCGACGCGAAGACCGCGATCTGGAAGGGCGACCGGCAGATCGCCGCCGCCGGCCTGGCGGTCGGCGACGAGATCGTGGTGGAGCAGACCGGCCGCAGCGCCACCAGCCAGGGGCTGTGCACCGGCATCTGGGTCGGGGCCGATGCGATCAAGCACGCCACCGAGACCCAACGGGCAATCCACCTCGCCGCGGTGCGCGCCCACGGCCTGCCGGCACGCATCGACGCGGTGGAGGGCAAGCGCCTGACCATCACCTTCTTCGCCGGCGTGCGCGCCGACTTCCCGGCGGTGCTCGATGGCGATCCGCATGGCGGGCATGTCGCGGTCCTGCTCGCGGACGAACTGCTCCACAGCCACGGTGCGGCGGTGACGATGTCATTCCGCGATCACCTGCCCGAGGGCGCCACGGCCGGGACCATCGGCTGCAGCGGGGTGCGCTGGGTGATCGAGCCCGAGACCCTGCCGGAAGGCTACCAGGCCGGCAGCATCATCCGCGTCTTCAAGCAGGGTTGGACCGTCAGTGGCGATGACGGTCAGGCCCACCAGGCCGCGGTCGTGAAGTAGCCGGTCCGCGCGCTGGCCCGATCAGCTGGTTGCCCAGCCGCGGCTTCCCTGCACGGTCGTTGCCGATCGTGAGACGCAGCATGGCCGCCCGGGTCTCCCGCGCGTGCCTGCCGCGCGTCCTGCACCAAGATGGCTGGACCCTATGCCGAACCCCGCTGACCGCTGCCTGCTGCCCATCCTGCTCATCGTCTCCCTGTGCTGGAGGGGCGAGGGCGAGGATGGCGAAGCGGTCGCGCTGCGCTTCGGTCCCGAAGGGCTGGCGGCGATCAGCTACCACGGCGAGCAATACCTCACGCCGGGGTCGCTCGGGGCGACCTGGAACGATGAGGTCGCCCTGCGCCAGGCCGATGGCGCCATCACCGCCGCCGATGTCGCCCATGGGACGCTCCAGGTCGATGCCGCGCTGCGCACGGTCGAACGGCGCTACGCCTGGGGCGCGATCCGCTGCGTCTATACGCCGAGCGCGAATCGCCTGGCACTGGATCTGACCATCAGCAACGCGGGTGCGCTGACGATCGGCTCGGTCCAGCTCCAGGTCCTCGAACTGGGCTTCCCCTCCGCGGTAGCGGAATACGACGGCAACACGCCGATGATGGCGACCAACATCGGCGCCCCGTCGCTGATCGTCACCAGCCATGTCCACGGCGCGGTGGCGCTGGTCAACGAGGACCTCGAGCGCGGACTGTCGATCGGCTACCCGTGGGCCAACGACCGTCCGGCCAACCGCACGTTCCCCCTGTGGGCGGATACCGGCAAGCGCGCCAAGCTGCCGCCCAGCCATCCGACCATCGAACGGCCGATCCCACCGGGCGGCAACGACCACTACCATCTCTCGCTGCGCTTCGGCCAGGCCGGCGCGACGGCAGCGGAGCTGGCCCCGGACATCCTGCGGCGCTTCGCCGAGGCGCACCCGGCCACCCTGTCGTGGCCGGACCGGCGGCCGATCGGCATGCTCATGCTCAGCTCCTCGGTGCCGCACCATGCGCTCAACCCGCGCGGCTGGTTCCTCAACGATCCTGAGATCGACACCACCACCGACGCCGGCCGCGCCCGCTTCGCCGATCGGCTGATGGCCTATGCCGACAAGAGCGTGAGCGTGCTCAAGCGCATGGGCGCCCAGGGCGTCATCATCTGGGATTGCGAAGGTCAGGAATTCCCGCATGCGACCAGCTACATCGGCGATCCACGGCGGATGCCCCCGGAGATCGCACCGCTGGCCGACGCCTTCTTCAGGAAGTTCTCCGATGCGGGTCTGCGCACCGGGGTGTGCATCCGGCCGCAGCTGCCGGTCGTACCGGTCTATGGCCAGCAGGCCGAGCAGCGCGAGGTCCCGATCGCCGACCAGTTCGCGGTGCTCTCGGACAAGCTCGCCTATGTGTCCAAGCGCTGGGGATGCACGCTCTTCTACGTCGATTCGGATGTCGATCGCGCCCATGTCGCCGAGGGGCCGATCGACGCCGAGGTCTTCCGCCGCCTCGCCGCCGCCTATCCCGCGATCCTGCTCATCCCCGAGCAGAAGACCGCGAGCTACTGGGCCTCAACCGCGCCCTACTGCGAGCTGCGCGGCGGGTGGGCCTCCACCCCGCTGCTCCCGCGCCTGGCCTACCCGCATGCCTTCAGCGTCATCGCGGTCAACGATGGGCCCCTGGAGGGGCGCCATGCCGAGCTGGTCGCCGCGGTCGCCCGCGGCGACGTGCTGATGTTCCGCGCCTGGTGGGACGATCCCGAGCAGCCCGCCGTCAGCGCGATCTACCGCGAGGCGGGACGCTGAACGGGCGGCACCCGCTCACCGCCATATCAGCAGGGAGGTGAGCGGTCGGCACTGGCCTAGTGCTCGGGCTTCTCCTTGTCGGATGGCTGCTTCTTCGGCTGCGATTCCGGCTTGCCCTGGGGCTTCTGCTGGCCCTGCTGGCCCGGAGGATGGTTCTGCCCTTGGCCCTGATCATGGCTCTCGGGATGGTTGGCATCGCCGGGGCCATGGTTCTCTGGGTGGTTGGGATCGCCGAGACCACGGTTGTCGGGATGGTTGGGATCGCCGAGACCACGGTTGTCGGGGTGTTCGCCCGGCCGGTCGCCAGGCCGATCACCCACCCGGGGTCCGGGACCAGCTCCGGGATGATGGTAGCCCTCGCCGCGGTTGACGCGCTCGATCTGATCGCGGTGCTGCTCGCGGAAGAATCCTTCTCGCGAGGCGCGGTGATTGTCCATGTTCGAATGCCAGGAGGCGCGCGCTCCCGGAGCAAGACCCCAGGGATGGACATAGATGCGCAGTTCGAAGCCGCCGCACGCATGGCCTCCCGAGCCGCAGCGGTCGCGTCCCTGGTACATCGCCCGGCGGGGCGAACCGTAGTAGATGGTGTTGCGGAAGAACACGTCGGGGCCGTAGCCCTGGTACTCGACGCCGATGCGCAGCGAGATCATGGCGTGGAACTCGTCCGGCGAGAACTGCATGCCGACCATCGGGCGCCCGCTGTAGAAGCCGTAGGGGCGGGCATAGATCGGCGGATAGACCACCCCATAGGGCATGGGCATGAAGAAGACCACCGGATCGACGTTGTAGACCACCAGCATGCGGTTGTAGTCCCCGCCGCAGCCGAAGTAGAACTGGTTGAAGGCGACATCGAAGGGCACACGCGCCTGGCGCGCGACGAAGGCGACGAAGAACAGGTCGTCGTCGTCGACATGGTAGTAGCGCCGGTAATGAGGGATCATGTACACCTCATCCTCGCTCAGGCCGTAGTATTCGCGATAGATGACGGTGTTGACCTCGTCCTGGCTCTGGGGGTCGTCGGCGATGATGATCTGCTGCTGGGGCGGCGGCGGTGGCGGGGCGTAGACCGGTCCCGGCACGGTCTCTACCACGGTGGTGGTCGGCGCCGGTGCCGGCTGCTGGTAGACGATCACCGTGCGTTCACCGCAGCCGATCAGGCTGAACACCACTCCCGCCGACAGCAGCAGGCCGCGCAGCGGGCGCTGGGGTGAGGGGGCGTCCCCCGCGACTGGAGGGGCGCCGTGCGCAATGCAGCCTGCGCGGGGAGGCTGGTCGCATGCCAGGAGCGAGCGGGCGCGACGGGGGCGGGCGAGGTGCTGGTGTGATGGCATACGGTGGTGTTAGGGGTAGTGGTGGATGAGGGTAGGCGATGCCGGCGGTCCCTGTGATGGGAGCGGCGCAGCCACCATACTCTGCCTGCGGTCGCGTCCAGGGAGAAGTGAGGCGCCCTCAGGTGCGCGCGGGCATGGGGCGGACCGCAGGTCCCCGCCGGCCGAGCGGCGCCCAGCGCATCATTCCAGGCTGATGATGGGGAACTTGGCGGGCTCCTTGCTGAGCCCCAGACCGGGAGCCAGTTCGATCCAGCCGTTGCGCCCTTCGCCGTCATCGTCATTGACCAGCAGGTTGAGCGCCAGCCCTGCACGTACCGATGCGGCGCTCAGGGCGAGCGCGGACAGCGGCCAGCTCACCTCGTAGGTGGTCCGGTCGCCCACACGGGTGGTGGACAGAGCGGTAGCCGCGCTGGCGTCGGCGCAGCCCGGCGGCCGGATGCTGTTGGCCACCAGGGCCGCCCCGCTCGCGCCGTCCCGGGCGAGGATGAATTCCCAGAAACCCGGCGTGCCCGGGGTGGCCAGGCCGACCTGCAGCGAGTCGCCCTGCCAGGCCTCTGCCGCGGTGTGGTTCTGGACATGTCGGTCGTCGCGTACGACCACCCGCAGCGCCAGGCGGTCGCCCTGCCTGCCGATCCAGGCGACCAGGGAGAGATCCTCCGGCCCGCGCCAGTTGCGGTGCTCCCATTGCGGCACGTTGGCATGCAGATTGACCACGAAGCGGCGCTCATCGAGGGTGATGTCGGCGGGCCGGGCGAATTCCCCTGCCGGCAGCGACCTGACCAGCATCACCGGGACCGGCATGTCGGCGGCGAGGGTGGTCGCAGCGATGGCCAGATGGAGGGTGCAGACGGCGCTGTCGCCCAGATGCACGGTTGCGCCTGCGTCCATGCCCAGCGCCAGCGTCAGGTCGCTTCCGCCACCTGCCGGCAGGTCCACCCGCGCATCGGCGATGGGTCCCAGGCCGGAGGGCGCCGTCCAGGAGAGCGTGAGCGTGGCGGCGCGGGCGAGCGGATTGGCCACCCGCAGCTGCAGCGGGGTCGAGCGGCCGGGGATGGCGATCTGCCCGGGTTGCAGATGGACGATGCTGGGCTTGAGCGCCACCGGGGCATCGCTGCCTTCGATCAGCAGGTAGCCCGGTGCATGGCCGACCGGCATCAGGCAGATGCCGTTCTCGCAGGGCAGGGGGGTGCGCACGCCCATCAGGTCGATGGCGGTGCAGCGGGCGCTTGCCCCGACCGCCACCACCAGGGGCTCATGGCTGGCATGCGCATCCTCGTCCCAGGCGGCGATGACCTGGCCGGCGGGGGTGGCGAAGGCGATGCACAGCCGCTCGCCGGAGGTCGGCAGGCGCCCGTTGCATGTCGCATCGGCGAGCAGGCCCATCAGCGTATGGTAGGAGCAGAACACCGCACGGGGATGGAAGTCGTCGGTCATCAGCCCCCAGTTGGCATCATGGCCGGGGATGGGTAGGCGCTTGCCGCCGGTGAGGTTGTACCAGTAGTAGCCGATGGCGCCCTTGGACCAGGCGTACAGCAGCTTCTTCGGCAGCTGCTCCGCCTGGCCGCGTTCGCCGAGGACATCGAGATTCACCGCGCATTCGTTGAACAGGAGCGGCGGATCGCCGGCCTGCTTGCGGATCTCGGCCAGCGGTCCGTCGACGATCGAGCGGTATTCGCCGAACTGGTGGTGCAGGTGGTAGGCGAGGATGTCGTAGTCGGCGCGGCTCTCCTTGGCGACCCGGTAGGGCACCTCGGCGATCTTGTTGCCGTTGCGCGGCCAGGCGAAGGCGAAGCCGCTGTTCATCACCCTGCGCGTCGGGTCGCCGCGCTTGACCTCCTCGTGGGTAACGTGCAGCAGCTGCTCGTATTGCTCGATGGTGCCGCGCCAGAAATCGATGTCCGCTTCGTTCCACGCTTCCCAGAGATGGATGCGGTCGCCGAAGCGGGACACCATCTTGGCGACATACCGCCGCCAGGCATCGAGATCGGGTGGGGAGAACATCCACTGCAGATGGTCCTGGGCCGCCTGCTTGTTCTTGGCGGCTGCATAGCGGGTGGTGTAGCAGAGCAGGAACTGGATGCGGGTGCCGACGGCGCCGCAGCGGTCGATCGCCTGCGAGAACCAGTCGAGCCAGCGCTCATCCCACTGCCCGGGCTCATGCTCGACGTACTCCCAATTGACCCCGGAGCGCAGGTTGCGCAGCGCGAGCCAGCGCAGCGTCTCCACCGCCCGCGCGAGGTAGGCCTCGGCGCCATCGCCCGGACCCGGGAACATGCCGACCACGCCGAAGAGGAAGCCGTCCTCCTTGGCGCGCTTCACCGGCTCGTCGAGCAGGGCATAGGGCAGGCGCTGCGAGGTGCGCGGCTCGGTCTCGGGGGCATCCGCGAGCGTGCAGGTGATCCAGTGGATGCCGCGCGCGGTCGGCAGGGTTGGCAGCGGCCAGCGCAGGGTGCCAGAGGCCGGCACCGTCACCGTGGCGGCGGCGGGATGGAGCGTCCCGGCCCAGTCTTCGTCGGTGGCAGAGAGCGCGAGCTGGACCGGCACGGTGGCGCGGTTGCTCAGCACCAGCACCGGTGCCTGCCCGCTGTGCAGCAGATGGATGGGCGAACCGGTATCCAGGCTCACCGTCACCAGGTCGCTGGCATGGGCGAGCTCCCGGCGCAGTCCGGCATGCAGCAGCAGCACCGTGGGCGAGGAGGCGGCACGGCGGCCGATCGCAAGCCCCCACAGGCCCAAAGGAGGATCGGGTATGAGGTTGCGATGCTCGCCCCAGGAGTGCTGGGGCTTCTCGCTCATCTCCCAGGTCAGGGTATGGCGACCGGGCTGCAGCGTACGCTCGGCGAAGTGCAGGCCCTCCTGCTGCGCATCATAGATATCCAGGCCGATCTCGGCCGCGCCGGTGACCAGCTCGACATCCAGGGCTACCGCCTGCGGTGCGCCGAGCAGGTCGCGGGTCTTGAAGCGTTCGCTCCACAGGTTGAGGTGCAGCTCATCCGTCCCGGGCGACAGGGTCAGGCGCAATCCGCCAGCGACCGCCTCGAGGGTGTACGGCTTCGGCTTGCCCGCGTCTGGCCACCAGATGCCCCAACCCTCCTCCGCAGTGAAGGACCAGACCGGGCTGGTGACGACCAGGGGATCGGCGGCGGTAGCGGTGGTGGCCACCAGGATCAGGGCCATGAGCGGGAGCAGGGTGCGCATCACGGAAGAGTACATGCCACCGGTTCACTTGTTGTGCACTTATTCCTTGATTTACTGATCCATTGGTCCATTTCTAATCGCGTATGGAAGAACGCACCCCACGCATCGAGTACCGGCGTGCCCTCGCCACCGTGCGCCAGCGTCTGGCGGATGGCCTCTATCATGTCGGCAAGGGCCTCCCGCCGGAACGGCAGCTGGCCACCGACCTGGGCATCTCGCGCAACACCCTGCGCCGGCTGCTGGCGACCCTGGAGGCCGAACGGGTGATCGATGACGAGCATCGCGTCCTCGGGGCGCCCGGAGCCGATGCCGCGGTGTCAGCGGCTTTCGGCGAGACGGTGCTGGTGGTCGACGATCTGCATGGCCTGGATCCCATGCGCATGCGCCAGCCGGGCTGGCTCGAGCGCATCCTGCATACCACCGAGCTGGAGCTGCGCCGTGCCGGCTTCTCGGTGCTGACCGTCCATCCGCGCCACCTGCTCGAGATCGCAGCGCATCCGGCCGGCGGTCTGCGCGGGGCGGTGATGGGCTGGGGTGGCGGACCGCTCGACCTCGAACGCCTCGCTAGCCGCATGCGCGGCCTGGGCGTGCCGATCGTCGCCGTCGGCGAGGAGCCGGCGATGCTCGCCTTCGATCGCGTATGGAGCGATCACGCGGCAGGGGCAGAGGCCGCCACCCGCTGGCTGCTCGCGCGCGGACGCCGGTGCATCCTGCCGATGCTGCCACTGCGCACGCAGTGGCAGCGTGACCGCCTGACCGGATACCGCCGTGCGCTGGCGCAGGCCGGTGTGGAGGCGAACGAACCGGAGAACCTCGAGCATCCCGATATCGGCGATGAGGTCAGCCTGTCCTTCTGGGCGCGGCGCACGGCGGAACTGCTCGCCCCGCACATCGGCCGCGGCGTCGATGCGATCCTGGCGATCAACGATTTCGAGATCCCGCTCCTGGTCCATGCCCTGCGCCGGCTGGGCAAGGAGCCCAACCGCGATATCGATCTCGTGGGCTATGACCATGTATGGCCGGAGGTGACCGGCAGCCGCTTCAGCGACATCGGTCCGCTGGCGACCGTCGACAAGCGCAACGACCGCATGGGCGCCGCGGTGGTCGAGGTGCTGCTCGGGCGCATGCGCGGCCAGCTGCCGGCGGAGCCGCAGCAGCTCGCGGTGCCGCCCGAGCTGGTGGATCTGACCATCGACCGCTGAGCGCGGGCGGAGAGACCGCTCAGCGTGCCGCCGCATAGAGCGGACCTGGGTGCTGCTGCCGTCGGTCCGACACCACCGCCGCCGGTCCCGGGGAGGGGATGGCGCGAGCGCAGGCGTGCGGCGCGGCTGGATGGGCGACGGCGGGGTCCAGGCCCATGGCCATGGCGATGGCCAGCGCCATGGCCGAAGCGGCGAAGCCTGCGGCCAGGCGCGCGGGGGTGATCATGAGGGTCAAATCGCCGGCGGGCTGGTCCAGCGTCGGCCCTTCGCCGAGCATCACCCAGCGTAGCACCGCGACCAGCAGCCACAGGGACAGCACCGCCATCAGCAGCGCGGGCACCACCCCCAGCGAGCACACCGTGTCATAGGTGCCGTGCACCACCGCCATGACGCCGACTGCGGTGGCCACCACGACCGCACGCTCCCAGCCCGACTGGGCGCCGATGAAACGCTCCGCCAGCCTCCACAGGAAGGCGGCGCAGACGGTGGTGTAGACGGCATGCGCCGGGACGACGCTGTACCAGCGGATGATGTTCGAGCCGACAGCGAGATTGCCGTTCCAGGGCGCATAGGCGTAGAGCGCCTCGCCGATGCCGAAGCCGAGTCCGGATGCCGCACCCACCAGCAGGAAGCCGCGCATGCCGAGCGCGCTGTCGCGGCCCCAGAGCAGCAGCAGCAGCAGAAGCGGCAGCAGCTTGGTCGCCTCTTCGCACAGCCCGACGCCGAAGACGAAGCCGCACCAGCGCAAGCCGATGGCGCTGCTGTGGGTGAGGGAGTAGGCCGAGCCGATGGCCCGCAGCAGCGGCAGCAGGCCGCTGCTGCGTCCGCCATGCCCGATCATGCCATAGGTGGGCATAGTCGACGCCCATTGCAGGATGAGCAGCGCGACGATGCCGATGGTGCCGGTGAACAGGCAGGCCGATAGCGCAGCTCGGAACGGCATGCGGGCCGGACGGATGAGGAAGACCAGTGCGGCGGAGGCGAGCGGCACGCTGCCCAGGCCGAGCACCAGGACCGGCAGCTCCGCCCCCGGGCGATAGCTGAGCTCGGGGCACAGCAAGCCGCCGATGATCCATCCCATCAGCAGGATCAGGGTGGCCAGCGGCCAGAGATGCCGCCATTCCGGCAGAGCTGGCCGGCCCGGCAGCTCCAGCGGGCCGGCCAGCACGGCGGCGCCACCTGCACCGGGCGGGCCCCCAGCGGCAGCCGGTGCGGCATCGGCAGGATGGATGTGGGGCCGGGCTGCGGCGGGCAGATCGGGGAAGAGCCCGCGGATCAGCTGCGCCGCATGGTAGTCCGAGGAATGGGCGGTGCGCACCTGGGAGAGCGGCGTGACCTGGCCAGCATGCACCAGATCGCGCACCTGGTCGATGGTATAGGGCCCGAATTCGATGCCATCCTGCACCACGAACCAGCGGCCCTCGGTCATGCTGCCACCCTTCTGCGCGAGCTGGCGATGGCGGGCGCGGTGCGTCGGGCCCATGCGTGGGACCACGCTGGCCGGCACGGCGCATAATGCAGCCCGCGCGGCGATGGCCAAGGTGCCCCCTGCGGGAGCGCCGCAGGCGGACGTGGGTGCGAACATTGTGCCGATGGGCAGCGCATCTACGCTTCCCTCAGAGGTGCTCGGCATGGCAGCTGGCGGTCATCCATGCAGTCATCGACGCCGATCGGCCATGCGTCCGGCACTGCTGGCGCTGATGCTATGCACCGCCAGCGCGGCGGCAGCCGAACTCCAGGTCATCGGCTACCTGCCGCAGTGGGGGGTCTACAGCCGCGGCGACCTGATCAAGGGGCTGGAGGCCAGCGGTGCGGCCGCGCGGCTCAACGAGCTGGTCTATGCCTTCGCCGCGATCGGCGCGGATGATCGCGTGGTCTTCATCGATGCGCAGGCCGACTATCTGCATGCCTGCACGGCGGCCAACAGCATCGACGGGATGGCGGATGGCGATGGCGCAGGATCGCTGCGCGGCAACTTCCATCAGCTGCTCCTGCTCAAGCGCCGGCATGCCGGGCTGCGGGTGGTGATCTCGATCGGGGGATGGAGCGCATCGGAGCGCTTCTCGGGAATGGCTGGCGATGCCGGCCGCAGGAAGGTGTTCGTCGCTTCGGTCTCTGATCGTCTGATCGCCGGCAACCTCGCTCCCGGAGTGACCGCCCCGGAGCTCTTCGATGGCATCGACATCGATTGGGAATATCCGGCGACCCCGCGCGACGGCGTCCCGGCCCGGGCTGAGGACAGCCGCAGCTTCACCGAGCTTCTGGCCGAGCTGCGCACCGAGCTCGATCGCCAGGGCGCGGCCCGGGGACGACGCTACGTGCTCTCGGCGGCGCTGCCGGCGCCGACCGCGATCGCCGGCCGCCTGGAGCTCGGGCGCATCCACGCCTACCTCGATGCCCTGCACCTGATGACCTATGATTTCCATGGCGGCTGGGAGGCCATCACCGGGCCGTTGGCGGCGCTGCATGCCTCGCCAAACGACCCGGCGGGGGCGCTCCAGCCGAGCGTCGAGCGGGTGGTCGCGGACTACCGCGCCGCTGGGGTCCCCGCGGGCAAGCTCGTCCTGGGTGTGCCCTTCTACGGGCGCGGCTGGCAGGGGGTCGAGCCGGGGCCGCATGGGGACGGGCACTATCAGCATGCTGGCGGGCCGGCCGCGGGAGCCACAGCCGCCGGCATCGACGATGCGTGCGTGTTGATGGCCAGGCATGGCGCCACGGCGTTTCGCGATCCCGCAAGCCAGGCGTTCTGGACCTACGACGCGGTGGCGAAGGTGCTGTGGAGCTATGACGATGCGGTGGCCGTGCGCGCGAAGCGTGCTTTCGCACTCAGCGGGGGCATGGGAGGGGTGATGTGCTGGGCCCTCACGGGCGACGATGCCCAGGGGACGCTGATCCGCGCCCTGGCTGGCGGGCAGGCGGCCGCGCCGACGCGCTGAGGCATCACTGTCCCGCGTGCTCGGGCGCGCGCGCTGCTTCCAGGGTGCAGAGCGCCCGATCGATCAGCACCGGCAGGTCCGCGCTCGCGGTCATGGGATTGAACAGGTCGAAATGGCCGACCACCGGTCCCTGCACGTGGGCGAGGAACATTGCCGAGAGCCGGTGGCGGCGATCGATCCACGGATACGCGCCGGCCCAGCTCGGGCTGCTGACCACCAGCGCCTGGCCGTGCTCGTCCTCGAGCTCGCGCCAGACGCCCAGGCCATAGATGCCATGATGGCCGGCCCCGCGCACCGTGGCGACGAAATTGTCCGCCGGGATGGCGGCAGTGCCGACCTGATCCGCCAGCATGGCGTGCAGCGCTGCCAGGGAGAGCACGCGCCGTCCGTCGATGACGCCATCGGCGAGGATCATGGCAAGGAAGCGGCTGTAATCCGCCAGGGTGCTGCGGGCACCGCCGGCGAGCATCGGGCTATGGCCGAAGCCGCCATCGACGGGGGTGAAATGCGTGGCGGTCATGCCGAGGGGGATGGCGATGGCATGCTGGAACAGGCTCTCGAAACCCTCGCCGCTGGCGACCTCCGCCATCCGGCCCGCGACCTGCATCGCCAGGCCGCCGTAGGCGAACACCGTACCGGGCTCATGCGCCAGTGGCAGCGGCGTGATGGCACTGACCGCCTCGGCGAGGGTCTGGTACTGGTCGCTCGGGCGATCCGCCGGCTGGTAGGGCGCGTAGCCGGAGGTGTGGCTGAGCAGCTGGCGCAGCCGTGCGGCTCCGGCGCGTCCGCCGATGGCCGGCAGGATGGTGGTGACCTGGTCATCGAGCGACAGGCGGCCGGCATCGACGACGCTGAGGATGGTGGCGGCGGCCAGCCACTTCCCGGCCGAGGCGATGAACTCGACACTGTCGTCCCGCTGGTTGCCCCAGGTCCGCTGCCACAGGGTGCGGCCATCCTGCTCCAGCCGGAGCGAAGCGCCGGCATAGTAGCCGGCAGCGATCCAGCTGCCGATGCGCTCATCCACCGGGGCGAAGGCCTGCATGAGCACGCTCGCGCTCGGTCGTGGAGCGGGCGTGCCGGGCGGCGGGAAGGTGTCCTGGGCCATGAGCGGGGTGTCGGGGAGGGCCTGGAGGAGGAGCAGCGCCAGGGCGATCCGGCGCATCCTGCCGGTCACGGATCGGCGCCGTCGGCGCGGGTGGTCATTTCACCGCCGTGAACTTGAGCAGGACCACCCCGTGCGCGGGCACGGTGAGGGCGATCTTCCCCTGGACCTCCTTGAGATCCTGCTGCCGCCACAGATCGCGCACCTGCTGGCGGCCGCCCAGGCCGATCTTGCTGAGCTTGTTGAACTCCTGGCTCTCGCTGGCCGAGCCGCGGTTGAAGAAGCCGAGCGCCACCCCGCCATCCTCGAGCTCCTTCTTGAACACATCGATGCCGCCCACGGTGGCGACGCGTGCCGCCTGCTTGCCCAGGGCATCCTGGTCGATCATCAGCACCTCGTCGTTGCTCAGCAGGTTGAGGGTGAAGGCGTCGAGGCGCTCGAGGTCGCAACCGATCAGCAGCGGGGCCGAGAGCAGGCACCACAGGCTGATATGGCTGTACTGCTCATCGGCGGTGAGATGGGTCTGATGCAGCTGCGGGCCCCAGCCGACCCAGCCGAGCACGAGCATGTCGGGGTCGTTCCAGTGCCCCGGCCCGGCGACCGGGATCCAGGCATCCTGGCAGAAGCCGATCTCCGAGACGCCATAGCGCCAATCGTGGTCGGTCTTGTCCCACCAATCCCAGATGTCGCCGGTGGTGCGCCACGAATTGGCCAGGCGCGCCCAGTCGGCGGCCTGCGCGATGGGGGCGGAATTGGACAGGCTGTAGACCAGGTCGCGTCCGCTCCGCCGCAGTGCGATGCTCATCTCCTCGACGTGCTGGAGATCGTTGGGGTTCCAATCGTATTTGAGGTAGTCGAAGCCCCAGGCCGCCCACTGCTTGGCATCGTTCTGGGCGAAGGAGTGCGCCCCGTGCTTCCAGAACTTGCTATTGCCCATCTCCTTGGTCCACGCGCCCGCGGGGTCGTCGCTGCTGCCGCCGATGAAGCCGGCATAGGAGGTGATCCAGGGGGTGGAGTAGATCCCGGCCTTGAGGCCCATGCGGTGGATCTCATCGCACAGCGCGCCCATGTCGGGGAACTTGGCATTGCCCTGGATGCCGCCGAAGCTGCCGCCGCGCTGGCCCTGCCAGGTGTCGTCGATGTTGACGTAGGTCCAGCCATGCGCAGCCAGGCCGGAGGAGACGATGGTGCGCGCAGAGCCCAGCACCTTGCCCTGGTCCACCGCCTCGGCCCAGCAGTTCCAGCTGTTCCATCCCATCGCCGGGGTGAGGGCGATGCGTTCGCCGACGATGATGCGGAAGGCCCTGCGCGCAGTGCCGGCGGCGTTGCTGACCACCAGGGTCACGGGGTGCTCGCCGGCCTGGCTGAGCGTGCCGGTGATGCGGCCGGTCGCCGGGTCGAGGTTCAGGCCGCCCGGCAGGCCCTCGACTGCGAAGGACAGCGGCTTCTCACCGGTGGCGGGGATGGTGTAGAGCAGGGGCGAGCCAGGCCGCACGCCGAAGACGCTCGGCCCGTTGATGCGCGGCTGGGCCTTGGGCGGCGGTGTGAGGATCAGCGCGGCGTTGCCATCATCGGCAGCCGGGCTGGTCAGCGCGAGCGCGAGCATGATGAGGGAGAGGATGGGGAGCGAGGTGGGCATGGCGGCCCGCAGGATAGCGGATAGGCGGCACCCGCAATGGGCCTGCGGCAGGCCGCGGGCCGGCCACGTGACGCCCACCCCTGCCCCGTAGTCGGCCAGGGGCGCCAGCCGGTCAACCGCTCCTGGCGATCTCGGAGCCGGCGATCTCGCCCAGGTTGCCCATGCGGCCGGCCTGGAAATCGATGATCGCCTGCTCGATGCCTTCCCGGCTGTTCATCACGAAGGGGCCGTAGCCGACGATCGGTTCGTCGATCGGCTCGCCGCCCAGGAAGAGCAGATGCACCGCGCTCTCGGCCTGCAGGCTGATGCGCTCGCCCTGGCGCTCGAACACCGCCAGCCGGGGGCCCTCCAGGCGCTCTCCGCTCCCGAGCACCAGCGTCCCGGCGAGCACCACGATGGCGGCGGTGTGGCCCGCCTGGACGGTGAGGGTGGTCTGACGGCCCTGGTGCAGGTGCACATCCCACACGTCGATGGGAGTGACGGTGCGCGCTGGTCCGGCGATCCCCGCATGGCTGCCGGCGATGACGCGCAGCGTTCCGGCCCCATCGGCCAAGGTGACGGTGGGGATCTGGCCTGCGCGGATGCCCTGGTAGCGCGGTGGCGCGAGCTTGCTGCGCTCCGGCAGGTTCACCCACAGCTGGACCATCTCGAAGCGGCCGCCGCGCTGGGCGAAGCCGGGGCTGTGGAATTCCTCATGGACCAGCCCGCCAGCTGCGGTCATCCATTGGACATCGCCCGGGCCGATGCGGCCGCCGCCACCGGAGGAGTCGCGGTGGTCGACTTCGCCATCATAGACGATGGTCACGGTCTCGAAGCCGCGATGCGGATGCTCGCCGACCCCCAGCTTCCGGCTGGTGGGCGGGAAGACGTGCGGTCCGGCGTAGTCGAGCAGGAGGAACGGCGACAGCGCGGCGCCGCTGTCGTCATAGGTGAACAGGCTGCGCACCGGGAAGCCATCGCCTACCCAGTGTCGTCCAGGTACCTGACGGGTGAATGCGAGTTTTTTCATGACCAGCCTCGATCGGCAGAGAAGCAGGGGCGGGAGGGTCGGAACGACACGATTCCGTACCCGATGACATTATAAAAGCACACGTCACGCCAGAGTCGCTCAGCGCGACGGCACGGGCAGTCCGACCAGCAGCAGTGCGGGGTTTCGATCGCAACCGACAATGCAACCGGTCATGCCACAATGGGTTGAGGGATCACGCAGGTGCGGCCGCCACCACCGGCGCCGCAATCCCGCCTATGTGTGAAAGTCCTACAGCAGCAGCAACGAGACATGCTGGTATGCTTTCGGATTCAACCAGCAGCTGTGGCGTGCGCACCCCCACCCGCGCCCAGCGCCGATGCGGTGCATGGACATGCCGATGCGTGGTCCAGAATGGCATATCGGCCGGGTGCGGTGCGCAGACACGGAGGAGATGATCATGCGAGGTAGCCTGCTGTGTGCGACCTGGTTGGCGGGTCTGTGTCTGGGCCTGCCGGCCGCCGACACCGCCAGCGCCAGCGCCACCAAGCGCAGCCAGGCCGATACCCTGCTGGCGGCGGGCATGGTGGCGATGAAGGAGTCGTCCACCACGCCGAGCCGGGCCATCGATGCCATCCTGATCTTCGACCAGGTGCTGGTGCTCGACAAGGCGCTCGGGGATGTCGACCAGGAATGCGATGTGCAGGCCAACATCTTCTGGTGCAAGAAGCACCTGAACCTGGACGAGGTCAAGACGCTCCTGGCGAACAAGGGCGACACCACGCGTGCGGCGGCGGCGCTGGCGGAATCGCACGCCACCCCGGATGCGGCGGTGCCGCTGACCGAGGCGGAAGGGTACTTCAACCGCGCCAAGGCCTACGCCCAGGAGCATCCGGACCGGCTGCTGCAGATCGCGGTGCGCTACTTCGAGGTGGCGGAGCGCTTCCAGGGCACGCCCTTCAGCCTCAACGCCCAGCGGCTGAGCCTGGAGGCGCAGCAGCAGGCGATGAGCAAGGAGAGCCAGCAGGTCGACACCCTGTTCACCGCCCATGCTGCCCCGGCCGAGGCCGGCACGCGCCAGCCGGTGCCCAGCGCCGAGGCGCTCAAGGCGGCGGACAAGGTGATCAAGGACACCTTCAAGGACGACTTCGCGCATACCCGCCATGCCCAGCGCCTGGCGCTGGTCGAGAAGCTGAGCGCCCAGGCGGCGACCACCAGCGATGATGCGGCGATGCGCTATGCGCTGCTCGAGCAGGCGCGCGACCTGGCGATCGCGATCAACGATGCGCCGGGAGTGCTGAGCACCAGCGACCAGCTGGCGGGGCAGTTCGTGGGCGTGGATGCGGCGGCGATCAAGAAGCAGGCGCTCGCGCGCATGCATGGCCTGCCGGCGGCGGCGGCGATGATCAGGCTGCTGCAGAACCCGGAGGATGCCGAGGCCAACACCGTGGCCGGGCGCTACTACGGACTGGAGCTGGGGGAATGGCCCACCGCCCTGCCGCTGCTGGCGCACGGCAGCGATGCGGGCCTGAAGAAGCTCGCGGAGATGGAGCTGGCGGCGCCGACGACCGGCGAGCACCAGGCGGAGATCGGCGACGGGTGGTACGAGCAGAGCAGGCATGGCGCCGAAGCGGTGCGCGATGCGATCTATGCGCGTGCGCTGCACTGGTACGAGCTCGCCGAGGGCTCGCTGACCGGCATGAGCAAGACCACCACCACCAAGCGGATCAGCGAGATCCGCGGGGTGATCCTCAAGGAAGGCATCACCGACTGGAGCAGCCTCACGGTGGCGCAATGGGAGCGCCTGCGCGCGCCGGTGGTCGAGGTGCAGATGAACAAGCCGAGGAACGATGTGCCGCCAGCGCTGCTCGCCGAGGCCCCCTGCCGCCTGCTGCCGCATCCGACCGACACCTGGCACGTGATGGCCTCGGGCAAGGACGATCCGGTGACCGCCAAGGGCGATGCCCAGCTCCAGGTCGGCGGCTTCAATGCCGGCGAGCTCTTGATGGCCCTGGGCAGCGGAACTCCCGAGCGCTTCGGTGATGTGAATAAGCCGGTCCAAATGGCGCTGATGGCGGCAACCACGTTATCGACCGCCCCGGCGCCCGGCACGGGCAATGGCGGTGGCGGCGGACGCCGCGGCGGCGGTGGCGGTCTCGGCATGGGAGCGCCCACCGCCATGCCGGGCAATGGTGTGATCCGGGTCAAGATCATGGTGATCGACGCCCACTGAGCCGACGCGCGCACGGCCGCCACTGACCCGGTGCCGCAGCCACCAGCCGCCCCAGCCTCGTCCACGACCCAGGATAGACCCGTCAACTGTCTGTCTGGCATGCAGTTAGCTGCACCCCCCCGGCCAAGGGGCCGATGACACGCAGGCTGCCCGCCGAGGTGGTCGGCGATTGAAATTTAAACGTTTCAATATGATCGATGTATCAGTCACAAAGATGGGTATTTTCCCCGCACTACGACGTTTCAGAGACACACCTGCCCAGGGCCGGCAGTGCTTGCTGCCGGTCCTGGCACTGGCCCTGCTTGGCCATGCGCTGGTGGGCGCCGAGGAGCCCAGCTTCTCCGTCCAGCTCAAACCGCTGCTGGAGAGCATGTGCTTCTCCTGCCATGATGCGCGCAAGCACAAGGCGGGCATCGACCTGTCGGTCTACCACGATGAGACCGCGGTGCACAAGGATGTGGCGACCTGGAAGAAGGTCGCCAACCAGATCGACAGCCGGGACATGCCACCCGAGGACGCCAACGTCCAGCCCACCGAGGAGCAGCGCCAGCTTTTGGTCAGCTGGATCCGCACCACCGAAGCGCGGGCCCTGATCGGCCTGCCCAAGGATCCCGGGATCTCGCCGCCCCGCCGGCTCAACCGCGACGAGTATGCGCATACCATCAATGACCTGCTCGGGGTGGGCACCGACATCGCCGAGGTGATCGGGCTGCCGGACGACGCCCAGCGCGGCTATGCCACCTACAGCGGCACGCTGACCATGCCCGCGCTGGTGCTCGAGAAGTACTTTGCCGCCGCCGACCTCGCGCTCACGCGCCTGGTCGAGCCTGGTCCCGGAACCAAGCCGGAGATCCGTATCGCCTGGGATGCGCTCTTCAGCGTCCAGCCCCCTTCGAGCGCCAGCGCCCGCCACGACGCGGCGCGCACCATCCTGCAGGGTTTCGCGCGCCGGGCCTATCGCCGGCCGGTGCAGCCGGACGAGCTCGCACGCCTGCTGCGGCTCTTCGACACCGCCAGCCAGAGCCGCGAGTTCGTGCCGGCAATCAAGCTCGTGCTCAAGGCCATGCTGGTATCGCCGAACTTCCTCTACCGCATCGAGCAGGACCGCGCCGCGAGCGGCAGCAGCGATGCCTATCAGATCGACAATCATGAGCTGGCGGTGCGCCTGAGCTATCTGCTCTGGTCGACCACCCCCGACCAGGAGCTCAGCGATCTCGCCGACCATGGCAAGCTCAGCGATGCCAAGATCCTCGAAGCCCAGGTGCGCCGTCTGCTCGCGGACCGCCGCAGCCATGCGTTCGCCACCGGCTTCTTCGCCTCCTGGCTGCAAATCGACCACCTGGAGAAGGCGCGTCCGAGCCAAATGTACTTCCCCGCCCTCACCCCGCAGCTGCGCACCGCGATGTACGACGAGACCATGATGTTCATCGATCAGCTGCGCGAGCAGGATGGCCGCCTGCTCGACCTGCTCGATTGCGACTACGCCTTCGTCAACGAGGACCTCGCGCGGCTCTACGGCCTATCCGGAGTGACCGGCGAGGCGCTGCACCGGGTGACGCTGCCGCCTGACAGCCATCGCGGCGGGCTGCTCGGCATGGGCAGCGTGCTGACCATGACCTCGCATACCTTCCGCACCAGCCCGACGCTGCGCGGCAAGTGGATACTCGAGGTCCTGCTCGGCTCGCCCCCGCCGCCACCACCCGCCAACGTCAATCAGCAGATCGATGCACCAGGTGCCAGCGGACCGGCGGCGGTCACCTTCCGCGACCAGCTGAGCGCGCACGTCAAGGATCCCACCTGCGCCTCCTGCCATCGCAAGATGGACCCGCTCGGCTTCGCGCTCGACAATTTCGACGGCATCGGCGGTTGGCGCGAGAGCACCAAGGAGCGCCCGCTCGACACCAGCGCCAAGCTCCCCGGCGGCGAGACCTTCAGCGGAGCGGCGGAGCTCAAGAAGGTGCTCTGGAGCCGCCGCGCCCGTTTCGTGCGCACGCTGGTCGAGCAGTCGCTGATCTACAGCCTGGGACGCGACCTGGTGCCCGCGGATGAGATCTCCATCCAGGGCATCATCGATCGCCTGGACGCAGGCGGGAACCGCTTCAGCGACCTGGTCCTGGGCCTGGTGACCAGCTACCCCTTCCTCAATCGCCGCAACAACGAATCGCCACCGCACCCGCTCGCTTCGATGCCCGACCGCCACTGATCACTGGAGACTTCCATGACCACCCCGTCGATGATGCCGCGCCGCCGCTTCCTGCGCGGCCTGGGCGCCGCCGTGGCGCTGCCGACCTTCGCATCGCTGGGCTCGCGCGCGTTCGCCGGCGATGCGCCGGGCCATGGCGCCGATGGCGCTCCCCCGCTGCGGCAGCTGATCATCACCGTCGCCGGCGGCACGGTGATCGAATCATGGAAGCCCAAGACGCCCGGACCGCTGGGACCCAAGTTGCCCTCGATCCTGCGTCCGCTCGAGCCTTACAGCAAGGACCTGCTGCTGCTCTCCGGCCTGTCGCACAACGGCCGTCAGGAGGGCGGCGGCAACGCCCATACCCATTGCGCCGGCATGCACCTGACCGGCACCGAGGTCTTCCGTTGGGAAGGCAAGGTGGCCAAATCGACCATCTCGGTCGATCAGGCCGCGGCCAAGGCGGTCGCCGGCGATACCATCCTGCCCTCGCTCGAGCTCGGCGAACCCAACGGCGAGCAGACCTTCTCATGGAGCGAATCCGGCAGCATCGTCCCCTATGAGCGCAGCCCGCGCCAGGCCTTCGACCGCCTGTTCAAGGGGCGCAGGCCGACCATCCCGAACTGGAAGCGCCAGGCTGGCAGATCCAGCGCACCCAAGCCCGGTAGCGTCCCCGCCAGCGACGACCGCCTGGTGATCGACCTGGTGCTGGACGACGCCAAGGCGGTGCGCGCGCGCCTGGCCCACGCCGATCAGGCGCGCCTGGACGAGTACCTCGACAGCGTCCATGCCCTGGAGACCCGCATCGTGCGCCTCGATCAGCGGGCGGCGGCCGATTCCATCGATGCGCGCAGTGCGGGCGCAAGCGCCGCCGGCAGCCACGGCAGCGGCATCGTCCTGCCGGCAGACGGGCCGGGATGGGACCTGAAATGGAGCGGCGACGATCCCGAGCTGCGCGCAGAATACTTCCGCCTGATGACCTCGCTCGCCCTGCTCGCGCTGCAGACCGATACCACCCGGGTGGCGACGCTGTCATTCGGCAACGACGGTGAGCTGTGGGACGGCGTGGTGACGGTGACCAACGAGTTCCACCACCATACCCTCGAGCACCAGGCCAATGCCGAGCCGATCGAGAAGGCCGATCCTTTGTCGCGCGAGGCCTGCCGGCAGATCCACCAATGGTATTCGGTGCTGATGGCCGAAGTCATCGGCAAGATGAAGGCCATCGACGAGGGCGGCACCAGCCTGCTCGACAACACCCTGCTGCTGTACACCAGCTACATGTCCAACGGCGGCCATGGCACCAAGGACTACCCCATCCTCCTGGCCGGGCGCGCCAAGGGCTCGCTCAAGCCCGGGCGCCATGTCGCCTATCCCAAGGACACCCCGGTCGCCAACCTCTACCTGTCGATGCTCGACCGCATGGGCGCCAAGCTCAACGCCTTCGGCGAGAGCAGCGGCCGGCTCAGCGATCTGACCTGAGGAGGACAGCATGCCCGACAAGAAGCCCGATGAAGATGCCAAGGCGCTGTTCGGCCAGTTCCTCGCGGTCGGCCGCATGGGCCTGCGCCTGTCCAGCCAGGATGGCCAGTCGTGGAGCAATCCGCTGATGGCCAAGGACCCGCACACCCTCAACAGCATCGCTAGTGGCAATGGCTGCGCGGTGGTGGTTGGCATGGCCGGCACCGGCAACAACGTCTTCTACCGCAGCACGGATCTGACCCGCTGGGAGTCCCAGACCAAGCCCAGCGACTACGTGTTCATGATGCGCCATGTGGCCTTCGGCGGCGGCCAGTTCATGGCGCTGCTCTCCGGCGGGGTGAATGGCGAGGATGCCGGGGTCGCCCAGCTCTCCAGCGATGGCCAGAACTGGGGCGAGCGCCTGAAGCGCGCCAAGCGCTCGCTCAACCGCGTGCGCTTCTACGGCGGAAAGTGGGTGGGCATCGGCTCGCATGGGCTGAAATCCGTCTCCAGCGATGGCAAGACCTGGCAGGATGCGCCCGACCAGACCGCCAGCGACACCCTCATCGACCTGGCCTACGGCAAGGGCGTCTATGTCGGCGTCGGCCTGAACGGCCTGCGCCTGAGCAGCCCGGATGGGCTGCGTTGGGGCAACCGCCAGATCGGCGAGGAGGGCGAGCACATCCATGCGGTGGTTTTCACCGGCAGGGAGTTCGTCGGCGTCGGCCTGGGGGCGACCTACATCTCGGCGGATGGCCTGTCCTGGACGCGCAAGCCCAACAAGGATGCGCCGGTGTGCTGCGCCTACGGCCGCAACCTGTTCGTCGGCGCCGCCTACAAGGGCCGCATCCTGGTGTCCAGGGATGCGGTGACCTGGAAGCAGGTGATCAAGTGCGATCAGCACATCCAGTCCATCGCCTTCATCTAGAGCCCGCGGACCCGCTTGCCATGACCTGCCGCCTGCCGACCTGCCTGATCGCCGTCCTCGCCGTCATCGCCACCGCCGGTTCCGCGTCGCCAGCGGCCCAGACCGGCGAGCAGGCGCCAAAGCCGGTGCCGGGCCAGGGCATCTTCGTCGCCGTCGGCTACGGCGGCTTCCGCGGCTGGTCGCTGGACGGTTCGGCGTGGACCGCCGAACGCTGGTCGGACAAGAACGCCGACGATCCCAACATCATCTTCTCGCTCACCTATCGCGCCGGGGTCTTCCTGTGCTCTGGCGGCGGGGTCGGCAAGGGCTTCATCCTGCGCTCGGTGGACGGGCGGCATTGGGATGAGGTGGCGCATACCAAGTGGCGCATCGCCTCGGTCATCAGCCTGCAGGACCGCTTCCTCTCGGTCTACGACGACCACTTCCAGGCCTCCAGCGACGGGGTGAGCTGGCAAGCGCTCAGCGTCGCCAAGGCGGTGGCGGCGGATGGCAAGGGCTCGGGCTAATTCCGCCGCGCCGCCGCCGGCAACGGTGCGGCGGTGTTCGCGGGCGACTACGCCCTGCCCGATGGCAAGCCGCGCATCGGCTGGCTGGGCGGGACCAAGAACGGCGAGACGCCGATGGTGGTGACCACGGTCTCGGCCGACTGCTGCGGACTGCTCTTCGTCGGCGGGCGCTTCATCGCCTGCACCGCCAGCGGCGAGATCCTGGGCTCCAAGGACGGTCTGCAGTTCACCTCGCTGGCCAACCTCGGCGAGCGCATCGATGATGACGGATTGCGCACCCGGGATGGCGTGCTCTTCCTGCGCACCAAGTCCGGGGTGCGCTCGTCAACCGACGCCATCACCTGGATGCCGGTGGCCAATCCGCCGCACATCGCCCGTGCGCAATCGCCCGGCACGGTGGCGATCGATTGCGGCTGGGGCGGCATCGATGTCACCCTGGACGGCACGTCCTACCACCGCGCCAAGGTGCCCATCGACGCCACCGGCGTGTGCGCCGTGGCCTATGGCGTGCCGCTGGCCAACCTGCCGCCCAGCGCGAAGCCCAAGAAGCCCTGAGCGGCGCGCGCACCGCCTGGCGGGTGCCGGGCTCCTGACCGGAAGATGACAGCAGGCTTCCTGCGACCGCCGGTTGACCGCTAGGCGGAATCGGCCCATCATGCCCGGCAAGGGGGCGTCCCGCATGCGCCTGTTGCTGGTGGAAGATCACGATCTCCTACGCGATTCCCTGCGCAGCGGCCTGTCCGCCACAGGCTACGTGGTCGACTCCACTGGTGATGGCGAGGAGGGCTTGTGGCATGCCCTGCACGACACCTACGACCTGCTCATCCTCGACATCATGGTGCCCAAGATCACCGGCCTGGAGATCCTCACCCAGGTGCGGGCCGCCGGCAAGAACGTCCCGATCCTGCTGCTGACCGCCCGCGACGGGGTCGACGACCGCGTCGAGGGCCTGGACCTTGGCGCCGATGACTACCTGACCAAGCCCTTCGCCGTCGCCGAGCTGCTGGCGCGCGTGCGCGCGCTGATCCGCCGCCAGCACCAGGCGCCCCATCCGGTGATCTCCATCGGCGATCTGAGCATCGACACCGTCAACCGCCGGGTCCGACGCGCCGGGGCCGAGGTGACCCTGACGCCACGCGAATTCGCCCTCTTGGAATACCTCGCGCTGCGCGCCGGCGCGGTGGTGACGCGCTCGGAGCTGTGCGAGCACCTCTACGAATTCGCCTCCGATCCCGATTCCAATGCCGTCGATGTGCTGGTCAGCCGCCTGCGCCGCAAGCTGACGCTGCCCGACAATCCCGCGCCGGTGCAGACCAGGCGCGGCTACGGCTACCTGCTCGACACCCAGGCGGAGCCGACATGATCTCGCTCAGCCGGCGGATCATGGTGGTCACGGTGGTGCTGATCGCGGCGTGCGTCGGGGTCTCGGCGCTGGGCGTATGGGTGGCGACGCGCTGGCAGCTGATCGCCAACCTCGACACCAACCTGATCGGGCACTTCACCCGCCTGATGCACATCATCCAGGCCGGCAAGCTGCGCACCCCGCCCCGCAACCTGCCCAACGACCCGCGCGGCAGCAGCGGCACGATGTTCTGGCGCGTGATCGATACCCAGACCGGTGCCGAGGTGCTGCGCTCGCCGTCGCTCGATGATGCGGTCGGCACGCTCGCCCGGGAAGGCAATGCCAACACCCTCGAGCCGATCTGGTCGACCGGGGCGGATGAACGCGATCTGCGCCTGATGAGCGTGACCCTCGTGCGTCCGCAGGAGCAGCTCGGCACGGCCAATCCGAATGATCCCGAGGCGGTCGCTGTACCGGCGACCTGCACCATGATCATGGCCATCGACGCCACCCCGACCGAGCGCGAGCTCTCGCATTTCGCCATCCTCCTGACGGTGCTATGGGTGACCGCCTGCGGCCTCTCGCTGCTGGGCTCGGTGTGGCTGCGACGGGCGATCCTGCGCCCGGTGCACCAGCTCGCCTCCGCCATCCGGGCGATCGATCTGGATCTCCTGCCCACTTCGGTCCATGCCGATGTGCCGATCGAGATGGTGGTGGTGCGCGAGCGGCTCGACGATCTGCTCGCCCGCCTCGCCCAGGTGCTGGCACGCGAGAAGGGGACGATCGCCAACATCGCCCATGAATTGCGCACCCCGATCGCCGGCCTGCGCACCACCCTCGAGTTCGTCGAGCTCGCCGGCCAGCCGGGCGCTGCCGACGTCGCCAGCCGCTGCCTGCCCACCGTGCTCGCCATGCAGGGCATGGTCGGCAACCTGCTGACCCTGGCGCGCATCGAGGCCGGGCAGGAGACCGTCGCGCTGGAGGCGGTCGACCTGCATGACCTGGTGCGCGACTGCTGGCGCTCGATCGAACCCATCGCCGCCAAGCGCGGCACCCGCCTCGACCTCGGCCGCCTCCTGGGCCACCCCCTGGTGGACACCTGCCCCGAGAAGGCGCGCATGGTCATCGCCAACCTGCTCGACAATGCCGTCAGCCACTCGCCAGCAGGAGCCACCATCGTGGTCGAGATCGCCAGCCACGAGCATGCCGACCTCGTGCCGGCGGCGCAGGTGCAGCTGTCGATCGAGAACCCCTGCAGCGGACCGGTGTTCGATCCGGCAGCGCTGTTCGAGCCCTTCTTCCGCGGCGACCAGGCGCGCGGCAGCGGTGGGCTGCACTGCGGACTCGGCCTAGCCCTGTGCCGCCGGCTGGTCACCCTGCTGGGTGGCAGCATCAGCGCCGATACCAGCCAGCCGGGCCGCTTCCGCATCGTCGTCGGCCTCCCACGCGCTGCCAGCGCAGCGGAGCTGCCCAGCCACGAGCCGGCGGAGTCTGCGGCCGGCTAGATCCCCTGCCGGCCCCAGCCGCTGAGCAGGTCGTGCATGCCGCTGACGACGAACTGCACCGCGATGGCGGCCAGCACCAGGCCCATCACCCGGCCGAGCACCCGCACCGTGGTCTGGGAGATGAGGGTGGTGGCGATGCTCGAGGCGCGCAGCAGCAGCCAGGTGGCGATGGCGGTGGCCAGGATCGCCGCCATCAGGCTGCAGACCCGCACCGGCCGCCACTCTGCCTGGCTCATCAGCACCATCACGGTGGCGATGGCGCCCGGTCCGGCGAGAACCGGGATGCCCATCGGCACCACTCCGACATCATCCCTCGACACCCCCTCGCTCTGCTCTTCGCTGGTGGTGCGCGTGGGCGACGATTGCGCCCGCATCATATCGATGGCGGTCATGCAGATCATGATGCCGCCGGCCACCTTGAACGATCCCAGGGAGATGCCGAAGAGCTGGAAGATCACCCCGCCGGCGAGCGCGAAGACGCACAGGATGATGCCGCAGGCCCAGGCGGCGCGTGCCGCCTGCGAGCGCCGCTTCTCGAGCGAATCATGGGCGGTCACCGAGAGGAAGATGGGCATGGCCGCGATCGGGTCCACCACCACGAAGAGGGCGGAGATGGTGGTCACGGCGAAGCTGAGATCATCCATCATGGGCCGTCCGGGCCGGGATGGTCGCGAGCCTCGGGCCACCGGTCAAGCAGCGGCCCCGGGCTGCGGGCCAGCAGGCGGCGCTAGCGCAGGGTCAGCGGGTGGGGCAGGGAGACGCTGCAGCCGAGATCGGTGATCGCCGCGCTCGCGGCCGGTTCGCCGGCCAGCAGCGCTCCCAGGTCGATGGCTCGCCAGTAGCCGCAGGCCGCCGGGTGGAAGGCGGTGCCGAGGGCGAATTGCAGCTGCAGCTGCGCGGGGATGAAGACCATCGCCTGGGCATTGAGCGTATCGAGATAGCTCGCGGTCAGCGACTGGCGCATCGCGGCATCGTCCACCGGCAGGGTGCGGAGATGATCGCCGAGCGCGACCAGCCGCTGGCCGCGGCTATCGACCGGCAGCCCATGCCGCCGCTGGCCATTGGAGGCCGCCAGCCAGCCATCGGTGGGATCGTCGCGGTGCATGCCATGCTCATCCCACCACACCACCGCGGCTCCCTGCGCATCGGCGAGCAGGAGGTAATGGCTGGAGGCGACGCAGCAGCGGGAGAAGCGCTCGACCGCCTGGTCGAGGGTGGTGCAGTTCTCCAGCAGGTCGCGGATGCAGAAGCAGATCGGCATGCCGGAACGCATCAGGTGGTTGCGGTTCAGCAGGACGCAGGCGGTCAAGCCGCTGTCGTTCATGCCGCTGGTCACCCCGGCGAAGCCCGGCCAGCCGAGCGATGCGACCGCATGCTTGCCGTCGGCTCGCACCACCCGCACCACCGTTCGCGGCCCGACCACCGAAGCGGGGAAGAAATCGAGGTTGCGCGCCACGCGCAGGGGCTCGCCTGCACGTGCCGGGCTGACCAGGGCCGAGCACTGGCTGTCGACCAGGACGTTGGCGGCCAGCAACGTGCTCTCGTCGATGCCAGCCGAGCGGGCGCAGGCGGCGATCTCCTCCCGGTAGGCGCTGGGGATGGCCTGGATGAATCCCTCAAGCCGCCGCCCATGCAGCAGACGCACCGGGATGCTGCGCAGCCAGGCGAGACGGAGCATGGCCCGCATGTTGTCCGCTTCCGCGGCTCCCAGCTGCTTCCCGATCTCGCCGGGCGAGCCCGAGACCACCACCACCGGCGGCAGCGGCGGGGTGGCCACCGGGCGGGATGGCGGATCCGCCGGGGGCATGCCATCGCCGGCCAGGGCCGGGTCGTAGCTGGCCAGCACAGCCAGGAGGAGGGTGGTCAGGCCAGCACGCCGGCGACGGGAGGAATGGCTGGGGAGCATGATAATTAGATAACGTTTACTAACTTAAAGTCAAGCACGCGCTCCGCGCCCGGGCGGGACCCGGGTCCGGGCTCAGCGGCCGGCGGCGTTGGCGCGGAAGGCGCTCGGCGTCTGGCCGACCTTCTTCTTGAACACCACGCTGAGGTATTCGACATGGGCGAAGCCGCTGCGTTCGGCGATCTCCGACAGCGTCAGCGAGCTGCCGAGCAGCAGCTCCTTCACCCGCGCGAGCTTGGCGCGCAGGATCTGCTCATGCGGGGTATGTCCGAGGAGGGTGCGGAAGCGGCTCTCGAGCACGCGGCGCGAAAGGCTGGTGCGTTTGAGCAGGTCGCCGACATCGATGCCGTCGCAGGCATTGTCGCGGATGAAGCGCAGCAGGGTCGAGATCTCGGCATCGTCGATCGCCACCACATCGCTCGAGCGGCGCGTGACCACCCCCTGCGGCGCGATGCGCAGGGCGCGCTCGGGCAGCGGCCGGTCGCTCAGCAGCATATCCAGCATCTGCGCCGCGGCATAGCCGGTGCGCTGCGCTTGCGGCTGGATGCTCGACATCGGCGGATCGCAGAGCTCGCAGATCAATTCGTCATTGTCCACCCCCACCACCGCCAGCTCGTCCGGGATCTCGATCTCCTCGTCGCGGCAGGCATCGATGACCTGGCGGCCGCGCAGATCATAGGCGGCCATCACCCCGACCGGCTTGGGCAAGGCGCGCACCCAGCGCGCCAGGCGGCTTTGCTCCTGGTCGGCCGGCCCCCCCTGGTCGTCGAATACCAGGCAGGCATGCCCGGCGGCCTTGAGCGCGGCGACGAAGGCATCGCGCCGCCACGCCGACCACTGGAAGCGCTGCACGCCGCAGAAGGCGAAGTGGCTGAATCCCCGTTCGAGCAGGTGCTCCGCCGCGAGGGTCGCGATCGCCTCGTCATCGGTCTCGACCCACGGCAGTTCCGGCACCAGGCGCGCGGCGCTGAGATCGACGGCGGGCAGCCCGGAGGCGCGCACCGCGCGGGCGATATCCTTGTTCTCGATGCGGGCGATGATCCCGTGCCCATCCCAGCGGCGCAGCCACGCCGGCGGTGCGCCCCCGCGCCCCTGCTCCGACAGGGCGATCGACCACGGGCGGTGCTCGCGGGTATAGGCGATGATGCCGCGCAGCAGATTGCGCGCATACTCATTGCTGGTCTCGATGAGCAGGGCGACGCGCGGACGCTGGCGCATGCCTGGGAGCCTGGACGGGGGAGGTGGCGCACAAGCGCGAGGGCGGCTGGAGGGCAGGAGGTGATGGACTGCCCCTCAGGACGGGTGAAAAACCTCATTCACGACGTAAAGGAGTTCATGGACGGCCGCCTAAGACGGCGCTAGCATCCGCTCATCCCCTGGACCAACGCCATGAAGCGATCCCACCCCTGCCGCCGCCGGCGCCGCGCACCGCCCCTCGCCCGCCTGGCGTTCGCCATGCTCGCCTGCGCCGTCCTGCTCGCCCTGCCGCGAGCCGCGGTGCTGGCCGGCGATGCCCAGGTGCAGGTGCTGTTCCTCGGCGACCAGGGCCACCATGAACCGGCCAAGCGCTTCGCCTGGATCAGCCCGCATCTCGCCGAGGCCGGCATCACCGCCACCTATACCGAGAACCTCGACGACCTCCAGCCGACCAACCTCGCGCGCTATGACGCCCTTGTGCTCTACGCCAACATCGCCACCGCTTCGGCGCAGGTGGAGAAGGCGATCATCGACTACGTCGAGTCCGGCCATGGCTTCGTGCCCATCCATTGCGCCTCGGCCTGCTTCGGCAATTCCAAGCCGCTGATCGCCCTGATCGGCGCGCGCTTCCTCAGCCACCAGACCGCGGTCTTCGCACCGGTGATCATCGACCACGACCATCCGGTGATGCAGGGCTTCGCCGGCTATGAGTGCTTCGACGAGACCTATGTCCATGCCGAGCACAACCAGGACGGCCGCACGGTGCTGGCGGTGCGGGTCGACAACGGTGTGCGCGAACCCTGGACCTGGGTACGCACCCAGGGCAAGGGCAGGGTGTTCTACACCGCCTCCGGGCACGACGAGCACGCCTGGCAGAACCCCGGCTTCCAGGAGCTCCTGGTGCGCGGCATCGCCTGGTCGGTGGGCGACAAGGGCAATGCCATCCTGGCCGCCGCCGCAGCCGTCTCACCGGCAGGCGCGAACCGCGTCCCGCTGCGCTACGAGCCCAGGCCGACGGTGCAGAACTACGAGAAGCGCATGCCCTACCCTGAATACCAGCTGCCGCTCTCGCCCAAGGACTCGATGAGCTACACCAGGACCGAGCCCGGATTCGAGCTCCAGCTGTTCGCCTCCGAGCCGGACATCAAGAAGCCGATCGCCTTCACCTGGGACCATCGCGGCAGGCTGTTCGTGCTCGAGAGCGTCGACTACCCGTCGACCTTCACCGAGCAGTGGCAGGGGCATGACCGCATCGTCATCTGCGAGGACACCACCGGTGCCGGACGGGCAGATAAGTTCACCGTCTTCGCCGACGGGCTGAACATCGCCACCGGGCTGACCTGCGTCGACGGCGGCGTGCTGGTCTGCCAGGCGCCCAACCTGCTGTTCCTCAAGGACACCACCGGCAACGACCATGCCGACGTCAAGAGGATCATCATGGGCGGCTGGAGCAAGGGCGACACCCACGCCGGTCCGTCGAGCCTGCACTACGGCTTCGACAACTGGATCTACGGCTGCGTCGGCTATGCCGGCTTCAAGGGCGAGGTCGGCGCCGACAAGCTCGATTTCCGCATGGGCCCCTGGAGGCTTGCGCGCAGCTACCAGAAGATGGAGTTCCTCGGCCAGTACAGCAACAACACCTGGGGCCTGGGCTTCAACGAGGCCGGCGAGCTGTTCGGCTCGACCGCCAACAATGCCCACCATTTCTACACCCCCATCCCGATCCCCTACCTCAAGGGCGTGGCGGGCATGGATCATGACGACAAGCTCAAAGAGTCGGTGAAGATCGACGCCCACTACGCCGCCCATCCGCTCACCGACCACATCCGCCAGGTCGATGTCTTCGGCGGCTTCACCGCCGCCGCCGGGCAGAACATCTACACCGCACGCGCCTATCCCGAGAAGTACTGGAACCGCTGCGCACTGGTCAATGAGCCGACCATGCACCTGCTGCACCAGGGCTTCCTCAAGCGCGACGGCTCGGGCTGGACCGAGGATGGCGACGGGCTCAACCTCATGGCCAGCGAGGAGGAGTGGGTGGCGCCGGTGCATGCCGAGGTCGGACCCGACGGCGCGGTGTGGGTGGCGGACTGGTACAACTTCATCATCCAGCACAATCCCACCCCCAGCCGCGAGCACGGCGGCTTCGACGCCAAGACCGGCAATGGCGGCGCGCATGAGAATCCGCTGCGCGACCATGAGCGCGGGCGCATCTACCGCGTGGTGTGGAGCAAGGCCAAGCCCGCTGCGCGCCTGGCGCTCGATCCGCAGGATGCCGCCCAGCTGGTCCGCACGCTGAGCAATGACAACCTCTTCTGGCGGCTGACCGCCCAGCGCCTGCTGGTCGAGCGGGCAAAGAGCGACGTGGTCCCGGCGCTGATCGCCCTGACCAAGGACCAGGGAGTCGACGCGGTCGGCATCAATGGCGGAGTGATCCATGCGCTGTGGACGCTGCACGGCCTGGGCGCGCTCGCTGGTGCCGATGCTGATGCGTTCGCGGCCGCGACCACATGCCTGAAGCACCCCTCCCAGGCGGTGCGCCGCACCGCCGTCCAGGTGCTCCCGCCGACGCTGGAGAGCGCCAGCGCGCTGCTGGCATCCGGCATCCTCGACGACCAGGACCTGAATGTCCGCCTGGCGGCCGCCCTGGCGGCCTCCCGGCTGCCCGCCAGCGATGCCATCGGCAAGGCCCTGTTCGCCGCTATGCGGCGAACCGAGGTGGCTGAAGACCGCTACCTGCCCGAGGCGATGCTTATCGCCGCCGCCCATCATGGCCTGGGCTATCTGTACGCGGAGCTGGACGGCGGGGTGGTCCTGCCAAGCGGCGAGGCGGCCGGCGAGCCGGCCAGCGAACTGGCCAACGGCGGCTTCGAGGACATCAGCGGCGAGGCGCCCAGGGGCTGGATCCGCACCACCTTCGCCGGCCATGCCACCTTCGGCGTCGACGAGCATGGCCGCACCGGCAGGTGCGTGCAGATCAGCTCCGCCACCGGCGCCGATGCCGGCTGGGCGATCATCCAGCACGTCACCCCCAAGACGCACTACCGCCTGAGCGGCTGGATCAAGACCAGCGAGGTGAAGGGCGCCACCGGGGCGCTGTTCAACATCCATGGCACCGAGAGCCGCACGTCGGTTGTCTCCGGCACCAGGGACTGGACCAGGGTGGTGTGCGAATTCGACAGCGGCGCCGCCACCTCGGTGCAGATCAACTGCCTGTTCGGCGGCTGGGGGCAGAGCACCGGAGCCGCCTGGTACGATGACGTGGCGCTCAGCGCCCAGGGAGCGTCCAGCCCGTCGACCGCCGCCAGCGGCTCCGCCGAGCGCATCGTCGCGCGCAATATCGCCGTGCTCTCGCCCATCGCTGCCCAGCTCGCCCTGCTCCAGCGCCTCGCCGGCGCCGACCCGGGCCTCGCCGCCGCCATCCTCGACGGCGTTGGCGCCGCCTGGACGCAGCAGGATGCCCCACCGCCCCAGGGTGGTGCCGCGCACGCGCTCTTCGCCGAGCTCGCCCAGCGCCTGACGCCCAGCAATCAGCTGCGCCTCGGCATCATCGCCGAGCGCTGGGGCATCCGCGACGGCTTGCCGGGTCTCGCCGGGCAGGCGCCAGCGGCGCCAGCGAAGAAGGCGGCCATCGCCGCCCTCCCGCCCGAGCAGCAGAAGCGCTTCGATGCGGGCAAGGCGCGCTACCTGACCCTGTGCATCGCCTGCCATCAGCCCAACGGCATGGGCCTGCCCGCGCTTGCCCCGCCGCTGGTCAGCTCGCAGTGGGTGGTCGGGCCGGCCAGCCGCCTGACGCGCATCGTCCTCAACGGCGTCAAGGGCCCGATCACCGCCGCCGGCACGACCTTCAGCCTGGAGATGCCGCCGCTGAAGGATGTCCTCGATGACACCGCCGTCGCCGAGATCCTCACCTACGTGCGCCATGAGTGGGGCAATGATGCCCCGCCGGTCGACAGCGGGGCGGTCAAGGCCGTCCGCGCCGCCGAGAAGGCGCGCAGCCAGCCGTGGAGCGCTGGCGAACTCACCGCCATCCCCTGACCACCTCCCTGCAAGGACTCCCATGCCCGCTTCCAAACCCCGCATCGCCATCGTCGGCCTCGGCTTCGGCGCCGAATTCATCCCGATCTACCAGCGCCACCCCGATGCCGAGATCACCGCGCTCTGCCAGCGTGATCCAGCCAAGCTCAAGCAGGTCGGGGATGCCTTCTCGATCAGCCGGCGCTACACCCGCTACGAGGACGTGCTCACCGACAAGGACATCGATGCGGTGCACATCAACACCCCGATCCCGGAGCATGGGCGCATGAGCATCCAGGCGCTCGAGGCGGGCAAGCATGTCATGTGCACGGTGCCGATGGCGACCTCCTTGGACGAATGCCGGCGCATCGTCGAGCTGAGCGAGTCCACCGGACTGCGCTACATGATGGCCGAGACGGTGGTCTATGCGCGCGAGTTCCTCTACCTCAAGGAGCTCTACCGCTCGGGCGAACTGGGACGCATCCAGTTCCTCCAGGCCAGCCACCACCAGGACATGGATGGCTGGCCCAACTACTGGCCCGGCCTGCCGCCGATGCACTATGCCACGCACTGCGTCGGTCCGGTGCTGGGGCTGACCAACGCCGAGGCCTCGGTGGTGTCGTGCTTCGGCTCCGGGCGCATCCGCGAGGAGCTGATTGCCAAGTACAACTCGCCCTTTGCCGTCGAGACCTGCCATATCGCCTTCCGCGACAGCGATCTCGCGGCGCGCGTCTACCGCTCGCTCTTCGATACCGCCCGGCAGTACCGCGAGAGCATCGATGTGTTCGGCTCCAAGAAGAGCTTCGAATGGCCGCTGATCGAGGGCGAGCAGGCGGTCCTGCATACCGCCAAGAAGGCGGAGCCGGAGATCCCCCAGCGCATCACCGTGCCGGACTTCGCCCATCTGCTGCCCGAACCCATCCGCCGCTTCACCACCAAGGGCGTCTACGACACCGATGGCAACCAGCACCTCTCCTTCATCCAGGGCTCCGGGCACGGCGGCTCGCATCCGCACCTGGTGCATGAGTTCGTCTCGGCCCTCACCCAGGACCGCGAACCCTTCCCCAACGCCCGCCAGGCGGCCAACTGGACGGGGGTCGGCATACTCGCCCACCAGTCTGCCATGCACGGCGGGGAGCTGATGCACCTGCCCGAGTTCACCCTCGCCAAGCGCGCCAAGCAGGCCTGAGCCCCCCGCTTCCCGCCCGGGCGCCAGGCGCACCCGGGTGATGGGCATGGCCGGGGGGCAGGGCGGCCTGCCGCCTGGCGCCTGGCGCCGGCGATTCCCCGGGACGGCCACTATCCTGGCCGGGATGTGCCGGTACCCTGGATGCGGCGGGGCCGATCAGTCAGGCCCTCCCTGGAGACCTGGCTGCGATGCTGATCCCTGATACCCTGCGCGCCCTGCTCGACGATGGCGTCATCCAGGAGGTGGTGCGCTCGCTCAAGAGCGGCAAGGAGGCCGCCGTCTTCATCGTCATCGCCGATGGCGAGCGCTGCGCCGCCAAGGTCTACAAGCAGGTGCACCAGCGCAATTTCCGCCAGCGCCAGGACTATGTCGAAGGCCGCATGGCCGGCGATTCGCGCGAGCAGCGGGCGATGAACCGCGGCAGCCGCTTCGGCAAGCAGGCGAGCGAAGAGGCCTGGCAGGTCTCCGAGGTGCGCGCGCTGCGCACCCTCGCCGCCGCCGGCGTGCGCATCCCGCGGCCGCGCGCCCTGCATGACGGCATCCTGCTGATGGACCTGGTGTGCGGCGCGGACGGCGAGCCGGCACCGCAGATCGCCACCCAGCGCTACCGCCACGACGAGGCGGTGCGCACCCACCACCTGATCATGCGCCAGGTCGCCGCCATGCTGTGCGCCGGCCTGGTGCATGCCGACCTCTCCGAGTTCAACATCCTGCAGGCCGCCGACGGTCCAATGATCATCGACCTGCCGCAGGCGGTCGATGCCGCGCGCAACAACAACGCCAAGCGCCTGCTGCTGCGCGATGTCGCCAACATCACCCGCTTCTTCGCCCGCTTCGCCCCGGAATTGCGCCGCACCCAGTACGGCGAGGAGATGTGGCTGCTCTACGAGCACGCCACGCTGCGCCCGGATGCGATCCTGACTGGCAAGTTCAATGCCGCGCGCACGGTGGTCGACGCCAAGGTGGTGCTCGAGGCGATCGAGGATGCCAAGCGCGAGGCCGCTCAGCGGGAAGAGGTGCGTCGCTGGCGCGAGGAGCGCCGACGCCCAGGCTCCCGCTGAACGCGGCTCTTCCAGATGCACAGCCGGCCGCCGCCGCCCACGGGAGGCTTGCGCGAAAGCATCCGCACGCAGTCTGGGCGCTCTCGTCGAGCGGACTGTCGACCCCGATGAGCAGTGTTCTGGCGACCAGCGACCAGCTGCCGGCGCTGGTGCACGCTGACGGTGCAACGCACGGCCCGAGGGGGGCACGAGGGCGCATCACCGGCCACCGCGCTATGTCGCCTCATCAAGGGGCGTTTCATCCTTTGTGAGTAGCCCCTGGGATTACTCTCCAGGGGCCCTCGCAGAACCGGACGTGGATATTGCAACCATCCGGCTCCCAGCTTCAGGTCCTTC
>Ga0302154_10000074_pt1 | contig 88518 bp, 80 predicted proteins | sample I_Bog_N2_3_FD_193507 | JGI IMG/M metagenome (GOLD analysis project Ga0302154, IMG submission 193507) | Peat permafrost microbial communities from Stordalen Mire near Abisko, Sweden - I_Bog_N2_3 | ecosystem: Environmental > Terrestrial > Soil > Wetlands > Peat | place: Sweden: Abisko, Stordalen... | reverse complement strand
GGTCTGCAGTCGATGCAGCGTGCCCGCGAGGTCTTCGCTCTCTACTTCTTGGACAACGCCCTGACCATCGTGCTCTGCGTCGCGCTCGGTCGTCACTCGTTGGCGGGACTCACGGCGAGTGTGTCGATTGGCTACTCGGTGGCGGCCGTCGCGGCGTTGGTGGTCCTCGCTCGACACCGCGTCAACATCACGAGCGGTGTCTGGAGTGTTCACGTTCGACGCAGTCTCTACGCGTCACTCGTCGCCACCGCGGCGGTCGCGGCGCTCTACGCCGTGCCGGCCTGGACCCACGGGATCGGCCTGCTCGCACGGCTGAGTGCGGCGTTGGTGGGCGGGTTGCTCGTCTATCTGGTGGTCGTAGTGGCGCTGCGCCGGCGTCTTCGACGGACCCAGTCAAAAGGTGCAATGCTGAAGCAGTTCTAGGGGGAGCCATGGCGCGGATTCGAGTAGTCACCGACAGCGCCAGCGACGTGCCCGACGACGTCGCCGCGCGCCTCGACATCGACGTCGTGTCACTCACCATTCGCTTCGGCGATGAGGAGTTCGTCGACCGCGTCGAGTTGACCCCGGAGGCCTTTTGGGCCAAGTGCAAGACGTCAAAGACGCTGCCCGAGACCTCCGCCCCCTCGGTGGGCGCCTTCCAGGCCGCCTACGAGCGCGCGAAGGCCGACGGCTGCGACGGCGTGCTGGTCTTGACGCTCTCCTCCCTCCTGTCAGCGACGTATCAGTCGGCGAACCTCGCCGCCGACACGATGAAGGGTCTCATCGAGGTCCGCGTCGTCGATACCTTGAACGTCTCCATGGGCCAAGGCCTCGTCGCGATCGACTGCGCCGAGTTGGCCGCGACGGGCGCGACCCTCGCGGACGTCGCCGAACGAGCCAATGCCCTGCTCCCGAAGTCGGGCGTCGTGGGCACCATCGACACGCTGGAGCACCTCATCAAGGGCGGCCGCATCGGTGGGGCCAAGGCGCTGATCGGCCAGGTACTTTCAATCAAGCCGCTCGTCGAGCTCAAGGGCGGCGTCGTGGCCGAGGCGGGACGCCAGCGCACTCGCGCGAAGGCGCTGGCCGCCGTCGCGGCTGCGACCGCCACCCACGCACCGCTTCGGCGCCTCGCCCTCGTGCACGGCGCCTGCAGCGAAGCCGACGTCGTGGCGCTGCTCGCCCTCGCTACCGAGATCAAGAGCGAGTTCCCGATCATCGTCGGGGACATCGGACCGGTGGTCGGTACGCACGCCGGGCCGGGCATCATCGCGCTCACCTTTGTCGAATCCTGAACTGCGGTCCGCTAAGTTCGTGGCGTGACTGACGCCAGCGAGCCGCGCGAACCCGATCTGGTCGACCGTTTCTTAGGAATGGTCGACCACGCACTCGACGTGGTGCACGACAAGGTGTTACGCCCGATCATCTTGGTGGCGCGGGTGCTGGCCTTCGGGCTGATCATCGCGATCGCGGCGGTGATCTTGGTCGCGGTGTTGGTGATCGGCTTCGTCCGTCTGCTCAACGTCTACGCCTTTCACGGCCGGGACTGGCTGAGTTACGCCTCGGTCGGCGCCTTGTCGGTCATCACCGGCATGGTGCTCTGGCGACGTCGTCGCCCCCTCAAACTAAGGAAGTAATGCCCGAACACACCCGTGTCCTGGTGATCGGTTCGGGCCCCGCCGGGCTGACCGCCGCGATCTACACCGCGCGCGCCCAGCTGCGTCCGATCGTCATCGAGGGCGAACCCTCCTCCACCACCGATCAACCCGGTGGTCAACTGATGCTCACCACTGACGTCGAGAACTTTCCGGGCTTTCCCGAAGCCATCTCCGGTCCCGAGTTGATGTCGCGCATGCGCGAGCAGGCCGCCCGCTTCGGTGCGGACCTGCGGGTGGAGAAGGTGCACCGTCTCGACGTCGCAAAGCGACCCTTTCGCGCGTGGCTCAGCGGCGACGAGGAGGCGAGCATCACGGCCGACTCCGTCATCCTCGCCACCGGTGCTCGTTCTTTGATGCTGAACGTGCCCGGCGAGGAGCGCTACCTCAGTCACGGACTGTCGACCTGTGCGACGTGCGACGGGTTTTTCTTCCGTGGTCAGGACATCGCTGTGGTGGGCGGCGGCGACTCGGCGTTGGAAGAGGCGCTCTTCCTCACCCGTTTCGCCACGAGTGTGACAGTTATTCACCGCCGCGACTCACTACGGGCGTCCAAGATCATGCAGGAGCGGGCCTTCGCGCACGAGAAGATCCGTTTCGAGTGGAATACCGAAGTCACCGAGGTCTTCGGTGACGACAAGGTCATGGGTCTCAAAGTCCGTGACACCGTGAGCGGCGAGGACCGCGTGCAGCTCGTGACCGGCGTCTTCGTCGCCATCGGGCACGTACCCAACACCACGCTGGTCACCGGTCAAGTCGAGCTACACGACCACGGCTACGTCCGCACGGGACCGGGCTCGTTCACGAACGTCGAGGGTCTCTTCGCCGCCGGCGACGTGCAAGACGACATCTACCGCCAGGCCATCACCTCCGCGGGATCGGGCTGCGTCGCGGCGATCGACGCCGAACGGTGGCTCGAAGCGCAAGGAATGTGAGCATCAATCGATAAGGTGGATGCCGCAACGCTCCCTCGGGCGTTCGAGGAGGCAGACATGAGCGCCAGTATCACGACCCTGACCGACGCGACCTTTGATGAGGTCATCGGCGCCGCCGACAAGCCCATTCTCGTGGACTTTTGGGCGGAGTGGTGCGGACCTTGCAAGCTGATCGCGCCGATTCTCGAAGAGTTCGCGACCGAGCAGTCTGACAAGTTCGTCATTGGCAAATTGGACGTCGACGAGAACGTCGCGACGGCCACCAAGTTCTCGGTGATGAGCATCCCCACCTTGTTGTTGTTCAAGAACGGTGAAGTGATCGCCCGGCTCGTGGGCGCCAAGCCCAAGGGTGCCCTGCTCCAAGAGATCACCTCGAACCTCTAATTCCGCTGCACTCAGATCCTCTGCGCCTTGGCGACACGGGTTCGCGTGTGCGCGAGCTCAAAGACCGTCTCGCCGCGCTCGACCTTGCGCCCGCTCGGGCGCCCGATGACGTCTTTGACGCCGAGACGGTCGCGTACGTCGAAGCCTTTCAGCGTTCGCGCGGACTGCCCCTCACCGGAGAAGTCGACGCGACGACCTTCGAGCGCTTGAAGGAAGCGGGCTGGCTCCTCGGTCAACGGCTCCTCTATCGCACACGACCACTGCAACGCGGCGACGACGTCGCCGAACTACAGGTGCGCCTCGCCCAACTCGGCTTCAATCCCGGTCGCATTGATGGGATTTTTGGACCGTTGACGGCCGATGCGCTCAGTGAGTTTCAACGAAACTGTGCCCTCGAGGCGAGTGCGACCCTGACGAAGGAGACCCTGCAGGCACTGCGTCGCCTCAGTGCGACCAGCGCAACTCGCAGCCTGGTGACCGACGCGCGCGACCTCGCGGGCTTCAACCCCATGACGGGCGGCGCCGTCTTGCTCTGTGGCGACGGACCCCTCGTGACGGCGCTCGCCGTCGCGCTCCAGACAGAAGTGCTGGTGAGCGCCCTTATCAATACCACCCAGGAGCTCGCGGCGCAGAGCGCCAACGATCACGACGTTGCCCTGGTGCTGTCGTTTCAAACCCTCGAGCACGTTGAAGGTCTACACCTTCACTACTGGGCGAGCTACCGTTCCCATTCGCACCGCGGTGAGTTACTGGCGAGTTCCCTCGCGTCGTTCCTGGCTCACCTCCCTGATGTCCCACGGGTGGAAGTTACGGGTATGGCGTTGCCTATTCTTCGAGAGACGAAGATGACAACGATCCATATCGAGCATGGGAATATCTCTGAACAGGTACTTCACCAAGCGGTCACCGCATTCGAGAGTCTGATCGGCCAGGTTATCCACAGTTCGGACTAGAAATTCTTTCCGAAACGCGGTTAATTAAGGGCCAAATGCCTTTTATTTAGGGCAAAATCCCAGTAACCCACAACTTCATCCACAACTTGGGGAAAACTTCAACGAGAGGGTTAGGTTGAGGGTTGAAGCTCACCGGGGTTTCGCGATGGCGATATAGAGACGCTCAAGGTCGTCGAGGTCCGCGAAGTCAATGATTATCCGGCCATTTCGACCCTTGAGGTCCACGTGAACCCGGGTGTCGAGGTAACTCTCTAGCAACTCTTCGAGTTCCGCGACGCTGGCGTCGGGGACCGGTCGAAGTCTCGGCGCGCCGTCGGGCGCTTTCGTGATTGCCTCGGGCGCAGGTGCCGGCTTGGGTTCGAGAAAGAGTTTGACCGCTTCTTCGGTGGCGCGTACGGACAGTTCGTTCTTCATCACTCTCGCCACCAGGGTGGCCTGCGCGGTGGGTTCGCTCACCGCAAGGAGCGCTCGGGCGTGACCGGCGGTGATCTGCGACGAGGCCAACGCACTTTGGGCCGCTTCGCCCAGTTGAAGGAGTCGTAACGTATTCGTAACATACGCTCGGCTCTTACCGACCCTTTGTGCGACCTGTTCGTGGGTGAGATCGAACTCATCGACCAACTGCTGGTAGGCCGCCGCCTCTTCCAACGCGTGGAGGTCGACGCGGTGGAGATTTTCAACGACGGCTTGTTCGAGCGAGAGGCGGTCGTTCACGTCGTCCTGCAGGAGAACCGGCACTACCTCCAGTTTCGCGATGGCCGCAGCGCGCCAACGCCGCTCCCCCGCGATCAGTTCGTACTTATCGGGCTCGCCGTCCACCGGCCGCACGATGATGGGCTGGAGAACGCCGAGTTCCATGAGCGACGCCGCGAGTGTGCGAAGGCTCTCGTCATTGAAGGTCTTGCGGGGCTGGAATTGGTTCGGACGGATCGAATCTACCGGCACCATACGCAGTGGACTCGATGGCGTCACCACTTCGGTGTTCTCGCCGGGTGCTTCCGTGTTCTCTGGGATGAGGGCTCCGAGTCCCTTCCCTAAACCTGGTTTCCTAGCCATTCATGATCTCCTCTGCTAGCGCCCGGTACGCGATGGCGCCCTTAGACGTGGGGTCGAAAACGGTGATCGGCTGTCCAAACGATGGCGCCTCGGCCAGGCGGACAGTTCGCGGAATGACGGTGCGACAGAGCTCGTTCTCAAAATGCCGCCGAACCTCTTTGGCTACGTCCGTGGAGAGCGTGTTGCGCGAATCGTACATTGTGAGCACGACTTTCGTGATCCTCAACTCTGGATTGAGGTTCTTCTGGACCAGATCAACGATACGTTGAAGCTGTGTGAGACCCTCAAGCGCATAGAACTCAGTCTGTACCGGGACCATTATCTCCGTTGCGGCGGCAAATGCGTTGATCGTGATGAGGCCGAGCGACGGGGGACAGTCGATAAAGATGTAGTCAAACTCCCCTTCGACCGACGTAATCGCACGCTTTAGTCGTAATTCGCGAGAAATGACCGAGGTGAGCTCCTGCTCGACGCCCGCTAAGTCAAGGGTTGCCGGAGCGACGAACAGGTTGTTAAATCCCGTTGGTTCGACGATGTCGACCATAGGCACGTCGTTGAGCAGGACGTCATAGACCGAGCGCTCAAATTGGCGGCCATCAACACCTAGACCGGTCGTGGCGTTGCCTTGTGGGTCTAGGTCAACCACCAGCACCCTCTTCCCGCGCTCGGCGAGTGCTGCACCAAGGGATGTCGTGGTCGTTGTCTTACCCACCCCTCCTTTTTGGTTGGCTACAGCAAATATCCTCATCGTGCTGGCGTCCGCCATGAGCCTCTTTCCGACCGTACTTTTCTACCGACACTACGTCGAACCCCTGCCATTCAACTCCCTTTTCGGCGGTTCGTCAAGTACCAATGTTTCACGTGAAACATCTCCTCACCACTTGATCTCATTGTTTCACGTGAAACACTTCGTCTCAAATTGGCCTGATTTAGAGGGTTTTTGCCCGGTGCGGGAATAGATGGGTTGGGCACCTAGGTACTTTGTTTCACGTGAAACATTCTCAACGAGTGCGTTTTCTTCCTCGCGCGCCCCGTGGATTTCTGTCTAGTGTCGACTCGGCAGTGCTCGGGTGCCCTCGTAGCGTGTTTCACGTGAAACATTCCCATCGAGGGTGCAGTCCCAGGTGCGAACCTGGTGGATCTCCACCAGCTGGGTACCGTGCCAGCTCGGCTTCCTCAGTACTTTGTTTCACGTGAAACATTCTCGCCGACTCGCCATTAGAGGCTCTTACCTGGTCGGTCTGCGCACAATGAGGGCTTAACGGTCTCTGGGCGCTCCCGCGGCGTGTTTGACGTGCAACGTCAAAACAGCGGCTTCTTCTTGGGAATACCGACCGCTCGAGGATAGAGGGGGTTCGTCGGAGCCACTTTCACCAACACCTCGAATCCCGCTCCGTACCGTGAGCGTCCTTGGGCCTTGAGGCCCAGCACTTCCAGTCCCACAGGGCTCCAACGTTCCTCCGTGCGGTCCGCGGGGGGCTCCGAGACGATCAGGACTCCCCCGACCTTCAAAAATCTCACCGCGCACTCCGCAGTTGTTGCCGGGGGACCAAACGAACGAGCTGTGACCAGATCAAAGGTCCCATCGAACTCCGGCCAGCGAGCCGCCTCCTCCGCCCGAGCGGTGACCACTTGTCCCCCGCCAGGCGCACCGGGCCATGCGAGTGCTTCGATCAAGAGATTGTTTCTCTTGGCCATTGAGTCCAGGAACGTCGCTTCCGTTCGCCAGCGTTCTAACAACACCAACCCGGGAAGCCCACCTCCGCTGCCCAGGTCCACGAATCGGGCCGGGGGAGCAGTGTGTAGAGCTTCCCAGCACTGGGCGAAGCCCTCCGCATGGGCGATTTGGGGCTCGATGGGTTGAGGGCCTAGAAAACCCCGCGCCCTCGATTCCTCGAGAGCGCGGGGCAGCCAGTCACTGGACATGCTGAGATTACGCCGGAGCGACCACCACGAAACGTCGGGGGTCCTCGCCTTCCGACCGAGTTACGACGCCCTCATTTTCCGACAGTGCGTCATGGACGGCCTTGCGGTCAGCGGCCGACATAGGCTCCAGTGCTCGTTCCTCACCGGTGTCCACGACCTCCACCGCCACCTGCTGGGCGAATCGGCCCAACGCCGCGACTCGGCGCTCCCGGTATTGGGCAACGTCGACCAGGATGCGATCGGTCCGACTCGGGCTCTTTGACTGAACCACGGTACGCGTCACCTCCTGCAGCGCCTGCAGCGTCGTACCGCGTGGACCCACTAACACGCCGAGTTCCGTCGGGGGATTGGCGGTTACCGAGACCTCTACAGTCTCCTCGTCCAACTCCTTGACTGAGACCTCGGCCTTGATGTCCATCGACGCAAGAAGTCCGACGAGGAACTCCTTGGCGATCGACCCTTGCTCGGCAAGCGAAATGCCCTCCGCCATACTGTCCTCCTTCATCGGACCCTTCATCGATTTCTCTACACGTTCCTTCGCCGCGGGGCGAGGTGTCGTGCGCTCCTTCGGCCGGCGAACCTCTCCGTCGACTTTCTTTTCCGTTCGTGGTCGGTCCGTCCGAGGAGTGCTCGACTTCGGTCGGTCCCCGTGTTCTCCCGATCGCCGAGAGCGCTTTGGGCGTGGCCCGCTGGGGCGTACCCGAGCTCGCACACGAGCTTCCCCACGAACTCTTCCAAAGAGTCCGGCCTTCGGCTCTTCGATGATCTCGACTTCCGCGTCGTCCCGGTGCACCCCAAGGTGGGCGAGTGCCCGGTCCATCGCCTCGTCAACTGTCTTGCCTGTCGTCTCTACCCATTCCATGGGTTATCGAGCCTTTCTCTTACGTTTCGCTTTTGAGCGCGCTTGCCCTTGCGGTTTCGGCGCCGAGCGAGGTTGGTTCGCTGGCCGACTCGTGGCACGCGGCTGATTCGCTGCTGGCTTCGACGTCGTCGACTTGATAGTTGCGGGTTTCGCGGCGGGACGCTCAATCACGTCGCTCGCGCCATCAATCGTGCTCCCGCCTGGCAGGGCCGTCTTTCCCTTATTGGGATTCGACACACCCGTTCGGAACATGATGTCTTGAGTAATTATGCGTATCCCTGTAGAAATAATCATATAGACCACAACAGCCGCAGGGATCGCTAGATAAAAGAATGCAAAAATAATCGGAAGTACTCGCTGCATGGCCTGTTGCTGGCTCGGCATCGCTTGGCCCGTCTTGCGATTCCTGTTGTTGATCTGCGCCATTTGGAAGTACTGCAGGGCAACTGCCACGGCCACGAAGATGAAGAAGGGGATGGCTGCACCGAAGGAACCGTGCGGGGAGAAGGGCTTAAGGCTCAAGTCCATGCCCCAGACCTTGATCTGTCCGCCTGAGTGAACCAGGTTCTTGTACATCGTCGACGAGTGCGGAATGTAGCGGGGGTGGGAGATCGCCTTACCGGCTTTGTTCACCACGGTGTAGGACAAACCCTTGATGACGTTGTAGAGGATGAAGAGGAACGGCGCCTGGAGCAGCATGGGGAGACAGCCACCCACGGGGTTCACCCCCGCCTCGCGATAGAGCGCCATCATCTCGTCGTTGAGCATTTGGCGGTTTTCGGGGCCTTTGTACTTCTGCTGCAACTTCTTGATCTCAGGTTGAAGCTTCGACATCGCCAGCATTGAACGCGTGCTCTTCACCGTCAGCGGTGTAAGGAGTCCCATGATGACGATGGTGAGGAGCACAATGGCGATCGCGTAGTTCGGGATTATCCCGTAGAAGAAGGCCAGCAACCAGCCGATCGCGTGGAAGACGGGGGAGAAAATCGACCCGAAGAAGTGGGTTACCTGGTGCATGGGCTGGAATTCCTTACTTTCTTAGGCTCGGGGACGAGATCGACGCCGTGGGGACCAAGGGGACGACAACGCAGGACGCGGCGCACGGCGAGCCAGGTACCGCGCGCGGCGCCGTGCGTTTCGAGGGCCTCTTTGGTGTACTCGGAGCACGACGGATAGAAACGACACGGCGCGACGCGCCCGGCGCGAGCGCGCTGGTAGAACCCCACCGCCGCCAGGAGCACCCGGGCGCCCGGCGACCTAGAGGGCGGTCGCTCGCTCAAGCGCTCGGAGGAGATGGGAGTGAAGTTCGTCATAGGAGAGATTTCCTGTCTCAATACCGCACCGGATCAGGTATGTCCCGGTTTTTGGTTGAGGGTCAAGGTCGTCGATGAGAGCCCGGAGTCGACGGCGGATCCGATTACGCAGGACCGCGTTGCCGACTTTTCGTCCGATCGCGTAGGCCACGTCCACGGAGTGGCCTTCCAGTGAGCCCGCTACGAAACTGATCCGTAGTGGTCCACTTTGGCCCCGTCCCGTGGGAGTCGCGAAGTTCGCGAACTGCCGGCGGGTGCGAACCCGACCGGGCACCCTGGTCAGACCGTCAATTGGTGACGACCCTTGTCACGACGGGCTTTGAGGACGGCGCGACCGGCGCGGGTGCGCATGCGCGCGCGAAAGCCGTGGGTCTTGGCCCGCTTCCTCTGATTTGGCTGATAAGTACGCTTCACGAAAACCTCTCTCAAAATATGCACTGCGCGTCGCGTGACCCCCTGGGGGTCGCTGGCGCGCCACAGGGAGCAATCTTAGCCCAGCCCCTCCGCGGCCCCGGCGGCCCTCGATGAATAGGTGTAGGGTGTCTCTCCCTGCCAGATATTGAACGGTTTTGCGCGAGAACCGCTTGTGGATAATGTCAGAAGTGAGCTGTGGAGGAACATTGTGCAAAGCGGTGAAGAAATATGGTCAGCTCTTCGAGACACCTTACGCGCCAACGCTTCTGAGTCCGTCTGGTCCGCTGGACTGAGCACGCTTCGCCTTGTGGATTACCGCGACAACGAGCTCGTCATCTCCGCACCCAACCAGATTCAATTACTTCGCGCGCAACAGCGCTACTTGCCCTTCATCACAGAACAGGCGCAGAAGTTGGTGGGCAAACCCGTCCAGGTGTCGCTCACCGTGAACGACTCCGTCGGTACACAATTCAACGAGACGGTGAGCGACGTCCCCGAACCAACGCCCCCGAGCGTCACGTTCGCGTCGAGTGTCGATCAGCCGGCCCGTCTTGATCCGCGAATGACGTTTGACTCCTTCGTACCGGGTCCGTCCAATCGCCTCGCGTTCGCGGCCGCCCAGTCGGTGGCTGAAACTCCTGGTCGCGCCTACAACCCCCTCATGATCTACGGCAACTCGGGACTGGGCAAGACCCACCTGCTCCACGCGATCGGCAACTACGTACAGGAGAACTACCGGGGTCGGAAGGTTCTCTACGTCTCGACCGAGACATTTTTGAACGACTTCATCCGTGCGATCCAGACCCGTACGCAACTCTCCCTACACGAGCGCTACCGCGAGAATGACGTGTTGCTCATTGACGACATTCAGTTCATGGAAACTCGCGGTGAGACCTTCCATGAGGAGATCTTCCACACCTATAACGCACTCCATGGCGAGGGTAAGCAGATCGTCTTGACCTCGGACCGATCGCCGCGCGACCTCGCGGGTCTACAGGACCGCTTTCGCAGCCGCCTCCTCCAGGGCCTCGTCACCGAGATCGACCAGCCCGACCTAGAAACACGTATCGCGATCTTGAGGTCTAAGTCCGAGCGCGAAGGCATCGCACTACCTGACGACGTGGCCGAATGGATCGCTCAGCGGGTACGTGACAACATCCGAGAGCTCGAGGGATCCATCACGATGTTGCGAGCGTTCGCCAATCTTCGCCAAGAGCCCATCACCCTCGAGCTCGCCAGGGCGCACCTAACCAACCTCGGCCAAGAACAGATCATCTTGAAGCCAGAAACCATCTTGTCGGTGGTGGCGGATTTCTATGGTCTCACGGTCGAAGAGGTCCGTGGCTCCAAGCGTCTTCGACCACTCGTGCACGCCCGACACGTCGCGATGTACCTCATTCGCGACATGTTGAACAACTACTCCTACCCGATGATTGCGCGAATCTTCGACGGACGAAACCACACCACCGTCATAAGTGGGGTGGAGAAGATCAAAGAACAGCTCACCTCGAACCCAGAGATGCTCTCTCAGATCAATCAGTTGAAGCGACGTCTCCAGGGGGAAATGTAGGCGGTGGTTGTGCGCAACGTTGGGGCCACTCTGTTGATTAGGGGTTGAGAACTCCTAGCCAACGCACATCATCTGGTCCTTGAACCCTGAGAGTTGAGAGAGTTACTAACAGAGGTGTCGAAAAGGACCCACTTGAAAAATGGACCCTAATCAGGAGTCTTCTGGCAAACCCCACTTACCCACACCACTACTACTACTAAGACTTCTTTATATTGAAATCCACACCGTATTCTCAGTAGCAAAGAAAGGCGTCATATGAAGTTCAAATCGGAACGCGACATTCTCGTTGAGGCCCTCACTGCCGCGAGCCGTGTGGCGGCGACCCGATTGATTGGGGCATCCTCCGGAGTGCTCCTCAGCCTGAGTGGTAATCAGCTCATCGTGACCGGGACCGACTTGGACATCACGGCCCGTACGACGGTTGACGTGATCGGAATCGAGGACGGCGCGACCGTCGTTCCCGCGCGACTCATCGTCGACGCCGTTCGCTCGCTCGAGGCCGGCGCGGTCACCGTCTCGAGTGGAGAGGACAACGTCGAGATCTCCCTTGGTCGCGCAAAGTTCTCACTTCGAACGTTTCCGGTTTCTGACTACCCAAAGCTTCCGCCGGTCGCGGGTCCTTCCACCTCAATTGCCGCGCTTGACTTAATTCAAGGACTCAACCAAGTGGTGCGCGCTGCGGCGAGTGACGACGCGCGCCCACTTCTCACGGGCGTGCTCTTCACGACCGACAATGGGACGCTACGACTGTTCGCCACCGACTCCTATCGTTTGGCGGTTCGCGACGTGCCCGGGGTGAAGGGGATCAGTGACACCGAGGACCTCTTGGTACCAGCTCGAGCGCTCCAAGAACTCCAACGCGCCGCCTCCTCGCTCGCGGCGGACGCCGAGATCGGGGTGACGCTCAGTGACGCCGAGATCTGTTTCCTGGTCGGTAACACCAGCATCGCCTCACGGTTGATCGACGGAAACTACCCCTCCGTACTGCAACTCATCCCCGCGAGTTTCCCTAATCAACTCCGGATCGCCAAAGACACGTTGTTGACCTCGCTCAAACGCGCGAAGCTCCTCGCGAAGGACTCCACGTCCTCGGTACGTCTCACGATGAAAGAGCGCAACCTCGAAATCCGCACCCAGAGTCACGACGCGGGAGACGTCGAGGACAACGTCGACGCCGACTACATCGGTGAGGAGATGACCATCGCCTTCAATCCAGGCTTTCTCATTGACGGTATCGAAGCGGTGTTGGGCGATGAGGTGGTGTTGGAGATGTCGGACTCCGTGCGCGCCGCCATGGTGCACGGTGTCGAGGACGTACGGTTTCGCTACCTGCTCATGCCCGTTCGAGTCCAGTAGTCGAGATCCGTCGTGGGTCTCCACGAACTCACTCTCCGCAGTTTTCGGCTCTTTCAGGAGTTCTCCTTCGAACCCGATCCCGAGGCGATTACGGTGCTGTTGTCGCCGAATGGCACCGGCAAGACGTCCGTTCTCGAAGCAGTCCATGCGCTCGCGACCGCGTCGTCGTTTCGTACCAGCGCCGCGAGCGACATGATCAAAGCCGGCGAGGGCACCGCCGAGGTGCACGGCGTGATCTTTCAGCGAGCTCGTCGTGTCCAGGTCGACCTCACCTTGACTCGCGGTGTGCGCAACACCACCAAGCGCATGTTGGTGAATGGCCAGCGACCACGCTCACGTGCCGAGTTGGCCGAGGCGCTGCCACTGACCGTCTTCACACCCGAAGGGGTCGACGTCGTACGCGGTGGCCCCGAGCACCGACGGACCTACCTGACGACGCTCTTGACTGACGTGGAGCCGACGAGTGGTGAGGTCGTGGAACGTTTCCACCGAGTCCTCAGCCAGCGCAACGCACTCCTGCGGGGACTCGAGGGTGCTCGCCCGTCAAGTTCCCAACAGAGCGAGCTCGATCAGTGGACGAGCGACTTCGTCTCAGCCAGCGAGCAGCTCCTGGAGCGGCGCGAGGCGCTCGTCGCGAAGTTGGCGCCCCTGGTGCGCCACTACTACCAGGCACTCGCGCACGACGACGGCGACGTGGGCGTTGGTTACGAGCGATCCTGGAGTGACAGCCTCCGAGCCGCCCTTGAACGGAGCTTTCACGATGACCGAGTCCGCGGCTACACCACCGTCGGGCCGCATCGCGATGACCTTCATCTCTCACTCGAAGGTCGCGATGCTCGTCGCCAAGCATCGCAAGGCGAACAGCGTTCACTCGCGCTAGCCCTTCGTCTCGGCGGTCACGAACTGGTCCGCCAAGAGCGCGGCGTTGATCCGCTGCTCTTACTCGACGACGTGTTCAGTGAACTCGACCCCGTGCGCAGCGACCGGCTCCTCGGCCTGCTGCCCACTGGCCAGACCTTGGTCTCGACCGCGTCACCACTCCCGAGCGCGTTGCACCCGGCGGTCGTGATCGACCTCACGCGCGTGACCTCGTGAGGCAGCGCGACGAGCAACCGAGCACCCTGGGTGAACTACTCGACACCCTCGCGGGCCGCCTGCGCCGAGTCGACCTGCGACTCATCGACGAGGCGCGCGCGCTCTGGCCGAGCGCAGTCGAACCGGCGATCGCCGAGCACTGTCGAGTGGAGTTGATTAAAGATCAGGTCCTCATCGTGAGTGTTCCCTCGGGCGCATTCGCCCAACGAATTCAACAACACACCAAGTCGATTTTGGGCTCTTTTTCGACGCTCTCCTCGGGCGCCCCGACGTCGATAAAAACGGTCCTCCGAGAGGCTGAAAAACCGAGCGAATCGGCCCGTTAGGACCGTCGTTTTCGTTCGAAAGTAACAGTGGTTCGGGTAGGATAGAGACGTCATTTTCGTGACGACGCCGGCGCCAAAAAGTGCCCAAACATTCAGCATTGAAAGGATTCCTTCGTGGCCGTAAAGACCAAAGGACCCGATAGTTACGACGCTAGCGACATCACGGTCCTCGAAGGCTTGGAACCGGTGCGCGTGCGCCCCGGAATGTACATTGGATCGACCGGTCCGGCCGGGCTCCACCACCTGATTTGGGAAGTCGTGGACAACTCGGTGGACGAGGCGATGGCCGGGTACTGCACCCGTATCGACGTGACGCTGCTAGCCGACGGAAGTTGCCGCGTCGTTGACGACGGACGGGGCATCCCCGTTGATGAGCATCCCCAGTACAAGGGGAAGTCCGCCGCCGAAGTCGCCCTCACCATGCTCCACGCCGGCGGCAAGTTCGGCGGCAATGGCTACAAGGTCTCGGGCGGACTCCACGGCGTGGGGATCTCGGTCGTGAACGCCCTCTCGACCGAACTGTTGCTCGAAGTCGATCGCGACGGCAACCACTACGAACTCGTCTTCAAAGACGGCGGCAAGCCCCAGGGAAAACTCAAAGTCACCGGTCCGGCCCCCAATGGTCGCACCGGCACGACGGTCACTTTCAGCCCGGACCCCTCCATTTTCGAAGAGGTCGAGTTCCGCGCGCAAACGGTCCTCGAGCGTCTCCAGATCATGGCCTTTTTGAATCGGGGCCTCGAGATACGTTTCCTCGACCAACGACCCGGGCGGGCCGCTAAGGAGACCTTCAAGTACAACGGCGGCATCGTCGATTACGTGCGCCACCTCAACAACACCAAGGAATCGCTCTTTCGAAAGGTGGGCTTCTTCGAGCAGAGTGAAGAGCACCAGGAGGTCGAAGTGGCCTTCCAGTGGAACACGGGCTACTACGAGAGCATCTACTCCTTCGCGAACGGCATCTCCACCGTCGAAGGCGGCATGCACGAAGAGGGATTTCGCAAGGCCCTCACCAACGTCATGAACCGCTACGCGCGTAAGCGCAATCTCTTAAAGGAGAAAGAGGAGAACCTCAAGGGCGAAGACATCCGCGAAGGACTCACCGCGATTGTCTCGGTGAAGCTACGCGACCCCCAGTTCGAAGGTCAGACCAAGGGCAAACTCGGTAACGTGTCGATCCGATCCCTGGTGGAGCGCGCGACCAATGAACGTCTCGCCGACTGGCTCGAGGAGAACCCGCGCGAAGGTGGCCAGATCGTCGCCAAGGCCATCTCCGCGTCGCGCGCGCGCATGGCGGCCCAGGGCGCGCGCGACCTCACTCGACGCAAGAACGCCCTCGACGGGGCGGGACTGCCGGGCAAGCTCGTGGACTGCTCCAGTAACGAGCCACGCGAGTGCGAGCTGTTCATCGTCGAGGGCAACTCGGCGGGCGGCTCGGCCAAGGACGCGCGCAACCCTCGCAACCAGGCGATCTTGCCCATTCGCGGCAAGATCCTCAACGTCGAGAAGGCCCGCTCGGACAAAATCCTCCGCAACACCGAGATTCAAGCCCTGGTCTCAGCCATTGGCGCGGGCGTCGAAGGCGAGTTCGACCTATCGAAGATCCGCTACGACAAGATCATCTTGCTGGCCGACGCCGACGTCGATGGTAGTCATATTCGCACCTTGCTCCTGACGTTCTTCTTCCGTCAGATGACGGAACTGGTGAACAACGGTCACGTCTACGTGGCCCAGCCGCCGCTCTATTCGACGCTGGTGGGCAAGGAGAAGGTGTATCTGCGCGACGACGCCGCCAAGGCCACCTTCTTAGAGGAACACCCCGAGCACAAGAACGACTTCCAGCGCTTGAAGGGACTCGGTGAGATGGATTTTGACGAGTTACGCGACACCACCATGGACGCGACCAAGCGCGCGCTGCTCCAGATCACCGTCGAGCAGGCGGCCCTGGCGGACGAGGTCTGCTCGATCCTGATGGGCGACGACGTCCCTCAGCGCCGACACTTCATCCAAACGAACGCCAAAGACGTTCGCTTCTTGGACATCTAGGAGCGAACGTGGCACCTGCGAAGAGAGGATCCGATTCGGGCGCCGGGGCGCCGCCGCCGAGCGAGGACGTCATTGGCTACATCGAGCCCATCGAGATCAACCTCGAGATGGAGCGCTCCTTCCTCGAGTACTCGATGTCGGTCATCGTCTCGCGGGCCCTGCCCGACGTGCGCGACGGCCTGAAGCCCGTGCACCGACGCATCCTCTATTCGATGTTCGACCAGGGGCTGCGACCCGACCGACCGTTCGCCAAGTGCGCCAAGGTCGTCGGCGACGTCATGGGGACGTACCACCCCCACGGCGACAGCGCCATCTACGACGCCATGGTCCGCATGGTTGTCGACTTCTCGATGCGTCATCCCCTCATCAGCGGTCACGGCAACTTCGGTGGTACCGGACCGGACGAGGGCGCCGCGGCGATGCGCTACACCGAGTGCCGATTGGCGCCGCTGGCCCTGGAGATGCTCGATTCGATTGACGAAGAGACGGTCGACTTCGAGGCGAACTACGACAACTCGACCCAACAGCCCGTCGTGCTCCCCTCGCGTTTTCCCAATCTGTTGGTGAACGGCTCCCAGGGCATCGCCGTGGGTATGGCGACCAAGATCCCTCCCCACAACCTGGGCGAGGTGATCGACGCGACCCTGCACCTCCTGGCCAACCCCGAGGCGACGCCCGATGATCTCATGCACTTCGTCAGGGGTCCAGACTTCCCGACCCACGCCCAGATCCTCGGTCGTCAAGGCATCCTCGACGCGTACCGGACCGGACGAGGCTCGATCAAGTTGCGTGCGGTCGCCGAGATCGAAGAGGGCACGCGCGACACGCGCATCGTGGTGAGCGAGTTCCCCTACGAGGTCTCGGTGGAGTCGATCGAAGAGAAGATCTACGACCTCGTCAAGAGCGGCGAGCTCGACGGGATCGCCGGCGTGCAGAACGACTCGGCCGGCCGCAAGGCGCGACTGGTGATTCGCCTGAAGCGCGACGCCAACGCGAACGTGGTGTTGAACAAGCTCTATAAGAACACCGCGCTGCAGACGAGCTTCGCGGTGAACATGCTGGCCCTCGTTGACGGCGTGCCGCGCACGCTCAACCTGGCCCAGGCCCTCACGCACTACATCGCCCACCAGGTCGACGTCGTGACGCGTCGCACCGCGTTCCGTCTGCGCAAGGCCGAAGCACGAGCGCACATCGTCGAGGGTCTCTTAAAGGCCATCGACATGCTCGACCTGGTGATCGCGACGATCCGTGGTTCCGACGACCGAGCGGCGGCGCGCGCAGCGTTGATGGCGAGCCCCTTCGACTTCAGCGAGGAGCAGGCGAATCACATCCTGGACATGACGCTGGGTCGACTGACCCGCCTCGGTCGCAGCGAACTCGAAGAGGAGATGGCGAAGTTGCGCGAGACCATCGCCGAACTGCAGTCAATCCTCGCCGACGACGTGAAGTTACGTGGGGTCATCGCCACCGAACTCACCGCGCTACGCGACAAGTACGCCGAGGAACGTTTCACCCAGATCGTGAACGACCCGGGCGAACTCGGCGTTGAAGACCTCATCCAGGACGAGGAGATCGTCCTCACCATGACCCGCGCCGGGTACGTCAAGTCGGTCGCGGCCGACGCCTTCCGCACCCAGGGCCGTGGGGGCCGCGGCGTGCAGGGGGCGAAGTTGCGCGACGAGGACTTCGTCGACCAGATCATCCACACCACGACGCTCGCGCACCTCTTGTTGTTCTCCAATCGCGGTCGAGTCTTTCGTTTGCGAGGCCACGAGATCCCCTTAAAGGAGCGCACCGCCAAGGGCACTGCGGTGGTGAACCTCTTGAACCTCCAGCCCAACGAGTCGATTCAGGCGATCGTCACGACCGACGACTTTCCTGAGGACAAGTTCCTCATGTTCGCGACCGCGCAGGGCACCGTGAAGAAGACCGCCTTCAGCGAGTACGACAAGTCGCGACGCGAGGGGTGGATTGCCATCAACTTGCGCGACGGCGACGAGGTCGTACGCGTGGTGTCGACCAGCGGTGAGGACGACTTGATGATGGTCAGCTACCGGGGCGTGGCGATTCGCTTTAACGAAAGCGAAGTGCGAGAGATGGGTCGCGACGCGACCGGGGTGCGCGGCATTCGGCTCAAGGCCGACGATCGGGCTATTTCGCTGGACGTCGTGCGCCCCGACGCCGACCTCTTCGTGGTGACCGACACCGGCTTCGGCAAGCGGGTCAAGACCGAGCGATTCAACCGTCAGGGCCGCGGAGGTCAGGGCGTGCGCGCGATCAAGTTGACCGCCGCGCGTGGATTCGTCGTGGCTGCCTTCATGGTGCACTTAGACGACGAAGTCCTCCTCGCCTCCACCGGTGGTGTCCTTATTCGCACGTCGGTGCGCGAGGTCTCCTCGCAGGGTCGCGACGCGACCGGGGTGCGCGTGATGAACCTCGACGAGGGCCACGCCGTGGCGGCGGTCGCGGTGGTGCCGAGCGAGAGCGAAGACTAAGAGTCCCGTCGAGCCCAGGCTCGATCCAGGACATCGACGATTTTGTCGACGCCCTGTGCGCCCATCACCATGAACTTGTTGTCGACTAAGAAGGCCGGCACGCCAGCGATGCCGAGCTCGTGGGCCGAGTATTCGTCGGCGCGCACGTCGCTCGCGAAGGCCTCGGTCTCCCACAGCAGCGCGGCGTCGGTGACCCCCACCTCATCGGCCAGGGCGTTCAGTTGGTGGTGGTCACTCACGAGGAGACCCTCGCCGAAGTACGCGCGAAAGAGACGTTGGCTCATCGCCTCGCTCTTACCCTGGGTGGCGCTGAGGGCGATGAGGCGATGCGCATCGAAGGTGTTGGTGGGTCTGGCGATGTTGAAGGCCATCGTCACGCCGAGCTCGGCGGCTTGGTTGGTGAGATTCACGTGGAGCTCCTCGGCCCGCTCGACGGGCATGGCGTACTTCGACGCGACGAGTTCGGCGAGCGTGAGGTCATAGTCGCTTCGCGCGTGCGCGTCGAGCTCAAAGGCGTGGTGGTTGACGACGACCTCCTCGGCGTGCTCGAAATTCTCCAACGCCAGTTCCAGCTGCCGCGATCCGAGGTAGCAGAAGGGACAGACCACGTCGCTCCAGACGTCGACGATCAAAGCGGTGGCCATCACTAAATCGTGGCACAGATCCGTAACGGCGAGCACGCGAGGACCAGTCGCGCGGGCGTACCGTGATTGTCCGCGGCGACCGGTAAGGTGTCCAACCGCATCGTTAACGCGCTCGAAGGACCATCATCATCACCATCTCCCGACTCCCTGCGTCCACGGGCCGCCGCTGGTGGCCCTCGGTCGTCACGTCGAAGGGTCGCTAGATGCTGATCGTTCGCGACCTCGGGATCGAGATCGGTCCGCGCCGGCTCTTAGAGCCGGTGTCCTTCACCGTGGGTAACGGCGAGAAGGTGGGCCTCGTCGGGCGAAACGGCGCGGGCAAGTCGACGCTGCTCGCGGTCTTACTGGGCGCCCACCCCGAACACCTGCGCATCACCGGCTCAGTGGCGCACCAGGGCACCCTCGCGCACCTACCCCAGGAGCCCGTTCCCGGCGGCCTCGGTGTTGAGCCGATCGGGCTCAGCCACGTGCTCTCGGCCCGTGGCATCGACTCGCTCGACGCCGACATGCAACACGCCCGCCACGCGCTGGCGGCGGATCCGACCGACGAGACGATCTCCCGCTTCACCTCGTTGGAGGAGGAGTTCCGCGAGCGCGGCGGCTACGAGGCCGAGTCCGAAGTGGCGCGACTGGCCGACGGACTTGGACTCAAAGAGGACCTGTTGCTCGAGGACCTCTCCTCCCTCTCGGGTGGTCAACGCCGGCGAGTCGACTTGATGCGCGTGCTCTACGAGCAGCCCGAGACGATGGTGCTGGACGAACCCACCAACCACCTCGACAAGGCGGCCAAGCGTTGGCTCTTCGACGAACTCGAAGCGTTCCGTGGGACGGTGCTCGTGATCAGCCACGACCTTCCGCTGCTCGATCGTTCGATCGACCGCGTGCTGGCCCTGCGCGACGGGCAGTTGCGCGAGTACAAGGGGAACTACACCAAGTTCTTGGCGCTCGAAGAAGAGCGCCGCCTCTCCGAGGAGAAGATCGCCGCCCACCAGGACGCCAAGATCGACCAGTTCACGAAACTCGCGGACTCCATGCGCGGCCAGACCGAGAAGCGCGCGCGACTCGCCAAGGTGCTGGACCGTCGGGTGGAGAAGCTCAAGGACACGCGCATCGAGGTCACCAAGAAGGAGAAGAAGGTCACCTTCCGTCTTCCGGCACCGCCGCGCAGCGGGGACGTGCCGATGACCGTCGAGCACCTGAGCGTGCGTTACGGCGCGCTCGAGGTGCTGCGTGACTTCAACTTCATCACTCGCCGAGGTGACCGTATCGTCATCGTCGGGCGCAATGGCGCGGGCAAGTCGTCCCTGCTGCGCTGTCTGGCCGGCAGCCAGATGGCTCAGGGCGGTGTTGTCAAGTTCGGCGCGAACGTGATCGTCGGCTACTTCGCCCAGGAGAACGAACAGCTCGACTTCGACAAGACCGTGCTCGGGAACCTCGAGAACTCGACGGTCGAGTCCGACGTGCAGCGTCGCTCGATGCTCGGAGCCTTCGGTCTCAAGGGTTCAGCCGCGCACCAGATGCCCGCCACACTGTCGGGCGGTGAACGGGCGAAGCTGGCGCTGGCGATCCTGGCCTCGTCCAAGGCGAATCTGTTGTTGCTCGATGAGCCGACCAACAACCTCGATCCGGCCAGTGTCGAGGCACTCGGGGAGATGATGCGTCAGTGGAAGGGCACGATGGTGGCGGTCAGCCACGAACGCGGTTTCGTCGAGGCGCTCGAGCCGACCCACGCCGTGTTGTTGCCCGAGGAGTACTTCGACCTCTGGGACGAGGAGTACATGGACCTCATCGAGCAGCGCTAGAGGAGGTGGCGCTCCGAGGCCCAGTTCGAGAGCTGGTGTCGATTGGAGAGTTGCAGCTTGCGCAGTACCGAAGAGACGTGACTCTCGACGGTCTTGGGCGAGATGACTAACTCCGTGGCGACGTCGCGGTAGGAGTAACCCCGCGCGATGAGACGCAGCACCTGGCGCTCGCGCGGCGTCAACAGATCGAGGTCGGGGTCCACGTCCGCCGCCTCGAGCTGCGCACCCTCTAAGGAGAAGGCGTCGAGCACGAAGCCCGCGAGGCGTGGGGAGAAGACCGCGTCGCCGGCCGCGACGCGGTAGATGGCATCCAACAAGTCGGGTCCCGAGATGTTCTTGGTCACGTAACCCCGCGCGCCCGCTCGAATGACCGCGATCACGTCCTCGGCGGCGTCCGAGACCGAGAGGGCCAACACGCGCACCTCCGGGCAGCGCCCGTTGAGTGCACGCAACACCGCAACGCCGCCGCCTGCGGGCATGTGCACGTCGAGCAAGACCACATCGGGGTTGCGCTCGAGGATCATCTCGACCGCTGCCTCCACTTCGTCGGCCTCTCCAACGATGTCCACCGCGCCCGCGAGCTCACTGCGGATTCCCGATCGGATCAACTCGTGATCGTCGACGAGAAAGACGCGGGGCTGGCTCACTTAGCTCGACCGCGGGAGCACGAGCTCGACCTCGGTCCCCGCGCCAATGATGCTCTTCAGCGCGACGGTGCCACCGTGTCGCTCCATCCGTTGACGGATGGAGAGTTCGATGCCTCGTCGGTCGCTCGGCACCGCAGCGAGATTGAAACCGCTTCCCTGGTCTCGAATAAAGAGTGACACGGTCGCGGGCTCGACCTCCGCGTAGATCGAAACCGTCGACGCCCCCGACCACTGGGCGGCGTTGATGGCGGCTTCGCGACCAGCGGCTACGAGCGCGACGACGTCGTCATTGAGTTCAAGGTCGCCCACGGTGACGAGTTCGACCTTGACGCCCCAGTCGTTCTCCACCTCTGCTTCCATCTCGTGCAACTGCGCCACGTAGGAGTGGGCGAGGTCGCGCGAGCTCGCGTGCTCCGGGTCGAAGAGCCACGCGCGAAGCTCTCGCTCCTGGTTTCGCGCGAGGCGAGTGACGGCCTCGGCGTCACCGGCCGCACGCTCGATCAAAGTGAGTGTTTGTAGCACCGAGTCGTGCAGATGTGCGGCGACGTTGGCGCGTTCTTCAACGCGCACGCGCTCTCGACGTTCGCCGGTGAGGTCACTCAACGTCGCAAGCCACCACGGCGCGAGACCGACGGCGACCCCCGCGAGCAGAATTAGGGTGCCGACCAACGCGGGCGACGCGACGTACCAGGCGCCGCCGAAGTGGCGAAGGACCCGCAGTCCGGCGAAGACCAGTATCGCGCCGAGGATCACGCGAAGGTAGAAACTCCGTTTTGTTCGCGAGCCGGGGACGCCGACGATCGGGGCAGACTTGGCCAACTCTTCGAGGTGACGACGCTCGTCCGGCGACGCCCCGCGCCATACGCCGATCATGCCGACGAGGCTGAGCCAGATCGGCAACGTGTACGCGCCCAGGCTGGGCGCGCCGAGCGCCTGGAGGATCAAGCCGAACACGATGATGGCGACGAGGCCAACGAGCACGCGACGAAGCTGACGACGGGGTCCGAGGAGTCGTTGCGCGATGGCGTCGGACTCGTCGGCCCGTGGCAGGCAGAGCCACAGAACCACGTAGAGCAACAGACCGATGCCGGCGACCAGGGCCCCCAGGCAGAAAAGAATTCGTACGATTCGCTCACGAACTCCGAGACGAATCGCGAGTCCGCCGCACACGCCACCGAGGATCGCGTTCTCGACGCCCCGACGATAGGGACGATGGGGCGTCCCTATGACCGGTCGCGATGGGGTGGTGATGTTCACGTCGCTCCTCTCGGGTCGGTGACGGTACGCATTCATTGTCGCACTCGCGTGCACCGAGTGCTCTAGGGGAAAACCCCGAGCCGACGCGGCGTTTCGGGGCTAGGGCGAGGGTATCTACCCATGGGCTCGACGACGGATGAACCCTAGGTTGAACGACATGGACGAGCCGATTGCTACGAACGCCGACGAGACAACTAATGAAGCCGCGCCCGCCGACGGCGCTCCGGAGGAGCGCCGCACGCTCCGGCGCAGCGCCACGAAACGGGTCTTTGGCGGGGTCTGTGGGGGTATCGCCGAACGCTTCGACATTGACGCCAACATCGTGCGGGTCGTCTTTGTGGTTCTCTCGGTCGTCTACGGCCTCGGCGTGGTGATCTATCTGGCGATGTGGGCGCTCATACCGCGGGCGACCTCGGGTGACGACGCGCCGGTGGAAGAGGAGTTGCCGCTGACGAGAAGTCGTTGGCTTCGCGTCGCGACGCCCCTCGGCGTGTTGGTTCTGCTGGTGCTCTTCATCGCCGCGTTCGGTCACGGTCACCGAGGCGGTGGCGTGTCGCTCGCGGGACTTCGCTTCGACAAGTTCATCATCTTCCTCTGGCTGATCTTCTTGTTGTTCCTGGCGGTGATCTCGTTGCGCTCACCGCAGCGCGCGTTCTCCTTCAAGCGATTTCTCGCCTGGATGATCCTGGGCGTCACCAGTTTCGTGATCCTCCTCCTCGGTGCATTTCTGGTGATGATCCAGGTCCTCGGCGTTCCCTTGGAGGGGGGCAGCGGCGTCAAGGAGTGGACCCCGACGACCGCCGGACAGATCCAGCGCTCCTACCACGGTGCGTTCGGTGAGTCCACCCTCGACCTCACCCAGGTACCCCTTGGCGCGGGTACTCGGTCGATCACCGTCACCCAAGGTGTCGGTACGTTAATCGTCGATGTGCCCGCCGACGTGGTGCTCGGACTGCGCTCGCACGTGGGCATCGGCAACGTGCGAACGTTCTACGTGCTCGTCCCGAACCGGTCGGGGGCGAGCGCTCGCGTCGGCGCCGCCCACCTCGACCTCAATCTGCAAGTGGGCGTTGGTCTGATCGAACTTCGACGCGACGTGCGCTAAAACGTTCGGCTCTAGAACTTGATCTGCGACGGGCTGACGACGGAGCCGCTGGCGCCGACGTGTACGTAGCTGGGGTCGACGGCAAGTTCGCTCCAGGTGCCCGAGGAGACCACCCCATTCGCGCTGGTCACGTCGCCGGCGTAGTTGTAGACCGGCAAGAACCAGAGCGCGCCGCTCGCGAGTTGGTAGGTGGCGAGCGAGATGGTGTCACTCGTGAGCGAAGCGCTCACCAGTGGCGGACTCGCCGCGCTCGTACCAGACGATGAGCCGCCCGACGAACTTCCCGAGGAAGTGCCCGCGGCGCTCGTGGGGGGTCGAGCAGTGGAGGCGTACTTCGCTCGTTGCGCGGCGTTCAGCGCGGCGACACCCGCGAGGGGGCTCTGGAGTGGGTAGTTCGCCGCGGGACCCACGCGCAGGGCCGGGCCTGAGGCGTTGAGCACTTGGTTGTTCGCGTTCACGGAGAAATTAACACTCTGATCGGTCGTGACGCCGTTAACGACGACGTCGTAGGTCACGTCGGCCGTGCTCACCGAGACGGGACCACCGGAGGCATTCGTGTCGGAGATGGTGGATGTACCGAAGTCGGGTGACGCGACCGAATAGCCAAATCCGAGCGCGGTGAGGTAGCGATCGACGTCACCGGCCAACGTGGCGTCACTCGGCACGGGCACTGACGCCGAGTCCGACGCGGTCGCCGGGGCTACGGCGGGTGAAGTAGACGAGTAGTACCACTGGGGCACGCCGGTGTTCTCGTAATCCAAGGAAGCACCCGAGGGGTCGCTGACCGTCCAGTCGCTGCCGTCACCGTTGGTGTTGACCGGTGTACCCGAGACGCCAAAGACCGCGGCGACGCGTGACGCTTCGAGCGCCCCGTCACGGGGCACCGTCAGGGCGTAGGAAGGACTCGTCGGCGCGATGGCGGCGATGGCGCCACTCGCTTTGAAGTCGAACTGTTCATAGATCTGTATCGCGCCAATGGTCTTGCTCGCGGTTGGGGCGAAGTTCGCGTGGGTCTGGGCGAGGGCGAGAGCCGGGAGCGTGGCCGTCGTCCCTTCGACGAGCGCAAGCGAACCCGCCACCACCAGCGACCCGGCTACCAGAAGGCTCGCGAGTTTGAGTTCCAGATTCTGCCGCCAGCCGCGCGATGAGTGTTGCGGTTGGGCCGTGATTCTCGAGATGAGCGAGGTGAGGTCGCGGTGTTGGTAGGGCTGTGCGGCCGCGGGGTCGAGCGCGGTCAGTCGGTCGTCGAGTTCACTCATCGCGCTCCTTTCTCCTCTTTCTTGTTCTCTGTCATGGATCGCCTGAAACTTTCAGCTGACTTCTGCGGTATTGAGCAAGTCGCGAAAGCGTCGTTGCGCCCTCGAGAGTCGCACCGCGGCAGCATTGGTGCTGATAACGAGGTACGCGCCGATCTCGTGGGTGTCTAGTCCGTCCCAGGCGTTTAGCAACAAGACCTCGCGGTCATCGTCGCTGAGTGACGCGAGGGCGTCACGCACGCTGGCGTCGGCGATGAAACTGTCCTCCGCCGAAGGCTCATTGGCCGGCGGCCGCAGCGTTGACTCGAAGGCCGAGCGGCGATTCTTCGAGCGGCGCGCGTTGCGCAGTACGTTGCGAGCGACCCCGAGCATCCAGGGCAACTCGCCGTCCTCGGGGACGCTGTCGAGTCTGCGCCAGACGACCAGCAGCGTCTCTTCCACGAGGTCATCGAGATCCGCGCTCGAAAGGGGATAGAGGCGTCGACGAAGGTAGTTGCCCACGGCCGTTGAGTGCTCGCGCGCCAGGCGTGCGAAGCGATCCTCATCTCTAGAGCCCATGACCCTCTTCTGTCCGCTGGGGCCCGATTCTTACCGTGGGCGTCACCTCATCGCGCAAGGAGCGACGATTCTTCGTCCGACGTCAGCCAGTGGCTGGGCCAACTTCGTTCGCCCCACCACTCGACGACGTCATCGACGCTGTCGGCGAGTGGCCGCAGATCGAGTCCTTTGGACAGCGCCAACGAGCTGTCGAGCCGCGTCAAGTTTTCGGGCGCGTGTCCGCCCCAGAGCGGGAACATCTCCTCGAGATTCGCGGCTCGAATCGTCTCGGCGCTGACCTCGCGAAGGGTGGTTCCCTCCGGTGCGAGGTGCGCTGCGACCTCGTTGATGACGTCGTAGTACCGCGCCCCGCCCGAGGGACCCGCGACGTGGAAGGCCCCCGAGAGACGCTCCTCGGCGACGCGCACCACGAAGTTCGCCAGGTCGCGCGCGTCGACGTACTGCAGCGACCCCTCGAGTGGGCCGGGCACCGCGACCGCGCCGCCTCGGCGCACCCGCTCGACCCAGTAGGGGAAGCGCAGTGTCGCGTCGTGCGCGCCGATCACGTAGGTCGGTCGCACCATCGTCGACTCCTCCCCAAATCGGCGCCACCCCGCTCGCTCGCTCGCGGCCTTGAGGGGGCCGTAGGCGCCTCCGGTGATCCGCGCGTCGGGGTCGACGCTGCCTTCGGGCCAGAGCGTCGCGGTCGCTTCAGTGGCGCCAGGGACCGATGGTTCCTCGTACGCCGAGATCGAGGAGATCTGGATGTAGTGGCCGCCATTCATCCGGAGTACGTCGGCGAGACGATCGACGTCGCTCGGACGATAGGCAATCGCGTCAACGGTGGCGTCGAAGGTCTTCCCCTCGAGCGCGGAGAGATCGCCCTGGCGATCCCCGAGGAGGTGTTCGACCGTCTCGGGTAGGTCGCTCGGCGTGACGCCTCGATTTATCACGGTGACCTGATGGCCGTGGTGCCAGGCGGACCAGGCAATAGCTCGACCGACAAAGGACGTCCCACCCACCACCAGTATCTTCATCGTGTCTCCTTTGACGTCAACACGCTATTCGCCGTCGCGGTCGCCAACCGAGATCGGCCTTCTCCGGTGGTCGCCGCGAGGTTGGTGTTGGACCAGCGGGGAGGCGCCCGAGCCGCGACGAGGGCTACCTCGACGGCATCGACGTCACTGGAATAATGTGCAACCAAGTTTCGTCGTCGCAGGAAACATGCCAGTTCGAAGGACGGCTCGTACTGAGGGGGTTCTCATGTCCACCACACGGGGAGTTGTGAGAAGGTTCGTGCCGCGTTGGTTCGTGGCGCTCTCGCTGGTGGGACTCGTTGGGCTAAGCACGGGCGTCGCCGGGGGACCCGGTGGTCTCGGTGCTTCACGCGCGAGTGCCGCCAGCACGCAGTCATCGGGCTGTGGGACCACGTCGCCCGGCACGACCACGCTGAGTCTTCAAGTGAACGGTTTCACTCGGACGGTCTTCGTCCACATTCCCTTTGGTTCGAGCAACTCGACACCGTTCGCGCTGGTGTTGAATCTCCACGGCAGCGGCGTCACCGCAGTCGACCAGTCGGAGTTCTCCGAAATGGACCTCACCTCCGACACTGACCACTTCATCGTGGCCTACCCCCAGGGCCTCATTCCCGACGGGAGCGGCTTTGATTGGAACGTGCCAGGGGTAGAGCTCACCGGGGGACGCAAAGTCCCGGCCGGATCGGCGAACGACGTCAGCTTCCTCACCAAGTTGGTGGGGATCCTTGAAGGCAAGTACTGCGTGAATCCGAAGGAGGTCTACGCGACGGGATTCTCCGGTGGCGCACGGATGGTGAGTCAACTGGCGTGTGATGACTCGAAGATCTTCGCGGCCATCGCGCCCGTGAGTGGGCTGCGACGACCGTCCCCGTGTCCGACCTCGCGGGCCGTGCCGATCATCGCCTTTCACGGCTCGGCCGATGAGGTCGACCCCTTCGCCGGTCACGGCGAGGCGTACTGGACGTACTCGGTGAGTACCGCGGCGAAGGACTGGGCGAAGCAGGACAAGTGTTCAACCAAGGCCGCTTCCTCGACCCCCGTCGCCAGTGTGAAACTCACGGCGTATGGACACTGCAAGAGCGGGGCGGCGGTCGAACTCTATGAGGTGCTCGGCGAGGGCCACGAGTGGCCCGGGGGACCGACCTTGCCGACGAGTCTCGTCACGGAGCTCGGGCCGCAGTCCAACGCCATCAGCGCCAACGCGTTGATGTGGGCGTTCTTCCAGGCCCATCCGCTGTCGTGAGGTCGGCGGCGACCCGTGCCGTCCGTTAACGGCTAGAGGAAACCGATTCGCGAGAGCGGCCAGATACGGATGAAGGCCTTGCCGATGATGCTCGAGCGCGGAATGGTGCCCCAGTAGCGGCTGTCACACGAGTCGTCTTCGTTGTCGCCCATCATGAAGTAGTGGTTCGCGGGTACCGTGACCTTGCCGATGGCCCGCCCCAGCGGCTCGTTGTGCGTCCAGGGCTGTAGCAGGGGCGAGCCGTTGACGTAGATCGTGTTCCCCTTCGAAGTGAGGTGGTCGCCGGGAAGTCCAATCACGCGCTTTACGAGATCGGCCACGTCGTCGCCGCACTGGGTCTGTACGGCGGCGGGGGCCCTGAAGACCAGGATGTCACCGCGGTGGATAGTGCCAAACTCGACGCTCAGCTTTGACACGACGATACGGTCACCGATCTGCAGTGTTGGTTCCATCGACCCTGAGGGGATGAAGAACGTTTGGAAGACGAATGTGCGAACGAGCAGTGACACGAGCACCGCGGCGACGATGATGAGGACCCACTCGACGATTGAGCGACTCCGTGAGCGCACTCGGGGCGCCACTACTTCCGCTGAGTTCGGCGAATCTTCTGGGAGGGACACCCGTTCAACAGTACTGGTCGGCGGAGACGGGACGGACTGGACGACGCGACCGGCTCATTCGTCTCGCGATTGCGCAGCGTCGACGTAGCATCGCTGACGTGAATCACGATGAACACTGTGACGCACTTGAGGTCGAGATCGAACGGTTCGCGTCAACGTTCGAGACGGCCGATACCGGGCTGCGCGTGCCGTCGTGTCCCGACTGGTCGGTCGAAGAACTTGCCTTGCACCTCGGGACGATCCATCGCTGGGCGCAACGACTCGTCGTGACGCGCGCGCCGGAACGCGTCTCCTCCGCCACGATGAACCTCGATCTCGATCCCGTCGATGCGACGTGGTTGCGCCGAGGCGGGGAGTCGCTGCTAGCAACACTACGAAACGCAGACCCTGATGACTCGATGTGGGCGTGGGGCGTGGATCAGCACGTACGTTTTTGGTCGCGACGGCAGCTTCACGAGACGCTCGTTCACCGCATCGATCTTGAGCTCGCGATAGGGGCTCCGTGGAGCGTCGAGCCGAAGGTGGCGCTCGATGCCATCGACGAACTGTTTCAGAATCTGGCGCCCGCGGGCCGATTTTCTCCGCGGGTACGTGAGTTACGTGGTGAAGGGGAACTACTCCGGTTCACGTCGATTGACACGTCGGCGTCGTGGACCGTCCAACTCCTACCTGAGGGTTTCGCGTTCGTTATGAGTTCGGATGTACCTCACGTTGAGCTTTCTGGACCAGCGGCGGACCTTTTCGGTGTGCTCTACCGTCGACAGCCGCTCGAGGGAAGCGATCTACAAGTCGTAGGCCATCGGCCGTTGCTGGACTTCTGGCTTTCCAATTCGGCGCTCGAGTAAGACTGGCGCCTCGGCGCCGTTTGTGGCTAGTCGGTCGCTCGACGGGGATTGCGGGGTGCGCGAGTTGCGGTGCGCGCCGTGGCAATCTGGTGCGTGTCCTCCGAGCGAGTGATCAGGTGACGTGGATTGTCGGACAGTGAAGGGCACGACGCCCTAGGCGTGACGGACGCCGGGAGCGTCACCACGAGTGGAGTAAGCAGCGAAGCCGAGCGCCGACGCCCCGACCAGATCCCGAGACACGCGGCACCCCGCGTTGCTGTTGGCGCACTCGTCTCAACGCTCGTGTTCCTCGCCACTCAAGTTTCCATGCTGACGAGACTGGGCTGGACCGTGGGGAGTTTTCGGTTGTACACGGCGTTTGACCAGATGGCGAACTTGGCCATCGTGGTCAATGGTGCGCACGGGAACTTCTCTTCCGTAGAGCCCTTCACGGAGACCGGTTCGATGATTGACCCGCACCTGTATTTCACGTTGCTAGGAATCGTGGCCCACATCTCCGGTATCTCGCCCGCTGTCGTATACAACGTCGTCGGCATCGGCGTGCAGACTCTTTTGGTCGTAGGCCTCTCGGTTGGCTTCGTGATGCTCACCGAGCGATGGTGGTCGGCGTACTTTGGCGCCGTTCCATACCTACTCGGCACCCTCTCCTCCGTGACCGGTGGGGCGTGGTTCACCTCGTTGCAGAGCCACGGCGTGCTCTGGGGCGCGTTCGGCGTGATGTTCGCCCTTAATAGCCAGAGCGTTGCAATTTCCGTAGCCGCCCTTCTCATGATCGCCATGATGGTGCGGGTACGACGCCAATCACGCGTGCTGACGAACGTGGGCTTTGGCATTGTCATCGGGGCCGGCGTCGGTTTCCTTGCAAACGTCGACACCTACAGTTTCTTCGCGACGGTGTTTTTCTCCGTCTTCGGACTCGCCGCCTACGGCCTTGCGACGTGCGGTGATCGCAGAGCTGTCGTGCTGAGTACGGTTCTCCTGGCCGTGCTTCTGGTTGCCGGCGACTCGTTGGCCACAGTCGTTGGCCGTGTCGCGATCTTCGCGGTTGCCCTCCTGCCGGCAACTCCGGGCGTCGTGCTCGCGGCCCGCCGCTGGAAGGGGGGAGTCCTGGCCGCGCTCGTCGCACTGGTCGTCGCAGCCTCTCCCCAGTTGATTCGATACGTCCTCGCCGCTCGCGCGGACGATCCGTTTTTGAAGTACCGCCAGGTGTCTAGCGCACACTTAAGCGTTCCGTGGCATCAAGCGATTGTCTGTGCGCTGCCCCTGCTCACTCCGCTGCTTTTCATTCTGGTTAGCGGCGTTTATCGAAGGAATTCGATGTGGGTCGCCTACTCCAGCGGGTCGCTCGTGGCGTGGTTGCTGCTCGCCGAGAACAATTTCTGGGGAGCGAACCAGGAGCCGTATCAACTCTGGATCATCGGCTACGCTCTCGTCGCCTTCACCATCGTGCCCGTCCTTATCGACGTAGCCACCACTCTTCGTGAGTCGCAGGGTCGGGGTCGCGGTGCCCCCCGTCGACGGTGGTGGAACGTGTCGTGCCGACCGCGCTGGATAGCGTTCGCTGCGTGCTCCGTTGCCATCTGGTTCGTGGTCCTAAGGAGCGATCTGTGGGGAACCAACCAGGCCGCCTACCGATGGTGGATCGACGGCCTCATTGTGATGGTGGTAACTGGCGTACCGATTCTTCTCGACGCGGTCCTCTTTGGCGAGGGGGATTCTCCCCGGCGCCATAGTGGATCGAGATGGTGGAATCTGGTGATCGCTGTGCTCATGATGTCGTCGATCGGTACCGCCGAGCTCTCAACGATTGACTGGTATCACTTTTATCTGGCCACCGAGGGCCAATCGTTTTCGTTCGCCACGGCGCAAGACCGGGCGATGGCGGGCGTCGCCGCGCACGTGACCAATCGTCAATTGGTGCTCGTTGATCAGTGCCTCAACCCTGAGATCCTCAAGGTGATCACAGACGTGCGCGTGGCGTACTACAGCGTGGGACTTGCGTGGCCCCGCAGCTATGCGGCGATCAAACGAGCCTTCACGTCCGTCACCACCGATTCAACAACCCCGGCCGAGGCGCGAGCCGCGGGCATCGGTTGGCTGGTGACCTTAACGACGTGCCACGACGTATGGCCGAACGCGTTTTCGAGATCACTTGAGCATGTGGCGAGCGAACAAATTGGACCGAGTACCCGGGGCGCCGTCACGCTGTGGCGCATTCGAGACGGCGCAGACCCCGAGAACCGCTAGCCGCCGAAGATCCAGTCACGACATGGCGTCCACCACCCTCGCGCGCCGCCACCTCGTACCATTCACTCATCGAATGCGTGAAGGTATCCGGCGCCCATCACGAGAGGAGAACTGACGTTGTGTCCTAACGCTCTGGTATCAGTCGTTATCCCCGTGTTCAATGGCGAACGTCACATTGGCGAATGCCTCGATTCCGTCTTAAACCAGACGTACGGCAATCTCGAGGTCGTCGTCTCGCTCAATGCTTCAAGCGACAACACGAGCGACGTAGTCCGATCATTCGATGATGCCCGGATTCGGATTCTTCCGCCGCCGCTGAACATCGTGAGCGTGCACGAAAACTGGACACGCGCCCTCTCCGCCGCGACGGGACCCCTCGTCAAACTCGTGTGTCATGACGACGTTCTATCGCTGGACGCTGTACGCGTTCAGACGGAACTGTTGGAGCGATATTCCTCGGCGGTTCTGGTGAGCGGTCGACGCCGGATCATCGACGACAACGGCGCCACGGTGATTGCTGCCCGCGGTTTGGGTTCGCTCCTCGGGCGAGCGGCCACTCGTGAGGTCGGGGCCGATGAGATTGCTCGCGCGTGCACGCGCGCCGGAACGAATCTTTTGGGCGAGCCCGCGAGTGTTCTGATTCGACGATCCTCGTTCCCGGCACCCTTGCTGAGCCCTCATTGGAGCTTTGCGATGGACCTCGAGTTCTATCTCCGCTGCATAAAAGGGGACGCCGTGGTCGTTGACGAGCGCGTGCTCGGGAGCTTTCGAGCAAGCCCCTCCCAGATGAGCGCGGTCATGGCCCGGGACCAGATGCGCGAGCTTCGTGCACTGCTCATGGAGATGCCTCGGCGCTACCCAGGGGCAGTCGGCCGTGACGACGTTCGACGTGGAATCGTGATGGCGGAACTTCAGACTGCGGCGCGTCGCGCTTTATACTTGCGGATGCGTTGGGGTGTGCACGTCACCCGCTGGGCGAGGCGTGTGCGGCGTCACGAAGACTCGACCGTGGAGCACTTTTGAGTGAGTTGAGGGTCACAGAGAGTCGTATCCCAGGTCTGCTTCAGTTATTCCCCGCGGTGCGCGCAGACGATCGCGGAGTGTTCGTCAAAACCTTTCAGAGGAGTGTGCTTGAGGATCTGGGGGTTTCGAGTCCTTGGCTCGAACAGTTCTTCAGCTGCTCGAGTCGCGGCGTGATTCGCGGGCTCCACTTCCAGACACCCCCCGCGGACCACGACAAACTCGTGTACTGCGTGCAGGGCGCTGCGCTCGACGTCGTGGTGGACCTTCGAGTGGGGTCCCCGACGTACGGCGAAACCGAGACCTTCTCTCTCGATGGTGCGTCGTGGGGTGGCGTCTTCGTTCCGAAGGGGCTGGCGCACGGTTTTGCCGCGCTGGAGGACGTCACGATCATGGCCTACGCCACGAGTACGGAATACGACGCGTCGAGCGACGCCGGGATTCGCTGGGACTCGCTGGACATCGATTGGCCGTTCGCCAAGCCCGTTGTCTCCCCGCGCGATGAGGCCTTTCCCGCTCTCGAGGACTTCGCCTCGCCGTTCTCCTTCGGTCAGTAGCGCCATGACGTTGATACCCCACACCGAGCCGTCGCGGGCGCTCCTGAGTGGCGGCAGCGGATTCATTGGCCGGCGACTGATTCGAGACCTCGTCGAACGCGGCTGGACGGTACACGCAATCGTCCGTCCGTCGTCGACGCGCACGATCGCTGAGCCGAGCGTGGTGGTGCACGTCGACGACGGTGTCACGCCACTGCATTCGGTGGTAGCGGCGTCCGCCCCCGACGTCTGTTTTCACCTCGCGGGACACTTCGCGGGAGTACATGGCGACGACGACGTGACGCCGCTGGTCATAGACAATGTGCTCTTCGGGACCCGATTGGCAGACGCGTTGGCGTCGCGCGGTGACTGCCTCTTGGTGAACGCGGGTTCCTTTTGGCAGAACGCGGGTGGACGTGCCTATCACCCAGTCGAGTTATACGCCGCCACCAAGCAGGCGTTTCAAGACGTCCTGCAGTACTACGTGGAAGCGGGCCGACTTCAGGTTGTAACGCTGAAGTTCTTTGAGACGTACGGTCCAAACGACGACCGTTCAAAACTGGTCAACCTTCTACTCAAGGCCGCCGCGAGCGGTGAGCCGATGAAGCTCAGTCCGGGCGAGCAGTACGTCGATCTCGTTCACGTCGACGACGCCTCGAACGCCTGCCTGGTCGCGGCGACGATGGGCTCGCGAAGCGGTCTTCCGATTTCGTACGCGGTGAACTCGGGAGTGCCGATTCGCGTGAAGGATCTCGTTGAGCGGATGAGTGCCGTCATCGGGAGAGAAGTGCCGGTCGTCTGGGGTCAGCGCGGTTATCGGTGGCGAGAGATGATGGAACCCTGGGACATTGCTCCGACGCTGCCGCAGTGGTCTCCTCGGGTCTCATTGGATGAAGGTCTTCGCTCGATGTGGTCGGGACTCACGAACGCTCGAACTGCGCCCGACGAGAAGGGTTAGGGCCGCGTCCGCGTGATCATCGGCGTCGTCGTTAGTCTCCTCGCGTCGGTGTGCTTTAGCGCCAGCAACCTTCTCGAGAAGCGAGCCGTGGACGCGATGTCGGACATCTCGGCGGTGTCGACTCGTGCCATGTTGGCCAAACTCATCCGATCGCCCATGTGGATGACCGGCTTCGTCGTTGGCGTAGTGGCGGCGGGGTTGATGGTCCTCGGCTACGAGTTCGCTCCCATTGCGGTGGTGCAGACGATTTTCGGCGCGGGTCTCGTGTTGATCGTGGCCGCTTCGCACCTGTATCTCCACGAGTCGATGGACCGACGGGAGCTAGTCGGACTCGCCATCATCATCGCGGCGGTCGTGCTGGTCTCGGTGACGCTCACGTCGGCGGCGGCGCCGGGCGTGGGAGGAAGCCTGCGAAGCGTGATGGGGGCAAGTGGCGCGACGCTCGTGGTCGCATTCGCTGGCTACGGGGCGCTTTCTCGCGCCCACGTCGGGGACGCCAGCCTTCGCTTTGGTGCCACGTCGGGTCTGCTCTACGGTGTCGCGGCACTCCAAACCAAAAGTGTGGCCGTCCTCTTGAATCGCGATGGCGTGCTGCACGGCGCGGGCAGGGCCTTCACCACGGCGTACCCCTACGTCTTTGTGGTGGCGTCGTTGCTGGGTCTCATCGTGTTCCAGCGCGGTCTTCAAAGAAGCCGGATCTCGGTGCTCGTTCCCCTGACCAACGTGGTGGCGAGCGTCTACGTCGTCGTCGTGGGCATGGTCGTGTTCGACGAGCCCCTTCCCCGCAACGGCGTGCTCGCCGCCCTTCGCCTCATCGGATTCGCGCTCGCGTTAGGCGGCAATTGGCTCCTCGCGGTAGGTCCCATGACGCCGCGAGCGTTCACCAGTTCGGGTCCCTCGGTGCACGCCCCCGACGGTGGTTGATCCACGATCGGCGCGACGTTGCTGTTAGACGACGCCGAACTTGTGGCAGCAGTCCGCGATTTGCTCGATGATGTAGTCGAGATGCTCGACGGTCATACCCGAGTAGACCCCGACCCAGAAGGCGCGATCCATCAGCTGATCGGTATTTCTGAGGTCACCCACGATCCGGTAGCCGCTCTGGCGTTCGCGTAACTCGTCGAAACACGGGTGTCGAGTGAGGTTCCCGGCGAAGAGCACGCGGGTTTGAATCTTCTCACCCTCGAGGAAGTTGACGATCTCGCTCCGCGAGAACGGCGCATCCTCACGCACCGTCATGAGAAAACCGAACCAACTCGGGTCCGAATGTGGTGTCGCCTCGACGACGTCGAACACGTGAGCGAAGTCGGCGAGGCCCGCCCGGAGGTACGCGTGGTTACGACGACGGTCGGCACCGAAGTCGGGAAGTTTCTCCACCTGGGCGAGGCCGATAGCGGCTTGCAAGTCGGTCATCTTGAGGTTGTAGCCAAAGTGAGAGTAGGTGTACTTGTGGTCGTAGCCGAAGGGCAGTTGGCCCATCTGGTGCTCGAAGCGCAGGCCACAGGTGTTGTCCTTACCTGACTTGCAGTAGCAGTCGCGTCCCCAGTCACGAAAACTCGCCACAATGGCGTCGAGTGACTCGTCGTTGGTGTACACGGCACCGCCTTCGCCGGTGGTGATGTGGTGGGCGGGATAGAAACTGCTGGTCGAGAGGTCACCAAACGAGCCGGTGAATTTGGTCGTCGGCTCACCACCTCGTCGGGTCGTGTACGTCGATCCGAGGGCGTCGCAGTTGTCCTCGATCAACCAGAGTTCGTGGCGAGCGCAGAACTCAAGGACGGCATCGACGTCGAAGGGATTGCCCAGCGTGTGGGCCAACATCACCGCTCGCGTGCGCTCGCTCCACGCTGCTTCTAGCTGCGTGACGTCGACGTTGGCGGTGCGAGGATCGACGTCGATGAAGACCGGAACGGCACCGTGTTGGATTATTGGCGCCACGGTCGTCGGAAAGCCGGCCGCCACGGTAATTATTTCGTCGCCGGCCGACACGCGTCGCTCGCCCAATTTGGGTGACGTGAGCGCCGAGAACGCGGCCAAGTTCGCGGACGATCCCGAATTGACCAGACGGGCGAACTCGACGCCGACGAAGCGGGCGAGCGCGCTCTCTAACATGGCCGCGTAGCGTCCCTCGGTTAACCAGAAGTCGAGGGACGCGTTGACGAGATTGGTGACCTCGCGATCATCGAACACCCGCCCGGCGTATCGCACCAGACTTCGCCCAGCCACGAAGGGCCCTTCGTCCGCCTTCGAAGCAGCGACGTACTCACTGACCAGTTCGAGGATCTTCTGACGCAGCGCCCGGGGAGTGCCGGTCGACGCGCTCTTGATCTCGACGGGACTGTCGTCCGTGGGGCCCGAGCCCCCCTTCGATCCGACCGTGTCGCTCACCGGGGTGTCGACCCGGTCGACGCAACATCAGCCCCCGTCACAGCACGGAGGGCGCGTGCTTCATCGAGTTCCAAGAATCGGCGGATCTGAGCGCTGGTCACGCGGTGCGCGTCGAACGAAGCGGAGTTCAGGGCGGCGTGATACCACTCAACGGTCCAGTTCACCGTGGCGTCGAGATTGAGCAGCGGCCTCCAACCCAGACGCGTCCTGGCCCTCGAGCTATCGAGAATCAGTGTCGAACGCTCGCCGAGCGACGACTGGCCCACTTCGGTGTCGATGGGTGCGCCGCCCAGAGCATTCCAGGTCGTGGTGAGGCGCGCCACCAAGTCACGAACGGGGACTGCCGCGTTCGTCTCGGGTCCGAAGTTCCAGGACTCCGCGTAGGCCGCACCGCCTCGCTCGAGCGCGTCGGCCAGTCGGAGATAGCCGCTGATGGCATCGAGTACGTGCTGCCACGGCCGGACGGCGAGGGGTCGACGAAGGACGAGTGGGATGCCGTCTCGCGCCGCCCGGATCGCGTCGGGGACGATGCGCTGATCGGCCCAGTCGCCGCCCCCGAGGATGTTGCCCGCTCGAGCAGTCGCGAGGGCCATCTCGCTCGAGGAGAAAAACGAGGACTGGTAGGCGTGCGCCACGATCTCGGCGCCGGCCTTACTTGCGCTATAGGGGTCATCACCACCGAGGGGGTCCGTCTCGACGTGCGAACCCTCCGCGATGGCGTAACACTTGTCACTCGTCACCACCACACAGGTGCGGGCGCTCGAGGCACGACGCAGTGCCTCCAGCACGTTCACCGTGCCCATGACGTTCGTATCAAAGGTGAGCGCGGGTTCGGCGTAGGACGGCAAGACCTTGGACTGGGCGGCCAGGTGGAACACGGCCTCGGGGGCGAAGGTGGCGACCACGTCGTCCAGCGTGGACGCGTCGCGAATGTCACCCACGATCGAACGCACGATGCCCGAGAGGCCGATGGCGTCGGCGAGCCCCCCGGCCTCGGGGTCGAGTGATAGGCCCGTGACGTCGGCGCCGGCGCCGGCGAGCACGAGGGAGAGCCACGAACCGACGAAACCGTTGTGTCCAGTGATCAGCACGCGACGGCCGCGAAAGGAGCGCTCCAAAATCGACGAGAGTGAGGACTGCGGAGAGGTGGTCACCAGATCTTCCACGGTGCATCGCCCGTGTCCCAGAGGTCCTCGAGGACTTTACGATCGCGCAGCGTGTCCATGGGTTGCCAAAACCCATCGTGTAGAAACGCGCCGAGTTGTCCTTCTGAGGCCAAGCGTTCGAGGGGCTCATGCTCCCAGAGGGTGTCGTCACCGTCGATGTAGTCGAGTACCCGGGGTGAGAGGACAAAGAATCCGCCATTGATACGCGCGTCGCCTCCGTCGGGCTTCTCTCGAAATCGGGTCACGCGAGGTCCCTCAATTTCGAGCGCGCCGAAACGCGACGGCGGACTAACGGCGGTGATGGTCGCCAGCGTCCCCTGCGAGCGATGGAACGCGGTCAATTTCGAGAGGTCGACAGTAGAGACGGCGTCACCGTAAGTCATGGCGAAGTCGTCGTCGTCGAGATACTCCGCCACTCGCTTGAGGCGCCCGCCGGTCTGCGTATCGATGCCGGTGTCGACGAGGGTGACCGTCCACGGTTCGACGTCTCGATGCTGCAGTTCGACGGTCCCGCGTTTGAGGTCGAAGGTCACGTTCGAACTGTGGAGCGCGTAGTTCGAGAAATACTCCTTAATCATGTAGCCCTTGTAGCCACAACAGATGACAAAATCGGACAGTCCTTGGGCCCCGTAGATCTTCATGATGTGCCACAGCAGCGGGTGCGTCCCGATTTCGACCATGGGTTTAGGGCGGACCGTGGTCTCTTCGGAGAGGCGTGTTCCGTATCCTCCAGCGAGGATGACTACCTTCACGTTTCACGCCGCACGACGGGCGAGGTCACCCGAAGCGGGGGGTCGAGACGAACCAACTCGTGCATACGTCGACGGCGCCACTCAACTATGCGGCGCGGGCTGTGCATCACGGTCCATTGTAGTTACCGGGTACGTTGAAACACCTTGTTCTGGGCGCAAAGCGTTATTTCAACGAGGGGCTCGGCCATAGACTTCGCACAACGACGGTATGAAGCCACGGGGGTCCAACTTGCATCGTGTCTCGGTCGTGATTCCGGTCTATCAAGGCGAACGCACGCTGCCCGAGTTGGTGCAAGAACTCGCCGTTTTGTCGGCGCCGACGCGAAGTGCAGCGGGGCACGAGTTCGTCGTCGTCGAACTACTGCTCGTCAGTGATCGTGGACCGGACCGCTCCGACGCAGTGATTCGCGACCTGGCCGTTAGCTACGACTTCGTCCGTCCCATCTGGCTGAGCCGCAATTTCGGCCAACATCCGGCGACGCTGGCGGGGATGGCGTCATCGAGTGGCGACTGGATCGTCACGATGGACGAGGATGGCCAACACGACCCCGCGTTCATCGGTGACTTCTTAGACGTCGCGCTCGCGCGCGGTCTTCAACTCGTCTACGCCAATCCGATCAATCGCTCGCCGCACGGCAAAGTTCGAAACGGCGGTTCGCGTCTCGCGAAAGGTCTCTCGTCGAAGCTTTCGCCCGGTGGCAACCTCGCCATTGCGCAGAGCTATCGATTGGTACTGGGCGAAGTCGGTCGCAGTGTGGCGGCCTACGCGGGGTCGGGGGTCTACCTCGACGTCGCCCTCGGTTGGGTCACCGGACCGGCGGCGGTGTGTCCCGTCGAACTTCGCCGCGAAGGTGACCGTCCCTCCGGATACTCGCTACGGCGCCTGGTGTCACATTTCTGGAACCTCATCATCTCCAGTGGCACACGCCCCCTGCGTCTGGTCAGCGTGTTGGGCGGGCTCTTTGTATCGGTCGGGATGCTGTTCACCTTGTACCTCATCATCGTGCGCTTCACCGCGCATTCGATTCCCCAAGGTTGGACCTCGGTGATGGTCTTGGTGCTCGTCAGCACGGGCGCCATCTTGTTCTCACTCGGGATCATCGCCGAGTACGTCGGGGTGGCGGTCAGTATGGCGATGGGTAAACCGCTGTACCTCATCATCGCTGACCCCAACGACGGCCCGCTCGGTCGCGACGTGAAGGATGCCCCGTAACCAACGATCTCGTACAGACCTTGGTCATCGGGCGGGGAGGCCTGCTCGGTCGACACGTCGCGTTGGCGCTGGCGACGAGGGGGACGATCTGGAAAATGGAGGCGATCGATTGGTCGACGCCGGTGTCGTGCGAAACGGGACTTCGCCGAGAAGTTGGACGTTTCGTCGCGGCGTGCGACGGTCGTCCGTGGCGCGTCGCGTGGTGCGCGGGCACCGGCTTCTTGGGCGCAGACGAGCTCGCGCTCGAGGTGGAGCGGACCGCGCTGGCCGCGACGCTCGACACGCTGGCGTCCGGGTCACACCCCGAGCGCGGCGTCTTTTTCTTCTCCTCCTCCGCCGGTGGGGTCTACGCGGGGGTGGGGGCGCCCCCCTACGATGAGAGCTCGCCGCTGCGCACGCTGACGGCGTACGGGGATGCGAAGCTCCGCGCGGAGCGAATGGTCGCCGAGTGGTGTCTCGACGTTGGTACCTCCGCCCTCATCGGTCGCATCACGACGCTGTACGGACCAGGTCAGAACCTGGCCAAACCACAAGGGATCATCTCCCAGGTCTGTCGCAGCTACCTCTCGGGGCGACCGAGTTCGATCTACGTGCCCCTCGACACGATTCGTGACTACCTCTACGTCGCCGACGCCGCAGGGCTGATCGCCGATGGTATGTCGCGGTTAGAGCACGAGCGCACGATCGATGGGTCAACGGTCGTGACGAAGATCTTGGCTTCGCAACGACCCATCACCATCGGGGCCGTCCTCGGCGAAATGCGTCGCGTGTTCAAGGGTTCGCCGCGCTACGTCGTGGCGTCCTCGGTGCTCTCGAACGTGCAGACCCGAGACCTCAGCGTTCGTTCTCGGGTCTGGCCCGAGCTCGACCGCCGTACCTTGACGCCCCTTCCGGTGGGTGTCGCTCGTACCGCCGCGGATCTGCTGGGTCAACTTCAACAGGGCGATCTCGCCGCCGCTTCTCGTTGAGGCGGCGAGATCGACGTTTCAGTGATCGTGGTTCGCGTGGGCCAACGCGAGCGAGTACACCGACACCACGTAACGTCCTAAATTATCCACGCGAATATCGAGTGTGTCGCCCGGTGCCGGCTCGATCGGCAGAAACTTGAAAATTGCCGCGCCGTCATAGACACCCGCGAGCGCGGTGTTCTCGACTCGTCCCGTAAGACTTTTCGTCACGACCGCGCCGCCGGTCGAAGCGAAGGTCTTTTCGGCGAGCAGCTGGTCGATTGAGTCGTCCCAGACCTGGACCTCGACGGGTCCGCGGGAGGCGAAACGAACGGTGGCGGTCCACCCACCGTCGGGCAGCGACCAGACTCCACCGAAAACCACGTCGCTGGGCTGGTTCGTCGAGACGTGCCACTGGCGCGGCGGAGCGTCGGGGGCCCTGAAACGGAAGACATAGGGCATGGTCCACGCCGGGATGGAGGGATTGCTCGAAAACGTGATCGTGGTGGTACGTGCCGGGGGGCGCCATTTGATGACGTAGACGCCATTGACGTGGGTGACGAGACTCGCGCCGTCGCGGTCCAGTAGCTGGCCGATCTGGGCCATGGCGCTGACCCCGCTCTCGGTCTCGAAGCCCACGTACGGCGTGATGACGAACCAGACGGTATGGCCGTGGACGGGGAAGGTTGACGCGGGACCGTGGTCGAGTTTGTAGATCCATTGACGGAAGGCGAATCGTCCAATAACGCCCTGCGAAGCGATCACCTCGTCGCTCGTGGGGACACTGTCCAGAGTGAGTTGTAGGGTCGCTGCGGCCTTCGGCGCGACGGAGAGCCACTTCTGCTCGGCTCGATGAGACCAGACCAGCGCCCAACCGGTCACGTTCGCCACCGCGAGGACCGCGATGGCGACCGAAAGCACCCGTTTCCAGCGGCGGCGGGCAGCGGCGAGCGCGAGACAGATGGTCACCGTGCCAAGGGGCACCAGTAAGACCACCGGGAGACTGTTTTGAATGTAGGGCTCCGCGAAGTTCGCCGAACCCGTCAAGGCGTCTTCGAGCAGGACGAGAACGACAATGCCAAAGGACCAGGGGCTGAACAAGCCGATGACGCCGCCGCCGGCCACGTCGGCGTAGAGGTCGAGGCGCACGGACCAGATTGCCGACAATGCTCGACTCGGGTGTTCGAAGATCAGGCGAATCAACGTGTTCGTCGACGGGTTCTTAAACGCCGTGCCTTTCGAAAGGTCGGCGTAGACCCCGCTCGCGTGGTCGGCGCCAATGTGCGAGAGCAGAACGAGCCAGAGGAGACCGACGACGACGAGTATGGCGCCGATTCGTCGCCACTGACGACCCGCGAGCGCGCAGGAGATTCCGACGCCCGCGACGTAGGTCGCACCGATGACTCCGCAGAGGAGGGTGACAACGACCCAGCACCATCCTCGACGAGCGTGTCCTCGCCAAAAGGCGTGCGCCGCTAACAGCGCGACCAATAGGTCAATCGCGTCGGGGTGAAAGTCGAAAGAATTTATCCATATCGTCCATGGAGTCACCACGAGGAGCACCACGCCACAGGCGGGGAGGAGAACGGACCACGAGCGAAGGCGATGTCGAGCGAGACCCAGCGCGGTGAGCTCGCACATCCATATGAACAGCACGGCCTCGCAACCGGCGGTTGCGGCGTCTTGGGCCCAAAGTAGCGTCACCGCGTGGGGCCAGAGGTACCACAGCGGGGCCAGGGGATAGAGGACGAGTTCAAAGGCATTGTGCCAGTACGGCGCACCGACGGTGGTGGAGAAAGGGTCGAGGTGACCGTGGGCGATGAGGTACCACGCCTGACCGTAGAAGGAGTAGTCGAAGGTCAACGAGAAGCGGCGAGCGATCACCGAACTCCACACCGCGAGTCCAAAGAAGAAAACGACGATCGCGAGTAGTCCGTAGCCGTGCACTCGCTGAAGGGACTCTGGCCAGGTGCTTCGCTTGGGGACGTCTTCGCCCTCGTAGCGCAGCCATTTCGCGACGAACTCGCGAACTCGAGTTCCCTTCGACGCTCCGGACGTGTTCTCTACGACGTCGTCAGACAGAGGAAGCGTCATCGCGCAATGTCGAAGGTGCACTCCGCGTCAACGTTCAACCTCTTGCCTCCACTTTGCTCAGTGTCGTCGCCCGGGAACGAGGCACACCGGTCTGTCCTTCCCGATTGCTTCGCCGGACGCACCGGACCAAGTGACACTGCCAACTCTACCGACCACGCAGCGCAAAACCCTTGACCACGTAGCGCATCCTTCGAGCTCGTTAGGACTCGGTCTCTACGGCACGAGAATGCGACGAAAGCGTCGGGCGGCGATCGTGAGTCCGAACATCGCGAGGGCGAACAGGTAGCCCACTCGCACCACCATGATCCAGTGAAACTGTCCGAGGTCGAGACCGCGCAGCAGTGCAGCGGACTGATAGAGCGGCGAGAACGCGACGATCGCACCGAGCCATCGCGGGTAGAGCGATATCGGAAAGAACGTGGCGGAAAAGAGAAACAGTGGCAACTGCACCAGCGCCACCACATCGAAGTCCTGCCACGAACGCAGGTACGTGCAGGCGGCGAGTCCCAGGCAACTAAAGGCCAGACTCGTGATGATCGCCGCGGGCCAACAGAGGATCACCCAGATACTCCCCGCGTCGCCGAGGAGCGCCATGCACACGATGAAGGAGGCTGCGTAGACCGCGGCGCGCGCCAACGCCCACCACACCTCGCCCAGGGCGACGTCGGTGACGTCGAGCGGAGTGGCGAGGATGGCGTCGTAGGAGTGGGAGATCTTCAGACGGAAGAACGTGTTGAAGATCGAGTCGATCACCGCGCCGTTCATCGCCGATGTCGCGAGCATCCCCGGTGCGACGAAAGTGGCGTAACTGACGACTCTGCCGTCGACGTGGAGGGGCCCAACCAGGTGATTGAGGCCGAGTCCGATGCTGAGGAGGTAGAAGAGGGGTTCAAAGAAGCCCGAGACCAGCATGAGCCACTGGGACCGGTAGACCTGGAAGTTGCGCTCGAAGATGTGCCGCGATCGCCGCGAGCCGAACTGGGGGAGTGCGCGCGCGAGCATCAGTCCACCAGGCGTCGCCGCATGGTGTGACGGCCCCAGGCGACGCCAATGGCGGCCATGGCGAGGAGGAACGCTACGTGGAAGACAATCGCGGCGAAAGAAGCGTGGCCGAAGGCGGCGGCGCGCGCGAGCGCGACGCCGTGATAGAGCGGTACGAGTTGCACCAAGGGGCGTAGGTAGCCCGGGTAGGCCGAGACCGGGTAGAAGGTTGCCGAGAAGAGAAACATCGGGACGAAGCCGAATCGGTAGATCACCGTGAAGGGACCGTCGGACTGGGCTTGCGCGGCGAAGGCGACGAGGGGCGCGGAGAATGCGCAGGCAATCAGCGCACCGATGAAGGGCAACGTTAGAGCCCACCACGACTGCAACGCGCCGAAGGAGGCGATGACGATCGTGTAGACGATCCCGGTCATAAAGGCCCGTGACACGACCCAGGTCAACTTGCCCGTCAGGATGTCTTCGGGTTCAAGCGGCGTCGCCGCCGCCGCGTGATAGGTCCGGAGCCACTTAACGGCGGCCAACACGGGCCAGAGGGACTCGCCTTCGCCGAGCTGCATGGTGGTGGTGGCGAGCAGGCTCGGGGCGATGAAGTGCAGGTACGTCTGGCCCTGGACGAGGCCGTGATGCTTGCTGACCAGATGGCCAACCCCGATACCGAGTGCGGCGAGATAGAAGATGGGAAACAAGACCGTGCTCGCAGCCGAACCGCGCCAGGTCTGCGCGTAAAAGGTCGCGTGGTACCACCAGCTTCGACGCCAGCGGGGCCAGCCGAGGGCCGTGTCGAGAGTATTCGCCACTAATCCACCAAGGTGCGCCCGGTCAAGCGCAAGAAGACGTCTTCGAGCGAACTTCGCCGCACGAGGGCGGTCGTCGGCACGACGCCCGCTTCGTGCAACGCGCGCAACGTGTCGTCACCACTCTCGACGTAGAGCAGGACTCGATCCGGTAAGACTTCGACACGATCGGCGTAGGGGGCCACGCGTGCGTGCAGTTCTTCGTGCGAGTCGGTGCCGAAGCGCAGCTCGACCACCTCGCGGGTGGAGTGTTGAGCGATGAGTTCCCTCGGATGGCCCTCGGCCACGATGGTGCCGTGATCCATGACGACGAGCCGATCACAGAGTTGTTCCGCCTCGTCCATGTAGTGCGTGGTGATGATCTGGGTTACGCCTTCGCGCTTGAGCCGGTAGAGGCGCTCCCAGAGCAGATGTCGCGCTTGGGGGTCGAGTCCCGTCGTTGGTTCGTCAAGGATGAGCAGCTCGGGCCGATTAATCAGTGCGCGAGCGATCGTGAGGCGCCGTTTCATGCCACCCGAGAGGTCGTCGACCTTGTCGTTCGCCCGCTCGGATAGTTGAGCAAAGTCCAAGAGTTCCGTCGCTCGTTCGCGCACGGTTGCCCGAGGGATGTCGAAGTAACGCCCGAACATCTCTAAGTTGAGGCGAACGGTCAACTCCAGCTCGAGGGTGTCCTCTTGGGGCACCACGCCGAGGCGCCCTCGGATTTCGGGCCCGTGGGTGCGCGGGTCAAGGCCGAGAATCGTGAGAGACCCCGAACTCGGTTGCGAGACGGCCGAGATCATACGCATCGTGCTCGTCTTACCCGCGCCGTTGGGCCCGAGGAAGCCAAAACTCTCGCCGCGTTCGATCGAGAAACTCACGCCCTTGACCGCCGTGAGTTCGCCGAAAGACTTGACGAGTTCGCGGGCTTCGAGTACCGGCTCGGGGCTCACTCGTCACCCCCCACGTTCAGCGTGGTGCGCGGTTCACGAGAAGAGGCCAGTCCTGCCATGAACTCGTATCCCCCCTCGCCCCTCGACCAAGGGGACCGATCTCCGTGGTGCGACGCCCGCCGTGATGCTCGCGAACCGTCTCGTGACACTAGGCGATTCATGTGACAAATTGATGACGAAGTGCGGCGCGCGCTCTCTAACGGCGTCAGCGCACGGATGCGAGGACCGCATTCGTGGCGTCCCGCGGTGGGCGAGGGGGGACTTGAACCCCCACATCCTTTCGGATACAGGCACCTGAAGCCTGCGCGTCTGCCAATTTCGCCACTCGCCCTGAGACCTTGCAACATTAGTCGACACGTTTCAAAGAGCCCGCCGCACCTCCGATTAGCGAAGGTCGACCGATACAGTTGAAAGTGCCATGGCCCTTAAGAACGTCGAAAATCGCCTCGAGCGTCTCTTCGAGCGCACCTTCTCACGTCCGTTCAAGAACGCGCTGCAACCCATCGAGATCGGCACACGCATCGTGCGCGAAGTGGACCTCACCCGTCGACTTTCGAGTCAGGGGCCAATCTCACCGAACGTGATTCGAGTGTGGCTGGGTCCGATCGATGCCGAGCGTTTCGAGGGATTCCAGAAAGCACTGGTGAGTGAGCTCGAAGAGACCGTGCGTCAACACGCCGTCGCGGAGGGATTCGCGTTCGTGGGACCTGTGAAGGTGGAGATATTCATCGACGACGACCTCAAATCTGGCGCAGTCGAGGTGAAGACCGAGTTCGTCGGTGGTGAAAGCCAACCGCGCCTCATCGTCAGTGACGGGCGGTCCTTCATCGTCGGGGACCTGCCCCTAACCATTGGTCGGAGCCCCGACGTCGAGGTCGTCGTGAACGACGCGAACGTCTCGCGCCAGCACGCCGAAGTGTGGCGGACGAGCGAGGGCGTCGCAATTCGCGATCTGCAGTCAACCAACGGAACCTACGTGAACGGGCACAGGATCTCGGCCGTGTCACTCGCACCGCGCGACGACATCACCGTCGGCGGGTTCCATTTTCGGATTGAGCTCGCTTGAGCCTCGTCGCCGCGTCGACAAACTACGCGGCGGTCATCCGACCACTACAAGTGTTGGTGATGGTCGTTGCGATCTTGTTCTTCGCACGTGTATTGCGCGTCGCCGCAGTACAGGCGAGGCCCGTGGACTACGAAAGGAGGGCGCGGCGGCGAAGGCGTCGCCTGGCGCTCGAGTTCATCGAACCAGATTCGCGCAGCGGTGAACGCGTCGAGATAGAAGACGGTGTGACCATTGGTCGTAGTCGTGACTGCGACCTCGTACTGTACGACACGTACCTCTCGACGCGACACGCCCACCTCTCGAACGATGAGGGTGATCTCTCCATCGAGGACCTGGGTTCGACGAACGGTACGTACGTGAACCAAGAGTTGGTGAAGGGTCGGGTGCACCTAGAACGCGGCGACGTCGTCCAGGTTGGCGGCGTGCTCTTCGAGGTCGTTCGTTGACGCGTTGGCGTTACGCCGCGGCGACCGATATTGGACTGGTTCGTCAGGGTAACCAGGACGCCGTCTACGCCGACGACACGCTGGCGGTCATCGCGGACGGGATGGGCGGACACGCGGCCGGCGAGGTGGCGGCGGCGATGACCATCGACATGGTGCGCGACGGTTTTCGCCAGAGCCAGAGCGTCGAGGGCCTCGTCGAAGCGATCCAGGGCGCGAACGACGCGGTGTTGCGTGACGCGCGGGCGACGCCGGCGCACTTCGGCATGGGCACGACGGTCATCGCGGTGGGGCTGACCCACGACTTTTCGGGCGTCGTCTCACCGACCTTGGTCCACGTCGGCGACTCGCGCGCCTACCAACTGAGGGACGGGGCGTTGCGCCAACTCAGCGAGGACCACAGCGTCGCCGAGGAGTGGGTGCGGATGGGTCGTCTCACGCCCGAAGAGGCCGAGGTACATCCACGTCGCCACCAACTCACGAGGGGTGTGGGTGTTGAAGAGACGATCGCCATCGACGTCGCCTCGATCAATGCGGTCGCCGGCGACCGAATACTGCTCTGCAGTGACGGTCTTTCCAACGAGCTCGACGCCAACACGCTCGCTCGTCTGGCGAGTGCACCGAATGGTTTGGAACTCGCCACCGAGCAACTCGTGAGCGCCGCCAAGGTGGCGGGCGGGCGCGACAACATCTCCGTGATACTGCTCGAGTTCGACGAGGTCAACCTCGCCGCCGCACCGCTACGTCGCACCATGACCAGCGCCCCACCGGTCGCCGCCGCCACGAAGACGAAAGCTCGGCGTCAGCGCCGACGCCTGGTGTCGTGGCGGGTGTGTCTCGCGACGCTGCTCTTCTTGGGCGTGGTCGCCGGGGCCGTCGCGATTGTGCGCTGGTACGCGTACTCGACGTTCTATCTCGGCGACGACGCCGGTAGCGTCGCTATCTATCAAGGCGAACCCCAAGGGGTGCTGTGGTTCCACCCGCTCTTGCGCGTCACGACGCAGTATCCGGCCACGCAACTTCGTCCCGTTGACGAACGCGCGCTCGCCGCGACGATCTCGGAGCCCACGTTGAAAGCCGCCCTCACCTACGCCGCGTTTCTGCACGGGGAGTGGCAAGCGGGCAGCACCACGACGACGACGACCACAACCAGCGGCGCCGTGACGACCACGACCGCGAAGAAGGGTTAGCCGGTGTCGAGGAGGCTGAGCATTCTGGCGTCAGTGATACTGGTGCTTTTTCTGGTCGTCGCAGCCCAGTCGGCGAACCTGCAGTTTTTCCGCGCGAAGGCGCTCGACAGCTCACCGATCAATCCTCGAAACAACGTCGCCACCACGAACGCGCCGCGCGGGGCGATCATCGCGGCCGACGGTTCGATTCTCGCGCACTCGGTCTTAAGTGCGAAGGGACAAGACGTCTACGTACGCGAATACCCCGATGGACGTCTGACGTCAGGGTTAGTGGGCTTCTCTTCGCCGATCTACGGGAACTGGGCGCTCGAGGCCGAGTACAACAACTACCTCGTCGAGCACGATCAACCTCCTCAGAGTTTCGAACAGGTCCTCGCGCCCACGATGGCGACCGATTCCATCACGCTCACGATCGAGCCCGCGCTCCAGCGCGTGATGGCGACCGCCCTCGCGGGTCGAGACGGCGCGGCCGTGGCGATGGATCCGAAGAACGGCGACATCCTTGGAATGTTCTCGAACCCCACCTACGACCCGGCGCCATTGACCTCGTCGACGTTCAAACTCGCCACAGCGGCGTGGAAGAAGGACAACACGCGAGACGCCGAGGGCTTCCCTCCGCTGGGTAATGTCGCGACGCAGCAGACGTTCCCGCCGGGATCGACCTTCAAGGTCGTGACCACCTCGGCGGTGGTCGTGTCGAATCCGTCCCTGTTGACCAAGGTCTACCCCGATCTCGTCACGACGAAGTTGCCCGACACCGACAAGACCCTGTCGAACTTCGACTTCGGCAGGTGTGGCGGCACCATCGCCGAGATGTTGCCGCCTTCCTGCGACACCGGTTTCGCCTTAGTTGGACTCGACGTGGGTGGCACCGCGCTCTCGGGCGCTGCCGACGCGTACGGCTACAACGAGATACCGCCGATCGACCTTCCGGGCAGCGTCGCGAGCAACTTCCCGCCCGCGTCGTACTTCACGACCAACCTGCCGATCCTCGCGTACTCCGCCATTGGTCAGGAGAACGTCCGTACGACGGCGCTACAGAACGCGCTGGTCGCGGCGGCCGTCGGTAACGGCGGGATCGAGATGACCCCGCATCTATTGAAGAACGTGGTCGGTCCCGAGGGCAAGATCATCCGTCGCTACAAGCCGAGGGTGTGGAAGAGACCGCTCAGCGCCGCCCAGGCCGCACAGATCGTGCCACTCATGGTCAACGTCGCCAAGTACGGTACGGCAGCTGGCGTGTTCCCCGCCGCGGACGACGTCGCGGCGAAGACCGGCACCGCGCAGACCGGTACCTCGTCGAAGGACACCGACGACTGGATGATTGCCTTCGCCCCGGCGAATGATCCGACCGTGGCCGTGGCCGTCGTGTTGCCCGACCAACTCGTCTCGGCCACCGGCGCGACCGTCGCGGGTCCCGTGATCAGTTGCGTGCTCGAAGCGGCGCTCGCCGTTGAAGATGGTCAGCCGGCGTCGGGTACGTCGACGACGTGTGCGAAGTGACAGGGTCGTTGTCGTGATGGTCAGAGCGTAGGCTTGGCCTCGTATGGAGCCCGTTGACGATCCCCGGTTGTACTCAAATCGCTATCAGGTAACTCATCTCATCGCCCGGGGCGGTATGGCGATGGTCTACCGCGCTCAAGACACGCTCCTGAACCGCGCGGTGGCGCTGAAGATCCTCTACCCCGAACTCAGTGAAGACCCGCTGTTCGTCGAGCGCTTTCGCCGCGAGGCCCAGGCTGCGGCCAATCTCTCCCACCCCAACATCGTGCCGGTCTTTGACTGGGGCGAGGACCGCGGGACGTACTTCATCGTGATGGAGCTCATCGAGGGGACCTCTCTCGCCGACATGCTCCGGGGCTCAGCGACGATCTCGGCCTCGCGCGCCGCGCAGATTGTGGCCCAGGTGGCAGCGGCCCTCGGCTACGCGCACCGTAGTGGCGTCGTCCACCGCGACGTCAAACCGGGCAATATCCTCATTACTCGCGATGGTCAGGTGAAGGTCACCGACTTCGGCATCGCCCAGGCAATATCTTCTGAGGACCACTTGGCCGAGGCCGGTTCGGTGATGGGCACCGCGACGTATTTTTCGCCCGAACAAGCGAGTGGTGCTGCGGTGGACGGGCGTAGTGACGTCTACGCGCTCGGCGTGGTGCTTTATGAAATGCTCGTAGGTCGACCGCCCTTCATCGGCGACACACCCGTTGAGGTGTCGAGTCAACACGTCAACGCGGCGGTGCCCTCGATGGGCCAGTTCTCCGAGTCAGTGCCCAAGGACCTCGAAGCGATCGTGATGCAGGCGCTGTCAAAGTCGCCAGAGAATCGCTACCAGTCAGCCGACGAACTGCGCGCCGACTTGATTCGCTTCAGCGAGGGCCAACCGGTCGAGGCGGCCCAACGCGACACCGCGTTCTTCGGGGCCGACGCAACGCGCGCCGTAGCCGCCGTGCCCGGTGAACGCACCCGCTCAGTGCCGATCATGTCGGGTCCGCGCACCGACATCCGTCGCCGACGACGCAACCCCGTTGGTCCGATCATCCTGGTGCTAATAGTGTTGCTCGCCGCGGGCGGCGGCGCTTACGCCTACGTGCAGAGCAACAAGACCAACAACGTCGCCCTACCAAACGTGGTCGGACAGACGGTGCTCTCGGCGACCCAGGAGCTATCGAACGAGCACTTCGTCGTTGGCACGAAACAGGTGAACTCGAAAAAAGCCAAGAACATCGTGATCTCAATGTCCCCCAAGGCGGGCACCAGCCTGGCGAAGGGCTCGTCGGTCAGGCTCATCGTCAGTCTCGGGGTCAAGACGTCGCCGGTGACGGTTACGGACTTAGTCGGGATGAGTCTCGCCAACGCGGAGAACCAACTTTCGCATCAACAGTTGAGTTATGTCGTCTCCTATACCTCGAACGCGCAGGCGGGTGTGATCCCGGGAATTGTCATAACCCAGTCACCCATCGCCGGCACGAAGACCCAAACCGGCGCCACCGTGACGCTTGTTGTGCTCGCTCCGAACACGCAGTATCCGCTGACATCCGTTGACGGCCTCTCCCAGGTCGCCGCCGGCGCCAAATTGTCTCAGCAAGGACTCCTGGCCTCTCCGACAGTTGGCCAGACGTGTTCCAATACCGTGGCCCACAATCTCGTCGTCTCGACGGTCCCCCAAGCGGGCGCACTCGTCTCGGCGAATACCACGGTGAAGCTCATCGTCTCTTCGGGCTACTGCCAGGTCGTGGTGCCGAGCGTCATCAACGACACCGTCGCTCAAGCGTCTCAGGCGCTTTCCCAGGCTGGACTCGAGCCGCAGTATTCGACGGACCCAGTGATCGTGTGCGCCGCGGGTGCGCCGCAGACGGTGACGACCCAAACACCGTCCGGGGGTGCGTCCGCGACCTACGGCTCAACGGTCGATCTGGCGCTCTGTCAGAACGACACGGTTCCGACGACCACTCCGACGACTCCGACGACATGACGACACCTAGGTAGCATCGTTACCTATGGCGAAATCCTCACCCAAGCCCAGCGCCAAGAAGTCGGTGGGCCGCTACGTCAGCCCAGAGGTCAGAGGGCGCGTCACCAAAGCTCGACCCCGTGGGAAGGACCACAGCCCTCGCTGGTACGGCGCGTTGATTCTCGGGCTGCTGGTCTTCGGGGTCTTGGTCATTGTGCTCAACTACCTGAGCGTGCTGCCGGGTTCGACGTCAGCGTGGTGGTTAGTGGGAGGTCTCGCCACGATGTTCACGGGGTTCTTCCTCGCCACGCAATATAAATGACCGCGAGACTTAGCCCAGTCGCTCGATGATCGTCGCGTTCGCGAGTCCGCCGCCCTCACACATGGTGAGCAGACCGTAGCGACCACCGGTGCGCTCTAGTTCGTTGAGCAACGTCGCGCAGAGTTTCGCTCCGGAGGCGCCCAGGGGGTGACCGAGGGCAATCGCCCCGCCGTTCACGTTCACCTTCGCCAAGTCGGCCTTGTGCTCCTTCTGCCAAGCGAGCACCACCGACGCGAAGGCCTCGTTAATCTCAATGAGGTCCATGTCCTCAAGCGTCAGACCGGCGCGCTCTAACACCTTGGTCGTCGCGGGGATGGGTCCCGTCAACATCGTCACCGGATCGACGCCCGCCAGGGCGAACGCGACGAATCGAGCACGCGGGGTGTAGCCGAGCTCCTTCGCCTTCTCCTCGCTCATGATGAGCACCGCTGAGGCGCCGTCGGTGATCTGGGAAGCGTTGCCGGCGGTGACCTTGCCACCTTCTTTGTATGCGGGCTTCAGTTTGCCGAGCGTCTCGACGTTGGAGTCGGGCCGGATGCCCTCGTCACTCGTCATGAGCTCGTCGGTATCGCGTCCTTCGTCATCGCGCACGCGCACCGGCACGATCTCGTCTTCGAAGCGTCCTTCCGCGGTCGCTCGCGCGGCACGTCGGTGGCTCTCGACGGCGAACTCGTCGAGTTCCTCGCGCGAGATGCCCCATTGATCGGCGATCATCTCCGCGCCGATGCCCTGGTTGACCATTCCCCCGACGGCCTCGTAACGCGCGGCGACGCGCGGACCCATCGGCCAGCCGGCGTCCTTCCCGACGGATGAACCCATGGCGACGCGCGACATGACCTCGACCCCGGCCGCGACCGCGACGTCGTACGCGCCAGACATCACGCCCTGGGCCGCGAAGTGCAGCGCCTGCTGGGACGAGCCGCACTGGCGATCGATCGTCGTCGCGGGCACCGATTCGGGCCACCCGGCGGCGAGCACCGCGTTGCGCCCGACGTTAAATGCCTGTTCACCGACCTGGGAGACGCACCCCATGATCACGTCGTCGACGACGCTCGGGTCGAGGTTGTTGCGACTGGCGAGGGCCTTTAAGGCCTCGGACGCGAGGTCGACCGCGTGCCAGTTTCGAAGTTTCCCGTTTCGCTTGCCCCCCGGGGTGCGCACGGCGTCCACAATGACCGCAGTTGGCATCGCTCTCCTTCATTCAGGGTGGGTACAGCCCACCGCGCGCAGCCTAGACGGGCTCTGGCGGTATCGTCTCGAGCGTGAGCGAGGCGCGAAAGAACATGGACCGGTGGCTCGGCGACGGCGGCATGGCGATCATCGGCGCGGTCGGTGGGTCCTTCGAGCACTACGGCGTGGACGGCGAGGATCTCGGTTGGGCGAGTGGACTCTTCGCCCCGACGAACCTCGCCTGCAATCCCCACGGCACGGTCCAGGCCGGCGTGCACGCGCTGTTGCTGGACGCGGCGATGAACTTCTCCATCAACGCCGCGTTGCCGGGTCGAGACCGCACCCAGGGCACCATCGAGATGACGACCGAACTGCTGCGCCCGGCGGCGATCGGTGAGCGCTACGCCCTGCGTGGCGAGGTCGTGCGCTTGACTCGCCAGATCGCCTTCGCCGAGGCGACACTGACGAACGCGGAGGACAAGTTGGTGAGCCGCTCGAGTGGGACCTTCCTCATCCAGCGTGACGAGGCCGCGTCGTGAGTCGCCGGTAGTCGCGCGCGGCGAGAGCGAACACGCCCACCACGAAAAACGCCCCGAAGACGAGCGCCACGTTGCCCGGTCCCCAGTTACGGCCCCCGTGGTCGCGCGGCATCGCGAGATAGTCAGCGAACGACGCCCCGAGGGGACGGGTCAGCACGTAGGCCGTCCAGAACATCGCCACCGAGTTGAGACGAAACACCGCGAAGCCGAGAATGGGCAGGCAGAAGATCACCGCGAAGAGGACACCGGAGGTGAGGTAGCCGAGATTGAAGGTCGTCGCGCTCAAGTCCCCGACGGCCGTCCCGAGCGCGAAGGTGGTCGTGATCGTCGCCCAATAAAACAGCTCTCGCCGGGTCGTGGTGATCGAGTGGATCGAGAGCGTGTGCTCGGTACGTGACCACGAGACGAAGACCAACGCCAAGATGATGGCGAATCCCGTCGCGGAGACGACGTAGGGCACGCCGAGGCCCACGTGCAGGGTGTCGGCGCACATGGTGCCGAAGATGCTGACCATCACGACGGCCGACCAGTAGGGGAGAGTGAGGTAACGGGTTCTGGTGAGTTGCCAGTACAGCGCCGCCACAAACGCGACGCCGCCGACGATCACCGCCAACTCGGGGTTGAAGCGATGCACAAAGAAGTCCGACGTCGCCTCGCCCATGGCGGTGGTGAGGAGCTTCAAGAACCAGAAGAAACCGTCGATGGCGGGCACCTTGGTGGCGCGAAAGACTCGGCGGAGGTCCAGGGGCATGCGAAACGTAATTTTAGGCTCACGTCACTCAGCCACCGACGGCGGCGTCTGAGTTGAGGATGCAGCGACGTCGCTAAGGGTGGCCTTCTTCGTCGCGACGCTCGGACGCGATGAGCTCTTCTTCCGCGCCGTCGTCTTCGGGGTCGGCGCTGGCGCGCAGTTCTTCGACGTCGCTTTGGCGGTCGCGGCGAGGTTGCACACCGAGGGGGCTGGCGTCGAAGTCAAGGGCGCCCGGCCCGAGCAGTGACGGGCCCGCGGTCTCGTGCATCTCCGCGTCCTCTTCGAGAATGTCGTTAGGTGTGTGAGCGCGAGTTCCTCGGCGCCGAAAGAGTCCCACGGGACGTACCGTAGTGCAGGGCGAGTTGGCGAGTTGGGGACGAAGCCCGCGCTCGTGTGAAGAGCACTCCGAGGCGCCGGCCACCGCTACAGTTTTTTCATGAGCAGCCAGCGGGTGCCCGGCGGGGTCGTACACAAGCTCCCCGCCGACCTGCGAGAGGTCCTGCTCGCCTCTCCGGCGGTTCTCGAATGTTGGAGGGATATCACGCCTCTGGCGCGCAATGAGTTCATCTGTTGGGTGGAAGACGCCAAACAGGACGCCACCAGAGCGCGCCGTATCCGCCGAACCAAAGAAGAGCTGGAAGAAGGACAGCGCCGGCCATGCTGCTGGCCAGGCTGCTCGCACCGCGAACGCACGGGGAAGTAGGAACACCGCGGGACGCACGGGCGATCCTCGCCCGTGCACTCTGGAGGGGCGTTGTCAAGGGAGCCAACTCCTAATCGAGAGGCGTTTGGTTACGTCAGAGAGTTCCGGCCTTTTCGATCTGGTCACCACGAAAGGGAACATCTCCCACCAGGAGGACGCGTGCTGGTTCCACCGGTACTCTTCCGGCGCGGTGCCAACTAGTGTCGGTACATCGCGAATCTGTACAGATTTACGCTCAGATAGTCGTGCAACTTCCTGTACACTGTCACCATGCTTCGAATGAACACGCCAACTGCACCCACCGAGGTCATGACGATTTCTGATGCGCGAGACTCGCTTTCTGTCCTTGCCGAGGCGTCCCGCAATGAAGGCATGGAGGCTGAAATCGTTTTCTGTGGCCCGCACCGTCGACCGGACCTCACGATTATGCCGACAGCGTTGTTCAAGTTGGTGGCCCCCATCCTCGACGACTTGATGTTGCAAAGCCGTATTTCAATGAGAATCGCGCAAGACGACGCTTCGCAAGGAATGTCACTCGAGGAGTTCGGTCTTCAGTACGGAATCTCCGAGGACGACTCGGCGGAGGATGAAGCACTTTACGAGCAGGATCTGAGGCTCACGAGTCACGCAGTCCTTGAGTAGGGGCTTCGCGTCGGAGGCGTCGCCTCGACATCCGCCCCACGGCGCTGGCAGACATTGCGCATTTGGCTCTAGACGATGCGAGGTTGCCGAAGAGAATCAATACGCTATTCGGTCGTCTTGTTAGGGCGGACATCGCGGGCGAAGCTCTTTCGGACATGCCTCGTTACGGCAATCTGACTGATTGCTACAAGATCTATTTCGGGATTCCTGGACGGCCGCAGAACACACATCGAATTGTCTATCGACTTCGGGCTGAAAACATAGTCGACTTCATCGAAGTTGTTGCGGTGGAGGAGAGGGACGGCGGCTACGTGTACCTGACGGTTGCGGACCGTCTAGGACGACTGCCCCCAGAGTCTCGAACAGCATTCATGTCTCAGCACCAAAAGCGGATTGCTCGCCGTGGCGCGCAAAAGGGCCGTTCTAGCGAGCCGACGTAATTCGCGAGAGAGGTTGCGTGAACGGTCGTTGATCCCCGAGGTGCCTGGGTTGATCGAGTGCGACTTCTGGCAAATCGCGACGTCATAGGGTCGGTCGTTCTCTTTATGGGAGCAATTGTGGGAAGGACTTCCCCTAATTTACGGGAAACCCTCGTGGTGGGGCTAGTAAGAATCGAACTTACGACCTCGTCATTATCAGTGACGCGCTCTAACCGACTGAGCTATAGCCCCGCAGGGGTACCAATCTACCTCACGCCTTCGGCGTTCTCGTCGGCCGGTGGGTCCCAGAGTTTAGAGGACATGGACTGACTCGCCGTGGCCAGCAGTACGCCGCTTTCGCTCCAGAGGAATGCGGTGCCCTGGGAGAACCCTCGCGCTAACGCGTGCATGTGGATGTCGACGAGGACCCACTCAGTGGGCACGAGCGTCGCGACGCGAATCGTGTTGTCGAGACTCTGCCCGATCGTGCGGCGTCCGAGTGGCTCACTCGCAGCACCGGCGAGAAGGTCGCCGAAGATCGCGATGGTCGCTGCCGAGGGTTCGAGGTGGCTGGGCACCCTCGCCCACAGGGCAGATATCGGCGAACCGGGGGTCCCGTCAAAACTGGCGAACGCTCGGCCACGCGCGATGCGCGTCTCGACGTGGTCGAAGATCGAGCGATCGAAGATGCGTGGCATCACGCGCGCCGGACAGTCCTCGGGAGCGGGTACCTCGGGCATCGTCGTCCACGGCCCGGGTGCGCTGAGTTTGCCGGATCCGAGTGCCGCGTTCACGGTGAGGATCTCACGTCCGTCGACGAGCGCGGTCGCGCGCGCTTGGGTGACCCGGTGTCCGACGGCTGCGAGATTCACCGTGACGGTGACGTCGCAGTCGAGGGGCGCGAAGGACAGGTAGTGGGCCGCGGCGTAGATCGTCGGTCGGCCGCTCGCTTCTTCGAGGGCGACGATGCCCGACGCGAGACCGCAGCCGCCGAAGAGGAACTTGCCCGGCGTGATCAGGCGCTCGGTGACGCGAAAGCGCCACGTCGCATCGTCCGTGCGCTCGATCGCTAAGAACTCGCGCATGTCCACGACGTCGAAGGCTACCGGAGTGATCCGGCCACGACGTCGGTCGTCTCGGGGGCAGACTGAGACGGTGATTGACCCGCGCTTCATCTACCTCGCGCTGGCCCTCGCCGCGCTGGGCGCGTTCGGCTACGTGCGCGACACACTGCGCGGCGTCACGATGCCCAATCGGGTCACCTGGTCACTGTGGGGCATCGAGGGAGTCCTCGCCTTCGCTGTCGAGATCCAACAACACGTGGGCCTCGCGTCGTTGATGACCCTGATGCTGGGTCTGGTGCCCTTCGCGGTCGTTCTCGCCTCCTTTAAGAACCCCAACGGCGTCTGGACGCTCGGCGTCTTTGATATCGCGTGTGGGGCGATAGCGCTTGCCGGACTGATCTTTTGGGGCTTCGTGCACGAATCGACGGTGGCGCTCGTCGCATTCGTCGGGGCCGACCAGGTGGCGAGCTGGCCAACGGTGCGCAAGTCCTGGCGGGCGCCGGCGAGTGAGTCGGCCGGGGTGTTCCTACTCGGCTGTGCTAACTGCGCGATAACGATCTTGACACTTCACGCCTTCACCACCGCGGGTGCGCTCTTTCCGGGCTGCGTCTTCGTGACCGACCTTGTCATGTCGGTACTGATTCTCACGCGCGTCGGGCCGCGAGCACGTGCGAACCTGGCGTCCGTGCGACAGATTCCTCGATAGGCGCGGCGTCACCGCGCCGATGACGTACCACCACCGATTGACCGAGCAACGCCTTTGGTACAGTTGAGTACCACGGGGATGTAGCTCAGTTGGTAGAGCGCGGGCTTTGCAAGCCTGAGGTCGTGGGTTCGATCCCCATCGTCTCCACTTCGAGGTTTCTACCTAAGTTGTATTACTGGGTCATCGGATTCTGGCGGGGTCACGTTGGTCGACCGGGTGAGTAAGTCCAACTACGAACTCTTCGGACTCGCCGTGCTTTTGGGTTATTTTTCGTAGAACCTCGGCACTCTCTACAGCAGGCGGCGGCGACCCACACATATGTGTTACCATATGGTTCATGGGACGTCGCGAGGTACTGGTGCAATTGGATGACGATCTCGTCTTTCGGCTTGATCGACTTGCCGCAGAACGCGGAACAAACCGATCAGAACTCCTGCGCAGGGGTGCCGTCGCGGTGCTCGACGCCGAGGAGCTCCGCCAGGCTGATACCGAACTGCAAGCGTCGTATCGTTTCACTCCACAGGATCCGATCGTCGTTGAAGTTGCCGCCCGACTGGCGGGCGAGACAATTCCAAGTTGGTAGCCCGGGGTGACATTATTTGGGCTGATCTGGGAAGCCCTGCTGGCCGACGTCCGGTGTGCGTGTTGACCCGAGACGCCGCCATCCAAGTTCTCTCGGCCGTGACCTGTGCTCCGATTACACGAACGATTCGTGGGATTCGTTCGGAGGTCGAAGTTGGCCCCGAAGAAGGACTTCCCGAAGTGAGTGTGATCACCTGCGACAACATAGTGACGCTGCCGATAGGCATGCTCGCCAGCAGTCGGGTCGGCCATCTCGGAATTGGGAAACGTGCCCATTTGGACCACGCGTTGTGCTACGCGCTCGATATCCAGTACTGAGTCAACAGTGCGGTCACGTGCAACAAGCTCGGCGATCTTGGCCTTGAAAACTTCCAGAACTACCAAATACGAGCCCTTTACGCGGTCAAGCCGAACTGGCGAGTCCTCGGCTCGATCGTTGTCCGATGAACGTCACCCCGCCAGAATCCGATGAGCCGTATTACTTCGGTTCCTTTGCTACGAAGCGACTCCGGCAGGTCTGCTTCACTACCCGGCCCGGCTTCGGCACCTCTGCGACACCTGCTCCACTTCTGTCGCGGACCGAGGTGGTGAACCTCACCGCAACGAGGGGTGTTCGACGCTCCGGTAGTGCTCTCGCCAGATGAGCCGGTAGACCCTCGTACGCCGTGGGATGGACCGCAGGCCCGGGATGAAGGGCACCAAGAGCAAGACGACCGAGAGCAGCATCATCAACGCCCAGACCAGCACGTCGCCGTTACCGCTCGAATTAAAGGGCGGTATCTGGTACCAGAAGGTGTAGAGCCAGAGCCACGCCTGTCCCGGGTAGTTCCCGGTCTCGTTCATCATGCCCCACTGGTCGCCGCCGAGGTGCTGACGTTCAGCCTGGTTCCCGAGGTAGTTCCCGTCCTCTAAGAACAACAACGGCAACGTGTAGTCGGTGTTGTAGAAGCCATTCTCGTTGCCCAGTGCTTCATCGAGGGCGCCCGAGCGGGCCATCGTCAAGAGGCTCTGCATCAACACCGGCACGGGACCGGCGTTCGTGACGGCCGGTTCGATGGACCCCTTTACGACGTGCAGGTGCGTCGCGGCCGTGCCGTAGTGGCGTAGCCAGCCGGCGCGCGTTGACGCCGATCCAGCGGACCAGGTGGCGAGTGCGCTCGTCAGGCCCGGCTGTGGTGGGAGCGCCTTCAGCGGATCGATGACGAAGGCGTTGACCGTGTTGATGCGAATCTTCGCGCCGACCCACTTCGCCAAGCTGAGCGGGCCGAGCTGTTGACCGGTCGAGTTGTCGTTATAGGGCGCGCCGTAGGTCGCGGTCTCCGAGGTCTGGTTCAACTGGCTGAGCGCGTCTTGGGTGAAGTCGAGCGGCGCCGCGTTCGACCAGGACTTCATGGTGATCGAGGGTTCGTCGGGCGAGCCGAAGACGATCGCGAGCACCAGGGTCAAGATGGCTACGACCAAGAGAGCGAGGGCGCCTTCTTTGATGATGTCGTAGGGCGTGTGACCACCCTTCCAGGGTTCGACGTCGACGTCGGGACGGTTCCTTTGGCGACTCACGACGCCATCTCCGTCGTGTCCACGGTCTGTACCGACGTCTTCTCGGCGAACGGCGGTACGACGCCTTTGATACGCACGAGCAGGACGTGCAGCGCCGTCAAAGCAACTGCGGCAATGGGCAAGAGGACGATGTGCCACATCAGCATCTGACCCATGTTGAGCACGTTCCAGTAGGCCCCCGCGCCGGTGGCGTTAATGCCGTCTTTGGCCTGGGTCGAAATCCACTGGCTGTCGAAGTTGCTCTGGGAGAGGTACCCGGTGAAGGCGGCGGCGATGGAGGTGAGGAAGGTCACCACCCCGGTCATCCAGGTCAACGCCCGCCCGCCGCGCCAGGCGGCCATGAAGAACTTGCCCCAGAGGTGCACGACCATGGCGAAGAAGAAGATCTCGACGCTCCACAGGTGCAGGGAGTTCATGAAGTGACCGACCGACGAGCTGTGCCACCACTGGGGGCCGCGCAGCGCGAGCAGACAGCCCGAAACGATCACCACGAACAGCGCGGCCATCGTCGTGACACCGAAGACGTAGATCCACGACGCCACGTACGAGGGCTGCGTGTCGGGGAGGAGTTTGTCCGGGGGTAAGAGGTGGACGAAGCGCTTGCGCAGGCGAGTGGTCCACTGACGTTCGATCTCGGCGTAACTCACGGCTGTTCCCGACGGCGTCGACGGCCCGGAAAGGGCAGCACCAAGGCCAGGACGAAGGTCACCACCATCAACACGATCACCACGAAGTTGGCGACGCTGATATCGATGAAGTGCCAATGCAGGTAGTGCCCGAGCGTGTTAAGCGGTAACAGCGCGGCGAATTGCGTAAGCGGTGTCATGGTCTCCTTCGTTCCCCGAAAGAGCATCACAGAATCGCTCGTCACGAGACTAGGGCCAAAAGTCCCAACTTCAGTGCCCTTCGACGAGGCGGTCCGATTAGGGGTGGAGACCCTCTTCGTGGGATTCGTGCGTCGAGGGTTCGAGTTGGAACGTGGCGTGAGCGATCGCGAAGTGTTCGCCGAGACACTCCTGAAGTGCGTCGAGGATGCGGGGCGCGTCGCCCAGGTTGAAACAGACCTCGCTGACCACGACGTGCGCGGACAGCGTGGTCTGTCCCGACGCGACGGTCCAGGCGTGCAAGTCGTGCACGTCGAGCACGTGGTCGACGCGGGTGAGGTGCGCTCTGACGTCGTTGAGATCGAGGTCCTCCGGGGCCGCCTGGAGCAGGATGGTACCCGCGTCGCGCAACAGGCCCCAAGACGAACGGGCCATCAACGCGACGACCACCAGCGACGCGACGGCGTCGGCGCGCTCCCAGCCCGCCACGATGATCACGATGCCCGCCGCGGCGGTCGCGATGAAGGCGTAGAGGTCACTCAGCACGTGGACGTAGGCCCCGCGGACGTTGAGGTTCCCCCGATCAGCCTTGGCCAACACGTAGGTCGCCACGAGGTTCACCGCGACGCCCGTCAGCGCGACCGCGAGCACCACCCCACCGTCGACGTGGTGGGGGGTGATGAGGCGTTGGACCGACTCGACCGCAATCAACAAGGCCATCGCCGCCAGGGTCACGCCATTGACCGCGGCGCTGAGGATCTCGGCTCTTTGTAGCCCGAAGGTCCAGCGACCGGACGCCGGTCGCTGCGCGAGGCGCAACGCCCACGCGCTCATCGCGAGGGCGAGTACGTCACTCAACATGTGCCCGGCGTCGGCGAGCAGGGCGAGCGAGTGGCCGAGGAGCGCGGCGACGACTTCAAAGAGGAGGAAGGCGAAGAGCAGGCCCAGTGCGACGAGTACCCGCCGCTCGTCACGGGCGCGCACGAGCGGGGAGTCGCCCATCGCTAGGTCCGTTCCCTGGTCGCCTCGAGCATCGCTCCAGTGTCCCACGGGTCGTTTGGGTGGCGGATACTCAGGCCGGCTCGGCCGCGATGTCGTGCGACTGCGACACGGTGCTCGCCAGTGGCGTGGGCGCCCGCGTGGTGCCCGGTTCACGGTCGCGCGCGTGTTGTCGCAGGTTGAACTGGGTCACGCCGATGGTGAGGGCGACGGCGCCCAACGCGTGGATCTCCACCAGCCACGCCGGCAGGTGCGTGAGGTACTGCGTGAGCCCGATGGCCGCCTGGAGGAGTGAGATGAAGACGAGCCGACGAACGCCGAGCTTGAGAGCCGTCGGTACCGGACTGCGCCAGATCGCCGCCAACATACCCGTCACCAATCCGATGAAGAGGACTGCGGCCAGGGAGTGCACCCACGCCGCGGAGGAAAAGGCGAAGGGCAAGCGTCGAGCCACCAACTGGCCCTGGGAGGAGCCCGCGTGCGGACCCGATCCGGTGGCCCCGGTCCCGGTGAGCACGAGGACGAAGAACGGCAACCAGAGCCACCGCGCGAGGGCGCGGAAGTAGGGATCGCGGACGTCGTCACGCGCCCCGGGCCCGTAAACGTACTTCGAGTGGTGATAGAGCGTTGCGCCGAGCACCACCATCACGAGGCTGAGCAAGAGGTGGAGCGAGACGAGGTAGGGGTTCAACTTCGAGTACACGACGAAGGCCCCGAGCACCGCGTTGGCGACCACGCCGAGGATGAGGGCCCCCGAGTAGACCTCGAGGTCGCGACGGCGATGCTCGAGGTAGAACGCGGCGACGAAGGTGGCCCCGACGACGACGATCAGCAACAGCGTGACCAGGCGATTACCGAACTCGATCTTGGAGTGGTACGAGGAGGACGCGACGATCTGGTGACGAAAGCACGTGGGCCAGTCGGGACATCCCAGACCCGAACTGGTGAGTCGCACGGCTTCGCCAGTCAAGATGATGGCGATCATCGAGATGAACGTGGCGAGGGCGAACCAGCGAAACACCGGTCCCGTCACGCGACGGTGCGTCGAAGAAGGCACCGGCCTAGCCTAGGGAATCCGCCGACTCCTAGGATGTCCCCGTGACCGTAACCGCCTCCGCACCTCTCTCGGTGCGCGACGTCCTCAAGGGCTACTTAGCGCTCACCAAACCGCGCATTATCGAGTTGCTCTTGGTCACGACCGTGCCGACGATGATCGTGGCGGCCAATGGATTCCCGCGGCTGTGGTTGATCATCGCCACGCTGGTCGGGGGCACCCTGGCGGCGGGTGGAGCCAACGCCTTCAATATGGTCATCGACCGCGACATCGACGCGATCATGGAGCGCACGAAAAAGCGTCCCCTCGTCACCGGGGTGATGTCGGCGCGCTCGGCGACGCTCTTCGCCTTCGCGCTCGAGGCGGTGGCCTTCGCCGTTTTGGTGCTGTGGGTGAACCAACTTTCCGCTTGGCTCGCGCTCTCGGCGACGGCGTTCTACGTGTTCATCTACACCATGCTCCTCAAGCGCCGGTCCAAACAGAACATCGTGATCGGCGGCGCCGCCGGCGCGGTCCCGGTCTTGATCGGTTGGGCCGCGGTGACGAACTCCCTCGGCTGGACGCCGGTGTTGTTGTTCCTGGTGATCTTCATCTGGACCCCGCCACACTTCTGGGCGCTCGCCGTGCGCTACCGCGACGACTACCAAGCGGCCAACGTGCCCATGATGCCGGTCGTGGCCTCGCTGCGCCGCACGACCTTAGAGATCCTGGTCTACACCGTGATCATGTGGGCGCTGACACTCTTGATTGGATCGAGTGCGCACCTCGGATGGATCTACGCCGTCTCGGCGACGGTGCTCGGGGCGATGTTCACCTTCTACGCGCTGCGTCTGTTTCGTCACGCCCGCGTCGATAAGGCCAACGTCGCCGAGGCGATGCGGCTCTTTCACTTTTCGATCACCTACCTCTCGGCGCTCTTCATCTTGATGGCGGTCGACGTACTTGTCCGACACCGCTAGACGCCCCCGGCAACGTCCGTCGAAGAAGATGTTCGTGTCGATTGGCATCGGCACGGTCATCGCGGTGGCGGTCATCGCGGTCGTCTCGGTGTTCACCGGCGGCACGGTCACCAGTAAGGGTGGCCAGGCGGTCTCGCCGCTGGTCGGTACCACCATCAAGCCCTTCAGCGGGAACGGCGTTACGGGTGCGACCGTGCACGCCCCCTGGGCCGCGGGTCACCCGACGGTGATGGTGTTCTTTGGTAGCTGGTGCACGATCTGTCACAGCGAGATGCCCAAGATCTCGGCGTACCTCCAGCACCACGACGTCGCGCCGGTGTCGGTGCTCGGGGATGACAACAACGAGCCTCTGGGCGACGCCCAGTCCTTCGTCAAGAAACTCGGTTTGAACTTCCCGGTGATCTCCGATCCGAGCAACCAAATCTCGGTGGGCATCTTCAAGTTCTCCTTCGGTGACCCCGAGGCCGTCTTCTTGAACCGGCACGGCGTGGTGAAAGAGGTCCACCTGGGGGCAATATCAATCGCGCAACTGAAGGCCGGGATCGCGTCCTTGACGCAGAGTTAGTCGAACCGGAACGTGCGAGCCGCGAGCAACGGCGCGGCGACGGCCCAGAGGCCGAGCGAGAGCCAGTCCGCCCCCGTCGGCGCGACCCCGTGGCCGAGCACGAGGTGCAGTGACTGGGCCATCGCCCCCGAGGGCAACGCGATCACGACGCGACGAAGCGCCGAGGGGAGCGACGTGAGCGGCACGACGATGCCCGAGAGCAGCAACAACACGAGGTAGAGGCCGTTGCTGGCGGCCAAGTTCACCTCCGCGCGCAACCGTCCCGCCAGCGCGAGTCCAATTCCCGCACAGCCTGCGGTGCCGAGCACGAGGGCGAGCGCGACCTCGGCGACGCCGGCGGGGCCACCGCGCGGCCGCCAGGTGAGCGTGAGTGCGACGAGTGAAAGCACGACGATCTGGATCACCTCGGTCACCAGGACGCCAGCGATCTTGGCGCCAATGAGTCGACGCTGACCGAGTGGCGTGACCCACAGGCGGCGCAGCACGCCCGAGGACCGCTCGAAGCCCGTCGCGATCGAGAGCGCCACCAGCGACGTCGAGAGCACGCACAGCGCCAAGATGCCCGGGGCGACGAAGTCGACTCGGGGACCGCCGGGGTTGGTGGTGACGTGGGTGAGCGAGAAGAACAAGAGCAACGTCACCGGGATGCCAACGGTGAGCAGCAGTGTCTCACCGCGTCGAATCGTCATCGAAACCTCGGCGCGGGTCTGCGCCCACCACGCCTTCACCGGCGGGCGCCGTTTCGCTCGTCACCGAGCAGTTCCAGGTATCGCTCTTCCAAGGAGGCGCGCGTGCGCAGCGACACCATCGACAGTCCCAAGCTCGCCAGATAGTTGGTGACCTTGGCGATCCGCTCGGGGTTCGACTCGACGGCGCATCGAAGTTCCAAGGGGTTCTCTGCGGTGACGCTGCACCCGAGCACCGCCGCGAGTCCCGCCGGATCGATCGGACCCGAGGTCTGGACGATCATCTCTGGCTCGCCGGCGAGCTCTTCGAGCGTGCCCTGGATGAGTACGCGACCTCGGTGCAGCACCACGAGTCGGTCCGCGAGACGTTCGGCCTCGTCGAGTTCGTGGGTCGTAATCAACAAGGCGCAGCCGCGTTCGCGCTCGGTGGTGATGATGTCGCGGATCACCTGGCGTCCTTCGGGGTCGACGGCGGTCGTTGGTTCGTCGAGCACGAGCGCCCGCGGCCGCCCGAGGAGCGCGAGCGCCAACAGCGTGCGTTGCTGCTCGCCACCGCTCAGGCGCCGCCAGGGTGTCCGGGCGCAGCCCCCGAGCGCCAGGAGCGCGATGAGCTCTTCGATTCCTCGGGGCGCCTCGTAGTACGAGGCGCTCAGTCGCAGCACGTCACGTGGCGACATCGGCGCCCAGACCCCTCCGCGCTGGAGCAGCGCGCCCGTTCGAGCCACGACCTCGCGATGATCTCGCGTGGGGTTGAGTCCGTGGAGTCGCACCGTGCCGGCGCTCGGCGCTCGAAAGCCGAGCAGCGTCTCGACGAGGGTCGTCTTGCCCGCGCCGTTAGGTCCGAGCAGCGCGACGACTTCGCCGTAGTTGACGTGCACCGTGACGTCCTCAATGGCTCGCAGGTCACCGAAGGCGACCTCCAGTTGGTTGACGTCAACGGCGTAACTCACGAGTACCGAACCTATCGGGTCGCTTCGAGCACGCGAAGACGCCTCGGTAGGCTGGGTGCGTGATCGACCTCGCGCAGTTACGCCGAGAGCCCGACGTGGTGAGAGACGGCCTTATGCGCCGCGGCGTCGAGGGTGACACCATCGACGAGATCGTGGCTCTCGACGTGGAGCATCGCCGGCTGCTCCAAGAGGCGGAGGCGCTGCGAGCGACGGTGAAGGACCTCTCTCGGCGCGTCGGCGAGGCTCGCCGCGGGGGCGACCTCGAACTCGCCGAAACCCTGAGCGCCACGAGCCGCTCGACCGGTGAGCAGGAGCGAGTGGCCAGTGAGGCGACCGATCAGGTCGCGACGCGCCTGCGCGACATCTTGCTCATGGTCCCCAACGTGCCCGACGAGCGTGTGCCGAACGGGGTGGACGAGAGTGGGAACGTCGAGCTGCGTCGCTGGTGGCCGGGCATGGACGACGGCGCAGCATTTCCGACCTTCGCCGAGCACCAGCGGGTTCCCCACTGGGACATCGGCGCGGCGCTGGGGATCTTGGACCTCGAATCCGGTGCGAAGATCGCCGGATCGATGTTCCCGCTCTATCGCGGTGGTGGATCACGACTGCTGCGAGCGCTGAGCTCCTTCTCCCTCGATCGACAACGCGACGCCTACGAGGAGATTCGCCCACCGAGCGTCGCGTTGACCGAGACGATGATGTCGACCGGGCACCTGCCCAAGTCGGCCGATGACATGTACGCCATCGAACGCGACGGGCTCTGGGCGATTCCCACGAGCGAAGTGCCCCTGACGTCGCTGCGGCGAGGCGAGATCCTCGAAGAGTCCGAGTTGCCGGTTCGCCTGACCGCCCAGACGCAGTGCTTTCGTCGCGAGGCGGGGGCGGCGGGCAAGGACACGCGTGGGGTGTTGCGCGTGCACGAGTTTGAGAAGGTCGAGCTCTTTAACTACTGCACGCCCGAACAGTCCGAAGAGGCCTTTAACGACATCCTCACTCGCGCCGAGGGCGTGTTGCGCGCCCTCGGATTGACGTACCGACTCTTGTTGTTGTGCACCGGCGACCTCGGCACGGCCTCGGCCTACACGATCGACCTCGAGGTGTACAGCCCCGGCGTGGAGCGGTGGCTCGAGGTCTCGTCGGTCAGTTGGTTCCGCGACTTCCAAGCGCGTCGGGCGAACGTGCGCTATCGCCGCAGCGACGGAACGACGGCGCTCGTCAATACGGTCAACGGATCCGCCTTAGGGTGGGCCCGCGTGTGGGCCGCGTTACTCGAGACCTACCGCCAAGAAGACGGGACGATCGTGCTGCCCGAGGTGCTCGCGCCCTACATGGGCGGCGACGCGACGATTCGCTGAGCCGTCAGGCTTTGGCGACCTCGTAGCGGTACCCGACGCCACGCACGGTGGTGATGTGGGTGGGGTTCTTGGGCTCGTCCTCGATCAAGGTGCGCAGTCGCTTGATGTGCACGTCGAGCGTCTTGGTGTCCCCGACGTAGTCACTGCCCCAGACTCGGTCAATTAACACCTCGCGGGTCAGCACGCGGCCGGGATTCTCCAGTAGCAAGCGCAGCAGCGCGAACTCCTTTTTGCGCAACTTGATCTCCTCGTCGTTCACGTAGAGGCGTCGCGCGTCGATGTCCATACGGATGTTGCCGAGCGTGATGAGCTCATCCGCGTCGAACTCGTCGTGGTCCTGGCGCCGACGCAGCACCGCGCGGATGCGCGCCACGAGTTCGCGCAGGCGGTAGGGCTTGGTGACGTAGTCGTCGGCACCGATCTCCAACATCAAGACCATGTCGACCTCTTCGCCCTTGGCGCTCACGATGATGATGGGGATGTTGCTTTGGCTTCGAATGGCCCGACAGACATCCAGTCCGGACATCTTGGGCAGCATCAGATCGAGGAGGACGACGTCGAATCGACCTTCGGCGAAGGACGTCAGGGCCAACTGGCCGTCGCGAGCGATGGTGACGTCGAATCCCTCGCGACCGAGTCCCACGGTCAAGGCATCGACGAAGGACTCTTCGTCCTCGACGACGAGCACGCTGACGCGCTGGTCGCTGGGCGGCTTCTTCGTCATTGCTGATTGAGCGGGAGTTCTAACGTGAAGGTTGAACCTTCGCCCTCGCGCGAATCGACGAGGACGGCGCCGCCATGGTTCTGGGCCACGTGACGAACGATGCTGAGTCCGAGTCCGGTCCCGCCGGTCTCGCGAGCTCGGCCCGGGTCCACGCGGTAGAACCGCTCGAAGATTCGCTCGAGGTCCTTCGCGGGGATGCCCACCCCGTGGTCGAGGATCTCGACGTGGACGCTCGGACCGATCGCTTCGCCGAGTTCACTGAGGTGCGCGTCCACTCGAGAGATGGTGATCTCAACAGTGCCGTCTTGGGGGGAGTAGACGACGGCGTTTTCCAACAGCGCGTGCAGCGCCGAGGTGAGTTGGCGTCGGTCGCCGAAGACGACTTGATTGGTCTCGGGCTCGTCGAAGGTGATCTTGACCTCGTGCTGCTCGGCGGCGGTGCGGATGCGCTCGATCGCGTCGGCCACGATCAACGACACCGACACGGGCTCGCGGCTCGGCGCCCCCTCGCCTTCGATACGCGAGAGGTCGAGCAGGTCCTCGATGATGCGATTCACGCGGAAGGCTTCGGAGTTGATGCGCGAGGCGAGGCGTTGGGCGACGTCGGGGTCGCTCTCGAACTGGAGCGTCTCGGCGAGCAGGCCCAGCGCGCCCATTGGCGTTTTGAGTTCGTGGCTGACGTTCGCGATAAAGTCGCGCCGGATGTCCTCGAGGCGACGGCGCTCCGACACGTCCTCGATGACCGCGAGCACGCCCAACGAACGCCGACCGTCGTCGATGACCGTCGCACGGATGGTGAGGGTGCGCCGCGGTGGTCCGTAGATGTCGATGGTGCGCTCGGCGACGCCGCTCGACCATCCTTCGGCCAGCACGTCGGTCACGGCCTGGGCCGCGATGGCGTCACCGTAGCGACTGGCCATCAGGTTCTCAGCCTGCGTGTTACGAAAGATCACCCCACCCAGCTCGTCACAGAGCACCAGGCCGAGGGGCAACGTGTCGAGGGAACGCCGCAGCCGGACCGTCTCCGCGCTCGACTCCGAGACGGCGTGGTGCGCGTCGCCGGTCACCTCTTCTAAGTACGCGAGCGCCGATTCGACCTTGCCGTCGTCGTGGTGGGCCTCGACGGCCAGTCGCGAGGAGAGGGCGGTGAGCCGCTGGGCGATGGCGCGATGGCCCCGCCCGCGATAGATCGCGACCCCGAGGAGCACGCCGAGGATGAGCACCCCCGCGATCGCGAAGTACAGCGCGATGGGGGGCCAGAGGGAGATCACGTTCTTGGTCGTGGCGAACAGCACCACTCCAGTCTCGCAGACTCGCCCCAGATTCGAGCGATGGCGACCGTTGGGCACCCCTAGTCGAAAGTGAGTCCACCGTGATCCTCGCTGGTGTCGTACTGAATCCCTCTACCTCGGACCTGCCCGGCAGCGCCGCGCTGCAGTCAATCGCTGACGGAATTGCGTCGTGGGCGCTGATCGGCGCACTCATCGCGCTGATACTGGGAGCGGCGCTCTGGGCGATCGGGAGTCACACCCAGAACACCCACCACTCGTCCTCGGGTCGTCGAGCGGTGTTGACCTCGCTCGTGGCGGCGGTGCTCATCGGCGCGGCGCCGACGCTGATCAACTTCTTCTTCAATACGGGTCTCAGCGTGCACTGATGAGCGGGTTCCTCTGCTTCTTCTCGCCAAGTTCGTGCGCCAAGTCATTGGCGAAATCGACCTTCAACGACCTCTTCAACGCCATGACGAGTTGGATCATCTCGTCAGTGCAGTGGCTCCTTGACGGGTGCGTCAAGGTATTGCTCTCGGCGAGTGAACCCCAGACCGTGCTCGCCGGTGCGAAGGCGGAGTTCGCGACGCTGTTGATCATGGCGCCCGCGCTGTTGTTGGTGAGCTTGCTGATCGCCACGATCTCGGCGCTTCGCCACGCGGACGCCCCGTCGCTATGGCGCGTGTATCTCGGCGTCGCGCCGGCGTGTGTCGCGGGCGTCGCCCTCGCCCAGCCACTGGCGTCCCTCGTGCTCACCACCGTCAATGCGATGTCGGCCAATGCGGCGAGCGAAGTGGCCACCCACGAGGTGACCCTCGCGCAGGCGCTCACGAGCCTCACACCCTCGACCCCGGGTTTCGCGGTCTTCATGCTCGCGGGCGTCGTGGTGGTGGCGACGTTGCTGCTCTGGTGTGAACTCGTCGTACGCACCGTGGTGTTGACGTTGTTACTCGTGCTCGTGCCGGTCATCGTTCCGTTGTCCGTGCTGCCCTCCATGCGTCGGATCGCGTGGAAGTTGTTGGAGACCTTCCTGGCGGTGGCGGTGAGCAAATTCGTGATCGTGGTGACGTTGGTCCTAGGTCTTGACGAAGTCACCGGTTCCTCGGCGACCGAGATCATTGCCGGCGCGGTGACGCTGCTCCTCGCGACGTGCACGCCGTTTTTGGTGCTCAAGGTCGTCCCGATGCTCGACCAGTCCGCCCTCCACCACTTCGAAGGCCTCAAGGGCCGCGCCGCTCGAACCGTGGCGAACGCCCCGTCCTCACCCGCTGGTCAGCTCGCGGGTGCCCTGACGCCCAACGTCGAGCCCCCCGGGGCGCCCGAGCGCAGCGAGGACTTGGGGCTCGAGACCTGGCCCGGTGTGCCCGAAGCACCGATGCCCGACGTGAGTGGTGATCCGCTGCCGGCCCCGGTTGGGACGCCGCGGCTGCGCGGTGGCCACGTGACCTACGGCCACGACGACACCGGGCCGGTCGTGGGGTGGCACTTTGATGAGTGAGCACGTCGCGCTCGGTCCCGCCGACGCCGACGCCGCCTGGATGGGCATTCGCCGTCACCAGGCGCTCGCGGCCGTGAGTGGCGTCGTACTCGTCGGTGACGGCGTGATGAACCATCGGCCGCTGGTGGAGGTCGTGGTCGGACTGGTCCTCCTCGGCTGTGCGGTGCCACTGATAGACGGTCGCACCGTGGGTGAGTGGGGCACCGTGGTGGTGGGGTTCTTGCTACGACGTCACTGGCGTGAGTTCAGTGTTCGTGAGTTCGGTGACGACGTCGTGCTGTGGACCGGTGGCGAGGTCACCTTTCGCGGCTACCGGCTCGCGCACCTCGGTCGGCTGGACCTCTCGGGTCGTGACGTCGAACTCGCCGAGGCCCTCGCCACCATGGTGGACGCGGCGAGTGCCGCTCGGGGCCCGCGACACCTCTCACAACACGTTCATCACCACCGCACTGGTACCAGCACGTTGATGGCCCTGCCCGCCGATCTCTCGCCGCCCGAGGGCTGGCAACTCGACGGTCAGTTGACGCTCGAGGTACTGGGCACCCCAACGGCCTCGACCTCGCACTATCTCGAACGGTTCAACTACGTTCGAACGACCGAGGGGCCGTGCCGGGTCTATCGCGTCCGGGACTTCTCCGCGGTGGCGCCGTCGCGCGCCTTGTTAGAGCAACTGCTTCGCGCTCGCCCGCTCGCCGACGTCGCCTTGCACGTTGATGTGGTCAGTGGCGGGCGAGCACCTCGCGTCGCGGCGCGTGCCGCGCACAAGGTTGACAGTGACGACGCCTCCGCGCGTTCGGTCGGTTTTCGGCGCAGCGCGCAGTCGGCTCGAACTATCGAGCGCATGGTCCAGCGCGAGGCGCTGGTGGCGAATGGCCGCTCCCTCATTCGCGTGGCGGTCTTCGTCGTCGTTCGCGCCACCTCCTTGGAGATGCTCCACCAACGCAGCCTCGAGGTCTGGCGTCACGCGCACGACGCGGGCCTGCGTCTCGAGCGAGGTCGCGGCGCGCAGGCTCGCTGGTACGCGGCACAACTTCCGGGCGGGGCGAGTTGGTGAAGAACTGGACGCACTGGGCGACCTCGCGCGACCTCGTGAGTTTGCGCCTGCCCGCGCACGACGCGGGTGCGGGCCTTTCGGGCACGAGCCTCGGCGTGGCCCAGTTCGGTGGCGCGTTCGCCTTCGACGTCTTTGACGCCTATCGCGCGGGTCTCGTGTCGAATCCCAACGTGGTGGTCGCCGGAGCAATAGGGGCGGGGAAGAGCACGGTGGTCAAGATGCAACTCGAACGGGCGTTGGCGAGAGGTCGCCGCGCGGTCGTGGTCGATCCGAAGGGCGAGTACGCCGAACTGGCCGGCGCGCACGCGACGACGCCCGTCACGCTCGGTCGAGACGGGTGGTGCAATCCCTTCGCCGTCGACGATCGTGACGGGCGCGCACTGCTGCGGGCGTTGCTCGCGAGCGCGCAGGGTTCGACGCTGAGTGGTGACCAGCACTTCACGCTCGATGAGGCCTGGGGCCGACTTGGCGCACAGCGACCCACCCGAGTCCTTCGCTCGCTCTTTGAGGTCCTTGAGCCGCACCTGGCGACGTCGTTGGCGACGGGACCACGATCGCTCGCGCTGCTGCTGCACCGCTTCGTCCACGGAGACCTGGCGGGGCTCTTCGACGGCGAGGGGGATCCGCTGGTGTTTGCCGGCGACCTCGTCGTACTGGACCTCTCGGCGCAGTGGTCGTCGAGTTCGCTCTCGGTGGCGGTCTTGAGTGCAGTCGCCGCCGCGCAGCAGGTCGTGGCCCGGCGCGACGAACTGGGCTATCTGGTCATTGACGAGGCCTGGGCGTTGCTCGCCGACGAGGTAGCGCTGGCCTGGTTGCGCGGTTCGTGGAAGCTCGCGCGCGCCAGAGGCGTGGCGCACGTGTTGGTGTTGCACCGTTGGAGCGACGTCGCGGCCGTGGGCGACGCCGGCAGCGCGCGGCGCGACGCCGCCCAGGGACTGCTGCGCGAGTGCGAGACGGCGTGGCTCTTTCGCGAACCACCCGATGAGGCGAGCGAGATGGCCCTCGTGCTCGGCCTGAGCCCGCGCGAGGAGCGCTACCTCATCGCGTTGCCCAAAGGCGTCGCACTCGTTCGTTACGGTGCGCATCGTTCGATCGTGCGCGTTCGCCCCGACGAGAGCGACGCGCGCGTGATCGACACCGATGCGGCCATGCGGGTGACGCGGTGAACGACCGACCCATCCTCGGGCGCCGTTACTACAACGGGCTGTCCTTCGGGCCACGGGTGACGATCGACGCCGCGAGTTCGTTGCTCATCGTGGGACCCACGCAGGCGGGCAAGACCGCTTCGCTCGTCATGCCCGCGCTACTGCGCTGGCGCGACGCGCTGGTGGTGACGAGCGTCAAGCGCGACGTGGTCGCGGCAACGATGTCGTGGCGCCAAGAACTCGGCGACGTCCAGGTACTCGAGCCCGGGCGCGACGGAGGTCTGACCTGGGACCCCCTCGAGGGCGTGACGTCGTTGCGTCACGCCACGCGGGTCGCGCGCGATATGACGACCGGCTCGAGTGATCGAGGGGACACCGAGTTCTGGAACGCGCTCGCGACCCGATTAGTGGCGGGACTGTTGACGTTGGCCCACGAGAGTGGTCGGACGATCTTTGACGTCGCCGAGGTCGTGGAGCGTCACGACGTGGCACTCTGGCTGGGGGAGCGTCCGAACTCCACCGCAGAAGAGGTCCTGCGCCGTTTCCTCGCCCACGACCCCAAGACCCTCGACGGCGTGTTGACGACCGCCGAGACGATGTTGATGCCCTGGCGCTTTGCCCAACCGCTCGCTCGGGTACGTCGAGTCCTCGAAGGTCCGAACACCTTGTATCTCTGTAGTCCCCGCGGTGAGCAGCGCCACTACGAACCGCTGTTTCGCGGCGCGTTGCGCATGGTGCTCGAGGAACAACAGCGCCAGGTCGAAGCGGGTTCGTCCCGTCGAGTCCTGGTGGTGCTGGACGAGGCGGCGAGCGTGGCGTCGCTGGATGAACTCGACGAACTGGCGGCCACCGTGCGGGGACTGAACGTGACGTTGGTGACGGTCGTCCAGGACTTCGCCCAACTCGCGGCGCGCTGGGGACCGCGGGCCGCGACCATCGTGAACAACCACGCCACGCGCGTCGTCCTGGCGGGGCTGGCGGACCCGACGGTCGCCAAGTACCTGCCCGAGCTCGTTGAGACGAAGCCCGACGTCGCTCACGTGCCCCTCCGATTACGACCGCGAGGTACCGCCGTCGTGGTCGCGGGGGGACAACGGGTCTTTGCCGTGCGGCTGCGCCCGTGGTGGAGGGACCGGCGCCTCCGGAGCCGTGGGAGCCGCGCGCTAACTACGATTTAGCGGTGGCTTATCAATCACTCCTGCTCCAAGAGCAGATCTTCGCCATTGATATCGGCGCGACGAACATCAAGTTCTCCCACGTCAACGACCTGGGTGTCTTGGTGCGTGGCGTGCGCCGACGCCCAACTCCCTATCCCTGCTCGCCCGCGCGCCTGGTGGAGTTCTTAGACGAGCGCATCAATAAGAGCGGTTGTCGCCGCGTGGGGGTCGGCTTTCCGGGCGAGTTTCGCGACGGCCACGTCGTCCAACCCGGCAACCTCTCACGACCCGGGGGCGTGGCGACGGAGAAAGATCCCGAGCTCGACGCGCTCTGGCGGGGCTTCGCGCTCCAAGACGCGCTGCGCGAGAAGACCGGACGTGAGGTGCGCGTGGTGAATGACGCGACGATGGCGGCCCTCGGGTGCGTCGAGGGCGAGGGGACCGAGTTGGTCTTGACCTTGGGCACCGGACTCGGCCTCGCGCTCGCGATCGACGGCAAGCTCCAAAAGGAGCGCGACGTCGGCGCCGAGATCTTTCGCGACGGCAAGACCTACGACCAGAGCATCGGCGAGCGCGCTCGCTCCCTCGACGACCAGAACTGGAACCCGACGTTGGTGGACATCGTTGAGGGCTTCGCGAAAGAGTTTCACGCGACGACGGTGCACTTAGCGGGCGGTAACGCGCGACGCGTCGTTCCCGAGGAGTTCGATCACCTTCCTTTTCGCGTGGTGATCAATGGCAACGAGGCACCCATGCGCGGCGCGGCGCGGCTCTTCGCCGAGGACTAAGTCGAGGCCCTAGGGTTTCGCGAGGTCCACGGCGCTTTGGGCCAGCACACCCGTTTGGATCCGACACGCGCGGTCGTCGATGGTGAACTCCGGAGAGTGGTGCGCGCCGCTCGTCCCGTCGTCGTAGGCGCCGCCGACGAAGAGGTAACAACCCGGTACGCGTCGCAAGAACTCCGAGACGTCATCGCTCGGGGTCACCGGAGGATACGCGAGGACGTTCGCCGCGCCGACGACCTTCGAGGCACTCGCGACGACTCGCTCGGCGACGACGGGATCGTTCACGACCGCCGGGGTGCCTTCGTCGAGGTGGAGTTCACAGCGCACCGTGAAGGTGGCGTCGACCTCGGCGAGCAGCGCGCGCAGGCGAGTGACGGCCTCGGTCTTTTGCTCGGGGGTGAACGTGCGCAGGGTGCCGCGCAGCAGCGCGTGCCGTGGCACCACGTTGTTCGCGGTACCGGCCATCAAGACTCCCGCGGAGCAGGCACAGTTCGTTCCCTCATAGACCAGCCCATCGACGACCTCGCTGAGGCGCGGCGCGAGTTGGCTGACGGCGAGCACGACGTTTCCTTCGAGCGTCGCCATGGCACCGTGGCCCCCTCGCCCGTTGATGTGAACACTCAAGGTCTGGCCGTCGCTCATCAAGACGCCCGCGCGAGTGGCCACGAACCCCACGGGGGCGAGGGAGGTGACGTGGGCGCCGATGACGAAGTCCACGGGGTTCTCCTCGAGAACGCCACCGTCGATCATGGCTTTGGCACCACCGATGACTTCCTCGGCGGGTTGGAAGAGCAACGTGAACTCGCCCGCGAGGTCCGCCTGTCGTCGCGCGAGCACCTCGGCGACGCCGAGGAGACTCGCGGTGTGCACGTCGTGACCGCAGGCGTGCATGACGCCCGCATTCTGTGAGGTGAAGGCGACGCCGCTTTCTTCTTGCACCGGGAGGGCGTCGATATCTGCGCGCACCATGACTCGCTTGCCCGGCTTTGCGCCAACGAGTCGGGCTACGGCGCCGCTCGCCGTGGGGCACGGGCGTAGTTCGAAGCCGAGATCGAGGAGCCGTCGGGTGATGACGTTGGTCGTACGGTGCTCTTGGAAGGAGAGTTCTGGCTGGGCGTGGAGATCGTGGCGAACCTCGACGGTGGTGGCGCCGGTTTCATCGAGGAGCGATGGTAAGTCGTCGTCGAATGATCGAGCCACAGAGGCATCGTAGTGAGTTCCCCGAGATGAAGTCAGAAGAGGGTCGGCTAGGATTGTGGGTCGTCATCAACGCGGCTGTAGCTCAGCGGATTAGAGCATCGGTCTACGGAACCGAGGGTCGGGGGTTCGAATCCCTCCAGCCGCACTTTATTGAATTTGACTCAGACGCTTCTGGCCGCGCCATCAATTCCGACCTTCTCGTCATACATGTGAGGTTGGGGCTACTGAGGACTCTGAGAATGCTCCCGTCAGTTCGTGGACTCCAAGGTTTCGAAGAACAGTGGTATCTTCGCTCTGAGCGCTTCGGTAGTGCCGGTGATAATTTCGGGCCTTGCCAACGACGAAAGTGCGGGCGACAGTGGGGCGAGTCGAGATGAGATTGGGACGCCTTCTCGCAACCAGGACGATTATTGGGATGGTTGTTCTCGCCGCCGCACTTTGCGTGGTGGTTCAGGTTCCCACGACCGTGGCGGGCGCTACAACTTTACTGACGCAATTTGGAACTCCCGTCCCCGTCGTACCGGACAGTTCCGGCGGAGGTGATTTCTTAGAAGTGAGTTGTTTTACGGCAACGTCCTGCATCGCCGTCGGCGACAATGATGCGTCGCCGTCGCAGTCCATCTATTCATTCGGAACGGAATCCAACGGAGTGTGGACCTGGTCCAACTCAGCCGACATTGCCGCTGATGCGTCAGGAGGTGGCGAGCTGAACGGCGTCAGTTGTCCCAGCACGACCACGTGCGTCGCCGTAGGGGGTGACGTCGCTGCGCAACAGCAGGGAATCATCTCGGTGGGAACGTATTCGCAGTCGTCCTGGACGTGGTCTACATCTGCCGTGCGGCCAGACGGTTCGGGAGGCGGCTCACTCGAGAGCGTGAGCTGCCCGACCGCATCCGAGTGCGTTGCCGTGGGATCGGATGTCGCCGATGCTTCAATTGTGTCGGTCGGCACGTACGCGGCTTCGGCGTGGACGTGGACTACATCGATCAGAGTTCCCTCAGGTAACACCGGACTGGGGTTTCTCTCTGGCGTGGACTGTGTGAGCGCGACCTCGTGTGTCGCTGTGGGTGGGGATGCCACGCAGTCGATCTATACCGTAGGCACCTACTCGGGTTCATCGTGGGGTTGGACGTCGGCATCCATTTCACCAGACGCTTCTGGCGGAGGTCAACTCAACGCCGTGAGCTGCGTGAGCGCTACTTCGTGCGTGGCCGTTGGCCAAGACAGTGCCGTCGAGGGGCAGGGAATCGAGAGCGTGGGCATCTATTCGGGATCGGCGTGGACGTGGTCGACGTCGAGCATCGTCGCCTCGGATAGTTCTGGCGGTGGAGTTTTCTGGGGCTTGAGTTGTGTGAGTTCGAACGTCTGCACCGCCGTCGGACAGGATCAGAATGACCAGTCGATCTTCTCGACGGGTGATGTCTCCGGGTCGAGTTGGACCGCGTCACCCTCAACCGTGGCCCCGAGCGACGATGCCGGCGGCGGCGGCTTTAATGACGTGAAGTGTTCCGACGAGGTGACCTGCGTGGCGGTGGGCACCGATGGTAGTCAGGCGACCTTCGACACTCCGCTTAGTCCAATCGTTCCCGCGTATCCCCTGGTTGCGCCTACTGACAGCACGCTCGGCGGCGGCTTGGGCCAGGTGAGCTGCCCGTCCGCAATAACGTGCGTCGCCGTCGGGTCCAATTTTGAGGGTCAACCTGTGTACTCAACGGGCGCTCAATACGGCGGGCAGTGGACCTGGTCCACCTCAAGTTTCTCTGGTCCAAGCGATACCACGAACGGACACGTCATGGGCGTGAGTTGTCCGTCGTCTACGAGGTGCATCGCCGTTGGCTACGATTCCGGCGCGCAGCCGATGTATTCGGCGGCAACGTACTCGAACGGCAGTTGGTCGTGGACCCCACTGACATTCGAGGGGCCAGCGAGCTCGGCGACGGTGGACATCTCCGGTGTAAGTTGCCTTTCAACTACTTCGTGCCTGGAAGTCGGATTCGAGTTAGTCGATAATCAGGCTTACCCCGCCTACGCTTCGGCGACGTACACGAGCGGCGAATGGACGTGGTCCACACTGACCGCACTTACCAGCGTGCAGAACGAAGGACAGTTTACGGCCATCTCGTGTGCGAGTGCGACCTCATGCGTGGCGGTCGGCTCCGGAATATACGACTACCAATTTGAGCCAATGTCGGCGTCCGCGACGTTAGCGAACGGCGTATGGACGTGGACGACGCCTCAAGAGTATGAGCCGGTGGGAAACTTCACCGGATTTCTCACGAGCGTTGAGTGCCCGTCTTCGACGACGTGTATTGCCGTGGGGTCAAACGGCGACGGCTACGCGTTGTGGACGGCGGGCACGTACTCGCAAGGCTCGTGGAGTTGGACAACGCCGAGTGGCGCCGTGGGCGACAACTACGGCGGGAACATTGGAGGCGTCAGTTGTCCAACCACCACCTACTGCGTCGCCGTAGGCGACACTCTGTCGGAAGGTCAGGTTCAGATTCCGACACCGACGTACTGGACGGTGTCGGATGTCGGGGGAACGTGGACGTGGTCGTCCATCGGAAACGTCTCGAACGTCAACGGTTGGTACAACGACGTTCGCTGTCCGACAGAGGAGTCGTGCGTGGCCGTCGGCGGGACGACGATCGATCTACCGATATACGACGCGTTTACCCCCGTTCTTCCAACGCTTCCGGGCGCGCCCACCATTGGTACTGCGAGTTTGAACGGTGCCGCAGTGACAGTTCACTGGAGTGCTCCGGGCAATACAAACGGTGACACCGTCACCGGTTACGACGTCATCGCCGTCGATACCACAGCCTCGACCATCGAAAGCGACGTGTGCCCCTCCTCCGCGTTTTCAACGAGCACCAGTTGCGTCGTTACCGGGCTTAATGGCACCGACACTTACACGTTCAGTGTGGCGGCCGTTGTCCCGCAGGGGATAGGTCCTATCTCCAACTATTCGAATAGCGTGACGCTTCCTACAACCGCACCCGGCGTTCCAATCATTAATACGGCGACGGGACGTAACGCGTCAGCGACGCTGGCGTGGATTGCCCCGACTTCAGATGGTGGGGAACCAGTTACCGGATACGTAGTTGACGCAACCAACGTGACGACCAATACTGCGTACAACAACGTGTGCTCTGGCTCTGAGACCAGTACCTCCACCGGGTGCACCGTGAGTGGGCTCGTAAATGGGGACACCTATACGTTCGTGGTTGCGGCAATCAACACCGTTGGCACCGGTGGGAACTCGCCTTCGGTCAGCGTGACAGTCGCCTGGGTGCCCGGCGCCCCTACCATCGCGTCGGACACCGTAGGAAATGCGACTGTGATATTGGCGTGGATCGCCCCGACTTCAGACGGCGGGGAACCAGTCACCGGATACGAAGTTGACGCAACCAACGTGACGACCAATACTGCGTACAACAACGTGTGCTCTGGCTCTGAGACCAGTACCTCCACCGGGTGCACCGTGAGTGGGCTCGTAAATGGGGACACCTATACGTTCGTGGTTGCGGCAATCAACACTGTTGGCACCGGTGGGAACTCGGCTTCCATCAGCGCGACACCCTTTGCGACTGGCGGTGGCGGTGGCGGTGGCGGTGGCGGCGGCGGCGGCGGCGGCGGCGGAACTGGCGGCAGTAGCAGTGCCGGAGGCGGGGGGACTACGTCAGCGCCACCACCAACACCTCCTTCGTCGCCCAGCGAACCTCCTATACCAAGGGAAGTCACTTACTCGGGCGACGCGAGTTCTCTGTCCAAAGAGGGAGAAGTCGTTCTCAATAGCTTGGTGAGCAAACTTGAGAAGGGCGCCTCGATCACCGTGACGGGGTATGCATTCGACGACAAAAAGTTAGCCCGAGAAAGGGCACTGGTGGTCGAGGGTTACATGGAGAAACGAATTGATGTCCGGGTCACGGTGAAAATAGTGTTGACTTCGAAAGTTGCAAAAGTGACCGTGGTCACCACCAAGTTGTAAATCTGTGGAGAACACCGCCCCGGGTGGGACTGCTGAAGGAATGACGATTCGCGGCGCAATGGCAGGCGGTGTCGGACGCGAGAGTTGAGTACGTGGCAGCGCTCAAATTGGGCTTCGAAGCCAGTCAGCGCGAGCTCTCGAAACTCGTAAGGGAACAGAAGGAGTTGCACGGCGTTGATTCTGAAGTGGGTTGGATGTCTACCGAAGTTGAGCTCAGTAGCAAGCTGAGATGAAGGGCTGCCAAGTTGGACCAGCCAAAGTACAGAGTTGGCATCGACGACCGGATTGAGTTCCGCTGACTGTCATCGCGCCATTGACGCGCCCGGAATCTATATTTCCTAATGAAAGCCAATGTGGAGTGATTATGGCTCGGAAAACGTGAAATGATACACGGAAATGGTTCCGAAAACGTGAAATAATACACGGAAATGGTTCCGAAAACGTGCACTCTGGTCCTATGCTTATGGCATGGATCGACGAGCACTCAATCAACTAAGAACATGGAGGAGCGCCCCCGCGCGCAAACCATTGGTGCTGCGCGGAGCGCGACAGGTCGGTAAAACATGGCTACTGAAGGAGTTCGCGCGTTCCGACTACGAGAATGTTGCGTACGTCAACTGCGAGCGCGACAAATCCGTGGCGTCGATCTTCCAAGGGGACCTTGTCCCCGATCGCATGCTGCAAGGTCTCTCCATTGCCGCCAACACAACAATTGCTCCGGGCACCACCCTGGTCATCATCGACGAGATCCAGGAAGCGCCAAATGCCCTCACTGCCCTCAAGTACTTCGCTGAAGAACGCCCCGAGGTGCACATCGCCGCTGCTGGCTCCCTGCTGGGAGTGGCCCTAGGCGCGAACGCATCGTTTCCTGTAGGCAAAGTCGACTTCATTGATCTACACCCACTCGACTTCGACGAGTACCTCCGTGCCACCGGCGAAACACAGTTGGCCGATTTAGTGATCCAGCAAGACTGGCCGTTGATTACGTCGTACGCGGTTCGATTGACCGAACTACTCCGTCAGTACATGTATGTCGGCGGCATGCCCGAAGTAGTTGCTCGTCACGTAGCGGGAGACTCACTCAACGATGTTCGCGCAGTGCAGCTAAATATTCTCCACGGTTATCGGAACGACTTTGGTAAGCATGCCAGCCCGGCCGTGAGCTTACGAATCGCCGAAGTATGGGGGTCACTGCCGGGTCAACTGGCGCGCGAGCACAAGCGTTTCGTTCTCGGACAGGTCCGAAAAAGTGCTCGTGCTCGTGAGTTTCAAGACGCGCTGCAGTGGCTCACCGACGCCGGGCTGGTGCATCGCGTGACTCGGTACACGAAGCCAGGAAATCCTCTCCGCGCGTACGAGGATGCAAAAATCTTCAAACTGTTCCTCCACGACATCGGTTTGCTTGGAGCGCTCGCGGGCCTGGACGCTGCCGTACTGCTACAAGGAGCAGGAATTTTCGATGAGTTCAAGGGCGCCCTGACCGAGCAGTACGTACTACAGCAAATTGTTGCTGCGCGAACTGTCGTGCCAATGTACTGGGCGCCCGATGACGCTAAGGCAGAACTAGATTTCTCCATCGAGCATCGTGGCGCGCTGGTTCCAATTGAGGTGAAGGCCGAAGAGAATCTAAAATCGCAGAGTCTGCGCAGTTACATCAATCGCTTTCACCCGTCTGAGGCGTGGCGTTTCTCGCTGGCCAACTACCGTGAGCAACAAGACATGGTCAACGTTCCCTTGTACGCCATTGGCCCCTGGCTCAAGGACAATCACTAATAGAGAGTCTGGGCTGCACTCACGCAATTCGTAGCGTCACCACAGCACAGCTCGAAGGACTCGTCGCCTCGTCGGTAGCCAATGCTGCCACCGTCACCAGAATTCTGGAACCCGCCACCGCTCATGGGCGTGTCGAAGTCGCTGACGCGGATGCTCGCCGGGTAGTTCATGAGTCCAATCGAGTCGACCGGACCTGAGTGCTACTTGACGAAGGGCAGCTCGAGGACCTCGTCCACGGCGTCCGTGGCGCAGAGGTTCTTGCGGCGCAGGAACAGCACGACAGTGGCGTCCTGATCGAGTGTGCCGGACGTTCTCAAGTCGGCAAGTTCGGGAATTTTGGACCTTCTGGTTTCTACCTGACGGGGCAATTGGGTGAAATCTCACCTTCGATTGTCATGTTCGCGTGGTGCGCCGAGGACCGCGTCTCTTCAATTTGTAGATATCACTCGCTGAAGTCATAACGGGGAGGAATGCGGCGGTCCGTCGTTCACTCACTGAAGTTCGCTAGCGGGCACGAGTTGTTCGCGAGGCCTGAGTGTAGCCAACTACTGATCACCAAAAGCGAACACCCTGCCTACGCAGGCGTCCGTGACGATGTCTTGGACCAGGTGAATTGTTCAGCGCGCGAAACCTACGAAACGGGTTCAAGCCCCGTTGGGGCTGCGATTCGACGATTCATTTGCGTACGCGGCGCCGGCGGCGCCGACTCGCTACTCCACGTCTCTTCGAGCGCATTTCGCCGTCGAGCGATCACCTCGCACTCGAACGACCCCTCCGCACATCGTCCGCACGAGTGCCATCAGCAGGCAAAACAGATTCCGTTGACTGGGGTTCATCGTTTTCCAGCCGCACTTTGTGACGTTGCGAGACATCGTGGAAAAATGAGCCCCTGAGACCAGTTCTTGCCCGGCTGGCGCGCCATCGTCTGGTGGTTCTTGTCCGGATCAACTCCATTCCGCCCTGGGATCGTTGGCGCCCTGCAGGTAGCGTGGTTGTCAGCTCTACGAACGTACCGAGAAACGCGCCATGTCCCCACCATCTCTTACCGAGCGAACGCTCGCACGCTGGCGCATAGACAGGAAACCCTCGATGGAGCAGCCTTCGGGTAAGCGACTTCTGGTCGTCACCTTGCTTGCCGCACTGTGTTCACTCGGCGCGAACGCCCTCATTGTGTTGCTTGCCACGCACCTCAAGCCTGACATCAAGGGTTACTCCCACTTTCGCTTCGCCGACTACGGCACGTTGACGGTCGTCGGCGTTCTCGCGGCCGGTATCGCGTGGTTCATCGTGCTGCGCGTCTCGTCGACGCCACGCTGGCTCTTGCTTCGTGTAGCGGTGTTGGTGACCGTCGTGTTGTGGATACCCGACGTCTATCTGCTCGCCAAGCACGAACCGACTGCGGCCGTCGTCACGCTCATGATTATGCACGGGGCGGTGGCACTCGTTACCTACAACCTTCTCGTGCGCGTGGCCGCGCAGTCGCGAAGCGCCGACCCCTACTCCTCGCTGCCCGACGAAGCGAGCGCGTACCTCTTGTCGCAGAGTGCGCCGAAGTCCGACGTCAGCGATGTAACGCTCCACCGATCGCTCTTCGTCGCGATGTTGGTGGGGACGATCGCCGAGTTTTTCATCGGAGGTGCGGAACTGTTCTACGTTCCCCTCAATCGTCCGACCGGATGGTTAGCCCACCACGGCCAGGCGATTTACGTGGTCCACGCACTCTTCGGTATGGCCCTGGGGATTGGCGCACTCGCCGTGTTCGGGGCGGCCGTGACCACGGCCCGTCTCGTCCAGGTAGATCGCACGGCGGCGATTGGCGGACTGATGGGAGTGGCCGTGGGCGCCTTCGGTGGTGCGTTGTCGTACGAGCGTTCACTTCGCCTCTTCGCCATAGCGTTCATGGTCCTCGGCGTCGCGGTGGCGTTTTTCTGTTATCTCTTGCCGTTGATCGAAGGATCGATGGACCGAATCCAGTTTCTTCCGGCGTCGCACAATCCTGGCCATCGCGATCCCGAGACGCCGTAGCGATGCCGGGGCTCAGCTCTCAGGTGCGCTCCGGACTTACGGAAAGTGAGAGCTAGGCAGTTCCTTGATCAAATGCACCGATCACCGACAACCACGCGGCGACGATCATCTAGCAGGTGATCGTCACTATCGCTGCCGCCGCGATATAGAGACCTGGCACGTACCCAAAGAAGAACGGTGTCGCGCCAGCCATTTCGGTCGAGTGCAGGAGGTTCCCGCCAACGATGCGAGAACGCCGTAACCAGTGCTCATGCGTAAGGCACTGACGTAGCCCCTCGCAAATACGGCTAACGACAAACCTGAGATGACGAAGACTTCGGCGCCATTTGACCGATGGCTTTGCGCCCCCATCAGTACCAGCGCAGAGCGCATGAACACCAGCGCCATTCCCGTCAGCGTGTTGATTGCACGAAAACGGTGGGTCACGTCGACGGCGATCTCTTTGAAGTTGAGCGACATCGCGACAAGAACCAAGCCGGTGAGCGTGACTGCGCCTGTTCCGACCAGTGAAAAGTGTCCATTGCCTTGGCCTGAAAACATCGGCCAGAATCATCGGCTCCTCGTAACTTTCCCGATACGCCTTGACGTGTGGCGAGTGCCGTCAGTTAGAGCGGGGGTCGCCACATATAGGTGTGCACGGTTCCAAAGGACTCGAACGAGAGTCGCTCGAAGATGGGCTGACTCTCGGATGACGCGATGACGTACACGTAGGAGTAGCCACGTTTCGCTGCCTCGCGGGATCGGTGCGCAACCATTGCTCGAAACAGCCCTTTACCCCGCCACTCGGGCAGCGTGCTTCCCCCCCAGAGGCCGGCGAACTCGCGGTCGGGGAGAAAGTCCACGCGCGACGACGCCACGGGAACGCCCTGCGCCATCGCGACGACGAGATGACCGACCTGTGGGGAACTCTCGAACTGCTGGAGTAGTGAGCGGCGCAGTTGTGAATGGTCGATGCCAAAGACCTTTTCGTGGACTTCAATGAGCCGATCGATGTCGCCCGGTCCGCCGGCGGTGGAAAGCGTGACGCCCGGAGGCAGTACGTCATCGTGTGGGACGTCAGCTACTCGGGCGATCATCAACTCCGAGGTGCCATTGAGAATGAATCCTGCCCGCTCGAGGCGAGTGCCGAGGTCCTCGGGTGAGTCGGTCTCGACCACCCGCCAGGCGAAGCCCAATTCCTTTGCCGCGAAGTACTCGATCTGCTGTGCTATCTCGGCGTCGGCGTTCGACTCGTCCAGATTGGACCAGGCGACCTCCGACCAACCGAGGTCGCCGTCCGCACACCATCGCACGACATCACTCGTTGCGGTCACCTCGGATCCCGTGCCGTCGCGGGCCGTGCCTCGGCGGACCTGTTCGTCAAAGAGCTCGCGAACACGATCGGTGTGAGTCGTAAAATCGGGCACGGGCGATGTCCTCTAGGTCGTTGACAAGAATTGCATGAAATTGGAGTGGTCGGTACAACGCAGCGCTTTGGGAGAACTGGTCCGTACAAGTCTGTGTGCGCTACGCAGTTGCTACGACGCGAACTACGGCTCCCGCAACGGAGAGCTGGAAATATCAAGTGATGTGGTACCGAGCGTAAAACGAGAGTGCTGGGTTATGAGTCATTAAGGTCGGTAGTGAGGCCTGAACTAGGAGCCGTCGCGCGACGTTGAACCGCGTCGCCTGCGAGCACTTACAGTCCGGTCTCGAAGCCGTCAATCTTGACGTCACCTACTAGAGGAGCCCTCGTGGCCGAGAAATCACCAAGCCAACACAATTCGAAGAAGGTCGGCAAGTCGCTGAAGGAAAAGCGAAATGAAAAGCACGCCAAGCGAGACTCGAAGAAGGGCATTCTGCCCGAGTAAGAACGTTCCGAGGTACTGCCGCTTAATCACGGACTCGTCAGAAAGAGTTCGCACACTGTTCACCATTGGGTAACCTTCGCCTGGTCCTGGGAACACCTCGGGCTGCCAAAATGAGTCCGCCATGCGTTCGAACCGATCGAGAGCGAAGTGACGGATTTGCGGGTTTCGGAAACGACCCCGGGGCCCGAGAATCGTCTTCCCCCACAAACGGCCCCCCAGGGTACGTCACCAGTTGAAGCACCACGGACGGTCAACCAACTCCTCGACGACGCCCCGCTGAGTCGCTTTCACCGTCGCGCGGTCTTGATTTCGGGCATGGGCTTTTTCACCGACGCGTACGACCTCTTCGTCATCGGCACCGTTGCGGCGATCTTGAAACTGCAGTGGAATCTCTCGACGACCCAGACGAGCTGGGTCACGGGAGCAGCAATCCTCGGTGCATTTGTCGGCGCCTTCGTGTTCGGTCGCGTCGCCGACGTCCTGGGTCGGCGCAACGTGTACATCAGCGTCGCGGTGATCATGGTGGTGGGCGCTGTCGCGTCCGCGTTCTCTCCGAACTTGATGTTCCTCATCGTCGCGCGGTTCGTGCTCGGCCTCGGCATCGGTGGTGACTATCCCGTGTCCGCAGTCATGATGAGTGAGTTTTCGAACCGCCGAGACCGCGGTCGTCTCGTAGGTCTCGTCTTTTCGATGCAGGCCGTAGGACTCATCGTCGGACCCCTCGTGGGCCTCGTGTTGTTGACGTCAGGGATGAGTCAGGGACTCACGTGGCGATTGATGTTGGGTCTCGGGGCTGTGCCCGCCGCTGCGGTCATCTATTTTCGAGCGAAGATGCCTGAGTCGCCGCGATTTCAGTCGAAAGTAAAAGGGGACACCTCGCGGGCCGCGGCGGACCTTCAAAGCTTCGCGGGCGGCGTGGTCGACGCGTCGTCGGCGACGGTGGCGGAGTCGCGACTCATGGGCCTGCGCGAGTTTCTGACGAATCCGAGAATGCTTTTACTCATGCTCGGCACCGCCGGTTCGTGGTTCCTCTTCGACTACGCGTACTACGGCAATACGCTCTCGTTGCCGAGCATCTTGAGCGAGGTGTCACCCAACGCGAGCCTGGTGACAAAACTCATGCTCACGTTGGCGCTCTTCGTCGTCTTCGCCGTACCGGGTTACCTCTTCGCAGTGTGGAAGATGGACAAGATCGGGCACCGACGCTTGCAGTTCCTTGGCTTCGCCGTCATGGCGGGATGCTTCTTGCTGCTCGCGGCGTTTCCGGCGTTGACGGTGAACGTGGTGCCGTTCATCGCGATCTTCGGGTTCAGTTACTTCTTCACCGAGTTCGGTCCGAACACGACGACGTTCGTGCTGCCCTCTGAAGTCTTCCCGGTGAACATGCGAACGACCGGTCACGGGTTCGCCGCCGGAGTCGGAAAGCTTGGTGCGTTCGTTGGCGTTTTCCTCGTGCCAGAACTCGAGAACCACTTCGGCCTGCGTGGTCTGCTCTTCGTCGCCGGCATCGCCGCCACCTTGGGTTTTGGGTTGACGAGGATTCTGCCCGAGCCGTCAGGCCGTTCCCTGGAAGAGGTATCCGGTGAAGATGACGAGCGAACTATCGGCCAAGGTGTCCGCTCGAATGGACACGCGACGCCCGCGAAGTAGCGACGCCGTCGTGGCGTCAGCACGGTAACGCCGAACGATCTTCGCCGCACGCGCGTTCGCCCCCTTTTCTACCGAACGATTGGAACCATCGGCTCACTTGGTTCTAACTGATCTCAAAGCGATCTATCAGAGTTTCAACAGCACGCTCTCAACGCTTTCACAATTGCGTTTTCTACTCTCGAACAAGTTTCTTTGAAGGGAGAATCCATGAAATCCATGTCCAGCCGAGCAATCGTGGCACTAGCGCTGTGCACCGCGATGGGAGTGAGCGTGCCCGCAGCGGCCTACGCGAGCTCCACGACCACCACCACCGCTCCGAGCGCCAGTTTCATTGCCGCACAACAGGCACTCGAGGCCCAACTGGCGAGTCGACTCACGCGCCTACAGCACCTCAACGCCGACGTGACCGCGGCGACGACGTTGAGCGCGAACGCCGCATCGACCCTCGAAGCGCGTCTCTCGACCGAAGAGTCGAGTATTGATTCGCTGATCGCGAAGGTTCCCACCGACACGACATTCGCCGAACTCCGGGCGGACCGCGCGGCAATGTTGAAGGACAATCGGGTGTACGCGGTGATGTCGCCGCAGGTGTTCGAATCGATTGAAGCGTCGTTAGTGCAGGTTCAGGTGACCACCATGCAAGGCAACGAGCCCACGCTGCAGACCGAAGTTGCGTCGCTCTCGGGACTACCCGGTTACCAGAACGCACTCAATCACTACAACAGCTACGTGTCGAGGCTTTCGAACTGGTCGACGAAGATTGTGACCGTCGAAGAAGTCGTGTTGGCGCAGACGCCCCAAGGCTTCCCGGGCAACACGAGTACGTTCGTGGCCGAGAATCACCAGGTCCTTGACGCCAACATCGCCCTGGCGTACGCCGCGTATGACGCGAGCATCATCGGCCTCGCGGCGGGGGGCTACACGGGCTCCTAGGAGTTCACCGCACGCACGCAACGATCACCCCTAGATATGGCGGTCGGTGGCTTCGGCC